>FLNV01000976.1_pt1 | contig 111727 bp, 58 predicted proteins | sample 1140351 | NCBI WGS metagenome assembly FLNV01 (sample SAMEA3878207, study PRJEB12797) | bioreactor metagenome | biome: Moose rumen | place: Sweden | collected 2011-10 | reverse complement strand
CTCTCTATACCGAGGATGACGGTACGATCCCGGGGTCGGCGGACGAAGATTTCCAGCAGGGGTGCCTGAAGGTGTATGATTTTATCTGCACGGAGCTGGACGATACGTACGCTGCGTTGCCCAAAGAGGACGGCTCGAATGCCACCCGCAACCGCATGAACCAGGCGGTGAACAGGATGATCAAGATGCGTATGCTGCTGAACAGCGAGGTGTTCACCGGCACCGCCCGTTTCGACGAGTGCGCTACGCTCGCTCAGGAGTTGATCAACGGCACCTACGGCGTTTACGGTCTGGCGACCGACTACCGCGACATCTATCATGTGACGAACACCACTTGCCCCGAGGTAGTGATGGCGTTTGCCATGGAGAACGGTCAGTTGAATGCCGGCTGGATGCGCGATATGCCTTTCTTGGCATACACCTATTCGGATTATTTCAATTTCTCTTCTACCCAGAGCGCATGGAACTGCTGTTGCCTTGCGCCGAGTTATGACAATTCGGGTACCGTTAACTCTACGCTCGGTTATTCGGAGGGTGCCAAGTGTTTCTTGGATCCGCCCTACAACGACCGTCTGGGTGCTGTCTATGAGCGGTTCAACGACAAGGACATCCGCAAGGGTAACTACACATGGGAGAACGGCAATTATAGCGGTATCTTCCTGCGTGGTCTGATGAAAGCCAATTGGGGCACGGGCGAAGTGCTGAAGGCGGACGCGGATCGCGACGGTATGGATCTGTACTATGCCGACCAGATAGGTCAGTTCCCCGGTGCTACGACTATAGGGCGCACGCTCGAACCCGTCATGTCACCCCGCTGGGGAGAGACGAACTCCGGTGTCAGACTCGTGCGCTATCCGATTTATCCGGAGAGCGAAGGAAAAGATTTCCAGGACATCGACGATGTAGAGTTCCGCTGGGCGGAGGTCTATTATACGCTGGCGGAATGTAAGTTGCGTGCGGGAGATGCAGCCGGAGCGGAGAACCTCGTGCTGCAGGTACGCGGCCGCTATTTCCAAAATGCAGGTGATGCCAAGAACTACGGGCGTTTCACAGCGGTGGACGAAGCGTGGATGCTGGATCAATGGGGTCAGGAGTTCCTCGGAGAGGGACGCCGCCGCCGTACCGACCTGCGCCGGTTTGACAAGTTCACACAAGGGCAATGGTGGTTCTTCGGACGCGCTACCGATGACGGCGTGGCATACCCCGCCAAGCGTGACCGCAAGTATGAGTGGTTCCCGCTGCCGGCTTCCGCATTGAGCGTCAATCCCGGACTGAGACAGAACCCCAATTATTAAATTTGAAGATTTGAAAATTTGAAGATTCAAAGATTTGAAGATTATGAAAAACAATATATCTTATAGCGGCTATCGCCGCGGTCTTACAGCAAAGCGGTCCTGCAGGCTGTTTATAGCCGGTCTTACAGCGTTAGCGGTCAGTGCGGCAGCACTCACCTCCTGCCAGCCGAAGGAGCTGGAGTTTGAGCATGAGGCGATCCAGTTTGAGCCGATGGCGAACGCGATTCTTATCGAACTCATTGCGCCGGTGGGTACGGCGGTGGACGACGAGATATATATCTTCGGCGCGTTCAACGGGCTGGACGAGAATACAGCGCTCGGTGCTATCGAATGGCAGATGGAGAAAGCCCCTGCTTCCGACAAGAAATGGGGAATTTATCTCTTCCCTTCGGATTTCAAAGAAGGCAAGACGCTGGCGGACGGTTTTTCGTTCGTGAGCAAGAAAGCCGGTGGCGAGCGGGATATCAAAGGCAAGCCTGTCACGCACACACTGACGGCTTTGGCCGGTTCGGTCAATAATGTATGGGCGGACCGTTGGGCTGCCTATTTCAGCGGCGACGACAAGATCATCCATAACGGACCGGTGGTCTATGTGCTGGACGAGAGCGGTTTCGGCAAACTGACGCTCTATATGTACGGCGATGTGAACGATCTCAACGGCGGTTGGCCAGGCATGAGCATCACCGGCTATGAGACGGTGAACGGAGTAGAGTTGGCATATTTCGACATAGGCGAAGGCAACGAGGGACTGAACGAGACACTCATCTTCTCCGACAACGGTTCGGATCAGTTGGGCGACTTCGGACCCGTTACGTTCGGTTCGGAGCCCCTCTATCTCCATATCACAGCGGAAGGCAAAGTGGAGGAACTGAATATGGACGGTCTGGTCGGTCATGACGGACCAGTCGTTTATGTACTGGACGGCAAGGACTGGGGCATGAACACGACGCTCTATATGTGGGGCGACGTGAATGACCTGAACGGCGGATGGCCCGGTATGAGTGTAACCGGTACCGAGACAATAGGTGAATACACCTATCTCTATTTCGATCTCGGCGAAGCCAATGTCGGGCTCAAGGAATCGCTGATCCTCTCTAATAACGGTGCTACCCAGTTGGGCGATTTCCCGGGAAACGACAATCTCTGGACGATCGGCGAGAACCTCTATCTCTATATGGGTGCGGACGGTGTGGTACAGATCGCCGATCCGGAGCATCCGGGCGATGTGGTATGGTTTGATCCCAAGGCTGCGCCGAAAGAGGAAGCGGTGATAGACCTGTATTTCTATAATGCTACGGAAACGCTGGGAGATATCCAACTCTATGCATGGGGTAACGCAGAGGCGTTCGGCGGCTGGCCAGGACAGTCGTTTGCCGCCATGGACACAACGGCGATCCTCGGTCTCGAACTGATCCATACCCAAATCACCGGTTTTGTCGGCGACACCTACCATCTGATCGTCAACAACGGCAATGGTACCCAGCTCGACGACTATACCGTGACCGCCGAGGAAGCAAAGAATGAATATTATCTTAAGATCACCGACGAAGGAGTGTCCGAACTCTCTGTCGTGGCTAAAGCAAGGAGGAAATAATTATGAAAACAATATGTAAAATAGCAGCCTTTGTACTTTGTACCTTGTCCCTTGGTACTTTCACTTCTTGTGAGCAAGGTCCGCGTGTCGTACCGCCGGTAGAGCCGGAGAAACCTATTGTGGATGCGAACCAGATAGTCATCTACGAGTGTAACGAGCGTCTTTTCGCTGAGGCGGAGGCGTTCAAAGCCATCGAGGCATACGTGCCGACGCTGGCGGATATGGGCGTCAATGTCCTGTGGCTGATGCCGGTTCATCCCATAGGCTCGGACGCCAAAGCGGTCGGATCGCCCTATTGCGTCAAGGACTATACCGCAGTCAACCCTGCGTTCGGTACGCTGGCGGATCTGAAGAGCCTGGTCGCTACTGCCCATCAGAACGGCATGAAAGTGATGCTGGATTGGATCGCCAACCATACTTCGTGGGATAACAGGTGGGTGACTGCTCATCCGGATTGGTACACCGGTCCGGCTACGGCTGACGAGAAATTCTGGGAGGATGTGACCTTCCTCAATTATGATGTTCCCGCAGTCTGCGACACGATGAAAGCGTGTATGCTCTACTGGGTGGACGAAGCGGATATCGACGGCTTCCGTTGCGACTATGCCGATGGTGCACCGATGGACTTCTGGAAAGAGGTGATCACGGACATCCGCTCCCGCAAGAGCGACGCACTCATGCTGGCGGAGACCTCCGACGCACGGCTCTATACCGCGGGATTTGACCTGCTCTACAGCTGGAGTTACATGTATGCCGTAGAGGGACTGTATAGCGGTTCTTCTACGTTCGGCGCACTCCTCTCCGCCCACACCTCGGAGTACAACGCTACGCCGGAGGGCAAGGAGCGCATGCGTTATGTCACCACCCACGACGAGTCGTCCTCTACCGCACCGGGCAATGTCTTCCGTACGCCACAAGGCGAACTGTCCGCTTTCTGTCTTACTGCTTTCATGGCGGGTGTGCCGATGATCTACTCCTCGCAGGAATTAGGCAACATGTCTGCTGTCAATTTCTTTAATTACAATATAATGGATTTCAAGGCGGACAATACGACCCGTGCGGCGATGAAGAACCTGCTCAAAGCCTACCGCGAGACGGCGCACCTCCGCGGCGGCAAACAGCTCACCGGCTCGCTCAACGCCAAGGTGCCCTATATCCAATATACCGATGAGCAAGAGACCATGATCGTGATCTGCAATACCGCGAACTCCGATCAGGAGGTCAAACTGCCCATGGCGCACCAGGGACACACCGTCACCGATCTGCTCACCGGCGAGACCCTCACCCTCGGTACAACCGCCACCCTCGCACCCTACGAATATAGGATCTATAAACACTAACAGAATATTCAATGCACAAGGTGCACTGATAATAAATAATTATTAACCCTTAAAACAAAATTATTATGAAAAAGATTTATGCTACTTTGCTGGCTGTTATTGCAGCCACAACCCTCTCTTTCGCACGTTCTTTTGACGGCACAGAGAAAATTTATCTAAAGGCTAATGCGGTTTCTTGGTGGATCGATGCCAATGCCGCACAACGCGCAGTATTGGATAACTCGACCTCTGTTGTCGGGGTTATCGAAGATGCAGATCGTTTTATCTATGCGTTTACCATCCCTGCTGGTGATTACAGCACCATCCGTTTCGAGCGCGCCGAGACGGCTGAGGCTGCTGCTTGGAATGCAACAGGAGATATCTCTATCCCTGCTGAAGGAGACTATGTAACTGCTTTTGAGCAGAACTCCTCAGAGGCTACATGGGACACCTACGTGCCCGCAGGAGAGGTGGTTTACACCACCCATCATATCACCGTTACCAACAATACAGGATGGACTGGCTTCTTTGTCTATGCATGGGGCAGCAGCGAAGCTTTCGGCGCATGGCCCGGCTCAGACCAGTTAGCGCTTGACTTCCAGGCAGCGGACGGCGAAGTAACGCTCCACCTCATCTTCCATCAGGATGACGGAGAGGATAACCGCCAGCTCTTTGACATCACTGAGGCACGCGACTACAACCTTGTGGTAACCGCTGAAGGTGTGACCGAAGGCGAAGGTCAAGGTGTGGATAAGGTGAACATCAATGCCAAAGCTTCCAAATTTATTAAGGATGACCAGCTCGTCATTATCCGTGACGGCAAGACCTTCAATGCCCTTGGTTCGGAGCTGAAATAACTAAACACCGAAGGCACTCAGCCGCGACCAAAGGTCGCGCTCAACCAAAAACGGCAGCCACATGGCTGTCGTTTCTGTCGAGTAATAATCGTTCGAGCCATGCGAGATAAGACGAGGTGACTCGTAAATTGCCCCTTTCCCCGTGGCGGTTTTCCCCGATTAACGGGGACAACCTAGCGTCCCGAACAGTACGTCCGTGCCGTTAAGGATCGGGCGTACGACTAAAAGCAAACGAGAGACCATCAAATGATGATTCTCTCGTTTGGTCGAGAAGAGGCGACTCGAACGCCCGACCCCTACGTCCCGAACGTAGTGCGCTACCAACTGCGCTACTTCTCGATTTTTCGGGAAACCGAAAAATCTCGGAGTCCCTTGATAGTTCGTTATTTTCATGGTCGTAAAGCAGGGAACCCCGCCCTCCTTTACTTCCGTAAATAATCTCCTATCTTCGTGAGTTCTCGCTCTTTTTTACAAAAGCGGGTGCAAAAGTACTGCTTTTTTTTGATATACGCAAATTTTTTGCGATTTATTTTGCACTTTTTCGTCTAAAAGTGCGTTTACCGGGCTTTATAGGTTCCCCTTGAGCCATTATTTCACGCACTTGCGCCTCCGTCACCGTCTCTACCGGTATGTTCTTTGGCAGCTGGTAATTGCCCTCCGGCGTATGGATATAAGCGCCGTACCTGCCGTTCAACACCTGCACATCGCCCCACTGATGCACCGGAGTGGAAGTGGTCTGTTTCTCCTCGATGAGCGCAATAGCGTCCTCCATGGTCACGGTAAACGGATCTTTGCCTTTTGGGATGGAGATGAACACATGGTTATAATGCACATACGGACCGTACTTGCCCTCGCCTATCACTACCGGCAATCCCTCGTACTCGCCCAGCGTGAGAGGCAGAGCCGTCTTGAACAGTTCCAGCGCCTCGGCTAACGTGATGGAGTAGATCGACTGGTTCTTCTTCAGGCTGGCGAAACGCGGCTTGGCGTCTGCCGCATTGCCCATCTGCACGCACGGACCTATCTTGCTGATCTTCGCGATAATAGGCTGTCCCGTCTCCGGGTCATTGCCCAGGAACCTGCCCTCCACCTTACCGGACGGCACGGCGGAGACAAGCGGATGGAAGGTCTTGTAGAACGTGTCCACCGTCTTCACCCAATCGGCTTTGCCTGCCGCGATACGGTCGAACTGCTCCTCCTCGTGCGCCGTGAAATCATAATCGAGGATCTCCGGGAAATGCTCCACCAGAAAATCATTGGTCATCTGTCCCAGGTCCGTTGGCAGGAACCGCTGCGTCTCTGCGCCGTACATCTCGCTGCGTTGTTTCTCCAGCACCATCCCGTTCTTCAGAGTCAGGATAGCTATATCCCTTTTGACACCCGGCACGGAGCCTTTCTCCACATATTTCACATGCTGGATGGTGTCAATGATCGTGGCGTAGGTGGAAGGACGTCCTATCTCCAGCTCCTCCATCCGCTTCACGAGCGTAGCGTCGTTATACCGCAACGGAGGCTTTGCGTAGGTCTGTATCGCCTCTGCGCCCTGCAGTCTCAGACGCTCACGCGGAGACATGGCGGGGAAGATCCGGCGCTCCTCCTCCGCATCGTCCGTGGACTGGACATAGACACGTGTGAAACCGTCGAAAGTGATCACCTCGCCTGCCGCCACAAACGCATATTTGGATCCGTGTACCGACACCTCGATAGTGGTCTTCTCGCCCTGCGCCTCCGCCATCTGGCTGGCTATCGTGCGTTTCCATATCAGTTCGTACAGACGCTGCTCGTCTTTGGTGGCACCTGCGCTCAGACGGCTCATATAAGCCGGACGGATCGCCTCATGCGCCTCCTGCGCGCCTTTGGATTTGGTGCGGTACTGACGCGTATGCACGTATTTCTCGCCGTACTGCTCCGCGATAACCTCCTTGCTCGTCGCTAACGCCAGAGACGAGAGGTTCACCGAATCCGTACGCATATAGGTGATATGTCCGCTCTCATACAGCGTCTGCGCCAGACGCATGGTCTTGGAGACGGAGAACTTGAGCTTCCGCGCCGCTTCCTGCTGGAGCGTGGACGTGGTGAACGGAGGTGCCGGCATATGGGTCACCGGTCGGCGTTGTACATCGCGGACGATGAACTGAGCCGTGTTCAGACTCTCCAGAAACTCAATCGCATCTTTCTTATGAGAGAAACGGTGGTTCAACTCGCATCTCAATACCGATGCGTCACCCGGATTTATACCGATGAAATCGGCAAAAGTTCGATATGCGGACGAAGCGCGGAAGGATTCTATCTCGCGCTCTTTCTCTACTATCAGCCTTACCGCCACCGATTGTACGCGGCCGGCGGAAAGACCGGTCGTCACCTTCCTCCATAGCACCGGCGACAGCTCGAACCCGACGATACGGTCCAGCACGCGGCGCGCCTGCTGGGCGTTCACCAGGTTATAGTCTATATCCCGCGGATTGGCTATACCGTCAAGCACATCGCTCTTCGTGATAGACGGGAAGACGATACGGTGGGTCTCTTTGTTCTGCAGACCCAGCACCTGGTACAGATGCCAGGCTATCGCTTCTCCTTCACGGTCCTCATCGGATGCCAGCCATACGACATCCGATTTAGCCACTTCTCTCTTCAACTCCTCCACCAGACGCTCTTTGTTGCTGTCTATCACGTAGTTCGGCGCGTAGCCGTGCTCGATATCTATTCCCAGCGAGTTCTTGCCCAGCGGCTCGATATCACGGATATGGCCTTGGCTGCTCATTACCTTGAAATCATCTCCGAGAAACGATTTGATCGTCTTTACCTTGCCCGGAGACTCTACTATAACCAGATTTTTGCTCATAAACTATATAAATAAGGTGTACCCTCGAAAATTCGCCGCAAAAGTAGTACAAAAAAATTATTTGCGCAAATTTTTTTTATTCGCTTGCGTATATCAAAGATATTTTGTATCTTTGCACCCGATTTGAGAAAAATAATTTTAATTTTTTTATCGAAAGGACTTGCATGAATGTATTTTTAGTCGTATTATTAGTGCTCGCGGGCGTTGCGTTATTACTCGCGGAGATGTTCCTTCTGCCGGGTTTCGGCATAGCGGGTATCGGTGGTTTCGGTTGCCTGATAGCAGCCGTAGTGATGGCATGGCTCATGATCAGCCGCATGGCGGGGTATATCACCCTGGGCGCCTGTCTGGTTCTTTCGGGACTGGCTATTTGGGGCTTCCTGCGCAGCAACGCGCTCGACAGGATGGCGCTGGATAGCAAGATTGACAGCCATGTGGAACTGGCGAAGAACAAGCTGAAGAAGGACGGCACGCCGGCGGAGGAAAAGAACGAAGAAAAATAATCTCTCACTAACTAAAATCATAAAACTATGGACATCCTAACCATTATTGTTGTAACGCTGGTAGCGATTGCACTTTGTATTTTCTTTTATTACGTACCGTTCATGCTGTGGATCAACGCCGTAGTGAGCGGAGTACGTATCAGTCTGGTACAGCTCTTCCTGATGCGCATCCGTAAGGTGCCGCCCACGAAGATCGTCAACTGTATGATCGAGGCGCACAAAGCGGGTCTGACAGAGGTCAAACGCGACGGTCTGGAGGCGCATTACCTCGCCGGAGGACATATCGAACGCGTTGTACATGCGCTCGTCTCCGCTAACAAAGCCGGTATAGACCTCTCCTTCCAGATGGCTACGGCGATAGACCTGGCGGGACGCGATGTGTTCGAGGCGGTGCAGATGAGTGTGAACCCCAAGGTGATTGACACGCCTCCTGTTGCCGCTGTGGCGAAAGACGGTATCCAGCTCATCGCCAAAGCGCGTGTCACCGTCCGCGCGAACATCCGCCAACTGGTGGGTGGTGCCGGAGAGGACACGATCCTCGCACGCGTAGGAGAAGGTATCGTCAGTTCCATCGGTTCCGCCGAGAGCCACAAACAGGTGCTGGAGAACCCGGATTCGATCAGCAAACTGGTGCTCTCCAAAGGACTCGACGACGGTACGGCATTTGAGATACTGTCTATTGATATAGCGGATATCGATGTAGGTAAGAATATCGGTGCGCAGCTGCAGATGGACCAGGCGGAGGCGGACAAGAACATCGCCCAGGCGAAGGCGGAGGAACGCCGCGCAATGGCTATCGCCAGCGAGCAGGAGATGAAAGCGAAAGCGCAGGAAGCACGCGCCAAGGTGATCGAGGCGGAGGCGCTCGTACCGCAAGCTATGGCGGAGGCTTTCCGTAACGGAAACCTCGGGATCATGGATTACTACCGGATGCAGAATATCCAGGCGGATACCACCATGCGCGAACAGATAGCGGGAGGAGGACAGCCTGCCGCTTCTGCCAAGAAGAAGTGATGGGGAATTGTGAATTGTGAATTGTGAATTGTGAATTGCGAATAGCACTTCTTCAATATTCGATAGAGTGGGCTAACCCGCAGGCGAACATCGGTTTGCTGTACGAGCGTCTGCGCGCCATAGCAGGGCGGGCGGAGATAGCCGTTGTGCCGGAGATGTTCTCTACGGGCTTCTGCACCGACCGTCCCGGGCTTGCCGAAGAATGGATCACAGGTCCTACCTGCCGGGCGCTCCAGCTGATGGCGGACACCTACCAACTGGCTATCATCGGTTCGCTGATGGTTACGGAAAACGGCCGCCTCTATAACCGCGGATTTATCTTCCGCCCGGACGACACGCCGCAGTACTACGACAAACATCATCTGTACCGCAGCGGCGGCGAAGCGGAGTTCTTCACGCCCGGCAACGAACGGAAGATCTTCGATTTCCGGGGCGTCAAGATACGGCTGGCGGTATGCTACGACCTGCGCTTCCCCGTATGGCTGCGCCAGGACAAGCATAACCTCTATGACATCCTCGTATGCGTGGCCTGCTGGCCTACGGTGCGCATCCAGTATTGGGACACACTCCTGTCCGCCAGAGCAGCAGAGAACCATTGCTACGGCATCGGCGTGAACATGACCGGCACCGACGGCATGCAGATGGATTATGTCGGCCATTCGGCGGCGTACGACACATGGCTCAAGGACGTAGCGGGATTTGAAGACTACGAGGAAGGCACGCGTATCGTGGACCTGTCGATAGAGAAACTGCAGCATTTCAGGGATGTGCTCCCGCAATGGGAAGAAGCGGATGAGTTTGAATTGAAAACAGGAATTTGAGAATCAGAAATTGAGAACCGGTGGAGAATAATTGGCACATAAAGCAATTGACGGAGGAGGAACAAGCCGCAGCGGACCGTCTGAGCGCCGAGCTGGATATCAGCGCGGCGGCGGGACGTATCTTAGCCGGCCGCGGACTCCGTACCGCCGCCCAGGCACGGGCGTATATCCGTCCCTCGCTGGACAGCCTGCATGACCCCTTCCTGATGCGCGACATGGGGGCTGCTGTGGACCGCCTCTGCCGCGCGATAGACACCCATGAACGCATCATGGTCTATGGCGACTACGATGTGGACGGCACTACAGCCGTCGCGCTGATGTATTCCTTCCTCCGCAAACTCACGGACAACCTCGTCTATTATATCCCCGACCGCTATACCGAGGGATACGGTATCTCCGTCAAAGGTATTGACACCGCCAAAGAGCAGGGTTGCACACTCGTCATCGCGCTGGACTGCGGTATCAAAGCGGTGGACAAGATAGCCTACGCCACCTCGCTGGGTATTGACTTCATCGTCTGCGACCACCATACGCCGGGCGACGAGATCCCCCAAGCGGTAGCCGTGCTGAATATGAAACGGTCCGACTGCAATTATCCCTTCAAGGAACTGAGCGGTTGCGGCGTAGGGTTCAAACTGGCGCAGGCGTATGCCCTCCGCCGCGGGATGGATATGCGCGAGGTGTACCGTCTGCTGCCGCTGCTCGCCATGTCTATCGCCAGCGACGTGGTGCCCGTCACGGGAGAGAACCGCATACTGGCGTACTACGGGCTCAAAGCGCTCAATGCGCAGCCTACCGAGGGCATGAAGGCTATCATGCGCGTGGCGGGGATAGAAGGAAAGACTGTCACGATCAGCGATCTCGTCTTCCGTTTCGGACCAAGGCTCAACGCCGCCGGACGTATCAAGAGCGGAGCGGAAGCCGTGCGGCTGCTTATCACCCAGGACGCAGAAGCCGCCATGCGCTTCGCACGCGACATAGACTCCTATAACCAGGACCGACGCGATTATGACAGCAAGACGACCGACGAAGCACTCGCTCAACTGGCAAAAGACCCGATGAATCCGGACAGATTCACTACTGTCGTCTTCTCGCCCGAATGGCACAAGGGCGTGGTAGGTATCGCTGCCAGCCGCCTCACGGAGACATGGTACCGACCTACGATCGTGCTCACCGCAGGGGACGACGATATCATCTCCGGCAGCGCACGGTCCGTCAGCGATTTTGATATCTACACCGCTATCGACTCCTGCCGCGACCTGCTCACCAACTTCGGCGGACATAAGTTCGCTGCGGGACTGAGCATGCACAAAGCGGACCTGCCGGAGTTCAAACGCCGGTTCGAAGAATACGTGGCTGCGCATATCACCCCGGAACAACGGGTGCCGACCCTGGATATAGAAGCCGAAGTGGAACTGAGCGACATGGACTGGAAGATGTACCGGATTCTGCAGTGTCTGGAGCCTTTCGGTCCCGGCAACGAGCGTCCGCTCTTCCTCTGCCGCAACCTGATCAACAACCACGGCACACGCGCCGTGAGCGACGGAAGGCATCTGCACCTCGATCTCACCGACCGCGTCGTGGCTATGACCGGTATCGCTTTCGGAGAAGGAGACAAAGCCCTCCACCTCCAGAACGGCAAGAGCGTGGATGTCTGTTTCTATCTGGAGGAGAACAGCTATCGCGGTCACACCTCCCTCCAGATGAATGCCCAGGATATAAAACTCAACGGGTAGGGGGCACTAAAGATCCATAGAATAATGTTTTAGAACATAAAATGCGATAAAAATACAAAAAAAACTTGCAGAACTCAGAAAAAAGCAGTAATTTTGCGAGCAAAATATAATCGCTGGCACCGACAGCGTAAAAAAGCGGTGACATAAAAGGCGTTTATTGACGTTGTTTGCGACTCGACAGAATCTTCGCAACATTCTAAAGAATAAAGTCCGGACAACAACGATGAATGTCCTCGTGGATGTATTATCCACGCCACGTCCGAGCAGGGTGTGGTGGGGTATGTATATCGGGCGTGGACTTCGGTTGTTTTTCTACTTTATTCGGGGATTGCGAAGCCCTTGTCGAGCGTGAAGAATGAACGGACTTCACGCTTTCTTTGTGTATATGGCTTATTGGCGCATATATAGGTGCGTGCATGCGCATGAACCTTAATTATATCGTTAATAACGAAAAATGACATAATGGTGGCAGGGTGCATAGGTGAGGTTTATCATATCTTTTGTATCTTTAAAAATCCCCACCTATGCCGCCACGTGAAGAAAAGAAACACAAGTGGATGCTCTTTGACATATTGGATTACCGTAAAAATCGCAGAATTTTGTTACTTTTTACACATTTTTAAGCGGTAATCCAATAAAAGCGGATTACCGCTTTTGTTATGTACATATGGCTTGGTTGCACCTTGACTATACGCTTCGAGGAATATCCTTTTTTTAAGATTGCAGTATTGCAGAGGAACATGCCCTCTAACCGAGCGACAAGCGGGAGACAACCGAGACACAAGCGGCACAAGAAAAAGACAGAAAAATGCACTCTGATTAAGATAAGAATATTAACTTAAAAACAATAATAACGATGAGAAAAACAAACTCACTCATGCCCTTGGGGCTAAGAAAAAATCTATTCAGGCTATTGATGGTGCTACTTGCCATCGGCTGGAGCACAAATGCCGTGATGGCTGCACCTTCGTATTTCCGCGTGGAGATTATTCCTGTGCTGGAAAACGGAGCTGTAGGTAAGTTGTTTGCGTGTGATAATTCTTCTGCAAATAGCCAGTACAACTATTATTTGTATAATATCGGTAAGGACGGACTATGGACAGTTTGTTCGGACGAGAGCACGCATTGGGAACAGACCATAGAACATGGAGCTGGCGGAAAACCTCAGTTCTATATGATGGCACAACCTGGTGACAAACGGACCATGTTTTATGGATGGTATTGGGATGCTGCCTGCACAGAGCGGCTGAGTTCGACTGCTTCCGGTACGGTTCCCTTTACACATTCTTTTACTGTGTCAGGAAACGGCAGAACGCTTACATCCTATCCGAGTGCTGCCGCTGCTGAAGCGGGAACGAAAATAGTCATTTATGCCAAGTTCGTAAAGACCGTGCCGGATTTTGACTGGTCCACTTTTGCGGTAACTCCTAAAGATGAAGGGAAATACTATATCTACAATATCACTACAGGTAAATTCTTGAAAGCCCCCCAAGGAAATGGTTCTTCTTCGAATCCACCGGTCGTTACTGCTAACCCGGCTGAAGCTACTTTGTTCACTTGTGATTCTGTTTCAAAAGGAACAAAGAGTACTGATTATGATTCTGATGGTGTAAAAGAAGAACGTTCGTACAAGAAATGCTGGTTTACATATAATGATAATGGAACAACTCGATATGCAAGTTCTTCAGGTCATGGGTATTGGTCAACGACATCTAATCCCAATACAATCAATTATTGGATAAATGTATGGTCCGGGGCATCATGGGGAAAAGATACGCTTATGATAGTCAAAGGCGATGCTTCCGGTAGTCATTTTTCCAATTCTCTTGTGACATATTTGGATGGAAGTGTGAATTATGATTCGCCAGGTGGTCTTAAGTGGAATAGCGGATTCTATTGGACTTTTATTCCGGAGGCTGCTTTGCTGTCGCAGTCGGCTGTGACATCTCTGAATGAGAATGGTACGGTTACGATTGATGCTTCTCCGACGGCAACAGGTACTGCGTATGTGAAATTCAATGTGTCGAGCGCTAGTATTCCTGCCGGTTTTGAGTATGAATTAACAGGCGGTGATGGCCATTTTACATTGGGGGATGCTACATGCAGTGGGGGTGTCTTGACCGTCCCTGTGACCTATACAGCACAAAATGTGCATGCCGTTTCGTCTCCGGCTTCGACCGCCACAGTAACGGTTACTTCTGTCAATGGCGGAGATCCTGTTGAGGGAACCGTAACAGCATACGTGGATTTGCAGCCTAAATTCGCCTTGATGGTAGATGAATTGGATTGGAATGCAGAAGGCGAGACTTTCTACAAAGGCATGGAAATTGCCGCTTCGCAGCGTACCTATTTGGCAAACAAACTGATTTATAATCCCGCTCAGACTACTGGCATAGCAGCCAATAATGCAACTTGGACGGCTACGATTGAAGGCACGAACGCGGATCAATTTAAGTTTGCAAACGGTACGCGAGAAGTAAGCGGAGCATATTCGGCAAGTCTGTTGGATGTCATTTATGCGCCGACCACGACTGGCGAGCACACGGCTACGTTACATATTGTAACCAGTTATACAGCATCGAATGGAGAACAAACCTACCAGAAAAATATTACCTTACAAGGCACAGGTTCCGCCGCTTCGCGCATAACGTTTGCGGCAAACGGTAGTGAAACACCGTTGACTGCGGAGAGTTACAATTATGGCGATATCATCGGTACGAATCATAAAGATGTAACGGCGGAGTTGTTTATCTCGCAAATTACCAATCCGTCTTATGTTTGGAATGATCCGGCAGAGGTATTTGAACTCGATGAGAGCACGATTGACTTAACGAAAAAGAATCAAACGCTTTCGTTCCGTGCACATCCGGACAATCCGGTCGCTACTAACACCGATTATACGGCAACTCTGACGGTATCCGGTAAAGGTACCGCTAATGAAGATGTATCAGCTACCTTGACCTTGACCTATCGTGCATTGCCGCTTACCCAAACGACTGTAGAATGGCATTGGGGAACGATGAAGGAGAATAGAACGGTTACCAATCCTATTTCTACCAATTCTGATGGCGCATGGGTACTTACTAAAACAGCAGGAGATGCGGTAACCTACAATGATGCGTCCAAATCGGCTACAGCAGCTTACTTGCACCATGAGCCGGGCAAAAAAGCTGCATACATTCTCTCTATTCCGCAAACTGATACCTATACGGCTTTTGAACAGGAGTATGAAACAGAGATTATACCTCTCCCCGCGCATGTAGTTATTGATCGTCAGGAGTATCTGGGTGATGATAAGGCAGGAACCGACGGCGAATATGGTAAAGTGTCCAAATGGGCATCAGCTTGGGAATCTTGGGATGACGCTACGAAGACGCTACAGGTGAAAGGCGACAAGATTTGGTTTTATTTTAGCGGACAGACAAAGTTTGAGTTTGATTTTACGGAAAGGTCAGGGGCTTGGTATCTATATGAATATGATGCAAACAATACCCAGCATACTATTTGGAATACCTCATACACTCCTACTCTTGGCCATCAAGTAATAGATATTTCCCCGAATACTGTAAAAATAGAAATGAAGGGAAATGGAAAAATGACTAATATAGAGTACTATGAAGTAGATACAATATCCGCAAATTATCCTCAAGTAGCCCTGATTCGAGATGGGAATAATGTAAGTTCGTTGGATGTAACAACAACGTTCTCCAATAAGCGAGTCGTGACCGCTTCGCTCAATGCTACCGCTGCGCAATACTTTGAAATTCGCTCAACCAGTAAGACTACAGGTTCTTCATTTGTATTCAATGGCGATGATGGTCTTGGTCTTGGATTAACGCAAAATAAACTGATTACGGTAGCGCTCAAAGATGGAGTGAATGTCAATGAAGCGCAACAAGCATCCATGGGCAATACCTGCGTGTTGACTCTCTCGGATGACTATACGTATAACCATGAGGAATTATCTTTGCCTATTGTGATTGTTTCCCCGAGTGAAATCACCTACAAACATTCGGATTATGGTACATACGTTGTTACCTACAGCGATAATGAGCCGCATACGGTTTCGAGTGCAGATTATGTAAAAACAATTACAGAAACAGATCCTGCACTTTATGTAGTTACCTTGAGTGCTCCTACTCCTACAGCCTCCGGCTATGTGTTCCAAGGATGGAAGATCGGCGAAGAGATTGTATCTTGCGCTGCTTCGTTTACGACCTCTATTGGTAGGGATTGTGAAGTAATAGCACTATTTGACCAGATTAAGGGCGAATATTTCAAGGTGGGAAATGTTTATTATGATGATCTCACCAGAGCACTTAGCGTGGCGGGCAATTCAGCCGTGGATAAAGTAGTCACTGTAACCAAAGATACCATCTTGGGTGATGGCCATACACCGATTACTTATACTATTCCTGCCGGTGTAACCCTGTTAGTCCCATACAAAGATAACTTCTATACCTTGCAAGAAACGCCGGAGATCGTAAACATGGCAAACAAAGAGGTGTTATCCGCATATCGTACGCTCACGCTAACGGATGGTGTGAATATCATTTGTAACGGAAATATCTGCGTTTCAGCTAAGATACTGTCTTCCAACGGAGGTAATAAATCGGCTTATCCTACGGATGAGTGCGGTGTGATCAATATGACGCATGGTGGACATATTGAATTGAATAGCGGTGCGAACCTCTACTGCTGGGGTTATATCAAGGGTCAGGATATGGACCAAGGAAATAATACCGTTGGTACCGGTACCGTTACCGCCAACGCCGGTTCGGTTGTTTGGGAGAACTTCGAGTTAGGCGATTGGCGAGGAGGTTCCGCTTCCTTGGATATCTATAACAACAACGTTATTGACAAGCGTAAACTCTTCCCGTTCCAGAGCTATGCGATTCAGAATATCGAAGTACCGACTGCTTTTATGTACGGTTCGGTAATGCGTAATTTCACCAGTATCACTACCGGCCTGGGCGACCATGCAGCGGTATTCTCAATGATTGGTCCTTCTGAGACCATGTTCTTGCTTACCGATGAGCAGTCGATGGTACGCACGTGGTATGATCCGACGACGGACTTGACCTGCTATGAGTTGAGCGGTACGGCGCAATTGGATGCATTGCATATTACGGTATATGTATCGATGAGTTCAGAGGACTTCATCTTACCTATCTGCAATAGTATGCACATCATCTTAAAGGATTGTAACATGACGCTCTCCAACCCGCTTATGATGCAGGCAGGTTCTATCATCGAGATAAAACCGACGGGTACGGTTAATCTGGAGAACGAACTCTATATGTATGATAAGGACCAATGGGGGTTGTATGCGCACAACTACTATTTCCGTTCCTTCAATAGCCTCACCAGCCATAAAGACCGTGGTGCAGAAGACTCCAAAGAGGGGCTGGATGATGCGAAGCTGATTGTGGATGGTGTGCTGAATGTACAGAATGGTGGTAAGATCTATACTACAGCCGGCGGAGCAAACGTGATGGGTAACGGTGGCGGCGAACTTCATTTCAAGCAAGCGCTACCCGGTCCGGAACGTTTGTGGGCAGTCAGAGTGATTGGTGAATTACCATACATCAAATGGGAATATAATGACGCAACGGCCGCTAACCTCTGCAATGAAGATAACTCCTATACCAAAAGCCAAGCAAGTACTTCTTATTATAATATACATGGTCGCTGGTTTGAGGAGGAGGATAAAAACGAACTATCGGATCACACCTATTGGTTCCGTTACCTCAGTGATGGTAACACTGGAGAAGTGGAAGGAACAGCTGCTGTTTATTCGCACGATAAGACCGGTCTGGAAGCACGCATGAAGTGGTTCAATGTATCGCAGGATGTGGAAGCCGAAGATTACTGTCCGGACTGGTGGAAAGGCGCGACCCCGACTGCTTTCTACAACTATTCCATGCTCGGCGAATGGCATCAGTTCATTGAGACGGAAAATGCTAATATATATAGTGGTTCCGATAACAAACTATATCAGAAAGACGGATGTATGATGGCCGAAGAGGGAGCTGTAGATAAAAATTGTCTCTATACCTTTGATGGTGTAAAGAAGGCATTAGTAGATGGTCATTTCATACCGCTTGAAAGCAACGGTTACGACCCTGCTTATCACAATGGAGAGCAATACTATATCTGCTTCTCCGGCTGTAACTGGCATGAGGCTACTCCGTATGCCGGTGAAAGCAAGGCTTATACCATCCATCCTGAAGATGAGGATCTGCATTATATCTGGTTCAATAACGACTGGATGAATGTGTTGCGCGACGAGCCTTTCTTCTATACAATGGACGAGCAGACCAATGTCAAGACCTATTATGAGTATGTCAACGGCGACTGGGAGATTGCGACCCCGTATGTCAGCGTCACCGATGCCGCAGAGACCCGTACGTTCTACATGATTAAGGAGGCTTTCAATGTAGCTTCTATCAAGAAAAACGCTACTATCACCCTCTTGCGTGACCTGCCGAACGTATCGGAGGTATTGAGCTATTCGACGCAGAACACAACCTGCACGCTCGACCTGAACGGACATCTCTTGGGCGGTAATATAGCAAACTTGCTAACCGTCAACGCACCGGGTGCCACATTCACGATTACCGATAATACTGCTCTGAAATTAGGTAAGATCAGCAACACCCAAAGCAAAGCGGTCTATGTGCAGAAAGGTGCGCTTGTTGTAGCTAACGGTACCATCGAAACAACCGCTGCTAACGCTATCGAAGGAGCTGCTTCAACAACCATTACCATCAACGGCGGTTATTTCGCAGCGAATACAAAATGTGTACAGACAGCAGGCTCTTGCTCTATCAGCGGTGGTTATTTTACCAAAGATGCGAACTTGATAGCCTATGCAGCTGCGCATAAGTATCCGTTTGAGACGACCGATCCGAAATATAAATATGAAGTATCCGATGCATGGACAATCATCTTCAAGAATGGCGAGACCACGCTCCAGACGCTGCGTCTGAAGCCGGGTGAGACGCCTGTCTATACGGAAAACCAACCGACGAAAGACAATCAGAAATTCACCGGCTGGTCTCCTGCCATAGTTCCGGCAACAGCTGATGTAACCTATCAGGCACAGTTTGAAACAGCAAGTGCAAGCGAGAGCCGCGTCACGTTGAACTCCAACGGAGGTAACGAAGGCTTGCAGTATGTATATGTTTCTACAGGTAGTGCAATAGGTACCGTACCGGAGGGAACCACCAAAGAGGGTTATATCTTCGCCGGTTGGTTCACAGCCGCCAATGGAGGCACGCAGATAACGTCATCCACTACCGTTTCGGCAGACGTAACCTGGTATGCACACTACACAAAGGCTTCCTATACATTGACTTGGGATGCTAATGGCGGCGAGTTGTCCGGAGTTTATACCCATGGCGAAGTTGAGTACGGCGCAGCTATCACCGCTCCGACGGCTACGATGTCCGGTCACACCTTCCTCTGTTGGAATGTTACTCCGGCTGCGACTATGCCTGCGCAAAACGTAACATACACTGCCCAATGGTCCATTGCCGCTAAACACTTCTTGCAGAACATTGATGGGTCGTATCCTGCAGCTCCGGAAGCAACTGAGGATATATCCGGCGAGGCAGGTGAGTATGTTACTCCGGCAGCGAAGACCTATGACGGCTTTATCACGCCGGCAACGCAGACGGTTCGGATCGGTGAAACGACTGAGGTAACGTATAACTACGCTCGTCGTACCTATACACTCACCCTTGATGCTACAACCAACGGCGGTACTTGCGCTACAGCTTCGGTTGAAGTAAAACATGGCGCTACACCAACGCTGCCGGTAGCTACTAAAGAGGGCTATACCTTCCAAGGATGGTTTACCAATCCTCTTGCCGGAGATCGGATAACCAATGAGACAACCATTCTCCGAAACATAGGTACCCTCTATGCCCATTTCATATATCCTGATATCATCGTAGGAACGAGTGAAGATGCATCAAGCGAAGATAAGACGCTTACGGAGCCTGAAATAGAGGTGAACTCTCTCATTGTAGAAAAGGATGGTACAATCAGGTTCGATGCCGGTGCCTCATTGCAGGTTGAAAATCTCATTCTTGAGGCAACGACTACAGCATCCGGCCAGATTCTCGGTCTGACAGGATCTAATCTGAAGGTAATGAACCATGCCTATTTCGATCTTACGATCAATGCCAAAGCCCGTACATGGTACACTGTGGCTGTACCATGGAATGTAGATGCAGCAAGTGGCATCATTGTGAATGACACCCCGTTACGGTTGGGTACCGATATGGATGTCATTCGCTATGACGGAGCACAACGTGCAGCGGCTGGTAAGGTGAAGGATTGGATCTATCTGGAGTACGAAGGAGACAAAACGATGTATCCCGGTACGCTTTATATGATTTATTTGGCTAATGATGCTTCTGTCATCCGCTTCAAAAAGAAAGACGGACCGATTCTCACTACCTCACTAAACGTCTATGCTCATCCGTCTGAGAATGTAATGGATGCCGGATGGAATGGTATCGCTAACCCTGCCCTCTATCATGCCTATATCAATGCGAGTGCCAATACATACACCAAGGCGAACTTCGCGCAGAAGTATAATCCGGCTAACGAGGCATACGATGCAATTGATTTGACGCAACCGGAGAACCAATTGATCGTAGGTGCACCAATCTTTGTTCAGGTGGCGAGTGACAAACCTAATGTTGTTGCATATACCACATGGAGCGAAGCAGCTGCTCATGCACCTCGCCGTGCTCCGCGGGTGGATAATGCGTACTATGAGGTACAGATTTCTGCCGGTGAGGCATATACCGACCGTATCTATCTCCAGACACTGGAAGACAAGGAGGACCGTTATGTCATCGGTCTCGATCTCGCGAAAGCAGGAGTCAGCAACAAGGTGGCGCAGATGTGGGTTAACCGCTATAATGCGAAACTCTGTGTCAACACCACCGCTCCGGTAGGCAAGACTGCTACCTATCCGTTGGGTATCTCTGTTCCGGAGAGCGGAACCTATCAGATATCCTCGGCTACGGAGATGCAGAACAATCAGGAACTGTATGTTACCCGTAACGGCAGCGCGATCTGGAATCTGGCATACGGTCCTTATACCGTCACGCTGGATAAGGGTACCTATGCTGAGTATGGTATCAAACTGATTCAGTCCAATGCTCCGGCAGTGACCACCGGTGTGGATCAAACACAAACTACAAACGACAAACAACAAATCCCAAAAGTTATCATCGATAACCAAGTCTATATCGTCCGTGAGGGTGCGCTTTATACCATCACCGGCCAGAAAGTAGAATAACAGACTAAATTAACAATAACAATATGGAAAAGAAAGTGTATGTAACGCCTCTTGTAGAGGCAACACAAATTAACATGAAAGTCGGAGTATTGGCTCTAACTTCAACTGGAGGACCGAGTCCTGCTCCGCGCCCTCGCGGAGAAAAGAGTGTATTTTAAAAGATATGCTCTTTCCAAAAAGAAAATATAAGAACATGCTCACAACTACTGTCCTGTTATGGATGGTAGTTGTGAGTGCATTTGCTCAAACGGGCAGGACATGTGCTGACCCTATTCCTCTTGGTAAGAACTATAGTGCCAATATTACGCAAGCGGGAACGGTATGGTATGTGGCGAACACTTTCGACCTGCCGCTTACCGTCAGATTCTACCCGTCAAAGGTCTCTGACCAACTACCGGAGGTACAGATGGATTTCTCTTGCACACCCGGTGTCTATGAGGACTCTATCATCTGTGCCTTGTTCTGCCACGACCAGGGAGGTTATCTCATGCTTCCCCACACTGCCACACTGACCACCAAAACAGAGAATGGTCAGACCTATTATGAGGTTTCGATGGGTGAGTTCTACCGGGATATGCTGCTCCGGGCCGGAATCAGTTACAATGTACAAGTGTACGTGAAGGTGACTTATTACGGAAAAGGAACTATCAATCTGACCCCCGATGTGGAATTCTCGCAGTGCATGGAAACAGACAAATGGCTGCTTTTAGGTGTGCCCCAGTCTGTCGCCCCTAACGATGAAGAGACCTATTTCATAGCTCCTTATTCCAACTGGAGCACAGATTCTATCCGGTATATATGGGAAGGTGAATCACCTGCCACAGTAGTTCTTGGGACTACCTGTTCTTTTGAACCCATGAATGCATTAGATGTTCAGCGGGTGGATGTCTGGACAATGGCGGCAGGGGGAGATACGCTCAATCATACTAATGCTGAAATTCAGTATTATATGACTTATATGAACAACCCTACAAACAAAGCAAAAGGCGGTGTATTTTACGTCAAAGTGGTGAGTGAGGGGGCTGGAACACTGAAAGTGGAACGTATGCCGGTTCCTCCACCGGAAGGAGGGGCGATAGAGATGCATTATAACCAACCTACGCCCATCCATCGAAATGATACCAACACCTTGTATGCCATATCCACAGCATGGACGGAAGACACACGGTTTATAGTGCCTACAGACTATATTGTACGTATGTATGTGGGCTTGAGTGCGGATTTCACGCCCGCTACGGCAGTGGACTCTTTCCGCTTCTCAAGTACAGAAGCGGGACGTGAACTGTTATGGAATAAAGCCCGCTTGGAGACGCTCAAAAGCATGACTTCCGGTCGTTTCCTCTATGTCCGCTTCCTATGTAACACAGAGACTTCTGTCACTCCGCAGTATTGGACACCATCCGTGTGCTATGACAAAACGGAGGCTCTGACTGCATCCACCATTACCCTTCAAAACAGGTCCAACAAGGTCTATCGTATCCGCTATAATGACTGGAAAGGAGGGGATATTACTTTCTCCTGGAACAAGAATTCCGACTGCCCGTTCTATATTGGAGACACATGTGTTGTTCCTACCAATGCAAGCAGCATCCATGTGATATACAACTCCGTGATTCCAAAATCTTCTTCGGTCACAATTCCTGCCGTTGACATAGCGAAATGGGTAAGGCATGTGGATCCTGACGGATATCTTTATATCCGCTTCTATCCTTCCGCTAAAGGGGATGTAACGGTATCCAGTTCCCGCCCGGAAGAGACAGACCCTCAACCTGATAGCCATCAGCATGCTACTATAGCCGTTCTTTGCAGCACAGAGACCGGAATGGAGGGTGAACGACAATACATTGTGAACGTATCACAAGCCCAGCAGATGTCACTTTACGGAGGGGAAATGACGGCTTCAACAGGTACACCCATACAATCGTGGTTCCAAGAACCGGCAAATCAGCACCTTCTGTCTCTCCAACCGGGGGAATATACGCTTTGCGGGGCAAAAGAATCCATTCTTATCATGGTGGAATAAATACCGATTTTTCTTAAACAGCATGATAATTCGCATTTTTACTTGCACATGTGCAAAATATTTTGTACCTTTGCACCCAAAATTGAAATTATCATGTTTTCCGAACGAGACACCAAAGGCCCGAGTTTGCGTCGGGGATCCATTGAGGTAGTATGCGGTTCTATGTTCTCCGGCAAGACGGAAGAGCTCATCCGCCGCATGAAACGCGCCAAGTTTGCCAAACTGCGCGTGGAGATTTACAAACCGGCTATTGACGTGCGCTACAGCGATGAAGACGTAGTGAGCCATGACCGCAATGTGATCCAGTCCACGCCGGTGGACAGCAGTCAGAACATCCTGTTGATGGTTGATGATATCGACGTGGTGGGTATCGACGAGGCGCAGTTCTTCGACATGGGTATCGTCGATGTATGCCAGCAACTCGCCAACCGCGGCATCCGCGTGATTGTGGCAGGTCTGGATATGGATTACCGCGGCGTACCGTTCGGTCCTATCCCGGCGCTGATGGCTATTGCCGACGACGTGTACAAGACCCATGCCATATGTGTCCATTGCGGCGATCTGGCGTATGTGAGCCATCGCCTCGTAGCCTCGGACAAACGCGTCCTGCTGGGAGAGACGGACAGTTACGAACCTCTATGCCGCGCATGCTATAACAAAGCCATTGCCCAGGAAGAAGAAAAATTGTAAATTATCAATTATCAATTATCAATTATCAATTACCTTGACGTCATATTACCGTTAGCCATCCGGGACTGTTATACCTATAGCGTTCCGGACGGTTTGTCTATACCCGCTCCGGGTAGCCGTGTGCTCGTCCCGCTGATGGCGAAAGAGGTGTGCGGCGTGGTGCTGCGGACCCATACGGAGCCTGTCGATCCGGCTTTCGCAGCCAAGATACGCCCCTTCATCCGTGTCCTCGACGAAGCCCCGGTCGTACCGCGTGAGCAGTTGGCTCTATGGCAATGGATGAGCGCCTATTACATGTGTACGCTCGGAGAGGTGATGAGTGCCGCGCTGCCCGGTGGACTGGACAAACGCCTAACCGACCCTCCCAAACGCCGCAGGACGGCGATCCCACCCTACACCGGACCGGTAGAACCCGCCCATTCACTGACGCCTGCACAGCAGAAAAGTGTCGATGAAATCGAAGGTTTCTGGTCTTCCGGCAAGGATATAGTACTGCTCCATGGCGTCACCTCCAGCGGCAAGACGGATATCTATATCCATCTGATCCGGTCGCAACTGGAGCAGGGGAAGAACGTGCTCTATCTGGTGCCGGAGATCGCTCTGACGACCCAACTCACCAGCCGGCTGCAGCATGTGTTCGGAGACCGGCTCATCGTCTATCACAGCCGCTTGACGGACGCCGAGCGCGAACAGCGGTACCGCGAACTCAGCCGGGTCAGACCTGAGTCGGCTGCCGGACATCCTTATGTGGTCATCGGGGCGCGGAGTGCCGTCTTCATGCCCGTACCCGAGATAGGTATCGTTATCGTGGATGAAGAGCATGAGCCGAGTTACAAACAGGAAGAGCCTGCTCCCCGTTATCACGCCCGCTCGGCAGCGATCATGCTGGCGAAAGAGCATGGCGCCAAAGTGCTGCTGGGAACAGCCACTCCTTCGCTGGAGTCGTATTATCTGGCGCAAAAAGGGGTGTACGGCTTGGTGGAGATAACGGAGCGTTTCGGCGGCGCGGAGCTGCCGGAGATACGGCTGGTTGACCTCAGACGCCAGTATGAACGCAAAGAGATGTACGGCCATTTCAGCGACCCGCTGATAGCGCAGATCCGCCGGGTTCTGGCGGAGGGCAAACAGGTCATCCTCTTCCAGAACAGACGCGGCTATGCCCCCCAGATACAATGTACCTCCTGCGGCCAGCCGCCGCGGTGCGTGCAATGCGACGTGCCGATGACCCTGCATCTGCGTGACAAGGAGATGCGGTGCCATTATTGCGGCTATCACTCGCCTATACCGGACCTCTGCCCCCATTGCGGCGGCGAATACAAAACCATCGGGTTCGGCACCGAGCGGATAGAGGACGAGATACAGACCTTCTTTCCGGACGCCCGCGTGCTGCGCATGGATCTGGACACCACACGCAACCGGTCGGCTTACCAGGATATCATCAACGCTTTCGCCAACCATGAATGCGACATCCTGGTAGGCACCCAGATGGTGACGAAAGGGCTGCATTTCGACGACGTGCGGCTGGTGGCGGTTCTCAACGCCGACCCGCTCTTCAACCAACCCGATTTCCGGGCATACGAACGGGCATACCAGATGCTGGAGCAGGTGGCGGGAAGAGCCGGCAGGAAAGGGACGAGAGGAGAAGTATGGATCCAGACCTTCGATACCGCAAACCTCGTGCTGCAGATGGTGCAGCACCACGACTACGCGTCTCTCTACAACCATCAGATAGCCGAACGGAAGATGTTCAACTACCCTCCTTTCTACCGTCTGATACGCCTGCAGCTGCGCCATGCCAAACAGCAGCAGGTACACCTCGCGGCGGCGGAGCTGCAGACCTATCTCACGCGGATCTTCGGTCCGCGCGTGTCGGGGGTCATCATCCCGTCCGTGGAACGGGTGCAGGCATATTATATCCGCGAACTGACACTGCGTATCGAGCAGGGGGCGAACATGGCGGAAGCCAAACGGAGAGTGAGAGAGGCGATAGCGTATGTTTCCTCGGTTTCATCGGGTAAAAATGTAAAAATCATCGCGGACGTGGATCCGCTGTGAAAGGTGAAAAGTGAAAGGTGAAAGGTGAAAGGTGAAAAGTGAAAGGAGAAAGAAATGATAGAAGAGAGCAAACGCCGTGTGGCGTATATCAATGAGATGATTGAGAGCGGTCATGCCGCGGAGTTGATACGTGACGGAGAAGCGTACCACGATGCGCAGCTGGCGCATATAGCGGACGAAGTATGCTCGCGCCCTGAGGTGCGCGTGGTCCTTATAGCCGGTCCCTCCTCCAGCGGCAAGACCAGCACCTCGCATAAACTGTGTCTGGAACTGCTGGCGCACGGCAAACAGCCGGTGGCGCTGTCGTTGGACAACTGGTATGTGGACGGCACACTCACTCCCCGCAAGAAAGACGGATCGAAGGACTACGAGTCGCTCTATGCTATCGATCTCAAGCAGCTCGGAGAAGACCTCAAAGCGCTCATCGGAGGAAAAGAGATAGCCCTGCCTACCTTCAATTTCGCGGAGGAGAAACGCGAGTACCCGGGCGACACACTCCGGCTGGAGGAAGACGCGATCATGGTTGTCGAGGGGATCCATGCACTCAATCCGATCCTCACGGAGGATATCGCCCCCGCGCATAAATACAAGGTGTATGCGGCGCCGATGAGTTCGGTCTCGCTGGACGGCGAGCGGTGGGTGCCGACCTACGTACACCGGTTGCTCCGACGGATAAGCCGGGACCTGAGGACAAGAGGCAAATCGCCGCAGACGACGATTGCCACATGGCCGTTCGTGGTAGAAGGCGAAGCGCAATGGATAGAACCGTTCCGCAAAGAGGCGGATGCGGAGTTTGACACCACGATGCTGTACGAACTGCCGGCAATGCGGCTGACGGTGGAGACCGCGCTACAGACGGTGCCCGCCTCAGCCGAGGAATACCAGGTGGCGAAACTGCTGCTGTACTACCTCTCTTTCTTCGAGTCCCTCGCCTCCGCTTTCATACCCAGGACATCTATCTTACGCGAGTTTATCGGAGGAAGCCAGTTCAATGTAGGCTAATTTAGGGCTTTTTTGACCTAAAAATGCAAAAAAATGCTAAATTATTTGGTCATGTCAAAAAAAAGCAGTACTTTTGTCGTCGCTTTTGAAACAAGATGGCGGGATAGCTCAGCTGGTTAGAGCGCATGATTCATAATCATGAGGTCCCCAGTTCAATCCTGGGTCCCGCTACAAGAACCACCGACAGGGTGGTTTTTTTACAAATCATTTGAGTTCGGGGTGCCCAACAAATGGCTGAGATTATACCCGTTGAACTTGAACAGATAATGCTGTTAAAGGAAATGAAAACATTTCATCATTTGGACATGTACCATTTGGTCATTTATTTGGTCATTGGTACCTTTGCTGCGCAAATGAGTGCGCAGACCAACGCGCAAGAAGCGCAAGTTTCCCGACAAGACACACTGTCCGCAAGCGATTTTCAGCTTGATGAGATTGAGGTAAGTGCCAAACGCGTACAACAGACGACCCTCTCCCACCAAGTAACGAAAAGCGAGGATCTGAACCGTGAGAACACGGGTCAGAACTTACCGTATTTATTGAGCACCACTCCCGGTTTACAGGTAACGAGCGATGACGGTTTAGGCGTAGGATACACGTATTTCCGTGTGCGCGGGACCGACCACACACGTATCAACATGACCGTGAACGACGTGCCTCTGAACGACGGAGAGAGCCAGTCTGTCTTCTGGGTGAACATGACGGATATGGCCTCGAGCATGAGCAGTATAGATGTGCAGCGTGGCGTTGGCACCAGTACGAACGGTTCGGCATCCTTCGGCGCGAGTCTGAACATGCAGACCAACGAGCCGTCAGTAGTCAGCCGACAGTATTCAGAGGACCGGAGCCGGTTCATGATTGCTTTCAACGGGGGTATGTACAAGACATTCCGCGAGATGGTGAGCGCGCACATAGTACTTCCCGGTCAATGGGTAGCCAACGCTCGTTTCAGCAAGGTCAACTCGGACGGTTTTCTCTACCATTCGGGCAGCGACCTGTACAGTTACTACGGTGATTTCGGCTGGTACGGGAAGAAGACACAGGTAGTGGCACGTATCTTCGGCGGCAGTGAGAAGACCGCTCAAGCATGGGAAGGAGTGGATTATGAGACCGCTTATGGGATCAATGGTGCAGACAGACGCACGAACCCCGCCGACTCGATGAATTATGACCTGTACGCCCAACAGAACGCGCAACTCGCTATTACACATCGTTTCACTCCCCAATGGAGTCTGAACGCCACCCTTCACTACACCCACGGCAAAGGTGACTACGAGCAGTACAAGCGGAAGAGTTACAGTTACTGGGGGCTCAGCGACAGCGGCAAGAGTTACGGTTTTTATCAGAAATGGCTTGAGAACCATTTCGCAGGAGCCGTTCTCTCCGCCAAGTATATATCCGAAAACGTAGATGCGCAATTCGGTGCTGCGGCGAACGATTATATTGGAGCCCACTGGGGTATTCTGGACTATTTAGAGACACCTTCCGCCACCCCACTTCCTTTCCACTACGAATACTATCGCAACTCCGCCAACAAGATTGATTTCAACACGTATGCGAAAGTCAACTGGCGAGTGATCAACAAAGCTCAGGAGAAACTGGCGTTATATGCCGACCTGCAATACCGTTTCATCCGTTACACGATGAAAGGTATAAGTGACGACAGCATGACTGAATTGCCGTTTGCCAAGGATTTTCATTTTTTCAACCCCAAAGCCGGTTTGACCTACCAAAATCACGGGCACCTGCTATCAGGTTCGTTCGCCATGGCTAACCGCGAACCCAGCCGCGCCAACTACACAGAAAACATCATCTACGATCCCTCTACGCAGTCTTATATAGGCAAGATGCCCCAAGCGGAGACTTTATATGACTATGAGTTAGGCTATACGTACGCGCATACGCGTTTTAATATAGGTCTCAACCTCTATTTCATGGATTACGACAACCAGTTGGTACTGACAGGGCGCGTAAACGACGTAGGTAAACAGAGCACAACGAACGTGAAAGACTCCTACCGGATGGGTATGGAACTGATGGCCGGCGTACGGATAACCAACTGGTTCAGATGGGAAGGAAACATGGTTGTGAGCCGTAACAAGATACAGAACTATACGGAGACTATCACCCGTTATGACGAGAACTGGGAATGGGTAGGAGAAGAAGAGGTGTTCTTCAAAGAAACGACTATCGCTTTTTCTCCGACCATCACAGCGATGAGCCTCTTTACCTTTGACTACGCAGGTTTTGTAGGAACCATTCAGACGAACGTCACGGGCAAACAGTACTTGGACAACACTCAGAACGAGACCGCTGCGCTCAAAGCCTACACGACGACGAACGTACACTTGGAGTACAGCCTGCCGATAAAACAATGGTGCAAAGAGAAAAAAGGAGTGCCAAACATCAAACTGCTCTGCCAACTCAATAATATCTTTAACGCAAAATATGCGTCAAACGGCGGTAGCGACTGCTCCTATTTCCAGGACGGCAAAGCATGCTGGCCATGGTACTACGCGCAAGCAGGCATCAACGTCCACGCCGGCTTCGTCGTTAAATGGTAAACAAAATCGTCCGCTACGTGAGGACGATTTTTTGTTTCGGGAACTATTTTAATGTGTTTTGAGTGCTAAATGAGTCGTAAATGACCCGTGAGTAAATTAGCACTCTATGTCGAGTTGGAAACGCAATCATCACGGGACCATCCTAGGACGACGTCGGCCCCACGCCTGCCTCACGCCGCGGCTCAAACAAATTTATGCCAATGTCCGGGACAATTCGAACTTTAACCCGAGTGCATCAATGATACGAAGGACAGTAGAAATAGAAGGATCTATCAATCCATTTTCAATCCGAGAGATATAACTCTTATTTGCACCTATGCGGCGCGCCAGTTCGGCTTGTGTCACATGTTCTTCCTTTCTGGCTTCTTGTAAGATAAGCCCCATGTAGTAAGCACGCGCTTGGTTATTGAATTCCTCGCGCTCGGGAGTACCCAACTCGCCGTGTTTCTTTGCTAACACAGCACTATAACTGGTCAAATTAGGATTTGCTTGCATAATATTCCTCCTTTAGTTTGATAGCTTTTTCTAATTCTTTTTGAGGTGTCTTCTGGCTCTTCTTCTGGAAACCATTGAACAACACCACAATATTTCCGTCATCAAAGATAAAGAACACACGATAGATGTTACTCTCATATTCCGCGCGCAGTTCATATATATCGTTGCGCAGATACTTTACAAATTTCTTGCTTACTTTGTCCTGCGTTTCCAAGAGAGAAAGGGCATACTCAATTTTTGTGACCACTTTCTCAGACAAGGACTCAAGAAAATCGTAAAAGTAGTTCTTATACACGAAGATTTCTCTCGTCATTTTTACCTTTATTCAAAATTCGGTGCAAAGATACAAAAAGTTTCAATATCATGCAACTTTTTTGCTTACTTTTTTAATTTTTTCTTTATTTTTAGCCCCAAAGGGTCAAAAATGACTTAGCGGGCGAGGTTGAGGACTTTGTGCGCACGGTCGTTGACCTTGACGATATAGCCGTTCTGATAGGTGAGCGGGGTGGTGTATTCGTACCCGGATGCGACAGCCTGATGGATCAGTTTGCCGGAAGCGGAATAGACGGTGATCCTGTCGCCCGCCACCAAGCCGCGAACGAAGAGCGAACCCTCATAGGAATAGACCACGTATTGGCGTGCGCCGTCCTTGTCGGTCTTGGGGAATCCGCCGATACGGAAAGCAAAGCGGTCATTGGTCTCTCCCGGTTCGAGTTCGACGGTATAGTCCTCCTCCTTCAGGTTCGTAAAGCGGTTCAGACGGTAGTCAATGAGCCAGACGTATTCATACCCGGCAAAGGCTTCTTTCTCGGGCAGAGAGAAATCAAGTACCATTTGGTCATTTACCATTTGGTCATTTTGCGGGATATACACACCGAGGGGTATGTCCACCTCGGTCGGTGCGGCTCCGAGGAGCGAGATACGCGAGGTGCGGGCTGCATCCATCATATAGAGTTGCGGCGCAGCGGTGTTGGTGCTCCATTTGATACCGTCCCTGCCGTAGTTATACCGTACATCCTTCCGCGCAGCGGCGTCCGGGATAGCGGTGAGGAAATCGGAGAGACAAACCCCACCCGACCTCCCCTCAAGGGAGGTGGAAACAGGCGCATGCGCAGGCATGGGCGATGGGGTAGGAGTGGCGGGTCGTGATACCATTCTGAGGATAGGACGGGAGGCCTTCTCATTGCGGTCGTAATAGGGCAGGTGGAAGACGAGTGTCTCTTTGTCCTTGGTGGTAGCGGTCTGGGTGAAGAACGCATTGCCCATCGCCATAGTAGCGCCCTTGTCCCAGGAACGGGAGGTGTACATCTGGTCGCCGGAAGTAAGATAATTGCCCGCTCCGTCCATTTGGTAGAACACATGGGGAATATACATTTGACGAAGGTAAGTTTCTCCTTCCAAGATTGTATCGGTACGATAGTTTGACACGAGCCACGGCAGGCCCTTCATGTTCCATCCCATATCCTCCTGGCGCGTGAAGTTAAGATCATTACCGGTACCGGCTATGCGCCAGTCGTACTGGGTGAGGAAGACGTATTTGTCGTCGGCGTCCTCGGTATAGGCATACTGTCCGAGCGCGGGAGCGAAGGCGGTGAAGCGCAAGACGGTATCCTGCGTAGTGCCGAAATCCATGAGATAGCCCTGGGTAGCGGTTCTGTTGAGCGTATCGACAGGCAGCCAGAGGGAGGAGTTATCGGTCCGGAAGGTATAGTCTTTCTCCGATCGTGCAGCGCCGGAATAGAGATACCACCGTGTAGGCAGCGGGTTGAGCGTCTGCTCCAGTATATCGGAGGAGGGCTTATAGGTAGTAGCGATGACGTTCGCCACCGAGTAGCCGTACGGCAGAGCGGTCATGGAGTAGCGCTGGTTAACGAAGCGTTTCTCCGCGGCGAGGTAGTTGAGTTGCACCGTGTGGCCGTTGCCGTAGAAGGACGAGCCGGGTTTGAGGAGCATGTATCCCGGACGGAGTATGATCGAGTCTCCATTGAAATCGATAAAGTCCTCTTCTTTGTACTGCATCGTCATCGCGCTGCTATCCATGAGATAGACGACGGATCCCGGGTGTGGGTATTGGTGTCCGCCGTAATGGGAGGTAAAGGCGGTGGTGAGCCGTTTCTCCGCATGTGCGTTACCGATTTCCTCGGCGGTACGGATGACCTCTGTCCTTGCCGTTATTTCCATGACGGTTTTCGGTTCAATCCGCCAGGTCTCCAATGCTCCCCTATCAACGGTAGTGATCCGGCGTGGGTTGCCCAGTATATCGCGGTCCAAGCCGAAGCAGACCGTGCTGTCCGTTTTATAGCTATTAAAGGCGGCAGGGAGGTTGTCCATCTCCACGCCGGCGTTGATCTCTTTGGAACGCTCGTGTAGCTGGTAAGCTAGCGGGATATTGGCGGTCTGGTAGGCAGGCAGGGTATAGACATTGCCGTCCGTGAGATACGGCGCGAAGCAATGGAGGTCGGAGGTATGTCCGGCGATATTATTGACGGACGCGTCGGCGGTAGTAGCCGAGAAGTCGATCGGTGTATCGGTTGTCTGCGCGGTAAGGACGGTGTTATTGAGCGCCAGGCCATTGGCACCGAGGCGCAGTACGGTAGTCGCCGTATCGGCGTAGAAGAGGGAGTTATAGACGAGTCCCTTCTGTATGTCGGCTACGGGCACGCCGTCCGTCTTATTGTCCGTGAAGATACAGTTGCGCACGGCAGCATGCTCCTTATCCAGCACAACGGGCGATTCGGTGAGCGTCTTCTTCGGATTAGTGATCACAAATCCGTCGAGGAGGAATCCCGTCTCATATTCTGCTCCGGAAGCGGTGGAGACAGAGGCGATCCGTGTAGGCGTAGCATTCGGCGAGGCGACTCCGGTTACCTTGGCGCGCACATAATTGACATAATGGCGGCAGCCCTCGTTGGTGTATTGTTTAGCGACGGTATCGAGCCATGCGGTATCGTTGAATCCCGCGGGTATGCTGCCATAGACATTCACGCCGTCTCGTGCGACGATATGGTATTCATCCGTTGCTTCGTATGAACCTTTGACAAAGACATAGGATTTCCGTGTTTCGGGATTGCCCACTTCTTTATTGAGATAGGTATAAAGGGCGGCAGCGTCGATAGCGTTCTGTAGTTGTCCCTGTCCGAAGGGGGAGAGCCATGAGGAGCCGTCTCCGGCGGTAGCGGCAGGCATATCCGGCTGTACGTACAGCACGCGTTGGAGGACGGCGAGGCACTCGTATGCTCCGCGTTCCATACCTTCTCCATAGACACGCGGTTTGGCAGCGAGATCGCTGTCGTTAGCCAGTCTATAGACGGGCACCGATTTGAATCCGTTGGAGCGTCTCCAGAACTTACCAACCGTTGCGTCACAGGTATCGGGATAGATGCGATAGAAGACATGCTTGCGATAGAGGGTGGTATCGGCGAGGTTCATGGTCCTGATACTCGGGTTGATATGGAAATCGCGTGCGCGCCGCTCTTCCGCCGTAGCGGCTGAGGGGTTCGGATCGGCGAAGCAGGGTCCCTCGAACACATCGCTATTGAGGGAGACGAGGTTATCGTTATGATAGGTATCGTCGCCGTCCACGAAGCATCCCCAGACAGCATTGCGCGTCATGCGGTTAGCTATACCGGGTTTGGATTTATTATCCGCTTTGTCCCATCTATCTGCATTGAACTCCAATTGGGTCGTCGTATCATTCGCGAGGTCGTCCAGCCAGATAAGCGAGTTATGCACCCTGCTGCTATCGGAGAGGAGGGTGATATGTCCGTCATTGAGGGCGAAGGTAGAGTTCATGACCACCACGTCGTTCGGCACGGTAGCGAGGTCGTTTTCTCCCTCTACCACATCATACCGCTTCGCATAGATCGGAGCTCCTGCATTGGAGTGGAAGAGGCTGTTGACGATAAGGGACGAGCCTCCGCCTTGGTCGATACGAACCGCGGAGGACCGGGCTTTACTTTCGTCCGTGCGTGCTCCGTTGTCTTTGAAGATACAGTTGGAGATCGTCAGTTTAGGCAGTGCTATTTTCTTACCGTCCACCTTGGCAGAGTCCGGACGCAGAGCTTTGTTGAAATTAGGCGTGAAGACTCCTTCTCCTCCCTCATCCTGTGTCTCGTAAAGGCGTTGCCATCTGTAATAGATTGCTGCGCCACCGCGCATATTGACCATACCTCCGATATCCGTACCGTCATCGGCTACCGGATCTTTGACGGAATACGGATTGATGAAGGTGATACCATCAAAGATGACGGGTATCGCTACCTTGTCCCGAGTAGTCATTTCTCCCATCCAGTTCGCCTGCAAGTGGATACGGGTCATATCGTTGATGACGAAGAGCTGGTTGAGCTGGCTCTGGTGGCCTAAATTCAGCATCTCGATGGTGGTGGGGTTCGCCTGCGGGTCACGCGGCGCATCCTTCACATCATAACTATATCCGCCGAGGAAGGAAATACTCTTCACGGCGTAGTCCGTATCGGCGTAAGCACTGTCCGGCAGGAGGGGGGCGATGGCATTGGAGGTGAGGACGAACGCCCTGCGGTTGTCAATCACGTTGGTAGGCGCAAAACTCTGGTCTGCGTCGCCCAGGAAGCAGACATACTTGTCGTGGTTGTTATGGGACGACATGAGGAGGTCAATAGCGGCCTGGAGGTCGGTAGTAGGAGTTTCCCAGGTAAGTCCGTCGTGTTTGAGTCCCTTCTGTGTAGTAGCGACCCATATGGTATCCACCTCGTTTCCGTTCAGATCCAGTTGGACATACTGGTATTCATACACGCCCATATCTATATACACGTCCTCCACCCTCAGTTTCGGGTTAGGCGAGATACGGTACATCTCCCCGGAGACGGTCTCTTCACCGGAGGTACGGCTATAGGTCATATACTGGTCGCTGCCGATAGGCATATAAGGCGTAGCGGTGTCTCCGAAGCGTGCGACGGTACGTGCCGCCAGATAGTTGAACATCGCGGTATCGGGTTGCGCCACGCCGTCGAAGGAAGCCGCCGGCGCGCCTTGGACCGGATAGACGTCATGGTCTGTAGCTTCGCTATTCTTCGCTTGGGCAGCAGTCAATGCTTCCGCGCGGGTATCAAACTGCTCCGCTCCCGTATATTTGGTGATATAGTGCAGTATCGGTCTGGTCACTGTCTGTTTGAGATGTCCCCATCCCTGGTCTGTAGTGATATTGATACGTGTGAGCAGCCAGTCGGCGTTCTGCATGTATCCGTCCACGCCGGCGACGAAGGAAGGTCGCTTGAAGTTAGGTCCGTCCGCCGCTGTGTTGACACGGTTGATGAGTACGTTGTTATTGCCTTTGACGTAGGAGAAGAGGTTATCATAGTTCTCCACCTTGTCGCCGGCGGCATTGAGTTTGAGGGGTACTTTCAGCGCCCGCGAGTCGATATATTTCCGCTGCTCTGCACTGTCCATGAGATAGCCTTCTTTATCGGGCCGCATAGATGACGGTCCATAGGTCCGGCGATAGGAGCAGAAATAGAGTCCCTCTATCTTATCGCCTTGCGCGCGGAGTTCCGTCAGTTTGTCGATCACATTGATATTAAAGGTATCGGGATAGCCCGTCGACGGGTTGATATAGCGTGTATCTTCAGTAGGGGTGGTATAGAGTTTATAGAGGCTATCGTACTCGTGGTAGAGTTTCTCGTACCTATCCCACTCTGCACCGTCATAATGGAAGACGCCGGAGCGGGAAGGTTTATAGACTGTTTTGAAGGAGTCGATAGCGGCTTGGGAGGGTTTCTTTTTGTACTCCAGTTCGTCAATGCTCTCTATATTCGACACCTCATTTCCCCAGAAGATGGAGTTGAATACATACTGCTTGTCGTCCGCATTAGCGTATTCATTATTCGGTTTGAAATTATACACCGCGGAGTAGGCTACCGCTTTGTTTCGCATGAAATGGCAGTTAGCGGCGCGCAGTTTGGCGTTTTCGGCGATGGAGAGCACTCCACCGAATCCCTGTCGTGCATCGGCGTTAGGAATCTCATCCGGTCCTTTCACCGTGATAGGATAGAGACCTCTACGTGCTTCGTTGTTATCGAAGAGCACGTTGACGATACCGCAATAGGAGTTAGCCGCAATACATCCTCCTGCCGACCAAGGGATATAGAGGGTGTCCTCGGGTGCCATAGGTCCTTGCGAGTAGTTCTGGGTGAAATGGGAACTATAGACGTGGATATTACCATTGGAGTATATCGCGCCGCCGTTGCCCGCCATATTATCCGTGAACATGCAGTTCCGGACGATGATAGGAATATTATGTTTAGCGGGGTCGGTCACATTCGGAATGGCGTTGCCGGTTTCGAAGCTCTCGGTCCAGTTACCATCAATGAAGATACCACCACCTCGGAAATAGGTCTTTGCGTGGTACTTATGCCGGTTGATATCCGCAGGATCGACTTGGTTGGCGTATCCGCCGGTGATGGTAATACCATCGAGAATGATAGAGCGGGCAGAGACAGAGAGGTCACACTCTTTGTCAAAATCCTCGGTCTTATTCATTGCGATCGGTTCGGAGAAGATAGGTGTTCCTCCTTCCCAGTCAGCATCCGGATCCGCTTTCTTGTATCGCAGAGGCTGTGGTCCTATCTTAGCCGAGTCGGCATGGACCGTGACGACATGATAGACGTGTGTGAAGTCCTCTCCGGACACCACATTACCTGAGAGAATGGTCTGCCGCTCCAGTTCCCAGGGCTCGATGATGGAGTTGAGGTTATAGTCACTCATGGAGCGGTGGTTCTCGTTCCGCATGCGGATGCTGTCTGCCAGCGCATAATTGATGGTATAAGTAGCGGTAGTATTATCCGCTTTTGTCACATTGACCGTCACATTGGATCCGTTGCCAATCTTAGTTCCTGTGAACTTGTCGATATATCCCGCCTGGCCATAGTTATGTCCGGGTTTCTGGGAATTGATACCACCGATGACGGTTGTTCCCTCGGGGATCAGGAAGGTGTTGGTGCGCACCTCGTCCTGCTCTCCGTAGGCGTTGTGGTAAGGATAATACGTACCTTTCTCCACATAGACTTCGAATCGTGCGTTGCGGTATTTGGCGGCATCCGCTTTACGCGCCGCGATGATATAATCGAAGGCGTCACCGAGGCGGTGGAAGGGGTTGAGCGTACAAGATCCCATCTGGCGGTACATCTTAGATACATCATCGGTATTGGTATTATCCTGGAGGGCACGTGCCGCCTCGGAGTTGAGCAGGTCGGTATGCATGACATACAGCCGCCTCATGATATATGTCTCATCCACATCGACCTCGAAATTCTTATTGAGCGCGCGTGCTCCCATCTCGATGAAGTCGTTGTTCTTGACGACGAGCATCGAATCCACTGTCCACTGATAGCCACGTTTGACGCCCTCCAGGCTCCACCGAGTACGGCTGACGCCGGCTATATCGATTGAATCGAGGGTGGTATAGGTAGCCATGAGGTTGCGCCACTCGGGGTAGGTCATTCCCGAACGTGAGAGGGTGGAAGACATCTCTATCGGGTAATAGAGAATCGCACGGAAGGGATCCTCCTGGTCCCACCGCACACCTTCGGTCTCGCTCGGCGAGAGTTCGATGTTACCCAGTCCTTCCAGACGTCGTGACTCAACGCCGCAGTAGATAAAGGGATAGTCGGTATTGTCGTTGGCACGGGTGAAGGTACCGGAGACGTTAGCGAAGTCGTTAGCGCGGTTATGCCATAGGACGGACGAGTTGACGCGTGCGTTGGTCTCATAGAACCACATACCACCGGCGGTGGTGTTAGCGGAGTTCTCGCAGATGGTAGTGGAGAAGATATGCGCGAGCGAATCGGCGACAGCTCCTGCGGGCGCCTCTATATAGATACCTCCTCCGACATCGGCGGTGTTCTTCTTGATGATCGTACCGCTGACCAGTGCTCTCGGTTTGAGATACAGTCCGCCTCCGTAGTTACCCGCCGTGTTGTTCTGGATGACGCAGTTGCGTATATGTGCATATCCTGTGACTACTGCGCCGGCACCTATACGGTCCTCGTCATCGGGCGAGTCGGCATATCCGTCTTCGATAAACAGTCCGTCCAGCACCGCCCTGTGGTTCTCTGCATCTTCGAGCGAAGAGAAGGGGGCTAACTGGTCTCCCGCGTCCATCTTCTTCTCGTTCAGACCGAAGAGATCATTGGTGAAGGTGACGACATGGTAGCACTGTCCTTCCGCACCGGTGTTGGACGTGATCTTACCCGATAGCACAGAGCGGTAACTGAGCGGGTCGCGCTCGTCTTTTACCGTGGCGCCGGGTGTAGTGGATGTCACTTTCTTTCCCGCAGCGTCCTCGTAGTGGTAGAACTGAGACGTATAGCCACCCTTCACCTGTACGCCGTGCGGGATAATGAAGGAATAGTCCAAGGGGTTATCCTCGATAGACGTAATATCATGCTTGGTGGAGCGCGTAGGCGTGTACCAGGCGGCGTAAAGCTCACTCAGGGTACAGTTGGTGTTATCGCCCTCCAGCCAAACCTCTACGGTCCAGTCCTTCTTCGGCAAACCGGCAACAGGAGTAGCATCTATCGTGCTATACCGGCTCTCGGTCATCAGCTTGTTCTTATACCGTCCTGCCGCATCCAGTACCTGTTGCAGTTTCTGGGCGCAGGCAGCATTCGCCGGCGAATCCGCAGATGCATCACCACCCGGCGAATCGAACATCACATAGAATATCGCTTGTCCCGGGTGCGTCGTTGTATCCGGACGGATTGCATAAGCAGCATTGAACTCGTACGCGCCCATATCAACTTGACAGTCCTGCACACGCTTGGCGAACGCCACGTCGTTATTCGGCAACTCGGCTGCTGCCACGCTCTTATAAACAAAAGAACTGTTTATATCGCTTTCTGTCTTGCCTTTGTATGTGAGCGCCTGCTTGAACTCGACGGCAAACTCCTCCGTACCATGGTTAACACAAACGGCTTGGTCAGCGATGTAGAAATCATCGCGCAGACGGAAGTCATTGAGCGAAGCGGCACGACCCTCGACATAGTTTCCTTCCTCGTCAAAGTCTGCCGCAAAAGGCGTGTTCGCAGCCGAGGGGGCTACTCCGTTGAGGAATGTATTGCCGATACCGTAGTTATTCGTATTCGACTCAGTCCAGTTGGTCACATTCTGTTTGGTGGCGTCATTTGGCTGTGTCTCTTCCGACTGGATATAGCAATGCAGGAAGGGGTTTACGTTTCCTACGGCTGTAGCACGGTCGCGGATAGCGACACCGTTATTACCGAAGATAATGGTATTCGCCACAAAGAGGTTCGGGTTGGAAGCCGTTGCCAAAGAGACAGCGCCGCCGCTTATCTTACTGTTTTCTTTCAGTGCAGCTGTGTTATAGGCTACCGTGTTGTTATAGAACCTGCCGACGCAGAAACCCAAACCACCCGACGATCCGTAACTATAGTTATTGGCAAACAGCGAGTTGAAACACGTTCCTTCGTACATGAACAGACCTCCCGCAAAAATCTGATTATCCATAGGAGCCGAAGCACTTCCTCGGGTAGAAGTATTATTGAGTACAAAGCAACCTTCAATAGTCGATGTAGCCCCATCGCAGAACATTCCCGCACCTTTGACGCGTTGGCAGGCAGACACGTTATTGATGACGATACAGTTCCGCAGATGTGCACCTTCATACATATTCACACCGGCACCACCGCCATGTGCCATGGCTTCGTCGTAAAGGAATCCGTGACGAATGGTAAAGCCATCCCAAGAAGCTTCATTATATTCTACATAGTGCGTGTCCTCCTGTTTGGCAAGTGTAGCAGCAGTACGCAGGTCTTTGGTCGGTCCCCAAACACGGTCGGTGTGCGGTAGGGCATCGTTATCAAATGCCTGTCCCATCACAACAGGATCGCCAATACCGCCACCGCCGTACGTCGGTACACATACATCCGGCATGGTCAATACTCGTTTACGGAGCGTCGTGCGATGATTTGCCTCCACTTTGGTATAGGTACTGGAAAGAGAACTGACAACTGCCTGTGACGCAATGATAGTGTCATTTATCACGGGCTCTTCTACATATTCATATGAGCCTTCAACATACAAGTGTACATTTGACATTGACACTTTCCGTTTATTAGCGTCATTGGAAGGGGTTGCATGTTTTGTACCCGGAGCAGACATCATGCGTATAGTTAAGTCACCGATTGTCGGTTGAACAAACGTGAACTCATACCGAAGCAGTTTATCGCTATTACAAAAAACGGGTTGCTCCGCTAACATGTCACCATTGGAAGCAATAATATAGAAGGTTATGCCCGTATTATTTTCTGTTGGATAACTTTCATAATACGCGCCAAGATCTATCACCAACTTGTACGAACCCGCCGGGACATTTTTCATCGTCTGCCATGCACTCATCGTGCTCATATATCCACTCAATGCCATACCACGAGGATCTGAATCAATCGTGTACCCCTCTGTATTGAGCACATCTCTAGATGAGTTAAAACCGAAACTACTATAATTGACGTTTCCACTTACATCTTGATAACACAACTCCCAGCTTTGGTTATTACCCATATCCGTCTTTTTCCAAGGAGAGCCAAAATATTGGTACACCACCTTTGTTCCGCTTGCCCATGTGTAACCACCGAACACTTCATCGGCACTCATGGTTATATTATTGGCAGTGCTACCATTCTTATCACATTTATGACGGTCAGAGAAAACATTGTTTCCCGCTTTTCCTTCCATATACATATCCGGATAACGTATATAATCAGACGAAACTTCAGTTGCACTTGCTATCCACCTAAAGGGATGAGTTATAGTAACCTCTTCAATCTGCGTAGTTTCTATATCACCTATCTCTTCTGATGTATAATCATCATCCCAATATTTGACGGCTTCGCTATTCAGATGGGTATTGTCTTGTTTGGGATTAACGTCCGAGAGTTGCAGAATGGTCTCATAGTCTGTCGCCTCAAAATCTGCCGCCGGCTTGGATTTAGGGATACTGACCACATCCGACATCAATGCCTGCCGTTCGTTCAGACCCGGCGCGGCATACTTGTTCGTCGGGAACCCGCCCATGACGGTAACGCTGTCACGCATCACATACCCCTTGTAGTCCGTATATTTGCCGGCTCCTACCCATACCTGCACCGTGTTTTCATGGGCCGTCTTATTGGCGGCAGAGGCCTTCTCTACCGCGTATTGCAGACCGCTCACATACCGCTCCCTACGGGCGTTATTTATCCAACCGTTGCTATTACATGCCGCAATGAATGCACCCGCATTGGCGTAGGCTGACGCATTATTCCAGTCCGTGCCGTCATGGTAGGGGTTGGCGCGCCAGAACGAACGCGAAGCGCCGCTGATTTCGCCGTACGGATAGCGGGTATCATATTCGTATCCTGGTGTAAAATCAGACGGAGTTTCCGCAGATAAAATCTCAGAATTAGAAATCTCTGTATCGGTCGGCTCTCCAATTGGAATTTCATCTCCATCATTGTCTCCTCCGATATATATTTTCTTCTCTACAGTATGGATTTGTCTCGTCAGACTCCTCTTACCGGTCGCCGTCTTTCCTGCGATCCACACTTTTCCCCAACCGCCGTTGTATTTCTCGTTGGTGGTGAGGATCGGGTTTCCTTCGCTGTCGAGCACGCGGTCACAAGTAAGCTCCGGGTCTATCTGGTCACCCGTAGCCAAAGCAGGACCGGAGATGTTGTCTAACAGATATACCGTATTACCGGCGATAGCGTTTGCCCAAGAGGAGCCATCGCGTTTACCGGCGCCATTCGGCGTGACATAGATAACCGAACCGCTGAGCGGGAGGTCGGTGTTCTCCACCGCGCCTATATCCGGATCGCCGCCGAAAGAGCGGACGTTATTATCGGTACGGTCGTAGTTGTCCACAGCCGTATAATACGAAGCATTGGCGGCATTGACGCAAGGGTTGGTGGTCAGCGGAGCATACGACACAATACCTCCGTAGAGCGGTTTGTCGCCGTTGGTGGAGTTACCTACGTTACGGCTCGGGTTCACGAATCCAGGATAGTTAGGATCCGTATTGTCCGTGCGGGTGAAGATAGCCTGGTTGTTCTTCTCCGAGGGCAGCGACGCATTCAGCGACGAGCCGAACGAGCTGCCGGCAGGCAGGAAATCAGCCGGCACGGAGTAACTGAAATCGGGATCGAAGAACCCTCTCGGGCAAACCTTGCCGACGGAGTCCACCTGCAGACGGAGGTCGGCATCGAACATATTGTATTCGCCGAAGACGTATCTCTGTCCGTCCGGGAAGACGGACATCACCTTAGCGGTAGTGCCCAGATTACCGCGGTTATCCAGCGGCCGGTCTCCGTTACAGAAGATGAGGGAGTTATTCACCCGTATGAAGCCATGGAATGAATGGTAGGAGTGCTCGGGGTGGGAACAGGTGATCGGGTCGTCGCTCTCCGTCTGTTTGCTATCCGCCTTGAAGGGGTATCCTACGTTGTTGACCACGTCGCAGTGTTCTACCTCTATATACGCGCGTCCGTTAGCGGTGATGATACCGTGGTCGTTGATGGTACCTCCCTCGCCCTGGTAGTCCGCCATGTTGTTGCGGATGACGCAGTTGACCATCTTCAGCTCCGCGTAACAAACCGTCCCGTCAGCATGCTTGTGCTCGCCGTTGACATAGACGGCTGCGCCTTTCGGCGAAGAGCAGTTGGTGATGACGCAGTTACGCAACTGGTTCCCGGTCATGTCGATACGTTTCTCCTGGTCTACGGTGACATTATTGACCAGCACGCCGCCACCCGCAGGAGCGGAGTGACTATAGAGGATATTATTGGTGTTGGCATCGGCGAGGGTGAAGCCGTCCACTATGGCATGCTCCACGTTGACCATGGCGATCACGTGGGCGGAGTTGTTCTCATACCCCCTTGTGCCGCCGATACCGGTGACGTTAGCCGTGATGGTTGTCACATAGTCGCGGGGATTGCGCTTGCTTGTATCCGTACCTTCCAAGCCCGTAGGATAGCCTCCATAGAGCCGCATGTGGCTCTCTACGCGCACCGCCGCTGTACGGATATTCTTATCCAGATAGTTGCCCGGACCTGCCGTGTTGATAGTTCCTTGTTTAACTAAAATCTGGACATAGTCATAACGGGTCGGTGTTCCTTTCGCCATACTGTCAACCAATGCAGGTATCATATAGTGGTGGTTTCCTCCGTCGTCATCCACCAGGTATTGGCGGAAGAACTGGATCGCCTCGCCGATATCGCGGATAGGGTGGTCCCAGGAATAGCCTTCTTTATCCTGATAGACAAATTTCCCTTCTGAGTCGAACACGCCCTTGCGGCCCGGATCGATGAAGATCGTCGGGATAGCGGCACCGCCGGCTCTGCCCTCCTGTCCCTGGGGCGCTATCAGGGCATAGGTGACCGGATCGGACCGGCGCACCAGAGCACCCAGAGTCGAAACAGGTCGGAAGGGGTTGGTTACTACACCATAGTCGGTATGGGCATGGAGAATCCATTGGGACACTCCCTGGATAGCGTCCGTCACCTGGACTCCCTTCTGGTCCAGCGCCGAATAGGAGGTCAGGTGCCAGATACGGGGTCCCGGGATGGCACTTAAGTTATTATCCGCCACCAGTTTTTTGAACACACCGGCACCGGGCAGAGAAGCGTCATCCCAGTTATCGGGGTTCACCGTAGGAGAGAAGAAACACGGGAAGTTGTTCGATGATCCCTTAAGGGGCAGGTTGTGTTTATCCAGCGAGAAGACCACTTCCTTCTGAACGCCTGTCCAGTCGGATATATCATGGTTCATAAACGCCGTATGATAGACGAATATCTGATGCTGGGCATCCGTCACCTGTCGCACGGAGGCGAACTGGATATCATTATTCGTTGCGCATTTGTTGCCCCAGAAGACGGAGTTGTATATCATACCGCAATCACGGATATATATACCTCCCGACCGTCCGTGGCGTCGGCCGTAATAGGTGACATCGGGACCGATACAGTTGTTCGCCGTGACGGTACAGTGGTTGATGACGCCTCCTTCGGCGAGATAGATACCTCCCGCCTCGGCTGCGGCTGTGTTGTTATTGATCACGCATGCGGTAGCGAAAGGCGAATAGAAACTGATACCTCTGTCCACAGGGTAGTCGCTCGGTATATGGCCGATCACCAGTCCTCCACCGCATCGCGCGGCGCAGTTGGTGATATGACTGTGTCCCACCGAGCCGTCATAGTCGATACATGCGCCTCCTCCGTATCCCTGTACGACACCTACACCCGGCGACTGGCATGTATGGATATAACAGAACTCCACCACGCCGCCTCCGTCCAGATAGACACCGCCGCCGCGCATCGTAGCGTTACATTTCTCCACTGTACAGTTGCGCAGCTCTGCATTGCCTACCATATAGACACCACCGCCGTACGCCGTATGCTCGCGGATGGTTGTACTGCGGGATGAAGCGTTACCGTTCCTAATCACACAGCCGTCCAGAGACGCCGGACTATCCAGAGGCTTGAAATGCGAAGCCACGCTGTCGTTAGTAGTCTCGTATTTGCCGTTTGTAGCGAACCATACCACGTGGTAGGAGCTGGCAGGGAAGGTGACGTTATACCGTCCGCGAATACTATCGTAGGCAAAGACGACCGGACTGGGCGAGTGGTTTCCGTCCAGGATAGTCTTGTACTTCAGATCCCACTGTGCGGCTATATCTTCATCGGAGGTAGTACCTCCGTCCATTCTCGCCCAGTTATCTTTCACCAGTTTGTCGTTCACCATCTGGCGGAGGGAAGGATGGCTCTCCGGTGAGGTAGGATTGAAGCCGCCATAGACATGGATACCTCCGTATATCTTAAACGCCGTATGGAGCATGGATCCGCCCGCCGCCTCGGTGGACTCGGTAGGCGAATAGGTACCGGCGGCAATATAGACCGAGCCGGATTGAAGGTTATTGGCATGCAGATAGTCGCGCAGGTCGTTGATAGCGTCCTGCACCCTGTTTTTAGCCGTAGCCCACGAGCGCCCGTCGTTGCTGAAATCGCCGTCCGCGCGCACGTACCGTATAGTATCCGTCTGCGCATACGCACTCGCGCACGCGCAAAGACTCATCACTAATAATGTCAGTCCTAAAAATATGTTTCTTCTATCACTCAACACGTTTCTTCTCCTTAATCAACCGTTTTGACAGCCGTCTTGGTATCCAGCGGCTGATTAAAATTAAACACACCCCGTATCCACGGCACGAACACATCGGAGGTGTCTGTTTTCTGTTTGAGCGTCAGCTCGTATCCCGCAGTCTCCTTTGTCCCATTCGTACCCATCTTCATCTGCAGCGGGAAATAATTGGGGTCTCCCTCTACGGTATAGGGGATCGTATAGAAATAGGCTCTGCCTTCCCACCATAGTCCCTCGTCCCCCGGCGAGACGATATCCGGTATGTCATATCCGGATGAGGGCAGCTCAGGGAGGGTATTCCGCAGCGGCATGAAACAGTACGCCCAGCCGTTGAAGAGGCGCCGCGCCTCCATGTAGGTCAGTCTGACCGCCTGGGAGGGGTCGGCATTGATACGCTTGTCCTCCGCCACGGACCATTTGATATCCACCTTGGACGCTATATGATATAGCATCAGATCCAGATTGACCACATAATTGACGCTGTTGTCGAACGCGCCGTAGTATTGTCCGCCCACCTCGTAGTTATACGGCGTGGTATAGATATTATGCAAGTTATCCTGTATCTCCTGTGAAGAGACATCTATTTTCAAATCCAATACATCGTCCAGGGTTACGATTGAACCCAACGACTTGCTGAAAGTCAGCGGTACCGGCGAAGCAATCGCATAGGTCCGCCCCTGTACATTATTGCCGACGAGCATGATATTCATCCGCTTCGTGACGCTATATATCGAGTCGCCCTCCGACATGAGTGGACCAGTATATCTCGTTGCTTTCCAGTCATTGTTCTGAAGTCTCCATTCCTCTTGATCCATAATCCTCCACTCGCCTTCCTGTTTCCAGAAGACAAAAAGATAGATATAGTTCGGCAGCGCAAATCGCTCCGTCTGCCCCGGATCTCCCATTACGCGCCGCGGGCTTTGGTGTCGCACCATTGTCTCTGCGGGCAGATAGATAGTGAACGGTATCTCCCTCTTCACCGGCTCCTCACGCTCGCATGCAATGCACACGAGCATCAATACGAATAAAATAATATGATAAATCTTCTTTGTCCTCATCAAACCCTTAAACATCAATCTCATGTTCGCCACCTGCCTTCCAGTCGAGCGTCACGCTTGCGCCGACGTGCGAATTAGCCAACGGCACAACCGATCCGTCCTCATGCAGCTCCACTTTGATAATCTCCAGTCTTCCCGCCAGCAGCGGATAATCGACGCTCAGCACAGTCTCCGTAACCGTATTATCCGGTTTCCGCACATATACCTTCAGCTGCCAGTATCCCGCCTCCTTTTTCGCTTCCGGCAGGAGAGCCGGTGCGGGAGCTGCAGCAGCGGAACGGGAGGGCAGTGACACCATCGCGTAGCACAGATCGGTCAGCCTCTCCGCGCGGATAAGAGAAGGGTGGTCATAGGTAAAAGAGCTATCGCGGACATCAAATCCCGTAGCGGTACCGCTGAGCACCACCTTCATATCCAGCGGGTCGATCTTTGCCGAATCCACCACCAGCGCCACCGCGCTGCTTACCATATACAGGTGGACATAATAGGACTCATCCCCCTCTTGCGCCATCTGCATAGGCAGGCGCGCGGAATAGACCGCGGTGGGGTGCGAATCCAATGTATCCCCGCTAATCTGCGCAATGCGCATCGTAGCCGCATGGTCCTCGCCCGATACGGCTATATTATGGTTGTTGAGTATATTCACCAGCGCCAGATGCATATAATCCTCGCGGGGGATATAGAGCGTATAGGATTTCTGTTTGGCGTTGATAATCTCGTTCTTATGATAGCGTAGCCGGTCCAGCTCATCGGTGGAAAAGAAGCTCATATCCAGGTCGTGCGCCTCCCCGGAGAAAATAGGAGCCATCCATTGCCGCAAGGTGTCGGCAATGGGGCGCTCTTTGATGGTAGTCAGTTTCTCGTCTATCGTCATCTGGATGTCCGTGACAAGGCGCATCTCATAGTTGAGATAATAATCCTTGCCGCACACGCTCAGATCATCGTAGATCAAGTTGCAACCCGCGAAGAGCAAACCGAATAATATGAGTACCGGACGTTTCATAATCAGGCATCACCCCTCCCGGGCCGCGCAAAGCGCCCCGGAAGGAATAATGCAGAAGTTTCATTAGTCGATGTCCATTGTATAGGTATGACCGCTCAACCAAGTCATGTTAACCGAGAAACCGAGCTCCAGTTTCGGAGTACGGAGGTCAGGAATGGTGTTGTAAGCGTTCTTCAAGCTCTTCAGATTCAGCTGAACCGTAGTCGTATAGTCCTGCTTGAATACCTTGTAGCCCGTTTGGTTAGCATCTGCCGAAGCCAAGTTAGCAACTATATAGAATTTGCCGCCTTTTGGAATCAAGCAACCGTCTACACCGATGAAGTCCTCATTGGAAGTATTGGTGAACTCAACGCAGATACGTACATCTTTGTCCGTAGCAGGACCCGCTGCCGTCTCGAGAACGAGAGTAGAGTTCATATCGGAATACGAAGTGGTTGCAGCCATGCCCGACTCGGTCATTACATTATCATAGATAGTGTAATTATTAGCACCTACCGGCGTGAAATCGAAACCTACGTTCTTCTGGCTACCTACGAATATACCGGTGATAGGATAAGAAGCGTTATTGATTAATTTTCCAGTAGTAGTATAAGGAGGATTAGTAGGAGTGTTGTCCTCCAGCGTACCGGCAGCCAACTTAACCTGTACATCCAGACGAGCTACTGCATATTGGATAGTATCCGCAATAGCTACGGCACGCGTATTGGTGTTCACAGCACGTGAATCGGTGTGAGCTGCAAGAATAGTGCCCCATTCATTCGTGTCGTTGTACATATCCTTCTTCGAACTGTTCGAAGTCTTGATCTGGCTGTTAGCAAAATACCACAATGCAGACGGATAGGTGAACATATGCGGCAGTGCATGGTTAGCAGCGGTGTACTCAGCCTCTGAGCAGAAACGGAAAGCCGTTGCATCCCATTTGATATGAACTGCCTCTTCCGGCAGCAGGATGTTGGTCGGATATTCCTTGAGAGCATCGTTCAGAGCAACAGCATAGTCGCCTTCCGCATCCGGACCGGTGATAGTAGCTTGAGCTGCGATAGCGTCCTTCAGGTTCGTTGCCAGCGTAGTGGTCAGCGGAACGAGAGAGTTATAGAAGTCGTGCATCAGACGCTGAACACCGTTCGAAGAAAGGGTGTGCAGTTTGCTGTACTCTACAAACATAGCTGCCATAGCAGGATCGTAGGTAGTAGGATCAGCTACATCATACTCTTTCCATGCGTGCGTACCGTCGGTAGCATTAGCCAGCGAGTTAACATAAGCAAGCAGAGCGACTGCCTTCGCGTCACCGTGAGCGGTTGCCAGGTTAGCGATGATCGGCTCCAGATCAAAGTGGTAGTCTGCCGGTTGCTTGTTGTTGGCCGTATCGGCAGCAGCCAGAGAACCAGCCTCGAATTTGGTGCCTGATTTTGCAGACTTGGCGTAGAACAAGAACGAAGCGGTGGTCAGAGGAATAGATACATTGGAGTAAACCTTTGCATTGCTTACAGTACCTAATGCAGAAGCTTCATTGATGTCACCCAGATGGATGTTGTTGCCCAGACGATTGTCACCTGCCTCAATATCAGTCTGTTTAACAAACGGAACCAGGAAAATGCTGGTCATACCTTGGAATTGCGAACGGCCATTTTTTTGTACGGTAGTACCCGGCATGCGGTTCGGACCGGACTTGATTTGATTCGGAAGCTCGATAGAGAACTCGGTCTTTACCTCCTCCATCTTTTGGGATTCCGGTGCATTTTGGTCGCCCTTACAGCCTGTAAAAGCGATGGCGCTTGTCAGCATCGCTGCACAAGCCAAAAATGTCATCTTTTTCATACTTTTTAACATTTAGTTAATTTGGTTAATAATTAAGTTAATTTAATAGTGTTTGTTTTCTGTTTTTAATTCTGTTTCGTATTTTATATATTTTTGTGGTTGTTATTTCAATTTACAATTTACAATTCGCAATTTACAAAGCGTCCTGGTGGCTTTTGTACAAACTTAGGAGTCCGTACGGATCTTAAAACGTTGTACCACACTTCGTAAGCCCTTTGTACATTGTACATTGTGAATTGTACATTATAGTTACTTTCTCTCGATGTTAACCGTGATGCGTCCGAGGTTACGCATGATATGCTTCAACTCGTCGCGCATATAGCGATAGGTAGCCCCGCCGTGGAGGGCTTTGATCTTTTTCTCGCGGAGGTCCAGATCCGGCTCCTCATCCATGATAGCAAACACTTCGTCTCTTCCCTCGAATTCCACTTTCTCCAGCATCTCCCGTAGGTCCTCCCAACTCTCACCGCCGTTAGTGATATCGAAGAGGCTGTCCGCCAACTGCGGATAAGCAGCCTGCATCTGTTCCTTTATAGTCTTTGCACGCGCGGCAGCCAGGCGGATGTTATACGCGAGCCGTCCGTCGAAGGAAGCAAAGCCCGTCACCTCGATGCGCGATATGCGGAGCGTAGTATCCGCCAGCACTTCTCCCAAGGCATCCAGAATGTCCGCCATCAGTTCGTCGTTCTCCAGGAACGAGCGGTCCATCTTGGACACATCGACATCGAAATACAAGTATCCGTTGCGCGGGCCGAGGCTCAGCACCTTATGCGCTACGACTTCCTCCACCGGCTCTTCCGTGGCAGGTTCCTCTGCCGGCATCTCTTCCACCGGCTCGGTCTTGGCAATCGCCTTGTCCTCCTCCGGAGCAACCGGAATAACCGGAACAACAGGTCCTGCCGGCTCGGTCTTGGCAATCGCCTTGTCCTCCTCCGGCTGTTCCTCGCGCTTCGGCGCATGATCCCTGGCAGCAGGCTCTTCTGCTACAGCGACCGCCTGTTCCGGCTCTTCCGAGGCGAGGGTGTCAGATGGTGCAAAACGGTCCTCTTGGGCAATCGTGTCCGTTTCGGATGCTGCCGTAGTTGCCACCGCAGTAGCTGCTGCAGCTGCCGCTGCCGCCTCTGCGGCGGTCTCCAGTTTCTCGCAGTCGCAACGGCGAGCAAGCGACTCTTCGTCGCCTCCGAGCGGGAAGACCAGATTGACGCCTATCTTCGGCAGCACCAGCCATCGTCCGCCTTGAGCCTGCATATCGCCGCAATGCTTACATTCGTATTGCCGATACCATGCGTAGCCGGCATCCACACCGCCTTCCAGTTCAATGCTGAAATACGGTTTGATCGGGAAATGCCATCCGCCGCTGGCACCCGCCATAGCGGCATGTCCCTCGTAACGCCCGTCCTTAACCTCCTTGTACATCCAGCTCACGGGGTAGGCATCGCCAGCCACGTTGAACATTGCATAGGCGGCGTTGATAGAAACAAAGCCGCGGTTGAACACATTGCAGAACCAATATCGGGGAGCGACGCTGACCATGAGGTGGCGCCATTTAGGGAACTTGGTATCATCCAGCGGGAAGGGATTGAATCCCACGCCGAACTCCATACTCCATTTCGGAGCCATCTTCACCTCCAACTGCAGGTTCGGCGTAGCGGCAGCGTCATAGAGCAAGTTGTTCTTGATCGCCACAACTTCATCCTTCGCCTCCCGTTTCACCTTTGTCGAGTCGTCCGCGCTCGCCATTGCGCACAGCGCGCGCGTAGGGATGAGCCACATTCCTAAAGTGAGCAAGCCGAACAATATGTAGCGAAAATGAATCATTATATTTATCTTTTTTTGCACCTTACATGTTGTAAATACCTACGCGGTATTATAAGCGGGTGCAAAATTATTAAAAATTTTACACTCGTGCAATAGTATAGAGCAATTATTGCTTTATTGTTAAGAAAAGAGCACTATTTTTTTACGAATTATCAATTCCAGGGTTCCATTCAGATGGTGAAATTCCCGTTTCCCTGACGAAAGTACGGGAGAAGACCACCGGTGAAGAGAACCCCGATCGCTCCGCGATGTCCTGGATTTTCAGACCCGGATTTTCGCGCATCAGGCGCTTTGCTTCTTCTACCCGGTATTTCGCTACGAACTGGTAGAAATTGCATCCGTATTCAGCCATAATGAACTGGGAGAGATAGGTCCTGTTCGTCGGCAATACCTGCATGAGGTCAATTAAACGGAAGTCTTTCTTGAGATAAGGTTTCTCCTTCTCCATCCATTCATCCAGACGTGCACGATTGGAAGAACTGTCCGGAGCCGGCAGTTGCGCCTCGGCATCAGACATAGAGGCAGCGATGGAGGCTTTGGACTGCTCAGCCTGTTCCTCTTCTTTTATCTTCTCCCATGGGTCCGGACGGAAGAAGATTTTCTCCGTGCTATAGAAAAGCAGGAAGAAGAGCAGCCACATCTGGGTGAAAGCATATGTAGGAACAGTGGAGAAGCACATATAGGCAAACGAGCACCCGACGATAAAGACCATGGTCAGATAGCGCACCACCCACTGGAAATCTATATCATCCATAGAGGAGAAGTTCGCCTCGCACCACTCGCGATAGACATGCACATGGCGGAAGAGCATAAACAGGATATAGAGCGGATAGATTGCCAAGAGCCATCTGAGGTCTATATCCAGCCACCAGTCCAACGCTCCGACGAGAACGACAGGGGTGAGCTGCGCGAAGGCTTTTTTCCAGGAGAACCATCCTGGGCGGAGCAGCTCCGCGGGATAGACCATGAGTATCCATGCGAGTATATCTCCCAGAACAAACTCCCATCCCTGTATGGAGAAAATACCGTCCGCTATCTCCGGCGCATCGCTCCTGTATCTTGCTATAAGTCCGCCAACCGTGATCAGCGTCCATGCCAGCATGATCCCCGCCATAATCTTACGCATGCGTTTGCCATCATTATGGCGCCAAAAGAGCCACGCGTTACCGCCGCAGAAGGTAGCGATCATCGTATTGAGAGTAGGCATAACGATGGAATGGTATATCCCCACCGGAATAAGCGGCGTGAGCATATTGCTGACAATCACCACCACCGACAAGACAAGTCCGAAGATTATTTCGTCCTTATAGTCGTAATAAAATTCGCGAAGAGGGCTTTTGCCCCCCCCCCATCCGGTAATTCGCTGGTTTTCTTGTGTTTACGGTCATTGCTTGATGCTTTCATTTGCATTGTTGTTTTTCGAGTGCAAAATTACACATTTTTTGTGATATATGCAATAGCAGAGTGTATTTTTTCAACAAAAAAAAGACCCACGGGAGCGTGAGTCTTTTTACCAAAAAGTATGTTATTTCTCTCATTCGACCTTTCTGCCATCAAGGGTATAAAGACCTTCGGCAGAGCGGACAAAGAGGGTAGTGCCAAGCATAATGAGGCGATTTACCATTTGGTCATTTACCATTTGGTCATTTACTATCGGGTCATTGATCCCTTCGGGCCATTTGCGGGTGTATTTATAGATAGGCGGGTTGCCGTCATCGGCGTCGGAGGTGGTATAGAAGGTATTGTTGTCGAGCCAGCATATCGCTTCTCCCTGCCATTCGTAGGAATAGCATTTGAGCGGCTGCGGCTGACGCTTCAGCGCCTCTGCGACCGTCTCGCCTTCCAGACGCTCCCAATAGAGGATCCACGAATAGGTAGCGACGATATTATTATGGTTCTTGATCAGGATATGCCTGCCGTCAGGGGATATATCCGCTCCGGTGACGAGATGGAAGCCTTTGTAGGGCTGGTTTTTCTCGCTATAGCCGAGGTCGGAACGTATGCCGAGATCGCAGATATAGGTCAGGGTCTGGGTCTCATCTCCGTAGTCGAGGCGGAAAGGCATAGAGAAAACCTGGCAGACATTATAATAGACCTTGGTGATGATAAAGATCGTTTGGGTGAGGTTATCATACATCAGCGCTTCGCAGTTATGCTTCTTGCCGTCGGGATAGACGAACTTGATATTGCCCGGCGTGAGGGTTATCTCCGGCGTGTTGACGGGATCGATAGCCGGTTCCTCGAAATAGATGACGGAATAGTTGCCGTCCGTCTCGTCGTTGTCGCCGAAAGCGCCTATGAAGAGGTAGTTCTTACCTTCGTACACGCCTCCGGAGAGGTCCTCCCAATCCCAGCGGATGGATTTAGGGAATTTCACTTTGCAGGCGCGCTCCGCTCCTTTCTCATCGGTAGCGATGATATAATTGGAGCGCTCGTCGCTTTGCATCCATATATATCCCGGCGTGACGCGCGAGCAGGCGATGCCGGAGACCTCGATGATGTTTTTGGCGATATCCAGCGTGCCGCATTGTCTGCGGGTCCAGTCGGTGTTCCAAGCCAGAGTGTCGCCGTTATAGACGAGTTGGGGAGCCGAGGAAAGGGACCAAGTACCAAGTACCAAGGTACAAAGGACGAATAGAAATTTTTTCATTTTCTTATTTTCTCATTATTTCATTTTCTCATTTGGAGAGGGCGTACATGGCGAAGGCGGCGCAGCAGATACCGGCAATCTGGAGGGGGTTAGGGATCACCGAGAGGATGATAAGGGAGAGGAGCACCGTGACCATCGGGGATAGTCCTTCCATCGGGGAGACGATAACGGCTTTGCCATAGCGATAGGCATAGACGAGCGTCAGGGCACCGATGGAGTTGAGGATCTGGATGCCGAAGCAGCCGAGGCTGGTGGATGCCGAGGTCTGCGAGGCAAAGAAAGCCGCTGCATCGCCGTTCATATAATATGCCACGGGGATGAGGACCAGCGCCGTGAGCGCCATCCAGACGAAGATAGACTCGGCGTCCATGGAGTTGTTAGCAAACTTCATGAAAAAGCCCTGGATACCCCATGCAAAGAGAACAAGCACGGCGAGCACTATCCACAGCCATCCGGATACGGGGCTGCCTTCCTGACCCGTCTCCAGCGAGAGGAGCAGGATAGCGATGAGCGCCACGACGATACCGGCTATCTGCCACCGCGAGGCTTTCTCCTTGAGGAAGACAGCAGCGAGGGTGATCACGATGACCGGCGACATGGAGATAAACGGATAGATGATATAGGAGGGTCCGAGGGTGAGCGCCTTGAAGAGCACCAGCTGGCCTCCCGCTCCGAGCAGACCTACCGTGCAGCCCAGCAGCGCCGATTTGGCGTCGTGCATGAACTTGCCTTTGTTGATAACGAGCGCAACGATAGCGCAAGGGATCATCGACAGCGCCCAGAGGATATACACTACGGTATCAGGAATACCATTCTGGATCTGATAGCCGGAGAACGCTCCCCATACACCCCATGTGACTACGGTGATGAGGATAAAAAGAAGCCAAAGTTTGTCTTTCATAAAGCTATTTACGATTTAATCATTTACCATTTTGTCATTTATTTGACTATTTGGTCATTTTATTTTTTCAAAGTACGGTAATCTCTCCAGCGGTACATCTATGCGATAGGTTTTGCCGCCGCGGTAGCGTTTGCCTTGGTCGTCACGCCACGTGCCTTTGGGCAGACGCACTTCGCGTTCGAGGCGGGTGTCCACCACGGGCGCGACGAGGTATTTGTCGCCGAGCATGAACTGGTCCTTGCAGGCTTCGAATCCCTGGTGTGGGAACTGGTACTCCATGAGGCGTACGATAGGTTCGCCTGTTTGGGAGGCTTGGCGGGCATAGCGCATGATATAGGGTCCGAAAGCGGCATGGAGTTTCGCCATACGCCGGACGACGGCGAGGTTCTCCGGCGAGAGAATGCGCCAGGGCGCCACCGAGAACTGCATCATCGGCATGAGTGCGTGTACTTGCGCCGAACGCACTATGAGGGACTGGTCAAACGCATCTTCGCCGATATAGAGGAACGCTGCCCATTGTCCGCCACCCACCATATCGGGGCAGGTATAGGCGTAGCCCAAGAGTCCTGCGACGCACATCTGCGGGATGAGCTGGCGGACCGCATCCCAGCTGTAGTCCTTGTCGCCCAGACGCTGCACGAGGGGTTGCCCTCCCATCTTCCAGCACGCGCGGTACTCATTGAAGGGGAAGGAGAGACCTATCTTCGCCCACGAGGTAGTATGATCTACGTTCGTGGCCGAGGGGTCATAGGCTTTGAGAGGCGCGGAGGCATAGCAGTTGTTATCGCCGGCATCGAACTTAAAGCCGTCGATGCCGTAGCGCTCCTGCGCCTTACGGAGAACGGAGACGAAATAGTCCGCCGCCTCGGGGTTGGTGAGGTCATAGCAAGCGGAATAGCCGTTCCACCAGTTGAGGACCGCCGTACCGCCGTTGGCGTTGCGGAGCAGATAGCCTTTGGATTCCAGATCGCGGAACTCGGGCGAGTCGGAGCTGACGAAGGGGCATATCCATACCATGACCTTGAAGCCGAGGGCATGGAGCTCGTCCATCATCCCTTTGGGATCGGGGAAACGCTCCGCCTTGAAATCGAAGTTGCCGTAGTAGCGCTGCCAGTTGTCATCTATCATGAGTACGCCGGCAGGGAAGCCGTTGTCGATGATGGCGTGGGCGTAGCGCAGTATGTCCTCCTGATTCTGGTTGTACATCAGTTCGATCCAGGTGTTGTACTGGGGCATGGTGAAGAAGAGGGTGTCGGGCAGCTGTCCATTAGCCGGGAAATACTTCGCCTGCGCCGCCATGTAGGCCTCACGTAGGGTCGTACCGGCTTTGACGCGCTCCATAGGCACGGAGGTCTCTATTCCGCCATCCTTGGCGGAAAACACAAACGCGCCGTCCGACCACATATATTCGCCCTCGGAAGAGAGGAAGAGAGGCACGAGCTGGTTATTGGCATCTTGGGTATTGAGGTCAAATGCAGGGAGGTCGGTATAAGGCTGCTCGTGGCCGAGGCCTACAGAGGCACCCCACCAGGATTGTGCGGAAGAAGGAGTCAGGAATAAGGAATAAAGACTCAGGACAAAAATGCCTACTATACTCTTTTTCATAACTATGCTTTTTTCTTTGAGCAGCAAAGGCTGCGGTCTTTTATCTTTTAGCGAAGCGGTCTATTCTACATTGACGGTAGTCAAGTAGTTGTAACCCGTTTCTTCTTCCCAGACGTTCTCGTTAGCCAGGCGGATGGAGAAGCGGGGGTCATCATGGATGGAAGGATAGGGGTCGGGCAGGTTGAGATAGAGTTTGTACTGTCCGGGAGCCATATCATTGAGGGTGCAAGCGAGAGTAAACTTATGATCCTCGCCCGGCAGCCAGAAACGCGGATCGGCTGCCGTTTGCGGATAGACGTATTTCTTGCCGGAGGCAGCGTCCACAAAGACGAGTTCCACATCGCGTTTGTTGTTCGGAGCGGCGAAACCTACATTGCGGAGGACGAAATAAGCTTTGAAATCTTCTCCTACTTTCGGGGCCGGGGTAAGGATGGCTTTATCCAAGACAAAGCGATAGCCGAGTCGGCGGAGCATGATATCCATGGTGCCGTCTCCGCGCCACATACCGGTTACCGACTCGCGATAATCCTTATTGATATAGGTCCAGTGGTAACGCTCCATTTGTTTGATAGCATTCTCACCTTCCGAGAATTTTGTTTTCTCGCAAGTTTCTCCACCCATAAATGTATATTTGGTATCGGCAGCCCAGAAATCGCGCTCTTCTTGTTTCGCATAGGTTCCTACGTCATTAGTGGAGGAAACGAAGCAGTCGTTATGTCCGGCTATACGGGCTTTAATCGTGTTTTGGTATGCTTCTTTTTCCGACAGCGGCGTCATAGCGCTGTCGCCATGCATCTTAAGCCAACGCATCTTATAAGACGGGATACGAAGTGCTACTTGGCGCGTCTCAGGGACGGCACTCAGCATATGATCCAATACTTCCCAACGCATTTCAAAATCTGCGTCTTTTGTCGGGTTCATTTTGTAGCCGTTGTCCACGTAGTACCATTCTCCCCACGAACCAAGCCATCCGCATTGCGCACAAAGGATCACATCGGCATTTTTTTGGAGATAAGGACCTACCTGGTCGATGTGTTTGTGAATCCATTCGGGGGTAGCGTTCCAAGGTTTATCTTTGGCGTCCATGCTACTTTTATAAGAGAAGCGCACCACGGCTTTAGCACCGCCTTTGCGCAGGGCATTCATGTTGGAATCCAAGCGATCGAGAAACGCTTGGGGAATATCGGATTCCATATAATCCGTCAGATAGTAAGAGTTAAGGTAGAGGGTCATTTTGTTTTCACCGTTGCGGTTATTATTAACCACATCCGCTCTAAGGTGCGAGTTAAGATTAGCCGAGGTATAGTACCCTTGTGCAAACAGACCGCGCTCCGGGTTCGGGAAGATTTCGTCCGACTCGGTAAACGTAATGGTGTTTCCTTGGGGTTCAGGTGAATTGGTGTTGCAGGCAGTCATTACCATGCAGAAAGCAAAGGCAATAATTGAGAATTGAGAATTGAGAATTGAGAATATTTTTTTCATAGCGATGGAGCTATTTAATAAAAAACGGTACCGGTGTGGGGCGGTGTGCCACCACACCGGCACCTTCAATCAACATTGATTAAGCTTAATTGTGTTGTGGGGTTAAAATTGACTAAGTTCCGGAAACTTATTATTTGTCAATCTTAACTTGCAGTTTTGCAGCATGACCTGCAGCATTTTCGTCGGTAGATTCAGCACAAGGCAGGAAGCCAACCGAGCTCCAGTTTTGCTGGATGTCGAAGCCGATGCCGAACTCGTCAGCCCAGCCTTTGCTATTGCCAGCAGGGATCAACTCACGGAGGAGTTGGATCTCAATGTACTTGTCGTCAATGATCTGGCTGTTACCGATAGGCATTTCATCTTCACCGATGAGAGCACCCCATTTGAGGCCATCACCATCCGTATAATAACCTTCTTCTTGCCAGTGCTCGGTCCAAGCCCAACCAGAGCCACCTACTTCACCCCACCATTTGAATACAGCAGGATTGTAGTTGTGCGGTTCTCCCTCTGCAAAGACAGCAGTCTCCAAGAGGATGTCTGCGTTAGGATCCAGGAACTGATCTCCATAACCGCCGGTCTCGTCGCTGTTATCCACATTCATATAAACGTGGAAAGCAGGCCATCCACGGTCAGTAATCTGCTCGGGATCGTACTCAACGAGGATGTTGATGTACACTTGGTCTGCATAGACCTTAGCGCTTTTCAGAGCGTCCATTGCAGCGCCAGCAGGGCAAGTGCAAGAAGCAACAAATTCTGCCGGCAGGGTTGCCCACTCAGCGATGGACTTGTCGCTTACGCTAACCTTGGATACGAATTCGGGGTCTTCGCCTCCGTCACCACCGTCACCACCGTTACCTCCGTTACCACCTTGGTTGTCCGGAGCGTTTTGAGGTTTACAAGCAAAGAATGCTACAGTTGCAAAGCACATCAATGCAATTTTCCAATTTGCTTTCATAATTTTTGTGTTTTTTAGGGGTTAATAAAATAATGTTGATTGTTTTTTTCTATTAGTCGAAAGACCGTTCGTTTCACTCACTAAAAGTCGAAAGTCGAAAGCCGGTTAATATCCCGGGTTTTGAGGGATTCCGCTGACGGTCCACTCGTTATTAGGGATAGGATAGATAATGTGCGGTTCGTTAACCGGATCCACGATTTTGTACGGTTGCGCGCCGGCGTAGCGTCGATCCATCGGCAGTTTGTTTCGGCACATATCGAAGAGGCGATGTCCTTCCCACGCCAACTCCATGCGGCGCTCATCCATTACGATATTGGTGACGGATGAATAGCCCTGGAGATCTCCGGTCGTATAAGTAGGAATACCGGCGCGTGTACGGATGACGTTGACATCATCCAGCGCTTTTGCATCCTGTCCGGAACGTGCATATGCCTCGGCACGGTTGAGGATGACCTCCGCCCAACGGCACATTACCGGCGAGGAAAGCATCGGGTTGCCGTCCTGATAACTGAACTTATTGATAAAAATCATCGGGATTGTATAACCGGTACGGAGGGTTACATCGTCGTTGATACGCACCAGACAATCCTCGCCCATATAGTTAGCGTGGTATTCGAAGTACGGGCCGGAAGCGTCTTTCTCGCCCTCACCGTTAACCATACGTTTCTCGATAGCATAGGTAGCATTATCGGCACCCTTGAAGGAGTAGTTGCCTGCTCCGTCGTCAATGAGGTTGGTCCTGTACTTGATATGCGGAGTTTCCGGATCACCTTCCGCAGCAGGAATAGTGACATACACTTTCTTACCCGGGTTGCCCGAGAACTGGGGTATGATAAAACTATTGTAACGCAGATCTTCCGGATGACGCTCATAGAGGTACATAATCGGGTCAGAAGGATAGACCTCTCCCCAGCCGATACCGTCTTTGAGATACATCGAACCGGTAGAGGACTGGCCGCGGTCATCAGAGGTCTCATGCGCGATGCAGAAGAGAGTTTCTTTGGAAGTCTTGGCATTCGCGAAATAGGCAGCGTAGTTTACGCCTTGCTCCAGTTTGGAGTCCGGTGCAGCTCCGTTGAGTGCCTCTTCTACAGTAGCAATACAATCGTCGTATTTCTCCATATAGAGGTAAACGCGGCTGAGTACACCGAGCGCAGCTTCCTTAGACGGATAACCGGCGTTGCCGCGGGATTTACCCATTAGGTCCGCTGCCTTCCGGAGGTCGAGCACTATCTGGTCATACACTTCGCCGACCGGATTACGAACGGTTACTTCCGAAGAAGTAGAAGTTCTCAACGGCACACCGAGGTTATCGCGGCCATAACTATAAGGCAGCGCATAGAGCGTAACCAGATGCAAGTGCAGCAGACCACGCATGAAGTATGCCTCGCCTAATAACTGTTTGCTATCCTCCTTGGTCTCGTCCAAGGTCTCAATAACGGTATTAGTCATGTAGATACCTTTGTATGCCACCATCCAGAGGGTACCAACGTTCTTGAGGCCATCATTCATCGAATAGGCGGTAGCCTCATAGAGCGGGTCGGTGGTGTGCGCGGAGAGGCAGATGTTGTCAGCCGGGAACTCCGAGAGTTGGAAGTAATGGCGCACATAGCAGTTACCCGAAGCATATCCGAGGAAGTCCACTTCGTCCTTCAGGATGGCATACACACCATCCATGATATACTCCGCTCCTTGAGGGTCTTGGAGCAGCAGGTCACTATTCAACTCATCCGAGGGGAAGGTGTCGAGGTTGCAACTGCTGAAACCGAGCATCATTCCGAGTGCTACGGCTAAATATAAAGTTTTCGTTTTCATAATTCAATCCTTTTTCGTTATTACGTTATTACGTTATTACGAGATTAGAACGAAATCTCCACACCACCTTGGAAAGTACGACCTACAGGATAGTTCTCGGAGTAGAAACCGGCGAGGCTGTAGGTGGTTTTCTCCAACGTGATTTCCGGGTCCATACCCGAGAACTTGGTAGCCGTAAAGAGGTTGTCCGCGCTGAAATAGATACGGCACTTGGTCATGTGCGCTTTCTTGATCAGCGAAATCGGGAAATCGTATCCTACGGTCAGGTTCTTGAGACGGAAGTAGGAACCATCCTCCAGATAACGTGAAGACACTTGGTTCGCACTCTTATTACCATTCAACTGAGCTTTCGGGTGGGTAGCGATGTCACCGGGGTTCTGCCAACGGCTCCAGCCGAGTTTGGAGTTCTCTACAGAGAGCTGGTTGTAGCCCAAGTATGCACCATCGGCATCAGATGACTGACGGGTGTAGTTATAAATCTTATTACCATACTGGAAGTTGGAGTTCATACGGATGAAGATACCGTTCCAACTGAGTTGGGTATTAAGACCACCGGAGAAGAGCGGTGTAGCTTTACCTACGGCGTGCGCCTGGGTGCCGTTATAATCATTGGTAGTAGTCTTGTTTCCTGCACCGTCGAGTACATAATCGCCGTTTGCATCCACCACGTACCAGAGCGGGTCACCGTTAGCCGGATCAACTCCTGCCCATTCCTTCATATACCAGGTATAGATATCCTGTCCTTCTTTAATCTGCTGGTTAACCGAAGAAGCTTGTTGCTGGATTGGCGTATGGTTCGGCAATTCTACTACTCGGTTCTGGTTGAAACCGATATTGAAGCCTACGTCCCAGCGCCATTTACCGATATTGATGATGTTCGCGTCGATGCGATACTCAATACCGCGGTTGCGAACTTTACCCACGTTCTGCATTACCTCATAGAAACCGGATGACGGAGCCAGCGGCACATTCAGCAGCAGACCCGTGTTGTCGGTCTGGTAGAGGTCGATAGACATATCCACGCGTTTGATAAAGGTCAGGTCTATACCAACGGCTGCCATGTTAGCGGTCTCCCAGTGGAGATACGGGTTAGCACGGCGGCTCGGGCTTCCTGCCACATGGTTCTGATAGAGGGCATTGAGCGCATAGGTGGAGAGGTATTTATACGCCGGGATATTGTTGTTACCCACGATACCATAGGAAGCACGGAGTTTCATGAAGGAAACGATGTCCTGACCTTTCATGAAGTCCTCGTTGGAAATAAGCCAGCTTGCAGCCACAGAGGGGAAGTGACCTACACGATGTTGTGGAGCAAAAACCGAGCTTGCCTCTGCGCGGTAGGTGGCGGTAATGAAATAGCGCTTGTTCCAGTCGTAAGAAGCCTGGATGAAAGCAGCCCAGCTCTTACCCGGCATGATATAACCGCTGTTGGCAAGAGGCGAAGAAGAGTTAAGGGCGTCCACACCGCTCGGCATGCCTATACCGGAAGCGGAGGTGTATTCGGTCTGCCAGAAACCATACTCAAATCCCGCCATAGCGTTGAAGGAGTGCTTGTCCCATTGGTAACCACCCTTCAGTATATTGGTAGTACCGAAAGATTTGCTCATACCAACGTCCTTGCCTACGTAGCCGTTCGGATAAGAAGTGTCGTAGGTACGGGGGTCGATAAAGGTAGAACTCAACCAGTGACCGGCACCGAAGGTGTTGGTAGTCGTGAAATGGAGCCAATCCGTGAAATGGAGGTTCAGCTGGAGTACACCTGAGAAATCGAAGTTATCCGATTTGGTGTAGTTGTATTTGGTACCATGGAGTGAGTTCCAGGTCTCCTGGCTCCACCATTTAGCACCGTTATCCGGACGTGCACCATGATCGATACGTACATATTGGTTGGTCAGGTTACCATTCTCATCATAGGCATATGGGTTGTCCCACGGCATCTTATAGAAAGCATCGCCCAGCATCGTCCAACTCGACGGATAATCCACTGTCGATTTGGAGAAGTCCAGCTTCACGTTCATATCCAGCCATTTAGCGATGTCGGCTTTGAGCGAAGCGTGACCCGCTACTTTCTGCATACCGGTAGATTTCAGCGTTCCCTGCTCTCCGAAGTAGTCGAGGGATACGTAATATCCTACGTGCTCGGAACCGCCGTGAACCGCTACGTTGTAGTTCTGGATTACACCGGTCTTGAAGAACTCGTTCTGCCAATTAATGTCAGGCAACGTATTCAATTTCGGGTAAGTAGCATTAAACACAGTTTTGGAGAAGAATGAGCGGTGGTAGTTATAAAGCTCTTCTGCGTTCATCATGCGGTAGTTTCCGAAAAGAGCTTGTTTGCCACCGGCAGTAGCCTTGATGTCCACATGCACTTTGTCGTGTTTCTTACCGGATTTGGTAGTAACGACGATGACACCGCCTGCAGCGGAAGCACCGTAGATACCGGTAGAACCTGCATCCTTGAGGACGGAGATGGTCTCTACGTCATTGGGGTTGAAGGTACCGCCCATGACACCATCAACTACGTAAACAGGGTCGGACCCGGCGGTAATAGAACCTGTACCACGGATACGGATCTGCGCCGCATCACCCGGCTGACCGCCTGCGTTAGAAACCGTCAGACCTGCCACTTTACCTTGCAGCATGTTACCGATATCGGAAGTGGTGACATCGGTCAGTTGGTCTGCTGAAACCGTAACTACCGCTGAGGAAAGTTCGGCTTTCTTTACAGCCGAATAACCCAGAGAGACTACTTCTTGAAGCTGCTGAGCATCGGTCTCCATGATAATGTTCATGTCCGGCACGGCACGCAGTTCAATCGTTTTGTAGCCCATGTACGACAGTTGGAGTGTCGCTTTGTCGGGTACTGTGAGTGAGAAGTTTCCGTCGAAATCGGTTACTGTTCCGGTTGATGTACCCATCACCAGAATACTCACGCCAATCATCGGCTCCGATGTGTCAGCATCGATAACCTTACCTTTTACGTTGATGTCCGCAAAAGCAGAAACACCAACTAAGAGGCTGAGAAAGATTGTCTGAAATCGTTTCATGGTTGTTAATTATTTAGTTGATTGTTTTTGGGGCTAGTAGACTAGTATTCTAGTATTCTAGTTCTCGATTAGTTTAAGCAAATAACTTCTGGTGAAGGCGGCATGTATCTTGGGGTTGCTGCCGCTGATTTCGAACTCACGGGGTTCGTCCGCCGTATATTCGACCGCGTTATAGGTCTTTGCGGGATCGAGTCCGCGGAGCTCCAATGTACCGTCAAAGGAAGGAACAGGAACGGTAGCTGCGTCCACATGCGCAGGATCCATAGCGCCTTCCGGAGCCACCGGATCCACATAGAAGGCGTAGTACATTGCGCCGTTCTGGCGGATGACGTGTGCCTCCGGGTAATCGAAGCCCCAGGTATAGAGGTTGAGATACTCGCCGCGGGCGAGGTTGTTCTCCTTGTATATCTTCATCCATTTGCGGAGCAGTTGCTCTTTCTCCGGCGTAAGCAGGAACGGACCTTCGTTCCAGTCGGGATTGTCCTTTGGCCACGTGAACTTCGTGCCGATGACCGAGCCGGTACCGATCTGCGAAGCGAAATCATCGCCTCCGTCGGTCAGTTCGATATGGTCTCCATAATAAGCGAGTTGCGGCGCCATCGCGGCATAGGCTTTGCGTTTCATACGCACCTGGCGTGAGGACATCGGGTCGGAAGCGACCGCCTGGTTGATCTCGGGGATCAAGAAATAGTTGACCGCACATCCGCAGGGACATACCTGGATGACAGCATCGGGCTTCATCGCGCGGGCTTGATCGTAGATCTTACCGAAATAGGAAGGCATCTGCTCCGGCGCGTCCCATGCGCTGTTGAGACCCGAAGTCTCATTGTAGTCGGGCATGCAGCAGTTGAGGTGCTGACCGTCGATCTTCAAACCGTCGAAGTTCCAACGCTGGAGGAACATCTTCAGCAGGTCGGTCGTATAAGCATCCACGCCCGGGTTGACCGGCGAGAGATACCAGCTGTCCCACCATGTGATATATTCGTGTGCCCACTCTGCGGTCTTGAGCAGGTACTCCGGATGCTCTTTGACGAGCTTCGTATCGGGGTCAGCCGCCAGCGGTGCCCACCATAGTTTGGCTTTCATGCCTCGTTTGTGTACCTCGTCCGTGATATGGCGCATGTCTTTATCGCCGCCGGGGAAATACGAGTTGGTATTCCAGTCGCCTTCCGCGATCTGGTAGCCGTCATCTATATCCACCCAGGTGAAACCGAGTTCCGCCACTTTGTCGAGTGTGCCTAACACCATATCCATCTTAAACGGACGTCCGTAACCCCATGCGCACCAGACCGGCTCGAACGCCTCCGGCTCGGAGGGTTTCATCTCAACGCCTTCGTTAGCCTGCATATAATCCGAGAAGATACGGAGGGCATTGAAGTAATCGCCCTTGTGGGAAAGACGGAACGCCTTGAAGCAATGCAGCGTATCGCCCGTAGCCAGTTCGATAGCGTCCGGCAGATCATAGCGGAGCGCCATCGTCACTTTGTTGTCATACCGTTTCCATTCCACGGGCATGGAGATCATGCGGAGAACCGGCTCAAACAGACCGATTGCCATACCGCCGTCCCGCTGCCAGAGATCCACCACCGGAATACCGCCTCCGTAATCGGAGTTGTTCATGCCGAGGTAGTTGTCCTTTTGGAAGCCTTCCTGAACGGGCAGTACCCAGTCCATGCGTGCGCTCGTGCTGCTCGGCTGGAGCGACCAAACGATGGTGTCTTTCGGCTCCATCTCCGTGCGGCAAAGTTCGTAGGCTTTGACGGTAACCGGTTTTCCCTCGTTGACGAAGAAGGTCTCCACCACTTCCAGACCCTCTACACCTTCTACCGGCGTGATCGTCTGATGCTTCACGATGCGCAAACCGTTCTCGCTGTAGGGGAACGACTGCATGTCCGCTTCGGCGCAGATGAGACGCTCAGTGTCCGGCTTCGGAGAGCAGGCATTCAGGCAAAAGACCGCTGCGCTCAAAGATATAAGATAAAAGACTTTCTTCATAGGATGGTGTGTTTATTTATATTCCGTGAGGATACGGGCGGCGTTGTCGTGATAGATCTTCTTCAGGACTTCGTCCGGGAGGTTGAATCCGGAGAGTGCCCAGTGGTAACCGAGCTCCGGGCAATAGAAATGCTCGTCGTTGGTCTCCAGAACACGGAAAATCGTGCGGTACATCTCAGGACTCATACCGTTGTCGGTACCGAAGAGTACGCGGTCTTGATACTTAATAAGGAACTCACGCGTAGCGCGCGGCGTGTGCGCGGACTCGGCAACGCGCGCTGCGATATCTACATACATGTTCGGATATTTGTCCAGCAGCGCACCCAGACGCGGCCAGTCGTGACTCATATTCAGATAGTGGCAGGCGATAAAGATCGTGTTCGGATTCTCGCGAACGGCGTTCTCAAAGGTCTGCACCAAAGCGTTGTAACCCAGGCAGTTGGTGGTATCCACATGCCATGTAACGGCATTAACCAGACCGTCGTTGGTCTCGTCCATCGGGAGGTACATCCAGTACGGCTCGGCGATATGGATACTGATCGGCATTTTGAGCTCTGCACACTTGGCAATCAGCGGTTTGATACGGGGGTCATCGATATGAATACCTGTTCCGTCTCCGGGACGTGCGTAGGTGTCGCCTTCACCCTTGTCGCCTAACTCACCTACACCGATAGCTCCCATCTCATGATAGCGCGCCAGGGTCTCGCAGGCTTTTTGGATACCGGCTTCGCTCATATCCGTGTAGTCGAAGCAGCACCAGAAGCGGAAATGCTCTTTGTGCGCCGAATAAGCCTCTACATACTCCTCAAACGGACGACCGATCCATGAGCAATGCATCACTGCGGTATTGAGGACACCCACTTCGTCCATGGTCTTGCACCACTGGGCGATCTCCTCTTCGGAGGAAGCGTAGTCATGGGCGTGCATATCGATGATGTCGAATTTAGCGCGCTGAACAGCCGTTACGGGGATGTTGTTGACCACCACCGGAGCAAAATCCTTGAGCAGAATCTTGTCAACAGGATTGGCAGAGGTTTCTTCCGCCGCTTTAGGTCCATTACATGCCGCCATAACGATTGCGGCCGAAACGATAGCTAAGAAATACAATGACTTTTTCATATGGCATTTTTCAATTTTGTGGTGCAAAATTACTTTTTTTCTTTAAAAATATATAATTATGCAATATGCTCTATAACATATTTTTCGAAACAATGCGTTCCGAGACATTGAAATACAATGAGTTAAAGCTTTAAAAATAATAAAAATAGTTATTTCGTAACGTTTCGAAAAAAAGAACGAAAGTATTTTGATTTGCATATGTCAGTAAAAAGTGTTAATTTTGCACCGCATTCGCTATGAAAGACTTTAATATCTAATACTATGAATTCATCATCAGCCAAAGAGCGTAGGGCATTGATCTTACGCATGTTGGAGCAACAGGAAGAAGTGTCTGTCGTAGCCCTGAGCCGCGAGACCGGTATATCGGAAGTAACGATACGAAAGGATCTTACGATACTTCAGTCGCGTCACCTGCTATTGCGCACACGCGGCGGAGCGATGCGCAAGCCCGTAGAGAATCCCAACGAGGATACTGCGATCTCCAAGAAGCGGATGTTCAATTTCAAAGAGAAAGAGCGTATCGGTCTGGAGGCGGTGAAGATGATCAAGGAAGGCGACTATATCATGCTGGATTCGGGTACCACGACGCTTGAGATAGCGAAGAATCTGAACCGGTTCCAGCATCTGCACATCCTGACCAACTCAATGAGTATCGCCACGGAGCTGCTGAACTACAAGCGGTTTGAGATCGTGCTTTTGGGAGGCAATGTACGTGTGAACAGCCATTCTGTGGTAGGTCCTCTCGCTCTTTCGGTACTGCGAAATTTCAACCGATACAAGTTATTTTTAGGCGTCGATTCGTTCTCGTTCGAGAACGGTGTCTCGACTCCGAATCTGGAGGAAGCTCTTCTGAACCAGATGATGATCAAACAGGCGGAACAAGTGATCGCTGTGTTCGACTCGTCGAAATTCAACAAGCGAAGCTTTGCCCATATAGCCAACGCCGACGAGCTCGATTGTATTATCACCGACCAAGCCATCCCGACGGGTATGATCTCCAAGCTGAAATCCGCGGGGATAGAGGTACGGATTGTATAAGAGTGTTACCCGTTGAAACGAGTGATGGAACCACGCCGAGAAGCCGGCGTGGTTCTTTTTTGGTACCGCTGTGAAGCGCTTACTAACTAACCAATCATCAATGAATTACCTAAGATTAGCTAATAGATTACAGCAGGATAAGAGGGGAAGCCCCCCGACCCTCCCCTCAAGGGAGGAAGGGGGTAGGGAACGGGAGGGAGTTGTTAGAGTTGCTGGCCTTGGGGGGTGTATTTCGTGCCGTTCTTGAGGATGATGAGTTGACCGTTCTCGATGTATTTGACGGTCTTGGTCTGTATTTCGACATTCTCAATACCCTGGCGGACATTGATATAGAAATATCCACCGAACGCCTCCCATTCGGGATTGCCGGCAGGGCGGAAATAGACAGTCACCCATCCGGCATGCGCAGCATCCACCACATAGTTGTTGGCAAAGCCGGCAGGATAATAGTTCTCGTTTTCTCCGGAGATACCTACCACTTTGAGCTGGTCTCCTTCTGTGAGTTTGGTATCAAGCATGTACTCTCCCGTCGCAGCGGTATTCTCCGCAAAGAGATAGTCTTCCGTAGCCGCCCATTCGTTGAAGGAGCCGACGAGATAGTATTTCTCCGGTTCGGGACACTCGGTCTCTTCGATGGTCACGCCGTAGATATCGATGACGTCGCCCGCGTGGGCAAAGCCGAAATCAATAACAAGAATACCGTTGCTTCCTTTTTCTCCCAGAATACCTTTGACCACTTCGTCATAGGCGAACTCTTCGTTTGCACCGAGGTTGATGGACTGGTTCTCATAGATGACATTCGGGGTGTTGTTGTCGTCCTGCCATTTGAGGGTTACACCGGAGATGTCATGGTTGGCTTTCATCTTCAGCGCGACATGGTAGCACTTGCCGTCTTCGGCAGCCGGTCCCTGGTATTTAATCTGGGCTCTCCACTGACCTGTTCTGTCCGAAGCGATATGGACGGTAGCTTTAGCGGCAGCCTCATCATAGGTGAGATACGAGTCAAACTCTTCCTGCCCGCCGGCGTCTCCGAACCACGCAGACCAAGGTCCGAGGTCAGCAGGCGCGGCATAGATACAGCCGTAGTGCCAGTCGTCACCTCCCAGTCCGTCGGGACGGAAATAGACGGTGTATTCGCCGGAACGGGCGATGGCGTAGTTGTTATCCATCCCGTCCGGATACCATGCCGCAATCTCCGCTCCATCAGACATAATGACCTTGAACTGGTCTCCGGCAAGGAACAGTTTGGAGATCAGATACTCTCCTTCGTTCCCGGGGTTAGCCGCCAGTTTGTATGCAGGATCAACCGTCCAGTTGTTCATCGAACCGGCGAGGTAGTATTCCATCACAGGCACCCAGCGCGGGTCACCGAGATCGGATTCAGCTGTACCTGCACCAAAGGCGGGTGAACCGGCGGAGATGTGGTAGTCCCCGTTCGCAGCATCGCGGAAGAGAGGATCGCCGGTGATACAAGCCGTAATCGTCGGACCGGAGTGGAGACCGGTATTGTTATCTTTGGAGTAGTTATACGTGAGACAGTTGTTGACCTCTCCGCCTGTGTTGTACACGGCACGCCCGCCGTCATACGCCTCCGGCATAGCGAAGATACAGTTGGAGACAACCGGCGCAATCGTGGTCGGAATCTTGACAGCTCCGTAGTCTGTATTCTTGGTCTGGCAGTTATAGAACGTACAATGATCGATGAGCACATTTCCCGTGGTTGATTCGATGTGGATCACTCCCGTAGAAGGCGCGTTAGCATCGGTGGTGATATTGGCAAAGGTACAATTCGTGATATGGGCAACCACAGACGGATATCTAAGCCAGATACAGTTGTAGAGATTGTCGTGGAAATAGCAATTATTGATCAGAAGAGAGTCAATACGCCGATCGGCACGGACATGTACGATCGAGTTGCTTTTCTGCTTCCAGCCGTAGAACTCACAGCCTTCCAAAACAACCTTTTTCCCCTCCGTATCGTCCGCCGCCACAATGATTTCGCTGTAGCTGCCGAGGTCACTGAGGTGCCCGCAATCGAACTTGATATTGATAAACTCTGCGTGTGCGCCGGATTTGAGACGCACCGGAACTTTCGGCACCACAATGACCTCCGCTCCCTCTTCCGCCATAACGGTTACGTTCTTGCCGGTGAAGGCGATATAATTGCTGTTGGACTCCACATACGTACCCGCCGCCATGACGATGACGTCTCCGGAAGCAGCGCCGTCAAGCGCTTTTCGGAGGGCATCAGAGGTGCCGGTGTTGATATTGATCACCGCTGCGTTCGCTGCCCATGCCATCAGCACGGCTGCGAATATTGCAAATATCTTTTTCATAATAATAGAATTTTAGGTGGTTATTTATTGTTCTACTTTCTGTCCGAGCATGTTGAATACACGGCCGTTCTTGAGGATGAAGAGCTGTCCGTTGCGGATGAATTTCTCTCCCTCGCTCATCGGCGTATTCACATTCTCGATACCTTGGAAAGGTACGGTATGAGGTTTGGTACGACGCACACGCATGGTGTTGAGCAGTTTCGCGGTGCCGTCCTGGTTGGCGGTATAAGAGTTGAGCTCGATGCAGTCGCTCTTGACGGTGAACTTGGTGAACGACGGCGCACCCGGCTGTCCGAACATACCGGTCATGAGGTCGAAGTAGTTGGTTACTTTATGGTTCTCGTACTCGGCGTCCATCTTCGCGCGGTCATACGGATAGTAACGCTTGCGTCCGCAGGTAGCTCCGATGAAATAGAGGGTACCGTCATCGGTGGTGAACGTACCGCCTTTCTTACCGGTCATATTGGTATTGGTGTTGATGTCCACCGTCTCAATATCGGTGATAGAGCCTTCCACCACGGTGCGGGTGTCCGGATTGACCGGACCGATGACTTCGTAGCAGTGGTCGTGTCCCTGGATAGCGAGGTCGATCTCACATTCCTTGAGGATCGGCAGCATGAGTTCGCGGAAGAGCGGCGTCTCGGAATCCACCGAGTGTCCAGAGCCGGAGAAGATATTCTTATGCGAGAGCGTGACACGATACTTGGTGTTCGGGTGTTTCTCTATCTCCTGGCGGAACCAGCGTCGTACATCATTGGAGAGGTAGGTAGATTTCATGGAAGCTTCGCCATCCGAGGAACGCCACCAGTCCTGAAGCGAATAAACGAGGAAGAGGACGTCGCCATAGACGAAGGAGTAGGTGATGCCATGGAACTGCGGGCGATAGGAAGCCGGCACGGACATCGCGAAGTCGGTAGGCGTATTGAAATGGTAGTCATAGTTGAGCAGGGGGCTGTCATCGTGGTTACCATCGGTAGGCACAATTGGCATCTGCATGATCACCGGTTTGATGGCTTCTTCGAACCAGCGCTCCCACTCCCACTCGGAGTTAGCGGAAGTACCGGTCTCCACGAAGTCACCGGGGAAGAGGCAGAAGCGTGCTTCGGGGACAGTGTTCGCCGCCGCGGTAGCACACCATTGGGCGTTCTCGACATACTCGGCATCCTGGATATGGCTATCGGTCATATAGAGGAAGGAGTATTCGCCTTGCGCCGCACTCTGGGTACGGAAATGTGCGATCGGGCTCCAGTGTCCTTCGTATCCGACACGCCAAGAGTAGGCAGTACCCGGCGTGAGGTTGGTGGCAATCGCCTTATGGCTCACGTATTTGAAAGCGGTCTTGTTAGACATCTTAGTAGCCTTCAGCAGACCGGAAGTGGAAACGGCGTAACGGAGATCCTGGGTAATGGTAGGAGTAGCCTCCAAGGTCAAGACATCGGCTCCCTCGAAATCCGCCGCCACGGCACGGGCTTTTGCCACGATCTGCACTTTGCCGTCCATGATACCTTCGTTGGTGAACCATGCAAACGCCATGTTCGTTCTTGGGTTGCCGTTGATATTGGCTACCATACAGTATGGTTCCTCTTTCGGGACGAGTTTGGTAGCCGCTTCATTCATCGCAGCAATCTTATCGGCGATAGCTGCTATCTCCTCATCCGTAGCCCAGAAGCTGTCCACGCGTGCGGTCTCTTTGGCAACCCAGAAGGGTATGAATGAAGGAATAGTGTAGTTCTCGATCGGATAGAGTTCGTCCGCCTCCAATACTTCGTGCGGGTAGAGGACAGGCGGTTTGGGAGCTATCACAGCAATCACGAAATCCGTGAATCCGCCGTCCTCGCTGGTCGCACGGATAGCTGTTTTTCCTTCCGCCACGCCGGTTACTACGCCGCGGATGTCCACCGTAGCTACGGCAGGATTGTCGGAAGTCCAGGTCAGTTTCTTATTGGTTGCCTTGCGCGGGGTGAAGATGACCGTAGCGGCAGCCGAACTCTCGGCGTAGATAAAGAGCGAGTCCTGAAAGATATCTATTCCCTCCAGCGGAACGACCGGCGCATTGGGGTCATACTCATACGCACCGACATCCACGCCTCCGCCCTGGGGACGCGCCACACCGGCGAGGTCATAGGCAGGTGCTTTCGCCGCCGTGCCTTTGTCGATAAGGAACGAGCCCGCTTCAATCGACCAGTCGGCCGACTGCATCTCGGCTATCTGTGCCGGTGTCTTAGGCAGACCAACGAATGAAGTCGGTGCCACGAAATGCGGTCCGTCCGCAGCGCTATTATCGGCATTGAGCGAGAGGCTGAGGAAAGGCGAGGAGTTGAATCCCTGGTCGGCTATATTATGGCTCGACGGGCTGCCGGCAATATAGTTCGCCGGATCGGCAAAACCGTCCTCCGATTTGTTGCCCCACATGACGGAGTTATAGACCTCGCTGTCGGAGTGAATACCGGCGTACTGGGCACCCCAGTTGTTGGCGAAGGTACAGTTGATGATCTTTCCGGCAGGGTTATAGACACCTCCGGAATTAGGCCAGCTTCCCTCCGCCGCAGCGTTGTTATAGAACACGCAGTTTTGGATGATACCCGATTTGTTGTAAATCGTGGCATAGACACCCTCGCATCCGCGGAAGATACAGTTCTCGATGAGCGCGCCTTTGTTGTAGATGGCTCCGCCACCGCCGTCCGCGAGACAGAGTTCAAACAGACAGTTGCTGATGACAGCCGGCCGCTCCGGGGAAATATCATCGACGTATATAGCGCCGCCTGAGGACATCGAATGGCAATTACGGATGATACAGTTGTTGACCGTCATATTGCCGCGCACATAGAGCGCGCTGCCGGAGGAACTATACTCTGCGTTCTGCAGGATCAAGCCCTCGAAGAGTACCGGAGCAGCCGGTTCGGACTCCGACTTGATCAGGATCTTTCCCAGCTCCGTACCGTCCATAATGGTCTCGAACAGCTCCGGGTCCCGCATGCCGGAAGCAGCATCATAGCCACCGAGCATGGAAACATACTTGCCCGCCGTAACCGTCACGCGCTCGTTGTACGTGCCCGCGGCAACAAACAAGGTGTCGCCGTTCCCGCAGGCATTAAAACCGGCGGTAATCGTTTGCATGGCTGTCGCCCACGACAGACCGTCATTGCTGTCACTTCCGGTCGTCCGGCTGACATAGTGATTTGCTGCTGACGCGCACAGCACCGCCGTGCAGACCGTCAAAAGGAGTAGAAATCGCTTCATAAGCTATGATAATTTGAGGTTAGTATTGTATAGTTACTGCTTGTCCCAAAGCATTGAAGATACGACCATTGCGAAGGATGAACAGTTGTCCGTCGCGGATGAATTTCTCTCCGTCCATCAGCGCTTTCGGAGTCTCTATCCCTTCTCTGATATCTGTCACTGTATGTTCCCTATTACGAACGATACGCATGGTGTTAATCAGCGTCACATTGCCCTCGTCGTCGTCCGCGGTATAGGAGTTGAACTCCAGGCAGTCGTCCTTCACCGTGATCTTGGTGAACGTTGGCGCATTCGGCTGCCCGAACATACCAGTAAAAAGGTCGAAGTAATTCGGCACATTATGATGCTTGCCGTCAAACAGAACAGCCAGGTCATCTGTGTATTCGCGCTCCATTCGTGCACGGTTATGCGGCGAATAGCGTTTATGTCCGCAGGTGGCGCCAATGAAATAGAAGGTGCCATCGTCTGTGCAATACGTACCATTCTTATAGCCCGTTACATTCTTGCTGTTGTCAATGGCGACCTGCTCCCGGTCACTGATAGCCTCCATAATAGGCGTCATGTTATCCGGATCCACCGGACCTATTACTTCATACGTGTGGTCGTGCCCCTGCAGAGCAACGTCGATCTCGCACTCTTTCATCGTAGGCAACATACATTTACGGAACAACGGGGGCTCCACATCCGTAGAGTGATCCGAACCGGAGAACAGATTGAAGTGCGCCAGCGAAACACGGTATTTGGTGTCAGGATTGTCATGACACTGCGTACGGAACCAATAACTAACATGATCCGTCAGATAGACCGACCATGATTTGTATTTCTCGTCATAGGACTCACGCCAGAAATCCTGCATCGAGAACACCAGGAACAACACATCTCCGTACACAAAACTATAGGTTATACCCTCAAACTGCGGTTTGTCAGTGACCGCCATATTGAAATAATTATCGGTATTGAAATGGTATGTATAGTTGATTAACGGACTATCGTCGTGGTTCCCGTCAGTCGGTACAATCGGCATCTTTTTGATCACCGGCTCCATTGCCTCTTCGAACCATCTCTCCCACTCCCACTCACTATTAGCCAGTGTGCCATCTTCTACAAAATCACCGGGGAAACAGCAGAAACGCGCTTCCGGCACAGTTTTCACAGCCGCCAGAGCACAACGGCGCGCCTCGTCCACATATTGTTTGTCCATGATATGGCTATCGCTCATCAGCAGGAAGGAGTACTCCCCCTGCTGCTCTTCTTCCGTACGGAACTGCGCTATATCGCTCCAATAACCGGCATGCCCTACACGCCAACTATATATAGTACCCGGCGTGAGGTTGGTCGCCAAAGCTTTATGGCTGACATAAAAGTATTTGGTACCGGCTTTCAGTTCTGCTTTTTTATAGATATACGAACACTGGCCAACATACCGCAATGCCTTCTTTGTCCGTTGCGCAGCAGCAGGAACCGTAATCACACCCTCCCCCTCGAAATCCGACGCTGTCGCATCCGCTTTGGCGATGATTTGCAACTCGCCATCAAAAATACTATCATTTGTGAACCATGCAAATCCCATTTGGGTATGCGGATCCCCATTGATGGTGGCCACCATGTTATATGGCATTTGCTTCGGTTGTAAGCCAGTTACTTTTTTTACCAAGTCCCGGAGATTCTCTTGTGTGGGAGTATTCCTTGCGGCAATTTTCGCAATGATAAATTCCGTGTACGAAGGCACTGTATAATCTGCTGCTTCATACATCGTGTCCGCCAGTACAACTGCCGGATCAAGATCCAGCGTGGAGGCATACATGCCCAACGACATGATAGTTGCTAATAGCAAATAGTAGAATTTCTTCATATCAGTGTGTTATTTTAAGGGTGTTAAACAATTCTATTTTTCCATTCTCCTGCACTTTGAAGGATTCCAAGAGAAGGTGGTCTTTTTTAACCGTAACACGGGTATAAGAGGGTGCTCCGGGTTGGGTAAAAAGCCCCGTGAAGAGGTCGTAATAGTTCTCTACCTTATGAATATGTTTCGATGCCTCCATCTCCTCGCGGGTGAGCGGCGTATAGCGTTTGGCTCCGCATGTAGCCCCGATGAAATAGAGCGTTCCGTCCTTGACATTGTATGTGTCTCCGCTGATCGCCGACAGGATAGGTTTGCGCGTGTCGGGATCTACAGGCCCTATGACTTCGTATGTATGGTCATGTCCCTGCAGCACCAGATCCATACGGCATTCCTTCATCACGGGCAGCATGGTAGCGCGCATGAGCGGTGTCTCTTTGTCTCGCTGGTGGTCCGAGCCGGAGAAGAGATTCTTGTGTACCAGTCCCACACGCCATTCCGCCTCCGGGTGGGATTGCACCTGTTGCCTGAACCAACCGCCCAGATCACGGGTGAGATATTCGGATGTCTCTGCCGTATAATCATATCCGCCCCGCCAGAAATCCTGCATCGAGAAAGCAATCAGCAGCATGTCGCCGTAAGTGAAACTATAGTTGATGCCGCTAAACTGCGGACGGACCCCGGTCACGGAATTGAAAGAGGAGTCGGTGTTGAAATGGTATGAATAATTCAGCAGCGGACTGTCGTCGTGGTTTCCGTCCGTGGGGACAAGCGGCATCTGCATCAGGACAGGCTTCATCGCCTCCTCGAACCATCGCTCCCATTCCCATTCGCTGTTGTTCTCCGTTCCCGTGTCCACGAAATCTCCGGGGAAGACGCAGAAGCGCGCGTTCTTCTCATTCTTAGCCACCGCCTCTGCGCACAGCCGCGCTTCGTCGATATATTCCCGGTTTTGGATATGGCTGTCGGTCATATAGACGAAGGAGAACTCCCCCTCGTTCTCGTCCGCCGTACGGAAATGGCGGTACTCGCTCCAATGGTCTTCGTATCCCACACGATAGAGGTAGTCGGTGCCCGGTTGGAGGTCTGTAGCTATCGCTTTGTGAACCACATACCGGAAGGCTGTGTTCTTGTCCAGCTTCGCCTTGGTGAGAATGCCGGAAGTGGAGATGGCATAGTGTAGCGGAACGGTGGTAGTTGTGTGAGCGTTGTATGTACGTTGGGTGTGACTGTCGGTTGACCGTCGGTTGACCGTCGGGATTACCTCTACTTTTCCTTCATTCACTCCTTCGTTGGTGAACCAGCAGAATGCCATCCGTGTTTTGGGGTCTCCGTTGAGGGTAGCGACGATGCAGTATGGGTCTTCTTTGGGTTGCAGCGGTGCTGTGGAGTCGATGCGGTGGGCGATATACGAAGGGATGGTATATTCGCAGGGGTAAGGAACGGGTTCTATCTGCGGTTCGTAGTTTCTGGGCGACGCCGGTTTCATCGAAGCAATCCGATGTGTGGGAGCGCCTGTCGTGTAGTCCGCCGCCTGCATGATTGCCTCTTCGGCTTCCGTTACAGGCACTCCTGCGAACGTAGCGGGATCGCGGAAATGCGGTCCGTCTTCCGCTTCGTTGTTTGGGTTCAACCAAGGCTGCTCGAAGAAATGACTCTCGAATCCCTCGTCCGCCCGGCTGAGCCCGGAAGTACTCTCGTCCGAGACATAATTGGCGGGATCGACGAAGCCGTATTCGTTTTTGTTGCCCCACATCGTGCAGGCAAAGACGGAGCTCTCCGAATGAATGCCTCCGTAGCGGTCGCCGTAGTTATTGGCGATGGTGCAATGAGTGAGTGTGCCATCGAAATTAGCCACCCCTCCTGCATCCGGCCATTCATGCCCCGTAGCGGAGCAGTTATGAATGAGACATTCCTCGAGTTGGGCACCCAGCGCTGACGCCTCCGGCAGGTTACCTTTGATAAGCACACCGCCGCATTGTAGTCCGCTGCATCCGCGGATGACACAATAGCGCATCAGCACTTTGCCGCGCAGCCATGCTCCTCCGCCGCGTTGGTTATGGCGTGCGTTCTGGAGTACGAAGTTCTCAATATAGGTAGGTAGCAAGCAATCGGATTCACAGGAGACGAGGCGCGTGCCGAGGCCTGTTCCATCTAGAATGGTTTTGGCTTTATGGTCGCGATTCCGGCTCCACGGTTCATAGGCGGTACAGCCTCCAAGTATTGTTACGCCGTCTTTCAGAATGATTCCTTCATGATATACGCCTTCTTCCACAAACAAGGTGTCTCCCGGTTTGCAGTTGTCAATACCCAGCCGGATCGTCTCCTGCGCCGTCTCCCACGTCTTGCCGTCGTCGCCGTCAAAGCCGTCCGTCCGCACATACCACGCAGCCGCTGACGCATTCAACGCCAGCGCAGCAAGCAGCATTATATGAAAAATCCTTTTCTTCATCGTGTCATTTACCATCTGGTCATTTACCATGTACTATTTTACTCCCAGCCGAAGCGTTCGCGCCCGATGCGCTCCACGTCCTCGCGGCATGTGAACGCCGTTGTTCCTCCGGCTGCGGTCGTATTGACTGCGCCGGTCATGTTGCCGTACTCCTGGCATTTATCCAGCGCATCCCCGGCAGCCAGACGTGTGATAAATCCGCTGTTGAACGAGTCCCCGGCGCCGATACAGTCCACCACGTGCTCGTTGAGCAGAGCCGCCTGTTTGCGGTTCGGTTGGCCTTTGCGTATGAGTATAGAGCCTTTGCTACCGCATTTGATGACGGCAGCGTTGGTGTATGGACGTATCTTCTCAATCGCCTCTTCCACGGTCTCGCTGCGTGTAAGGAACTTCAACTCGGTCTCATTAGGCATGAATACCGTCAGGAGCGGCAGGACTTGTCTGTAATCCAGATCCCACTGCTCTGTCGGATCCCACTGGCTGTCCAGCGAAACGGTGACGCCGTTCTCTTTGCATAGCTCCAGAATCTTCATCAGATCCCGTTTAACGCCGCTCTGCATGTAGATAGAGGAGATATGGATATGTTTGGTCTCTTTGAATATCTCCGGATTGATGTCCTCCAGTCCCATGTAGTCCATCGCTCCCTGGTATGTCAGGTTCGCGCGGTCTTCATCGTAACTCATGCATATCGTAGCGCCTGTAGCGTACTTGTCCTGGCGGATCAGATAGCGCGTGTCCACGCCTTTCGCCCGCAAAGAACTCTCTACCAGGTCTCCGAAGCTATCGTTTCCGATCATGCCGCAGAATGCCACTCTGGCGCCAAGTGCCGCAGCGTTCGCAGCAAAAATAGCCGTCGAACTACCCAGCGTCAGCGTCATTTGTTTGGCGAATTTCTCTTTGCCCACTTCGGGAAAACCCTCTATGTTATTGAGGATTAGATCCACATTCAGTTCGCCCAAGGCGATAATATCAAATGTCTTCATAATTACATGTATTTTTTAAAGAACGCAACCGGGCTCCAGCCCTTCGGATAGTCGTGTCCCATTTCCGGACCGAAGATATATTCCTTCCGGTCCTCCGGTGTTTTCAGATTATTGAACGGCACTACGTTTGTCCTCGGAGGGCAGACGCCGTCCTGCAATCCGCTGCTTGCCATTACGGGGCAGGATATCTTTGTCGCCAGATTCTTTGTGTCGAAATAAGAGAGGAATGTCAGCACCTCTTCCTTTGTCCTCGATCCCTGGCACCGCTTGGCTGTCTCTATCGCCAGACCGCCTATGTCCCAGGCATCCGCATAGTCTCCCATGAAAGCCACATTGGCAGCGATAGCGGAGAAAGGATATCCGCTCAAAGCCGCAGCGGCATAGGTCAGCGCACCACCCTGGCTCGACCCTTCGGCATAGAGTTTCGTCATGTCGCTTGTCTCGCGGGTAGCCATAAACCGCACCGCCTGTACTGCATCCATAAAGGCGCCGCGGTAGTAATAACTATCCTTGTCGCCGAAATGATATGCGAACCAGTCGGAGTCGTAGATATTGATACAGTCCTCCTCCACTCCCGGGTTTCCGGTAGAAGCGGGACGGTTGTTCAAGTATTGCCCGCGGTGCGAGAGATAGAACTCGGCATACTGGGACGATCCGCCGGACGGACATTCGCATTTTGCTTTGCTGCCTGCGGTATCATAGCCATAGAAATGCAGGATCACCGGATGTTTCTGACCGTCCTGAGGTTCGCAGTAATAGCCGCGTATCTTCACCGGCTCGCCACTCAACCCATCCGGAACGGAATAAAACTCCACGAGATACACCTTTCGCGCCGCGCTGCTCTTCGACTCGATCTCAATCAGTTTGGCACCCATCTCCACGCCCGCCAACTGGTCTTTCGCGGCTTGCCAGAACTGGTCAAAGTCCGGTTGCATATCCGGCTCCGAGACGATTTGGAAAGGATCGATACCGAAGATGAACGAGCGTGCGTTCTTGCCGTTCACGAAACATACGGCGCGATAGAACCCCGGCTCCATATCTTCCGGAGAGGTCATGATATGATCCACCTTGCCTTTTCCGGCGATCTCCACGCTGTCCAGCAACTCTGTTACCGCCACTTTCTTATCCGTACTGATTTTGACCTTCACGCCCACTTTAACGGCAGCGGCATTCTGGTTCTCTATATGCACGGTGATCTGCGGCTTGCCGCTCCAGACCCAGTTGTCCGTCACGGGTACAGACTGGGTAATGAGGGACAGGTCCGGCTGTTCTACCGGAGTAGGCTCTGTCTGGCGGCTCGTATTTTCGCACCCGCACGCGCCCATTAACAATAAGGACGCGAGCGCGAGCGCGAAGATGTAGAATCTGCGTTTCATTTCAGATAGTCATTCAGGTTGACAATATTGAATGCGTTGTAGTATTTGTCCATGTTATGCTCGATACGCATCAGCACCACCTCCTCGGCTTGGATGCCCAGCCGCTCCAGGTTGTCATACAGCATCTGCCGTGCCACCAGCGCCTCCGGCTTCTGCCAGATGTAGCGGCAACCGGGTTAAAAACTAATTGATTATGGCACTCAAATTCACATTGGAAGCCCCGTTCAGGACGATGTCCGGGGTTATCAGCCGGAAGCGTTTCGAGGACGGACGCGTAGAATCACTCATCGCCACCAAACGCGGCACCATCTACAAACGTACGACCTACCCGAAGGGGATCTCCCCGCGTCGTGGTTAAGCCGTTCTCGGAAGATGATCCCGTGATGCTCGTGCCGGCGACATGACCATCACGGGACCATGTCTGGACGAAAAGCCAAGAACCACTCCATGACAAAATGGTAAATGATTTGATGGGAAAAGTATTTTTTGATCCCGGTATCGAGTCCGTCCGCGGTATCCTGATCGGCACCGATCCGTATTACCTGCGGCGCTATCCGGCTCGCAACGGCGGCGTGATGCATATCGTGCAGGCGCGTCCCGACCGTTCCGGACATACGCCCTCTGAAGCAGAAGTAGCCAACCGCATTGCTTTCGGCATTGCCTATGGCAAAGAGCGCCACCGCGAGTATCTGGAACGGACTATGAAAGGACAACTGGAAATAGAATTTATTGACTGATGGCAAAGAAATTTTTGAAAACCGACCTCGTGCGCTCCTTGGAACAGCATGTAGGCGCACCGGTAGGCATGGAGGGACTGGAGACCCTCATCTACGGCTGGCGTCACAAACACCGCATCACTTCGCATGCGATCTATGTCCGACCCTGGCTGACCTATGAGGAAACGATGTCGCTGAGCCGCTATGCCGGCTATGATCTGACGGAAATTTAAGAAATCTTAAAAACGCGAAAGCCGGTCTTTGGTACTCTCGCAGATTTTGAGTAATTTTGCACCGGATTTGAGAAAACAAGATAATGGATGACCGAGGCGTTTGTTGCTTCCTTCTCAGTCCCGTTCATCCAAAAAGGAAGGACTCAAATCCGGTGCACCTAACAACCTGACAATTTAACAGTTTAACCATTTAACGTATTAACCTGAACCTATGGCTAAAATCACATTACATGGTATGTTTGCCCGCGTTCTGGGCAAATTCAACCGCTCGGAGACGCTCTATTTCAAGCGTTGTAACTGCGGTAAAGAGCAACTTGGTGTGGATCTGCTGAACCCTGTCAAGCAAAGCAAGAACGCTAAAGTTCTCGCCTGCCAAGCCGCACTCAAGACGGCAGCACAGGCAGCCAAAGAAGCACTCGCCGATCCGGATCAACGCGCTGCGTTGGAAACGGCATTCAAGAACCAGAGCAAGTACACTTCTCTCTTCGCCTACACCGTAGCGCAGAAGTATGTCAAACCTGATTTCGGAGGGTAAGTAAAAATTAAAAATTCATAATTCATAATTCAAAATTATGACACGTAAAGAAATCCTCAAGGTCGTGATCTCGGTGCTGATTGCCGCGCTGACGGCGCTCGCAGCCGGACTGGGACTGAGCTCCTGTAACGTCACCAGGACCATCACCACCAAGTCCGAGTACTGGCAGAAAGCCGACACCTCGGTCATCATCCAGACGAAGACGATCGAAACGTACGACGCATCGAAAAAACTGTGATCTTTGATCTTTGAATAAAAACGAAAATGCGGCAGGACGGCTACCGATGTAGCCTAATGGTTATCGGCTAAAGGTTCCTTGTGAGCAAGCTCCCAATGCCCCTCTACCCGCTATCCATTCCGCGCGACTTCGATAAGTCGCCCGCCTGCCTTACAAAAATAAGAAAAATAGTCGAAAGTAAAAAGACCGCGGCAATGCCGCTCAAAGTAGAAAGACTACCCGCATAGGCCGAACCGCCGCATTTTCGTTTTAAAAATTATCAACCATTAAACCAAATCTTAACCCCCTCACGGCGTAGGGGTCCGAACAGATGCAATTAGGTCTGTCAGTGAGTGAAACGAGCGGTCTGTCAGTGAAACGGTCTGACAGTGAACGTAAGTGAACGGTCTGTCAGCCCGATGGGCGGTCTGTTCGGCAAACGCCGAACGCGAATGGCAAAAGTAACTTATTCCGCCGGCATCGACCATGTGTCGGGTGCTTTGGCAAAACCGAGCAAGAGCGGGCAACACTCCTGCACCAAGATGCTCTTGGCAACCCACCGCGTAGCGGCTACCCAGAGCAATGCATGTAACCGTCTGTATCTCCGTCCGAAAGTGGAGCGCAGCACCCAGCCCTCCGCCAAGGAACTGGCTATCCGCGAGCGCTTCACCGAGGTGCGCGCGATGGTAGCGACCCGCCGCAAGGATCTGAACAAGATCTCCCAGGACCAACTGGACTTCATCGCCCAGAAGGACCTCGCCACCGGCAAGCGCACCATGACCGCCTACCTGTGGAAGGTGTGCGGCGAAGAGTACGACGCCGCCCACAACGGTTAAGCGCGGCGCTATGAGGCGCTGCCGCGCCAATCCGTCTGGGCGCATGACAACCCGCAGTTCGAGTTCACATCCTGCCTCTATGGATTACCCTCGGCGACTGGGCACAGGCGGACCGTCTCTTCCGCCGGCAGTACGGTATCTCGCCTTCCGAATACCGGCAGGGATGCCGACAGAATTTGCATAGGTCGGAAACTCAGGGAGGGTGTGCCAAAACTAATGGCACACCCTCTTTCCTTTAATAATTGTTGTCTTTAATTGTCGTTAATTGTTGACACACCCTCTTTTGGGTTAACCCTCGAATAAATGATCCAATGTAACTTGCTGATAGATCCCGCCCGAATACATGTTCGTCTTCATTCCGAAAGTGCTTATCATGATGGGAACAACGGCATACCGCGTCCCCGTTTCGCTCATGAACGCGCCGCAACGGTTGCGGATTTTCAGGTCTTCGGTCTTGTCTATCGTGAACTCATTGAGACTGTATTTGATTTCGCAGACATTGACTATCCGGTCGGCTCGTTCTAACAGCAGGTCGATTTGTACACCCTCTTTTCTGCTGCGCCACGAGTAGTACTCTACGCTGATCCCTTCTATTCCCAGCGCACGTTTGATCTGTGGTATATGCGCCATGCACACGCGTTCGAAACTTAATCCGTACCAATTGTTGAGCAGCGGGGAGTTCGTGTGAGTGCTCCAGAAATGTTCATCGGTTACCGGCTTGGTCAGAAAGGAATTATAAAAGATGACGAACATATCGGTCAGTTGGTAGAGCCCTTCGGTTTTCTTGATTTTCTTACCCTTTGTGTAATAATACCGGATGAAATCGCATTTGATGAGGTTGGTCAGGTATTCGGAGAAATGCCCGTTGTCGGTCTGGGAGGTCAGTCTCAATAGTTCCTCCCGTGTGATGCCTTGTTTCTGAGTGGAAAGCGCGCGTATGATATCCATATACGGTGCCGGATCTTTGAATAAAGAGGCAAACAGCCGTTCATACTCGCTCGCCATAGTAGCATCCTTGCTGAAGAACAAACGGTCTATAGCCGATGCAACGCTGTCCGTCGGGTTCAGCATCTCCAGATAGTAAGGGATGCCTCCTAACGCCATATATATCTGCGTAATAGCCAAGCGGTCCCATTGTAAGCCGCGGGAATGGAGCATTTGCTCCGTCTCGCACAGGTTGAAAGGATGCAGATGCATCTCATGCGTAATCCGGTTATGCAATCCGCCGTGGTTGTCAATGATGTTCTTTATCATCCACGAGGTTGCGCTGCCGCATACAACGAGAAAGACTTGTTTATGCTGTTGCGCCCAACTGTTCCAGAAATGCCCCAACGCTTTTACAAACCCCGCATGGGGGGTGTCAAAGCACGGTAATTCGTCGATGAAGATGACGCATCGTTCTCCCTCCCGTAACTTGGCGCTCAGCACGTCCTCCAGCAGAAAGAACGCCTCCATCCATTTGTTGGGCACACGCCCTGTGTAGCCTATGGCACGCAGACCCTTTGTGAAAGCCGCCATCTGCTCACTCTTGTCACCGTCTATCACGCCGGTTATGCAGAACGCAAAACGGGACTCGAAAAACTGATTGACCAGGTATGTTTTACCCACTCTCCGTCTTCCATACAAAGCAACGAACTCGGCTCTTGAAGAGTCGTTATAGGACTGTAACTCCAGCCATTCTTTTCTTCTTCCTATCATACCAATGTAGTTTTGACGCTGCAAAGATAGTACTTTTTTTTGAATTGTGCAAATAAATCGGGCGGAATAGGTGATTTTTTTGCTCAATTCCGCCCGAGTTACGCTCGATAGTGGGCGAAATAGGTGTTTTTTTGCTCAATTCCGCCCGAGTTACGCTCGATAGTGGGCGGAATAGGTGATTTTTTGCTCAATTCCGCCCGAATAGCACTTGCCAATAAATCTTGCTACCTAAAACAAATCATAGTCCTTTCTCATCAGTCTATTTGGGTTCATTACAAATCGGGGCGCTTTCTCTTTTAGTGGCTAAACGAAGGAATGTGCATGAGTGCGGCATAGAAAGCATCCGAATCAAGGTCACTGGCAGCTATCACGCGGGTCTTATAGGAATAGACGGTATTGATGCTGTAGTCCAGAATCTGGGCAATGACCTCGTTGTGGGTGATGCCGAGGCGTATGAGGGCGAAGATACGCAACTGCACATTCAGCAGTTCGCCTTTTTTCAGTATTATTTGTTCTTCCGGTCGTAGGATCGCGTTCATGTCTTTCACGAAAGTAGGATAGAGGCTGAGGAAGATGGTGTCGATCTGGCGGTCTAAAACCAGTCTCTGCTGCCGCGCATCGGCTGCTTTCGGCACAGTCATCAGTTCGCTCCACTTGCGGTTGGCAGCGTTCTGACGTACATCCTGCTGGTATTGCTGTACTGCGGCAATATACTGCGAGCGGGAGGCGAGGAGCGTACCCAGCAACTCTTCCTTCAGTTTGTTCGCCTCCATCAGACTGTTGTTCATTCTGTCAATGGTCTGTTGTGCATCACGGAGGGCGCGGTTTTTACGAATGAGGAAAATCAGTCCTATGATACCGGCAGTAAGCAGTGCCGCTACAAAAGCAAGCAGGATCCATGCTATGCGTTGCTGTCTTTTGAGTTGAAGGAACATCTGTTCCTCAATAATAGGCAGGCTCTGCGCGATACTGATTTGTCTGTGCCGCGCATGGTAGAACCGGGCATCCTCCATGGCGAGCCGTATATACCGGTCTGCCAACTTTGTTTCTCCTGCTTCAAAGAGCAGTTCGGCTATATTCCTCATTGCAACCGTCTCGTAGGTGGAAGAATAAATATCGCAAATAGCCGCCTCGATATAGTAATGCAGCGCGGCTTCATTATTCCCTGTAACGCGGTACAGGTGCGCGAGTGTGCTGGCGGTCATGGCTTGGTAGTGAATAGAAGGCTGCGGAGCGGAGAGCGATTTGAGACACCGCTCGATACTGCGTTTATATTGTCCTTCCCGCAAGTCTCCGACTCCTAAGCAATACCAATACATTGCCGTATCTTCCGGAGTGAGACAGGTGCGGATCATCCGGCTAAAACGAAGGCCTTCCGTATTATAAAAATTGCTGATTTCATCGGAGGTATTGTCCGCCAAATCCCAATAGAGACGGGCGGAGGTGAGGTAATAGGATAGTTGCAAAGCCGAGTCCGTGCTCTCCCAATCCGTAAGGATATCCGCAGCTTCCTTGAACAAGCCTCCGGACAGATACACGAATGCGCGGGATAATTGCACCTCCACCTGTTGCTCCGGAGCCGCTTCCTGCTCCATCATACGCACATAAAACAGGGCGGTATCGTAATTATATGATCTATATTCTTCGTATAAATATCTATAGGTGTCATAGGGGCTCGAACCAGTAGCCGCGACACGGCTCAAACTGTCTATCCGGGCGCGTTTTTTTGCCTCGATGGACGGTCGTTCCGACAGCGCTTTCTCTAATTGCGATAATTCTTCTTTTACGTTGATTTCCAAAGCATTGACGTAGGTGCATAAGAGCGAATACACAACGAACAGGAGGATAATTTTTCTCATGGTAATTGATTTTGAGCGCAAAGGTAAACTTTATTTTTGACATGGCAAAATAAAACGCGAAAAATCTTTATTTTTTTCTTGATTTTATCTGTATTTTTTGCGTGTATGCGCATAAAGCAGTACCTTTGTAGCGGAAATCAACGTAATATCATGAAAAAGATCTTATTCATTGGCTTAGTCAGTATTCTGTTTTTCTCCTGTCAGTCATCTACAGAGGTCAGTTCCCCCGATGGGACACTTATTCTTCGTTTTGCGCAAACGGAAGATGGCGGTATCGGGTATCGTGTTTCGCGTGACAATAATGAAATAATAGCCTTCTCCCCTCTCGGTTTTCTAACAGAGGATCAATCGTTGGGAAACGGTTTCTGCATGGTAGGTACAAAAAAGAAAAAACATTCCTCTGTCTGGGAGACCGTTTGGGGCGAAGAGCGCTTTATCGAAGATCGTCACAATGAATTATTGGTTAGTTTACGACACGAATCCGGTATGCTGATGGATATTGAGTTTCGGGTGTTCGATGACGGGTTCGCTTTCCGGTATCTCTTCCCCGAACAAGAGAAAAAGACGCTGACTATCACCGATGAACTGACCGCTTACAGGTTTACCCAAGACGCGGAGGCATGGTCGATCCCTTGGCGGACGGAGTATTATGAGGGTCTCTGGCAGAAAAGAAACCTCTCCCCGGCCCTCCCCTCAAGGGAGGGGGATGAGCCAACTCAAGACACGCTCTGTTCGCCGGTCACGATTGAGTTTGCGGACGGGATGTACGGTTTTGTGCACGAAGCGGCACTGACGGACTATCCCGCGCAGAATTTATATGTTCGCGAGGGCGCGTTACGCACGTATCTTACCCCGTGGCTCCGAGAGCCAATTAAAAATGAAGAATTAAAAATTAAAAATGAGGTAAAAGCGTATGTAGAGTTGCCGTTTGCTACTCCGTGGCGGTTTGTGGTACTGACTAAGACTCTGCCGGAGTTGGTAGCGAGCCGGATTATGCTGAACCTCAACGAGCCTTGCAAGATAGAAGATACTTCCTGGATCCGACCGATGAAATTCATGGGCATCTGGTGGGGAATGCATATCAAGACGATGACTTGGGAGCAAGGACCGAACCACGGAGCCACGACCGAGAACATGGAGCGGTATATGCGTTTCGCTAAGGAGCACGGTATCGGAGCCGTGCTGGCAGAAGGATGGAACAAAGGGTGGGAGGACTGGAAACACTTCGATTTCACCACGCCTTATGACGATTGGGACATGGAGTACTTGAGCCGTCTGGCGGACAGTCTGGGAGTGCAGATCGTCGGTCATAACGAGACCGGCGGCAATGCGGCGGACTATGAGAAGGATCTGGACGCAATCTATCGCTATCATGAGGCGAACGGTATCCGTGTAATCAAGACGGGCTATGTGGCGCCTATTATCCGCACCGTGGATGGCCTGCAATGGAACAAAGGACAATCCGGCGTGCGCCATTACCGCAAGGTCATTGAGACCGCGGCTAAATATCATATCGCGATCGACAATCATGAGCCGGTTATGCCCACGGGCTTGCAGCGGACTTATCCGAACCTGATGAGCCAGGAGGGCGTGCGAGGACAGGAGTGGAACGCATGGAGCACCGACGGAGGCAGTCCGTGCGAGCATGTGACGGTGCTGCCCTTCACACGCATTATGGCGGGACCCGTGGATTACACGCCGGGCGTGTTCCGGTTCGAGAATTCGATCATTCCTACCACGCGCGTCCATTCGACGCTGATGAACCAACTCGGACTTTTTGTCTGTTTCTATTCGCCGCTCCAGATGGCGTGCGACCTGCCGGAGCATTATATGGAGCATGCTGACGCCTTCCGGTTCATTGAGAATGTGCCCTGCGACTGGGAGCAGTCGATCTTGGTGGACGGCAAAATAGGCGATTTCTGCGTCTTTGCCCGCCAAGAAAGAGGTACAGACAACTGGTATATCGGCGGCATCACGGACGAAGAGACACGCGAAGTGACCATCCCCCTGACTTTCCTCAATAACCCCTCCCCGATTTGTTCTACGGACGGCCACCGGCAGTCCGATCGAGCAGAGCTCTTCACCCGCTCAAGGGAGGGAGAAAAAGTGCCACGCTACACCGCCACTCTTTACCGCGACGCAGAGGATGCCGATTGGGAGACGCGCCCGTACGCGTATAATATAGAGGAACGCGAAGTGACCGCAGATGACACGATCCGTGTCCGCATGGCTCCCGGTGGCGGCTTTGCTATGGAGTTAAAAATCAACCAATAAAATCTATTATGAAACGAAAGATTCTCATCATTCCGCTTCTATGGCTGGCAGCGACGGTATGCGCACAAACGCAGACCTTCCGCGGCGTAGTCACGGATTCCAGCGGTGAGTCGTTGATCGGAGCCTCTGTTCTGGTACAAGGCACGACCAACGGAACGATTACCGATTTTGATGGTAATTATGAAATCACATGTGCCGAAGGAGCCCTTTTGGAATTCTCCTATATGGGCTACAAGTCGCAAACCCTTCCTGCTGCTCAGGACATGCGCGTTACATTAGTGGACGACAGCGAGGAGTTGGAGGAAGTAGTGGTCATCGGTTATGGCAGTTTGAGCAAGAAAGAGGTTAGTTCTTCGATTGTTCAGATAGACAGTCGTCAGTTTGTGAAGGGTCCGATGAACAACCCGATGGAAATGCTGAACGGTAAGGTAGCCGGTCTGACGGTTAACAGCACGTCGGCAGCGGATCCGAATGCTTCATCCTCGTTGCAGATCCGTGGAGCGGGTTCGCTCTCCGGCAGCAACGAACCGCTCTATGTGATAGACGGTATTGCCGGCGGCGACATCCGCAACCTCAGTTCGCAGGACATCGAGTCCATTACGGTGCTCAAAGATGCGGCGTCGGCTGCTATCTACGGTACCCGTGGCGCGAATGGCGTAGTGCTGGTGACGACCAAGAAAGGTTCGTCGGAGCAAGGACGTATAGCAGTAACGTATGATTCTTATTTTGGCGCCAATGTAGCCAAACCGCATATGGAGGTACTGAGTGCGGACGAGTTCCGTCGTTCACGCCGCGGTACGGACTACGGCTATAACACCGACTGGTATTCCGAGATCACCCGTCCGGCAGCGTATGATATCAACCAGTATATTAATATTGCCACGTCTGTGAAGGGAGGCAGTTACTCTGCTTCGCTGAACTACAAGGACGCGAATGGTCTGGATATCGTTTCCGCACGCCGTGAGTATGGCGGACGGTTCGCCATGGAGCAGAGGGTGCTGAAGGACTATCTGACGATCTCCGCTTCTCTGGCAGGGCGCCGCGTCAATGAGACTTGGGGCGATAACGGTCAGGTGGACAATGCGCTGAGCATGAACCCGACTATGCCGGTATATAACGAGGACGGCAGTTATTATCAGCCTACGGGCGTGACCGGTGCGGTGAACCCCGTGACAAGACTCAAAGAGACCACTTCCAACGGTCAGCGTCTCTATCTGTTGGCGAACGTGGGACTGAAACTCAAACTCTATTCTAACGAGAATCACAGCCTCAACACCTCTGTCGCTTACTCGCTGGACTATAACGACCTGAAGGGCAACACCTACGCTTCCGCCAAGTCCAATGAGAGTTACTGGGGCGGCTATAAAGGTCGTGCGAATGTCAATTACCAGAAGAACCAGACCCACCACTTGGATTGGTTGGTCAATTATGATTTCCAGATGGGTGATCACTCTCTCAAGTTCGTGTTCGGAACCTCTTGGGAACGGCATAACTGGGAGCAAGTAGGTGCGGAGAACCGCGATTTCACGTTTGACAACACGCTCTGGCACAGTCTCGGTTCGGGAACATGGCTTCCGGAAGGTCTGGCGTCCATGTGGACGGGCAAAAGCGAGAACTCGCTGTTCGGATTCTTCGGTCGCGTGAATTATAATTGGCATGATATGCTGTTTGTTTCTGCATCTATCCGCCGTGAGGCAAGTACGAAATTCGGCGTCAAGAGCCGTTGGGGTAATTTCCCCTCTGCCTCTATTGCATGGGAGATGTGTTCTGCAGAATTTATGGAGCCGGCCAAGGGGGTATTGAAGAGCCTCAAACCGCGTTTCTCGTACGGTGTGACGGGTCGTGAACCGAGCGACAGTTACCAGTCGCTGGCTACTTATGCCACCCGCTATCAATATTTCATGGATGGCGAATGGGTAGTCGGTTATGCTCCGGACAAGAACGCGAACCCAATCCTGAGTTGGGAGAAGAGCGAGAGTTATAATATCGGTTTGGATTTCAATCTTTGGAACAGGCTGAGAGGTAGTATCGAGTATTATATCCGCCGATCGCCGGATCTGCTGTATAACTACACGGCTCCCCAGCCGCCATATGTGCATCCGTCGATACTCGTGAACGTAGGAACGACCACCAACCGCGGTGTGGAGGTCAGTCTGAACGGCGATATTTTCACCGGTAAGAAATTCAGCTGGAATATGGGTATCAACTATGCCTATGGCCGCACGTACCTGACCAAACTGTCCAATGACGTCTATCAAGCCTCTTATCTGGAACTCTATCAGAAGCCGGGTGTCGGTACTTCGGAGTATTTCTTCCGCGTGGAGGAAGGCGGTGAGATAGGTCAGTTCTATGGTTATCAGTTCGCCGGCATAGACGGCAACGGCAATATGCTGGTGCTGGATAATGAAGGCAATGCGCAGCCGGTGGGTTCGGCAGATGCATCGTGGAAACGCTATATCGGAAACGGCGCGCCGAAGCATACGCTGAGTTGGACCAATAGTTTCGAGTTCTATAATTTCGATCTGTCCATCCTCTTTACGGGTGCTTTCGACTACGATATATTCAATATGCGCAAATACGGCATGGGTCTTTCCGGCAGCGGAAGCGACAATGTGCTTCGCACGGCATACACAACCGAGAAATATGTGAAGACCGGTGGCGGCGTGATCAGCAGCTATTTCTTAGAGGACGGATCGTATTTCAAACTGGATAACATCACTTTGGGTTATACTTTCCGCTGGAAAGAGAAGTTAGTGGACGGTTTGCGTCTGTATCTGACGGCGAAGAATATCGCCACTATGACGCGCTATAGCGGCAATGATCCGTCTATAGTCGCGGTGACAGGTATCACGCCGGGTGTGGATAGTTCGTCTGCCTATCCGACGGCTGCGCAATTATGTTTGGGTGTAACGCTTAATCTGCACTAAGTAAATTGAAAATTGAAAATTGAAAGGTGAAAGGTGAAAATTGAAAGAAAATTCCGAAAAATAATCATTATGAAAACAAACTATAATACCATAAAGCGGTCTTTTGTTCCCTCCCTGGTGGGGAGGGTATGGGTGGGGTTTGCCCTGCTTTGCATGTTTACTGCTTGCGAGATGAACGAGCAGGTGTATGACCGCATAGACGCCACGGTGTATTACCAGAACGAGGCATCCGTAAAAGGCGCTGTAGCGGCTATCTACGGCAACGCCGCAATGAGTTATCTGGAGTATTTCTGGTATCTGAATGAGTTCAGTGCGGACCAGATAGTCTGGCGTGTATGGAACGGCGGTCTATGGGGGTATGACGAGGGCGAAAAGACGGTCCTCTCCACCCACACATGGACAGCGGAGTCGAAGATCATCCGCTCCACATGGGAGACGGCATGGAGCACAATCGGTCTATGCAACACCTTGATCAGCGATCTGAGCAAACTGAATGCCCGCGAGATCGGTATGACGGAGGAGAAACTGGCATCCTATATCGCCGAGGTTCGTACGCTCCGCGCGTGGGCTTATTATAACTGTTTCGAACTATGGGGCGGAGCTATCCTCTTCACCAGCCATAACTGACGATCAGGCGTACAGTCTTTGAGATCCTTGCCTACTTCCTCGCCGTGCAGCCATTTCTTCCAGCGGTTGGACTCATAGACGCATTGCCACAGCACTTCGGTCATGTGGCTCAGCTGAGCAATCTTGCCTTCTGCGTACAGTTTCTTCTCCTCTTCTTCCAACTCCGCCAGCGCATCGTATTCGTTCATCGTGAACTCCGGACCCACGTTAGCGGCACCCATGCCCGCCTTCGGATAGTCTTCAGGGTTGTCCACATCGTCGGAATAGTGGCCCTTGATATAGCTGCCGTACGGACGCACCTTAGCGGTCAGCTTGCGTGCCACCTCGGCGTCAAAGAAAGTGGTATGCAGGTCCGTTCCCACCTTGCCTACGATGAAGCAAGGCCAGATGTCGTCCAGACCTACCTCATGCAGACCGGCTTTCAGACCCTCAAGGAAGGTGTCAAACGTCTTCTCGTCTGCCAGACCGCCGTGAACCTCTTCCGTACCTACCTCATAGCTAATCGGAGCGATATTATGCGCCTTGCGGAAGTCCTCTGCGTGCTTGATCAGCTCTACCGTACGTTTCACCACCACATGGATGTCAATGATCTGACCTTTCGGCAGGAAGATATCTACGGTCGGATCCACGTGAATCAGGTCGTAACCGGCGAGGATGGCCGCCTCATAACTCTTCTTCACGCCGTCCATAGCGCGCTCGGTGTCCCAGCGTTCGATCGACTGTTTGTCTTTGAGCCACGGACCGCCGTGGTCAATCGCTACTACATACGGACCGGTGTAATGAACAGCCGCTGCCTCACGGGCAAGGATCTTTGTGAACTCAGCCTGCGTCATGCCGGTGTAACCGCCGTCGCAGTCCACTTGGTTCAGCGTCGTGGCGAAATAGATCGGCGAGTTGTTACGTTTCGCTGCGCGGAACGATGCTTTGATGACTGCCAGCGAATTAGGGCACGCTGCAAATAACGTCATCGGTACTCCTGTTGCTTTTTTACGCTCCTCCATCACACGGAGGATATTTTCAGTCTTTGCCATAAGAAACCTCCCTCCATCTCCCTCCTCAAGAGGGAGTGTTTGCCTGCGGAGGGCGACAGGATATAAATGTTGATAATTTTTTATTGTTGACCCTTTTCCCCTCCCTTTGAGGGGAGGGTTGGAGGGGTTTACTCATAAATGGTCACACCTTCAACCACACGGTGGATGTTGCCGCTAACCGACGGCGCATCGGGATTCAGGCCGTGCGCTTTCGAAGCATAGAAGCCCAATAATTGTCCGACAAGGACATACGGTATGATGCCGTAGAAATCCGTCTCCGCCTTGCAGTACGGCATTTTAACCACCAGGTCTGCATGCACTTCCTCCATCTCCGAATCCCGTCCGGAGATAACAATAACCTGCGCCACGGGTTTGTTGTTGCTGTCCACCTGGCGTACCAAGTCACGCTCATAGCGCATGATTTTCTCTTCGTCCGTCATCAGGTACACCACGATAGACTTGTCGTTCACCACTGCTTTCGGACCGTGGCGGAACCCGAGGAAACTATCGAACTTGCACACCACAGCGCCGTCAGTCAGTTCCTGCAGCTTCAGATGACATTCTTCCGCAATACCTTTCAGCGCACCGGAACCAAGGAATACGCCGCGTTCAAAAGGACGTTCTCCGATGGCTTTCAGTTCGGGCTCGTATTGCTCGATTACCACCTCTGCATTTTTTACAGCCTTCTCGATCTTCTCCACGTCCTTCTCCAATGTATCTATGTGACCCAGCATCAGGCAGGTCAGCAACATGGTAGAGAAACTACTGGTCATAGCCAGACTCTTGTCGTCCGTCTCTTCCGGCAGTAACAGCAGAAGGATGTTCTCTTTGTCTTGGGCTTGCAAAGCCAGTTTGCCGTTCTTGTTGCAAGTGATGTAGATATGCGCCACATTCTTGCACAGCTTGTTAGCAATGTTTACCGCCCCCACACTCTCGGGACTGTTACCGGACCGGGCAAAGCTGATAAGCAGTAACGGCCGCTCGGCATCCAGCAGATACTCCGCATGAGTGATCAGATCCGTAGTGGGAACTGCGCGCACATTACGCCACATCCCACGCATCACCGGCTCTATTGCGTCTCCGATGAAAGCCGATGTGCCGGCTCCCGTCAGCACGATATCCGTGTCGTGGGTTAAATACTTGTGCATGAACGCACTTACCTCATCCTTTACCGCCATCAACGCAGCCAACTCCTTGCGCCACATTTCCGGCTGTTGGTGAATCTCATTAAACGTGTAATTTGCCATATTGATGATATTTAAAATGTTATTTTCAGTCGTTTGCGACGCAAAATTACAACATTTATTTTGAATAATCACACATGCGTATTATGCTTTATAGCATATTTTCGAAACATACAATCCGTAATGTGTTGAAAAATAATATATTGCATATTTCGTTTTGGTCGTATTTAACATTTCAAAACATTTCGAAAACCATTCGATTCAATTTCGAAAAGAAAAAAAAGAATGGCATTCACGTGAATGCCATTCTTTAGGAAAAGTACGTGCTGATTATCCTACAGCAGCTCCCGGATGAGCCGGAGAGGAAGGGGTGACTACGATAAGACGTCCGTCTGCATCAACCGCCGAAAGAATCATTCCCTGGCTTTCTATACCCATCATTTTACGCGGAGGGAAATTAGCGATGAACAATACCTGTTTCCCTATCAGAACAGAAGGATCGGGATAGGATTGCGCAATACCGGAAAGGATAGTGCGTCCTCCCATACCGTCATCGAGTTTGAACTGCAGCAAACGATCTGATTTTTTAACATTGGTACATTCAAGAACGGTAGCTACCCGGATGTCCATTTTGTCGAAGTCATCGATGGTTGTTGGTTCCTTGACCGGTTCCGGCCGCCAGTTTTTGAGCGCTTCCGCTTTGGCTGCCGCTTCGTTCTCCGTTTTGATCCGTTCGAGACGGTCCAGCTGGTGCTTGATAGCGGAGTCCTCGATTTTCTCAAACAGCAGCGATACTTCGCCTAACTGCTGTCCCTCCGGCAGAATATCCATACGTCCCAATTCGTTCCATCCGATAGTGGCACCAAGTTGCAGCATGTTCTTCAGTTTCTCGGACGAGAACGGCAGGAACGGTTCAAAAGCAATAGCGAGGTTTGCCGCAATCTGCAGAGCGATATGAAGGACCGTAGATGTGCGGTTCATATCGGTTTTAGCCAGTTTCCAAGGCTCGGTGTCTGCCAGGTACTTGTTTCCGATCCGGGCAAGGTTCATTGCTTCTTTTTGCGCATCGCGGAACCGGAAGGCATCGAGCAAGCTCTCTATTTGTGATTTGTAACTGGTGATTTGTGCGATGACCTCTTTGTCATAATCGGTCATTTCCCCGCATGCGGGCACGCGTCCTTCGAAATATTTACCCGTGAGCACGAGCGCGCGATTGATGAAATTGCCGTATATAGCGACGAGTTCGTTGTTATTGCGCGCCTGGAAATCCGCCCAGGTGAAGTCATTATCCTTGGTCTCCGGTGCGTTGGCTGTCAGCACATAACGCAATACATCCTGTTTGCCTGGAAAATCATCCAGATATTCATTAAGCCATACCGCCCAGTTGCGAGATGTGGAAATCTTGTCTCCCTCCAGATTGAGGAACTCGTTGGACGGCACGTTGTCCGGGAGGTTGTACCCCTGCGCTTTCAGCATGGCAGGGAAGACGATACAATGGAAAACGATATTGTCTTTCCCGATGAAATGAATCATCCGTGTGTCCTTGTCTTTCCACCATTTCTGCCAGTCGCCGTATTTCTCGGGCTGTTGCCGGCATAATTCGATGGTGTTGGATATATAACCGATAGGCGCATCGAACCATACATAGAGCACTTTTCCCTCTGCTCCTTCCACGGGAACCGGTATTCCCCAGTCGAGGTCGCGTGTCACGGCGCGTGGTTTGAGGCCTCCGTCCAGCCATGACTTGCATTGCCCGTAAACATTCGGACGCCATTCTTTATGGTTGTTGAGAATCCAATCTTCGAGCCATGCCTGATATTGATCGAGCGGCAAGTACCAGTGTTTGGTGGCTTTTTTTGCCAACGGGTTACCGGTCTCGGCGTTATAAGGGTTGATCAGTTCATCGGGAGAGAGCGTAGCACCGCATTTCTCACATTGGTCTCCGTACGCACCGAGCGAGTGGCACCGCGGACATTCCCCCCGGATATTACGGTCTGTGAGGAAATGCCCCGTTTCCGGATCATAAAATTGTTCCGAAGTCTCTTCTACAAACTGGCCGTCCTCATACATCTTGCGGAAATAATCGGCGGCAAACTGATGATGAGTGGGGGAAGTAGTGCGCGAATAGATATCGAACGACACACCGAATTCAGCGAAAGAACGCTTGATCAGTTCGTGGTAGCGGTCAACGACCTGTTGGGTAGTGATGCCTTCTTTCCGTGCGCGGATGGTTACGGGCACACCATGTTCGTCACTGCCACAAACGAACATTACTTCTTTGCCCTTCAGACGTAGGTAGCGGGCATAAATATCCGCAGGAATATACACTCCGGCGAGGTGCCCGATATGCACTGGACCGTTCGCATACGGGAGTGCAGCAGTAATTAAAGTGCGATTAAATGCCATATTTTGTGTAAAATTTGTACTAAATGTAAAAAAAACGATAAAAATTTTGCGTATATCAAAAAAAAACTGTACTTTTGCAACCGCAAAAGACCATAGGATATCTTTATACGATTCCAAAATCGGGTGCAAAGATACTACAAAAAAATGAAAAATACAAATAATTTGGTGAAAAAGTTAGTGAAAAAGCATCCATCATATTGGGTTTTACTGTTCGCGTTGGTGCTTTGCATTCCGGTGAGCGCGAAGGTAAACAACTATGTCGGCGCTTACGGGGAGTTGGGTGAATGGACGTTCCTGCCATCCGAAAGCATGTTCGGTCCCAGTTTCGGAGTAGCCGGCGGAGCGGGTTTCCTGTATGAGCTGCAGGCCGGTCCTATCTATGGCCAGACTCGCTTTTTGTTTGACGTGGGTGTCGGACTTCAGGGAGGAATGACGGCTTTCCTTCAGGGAAGCGATATGCTGGTGGAGTTGAAAGAACAGAAGGATCTGGACGGAGACAAATTCGATTATGTGTACGAAGTGCAGAACCGTCATGATACATATAATGATCTGGCGCTCCGCGTGCCTCTTATGATAGGTGTGCAGCATCGTAAATTCTACATGCTCGCCGGTGTCAAGATCGGGTATCATGCGCTGACAAAAGCCCATACAACAGCCACTGTCAATACTTTTGGCCGCTATATTAGTGCGGACGGTGTCCGGATTTTTGACGAATTCCGCAATATGCCGGATTACCAGTTCTTCTCTGATTATCCGTTAAAAGGAAGTGCGAATGCGAAACTCAAGCTGGATTTGGATGTCAGTTTCGAAATCGGAGGCCGGATCGGTGTGGTGAATGATGCAGTGGGATACGATGTCCCGAAACGGAAGATCGAATACCGTATGGCGGCATTTGTGGATTATGGTGTGTTGGATATCCATACGTCGGGAACGAATGAAGGATTTACCTCTCCGGCAAGCTATAATGCCCGCGAGGCTTACAACACACGGACCATGGTGGAAAATCTTCAGGTGAATGACATTATGTCCACCACGAATTTTGCCAGCAGGGTGAATGATCTTACGATAGGACTGAAATTTACGATATTATTCCAAATGCCGGAACCCGGCCAGTGCGTGATTTGCCGCGATGCGTATCGCAGCTCAGCTGTTCGACGTCATGGCCGATTGAAGTACGAGGAATAATTCATCTTCTTTCACTTCCCTGATTTGTCCGTCTTTGGCTATAGAGATAAGGCCTGACTCTTCCGACACCACGATACACGTGGCGTCGGATTTTTCTGCCAAACCCAGCGCTGCTCGATGGCGTAAACCATAGTGTTGCGGTATGGTCTGGTCTTTGCTGACCGGAAGGATACATGCGGCAGCGAGCATCTTGGCGTCGCGGATAACCAGAGCCCCGTCATGAAGCGGAGTGTTTTTGAAGAAGATATTCTCTATAAGCCGCGCGGATACCTGCGCATCCAGTCTCTCTCCCGTATCAACGATTTCTTTGAGGTTTCCCGCTCCGGCAAGAACGATGAGCGCGCCTGTTTTAGTTGATGCCATATGGCGGCATGCCTGTGTGATTTCCAAAATCTGTTGACGCGCTTTCGGGTCGTCTGTAGCAATCCGGGGACGAAAAATCTTCCATGAAGAAAAACGTGAGCCAACACGGTAGAAGAACATACGTAACTCCTCCTGAAAAATGACAATAAGCGCAATGGCTCCGACAGAGATAATACGATCGAAGAGCGCTCCGGTCAGATCCAGTTGGAAGACAAAACTGACAAGGAACCAAACGAGGATGAACGCCAGAATACCCCAGAACAGGTTGGAAGCACCGGTGCGGCGGAGAAGCCGGTAGGTGTAATATAAGATTCCTGCTACCAATAGGATGTCAATGAGATCTTTCCATCCAAAAGAAAAAGCTAAGAGTTGCATAGTTCGTATAATTTAATGGTTTGCGCGGTCTCGCGCACGTCATGCGTCCGGATAATCGTGGCACCGTGTCCGAGGGCGTACATCTGCAGCGCTTGTGTGGCGGAGAGACATGTTTCCGGTTTTAGTCCAAGCGGACGCCAGACCATGGATTTGCGGCTTACGCCTACCAGTATCGGGAGGTTATAGGCTCGCAATTGGTCCATGTTACGCATACATTCATAATCGGCTTCGGTACTTCCTGTAAATCCGAATCCGGGGTCCAGTATCCACTGTATTGTATCCCGGGCATTGTCTAGGATAGTCAGCTTGCTATAGTCTCCTCGGAAGGTAAAGACATACGGCACGTTATGAAGCCGGACCAGATCATACATGGTTTCATTTCCCCCGGAGATGTCATTTATGATCATAGGTCCGAATGCCTCGAGTGCCCGGCGGGCTATCTCCGGCCGAAAGGTATCAAGCGATAACTGCGCCTGCGGAACCGTCTCTCTCAATGCTTCGATTGCCGGCGCTACCCGTTTCCATTCCTCTTCTTCCGAAGCCGGTGTGCTTCCCGGTCTGGTGGAGCATCCTCCTATATCGAGAATGTCCGCACCGTCAGCCAGCGCGGCACGCGCCCATGCTACTATTTGGGGCGTGTCTCCCAACCGTGACGAAGCATAAAAACTGTCAGGCGTCACGTTGCCGATTGCCATAATTTGCACTTTCACGCTGCAAAATTAGTAAAAAAGTTGCAAATATGCAAAAAAAACAACCAAAAATTTGCGTATGTGCGAAAAAAGCAGTACATTTGCAGGCTGATTTATGTATGCGCGTACTGGATGCGTGCGTGTAGAAGTGCAAAGTTTAAAGAAAAACTAATATAAAAAGTATGAAAAAGTATCTTTTAATCGTCTTGGTGGCTATGGTTGCGGTAGCATGCAACCGGCGTGAGTTGAACACACGTATCAGTAACACCACCGGTTGGAATTATTTCGACGAGCGTACCACGAATTTTGAAGCCAACGAAGGTGTTGGTAATGTCAATCCGGTAGGTATGGTACCTATTCAGGGTGGTTCGTTCACGGTAGGAGAGAAGGATGAGTTCCTGACAGCTCCGCGTAACAACGAGACCCGTACGCTGACGGTTAGTTCGTTCTACATGGACAAGTACGAGGTGACGAACCTGAACTGGAACGAGTACCTGCATTGGTTGCAGTACGTATTCGGCGCGGTGGCTCCGGAATTGGTTGATCAGGCTCGTCCGGACCATAAGGTATGGCGCGAGGATCTGGCTTACAATGATCCTTATGAGAACAACTATTTCGAGCACCCGGCTTTCTCGTTCTATCCTATCGTAGGTGTGACATGGGAGCAGGCTATGGCTTATTGCCAATGGCGTACTGACCGTGTGAACGAGATGGCGTTGATCAATGCGGGCGCTATCGTTGTTCCTCCGTTCGCTGACCTCCAGCCTACAGACGATGAGGCTTATAAGGATGAGTGGGAGCAGGAGACGGGCTACGAGATGTATGCATACGAGGAGGTAAGTCCGGAGGATCCGGAGCAGACCGTAACCATGTATCGTCCGAGCTACGAGTGGATCCGCGATAAGTTTGTATTCAATACGGAGAAATACTTGATGGACGAGACTTATATTCCGGATTACGGCCGTCGTCCGAAATATGACAGTTACGGCAATGAGCGCAAAGTGAATATTGCCGATGGTATTTTCGTGACGGGCTATCGTTTGCCGACGGAGGCGGAGTGGGAGTTTGCCGCTTACGCTCCTATTGCAGGCGAAGACGGTCTGACTATCGAGGGTAAGGTTTATCCGTGGAGCGGTTATCACCCCCGTGATATGTCGAAGAAGAACCTGGGCCAGATGCAGGCTAACTTCGTTCGCGGCCGTGGCGATATGATGGGTGTCAGCGGTGCGCTGAATGACCGTCGTGTCATCACCAACCCGGTTGATGAATTTGCGCCGAACGATTTCGGTCTGTATAATATGGCCGGCAATGTGAATGAGTGGGTAATGGATGTCTATCGCGAGACAACCTATCAGGAGACCAGCGAGTATAACTCTTATCGTGGTAATATCTACAGCCATGCCGTGTTGGATGACAACGGTAAGTATGAGATTGATTCTGTCGGCTGCGTGAAGATCACCTGGGGTAAAGAGGATGATAAGCGCGACGTGCTGGATGGCGATTTCGCCAGCTTGTTTGAGACCGATTATCCTTTGGATACAGTGGGTGTTGCTAACCTTCAGGAGGTTAAAACCGACCCGACCGATATCCTGGCTCCGCGTATTACCAAGAAAAGCCGCGTTTACAAAGGTGGTTCGTGGGCGGATCGTATCTATTGGCTGAACCCGAGTACGCGTCGTTACCTTGACCAGGATAAGGCTTCGTCAAAAATCGGTTTCCGCTGCGCAATGAGTACGCTGGGTGACCAAATCCCGGGAACACCTGTGAGATAAGTTTTTAGTTTGAAGTTTAAAGTAAAAAGATATGAATTTTCCTGAAAATATCAAATATACCAGCGAGCATGAATGGATTCGCGTAGAAGGCGATGAGGCTTACGTGGGTATTACCGATTATGCTCAGTCTGAATTAGGCGAGATCGTGTTTGTTGATGTCCCTACTATGGGCGAGACGGTTGGTCAAGGAGAGGTCTTCGGTTCTATCGAGGCTGTCAAGACCGTGAGTGACCTGAATATGCCTGTGACGGGTGAGGTGCTTGAGATTAATGAAGAGCTGGATGCAGCTCCGGAATTGGTCAACAACGATCCCTATGGTAAAGGTTGGATTATCAAAATCAGCGTCAAGGATGCATCGGAACTGAATAACTTGATGGACGCTGCGGCTTACAAAGCTTCTATCTAACGCGCACGCGTAATATATAAGGTGTAAATAAGAGGAGCGACCCGATATGGGCCGCTCCTCTTGTGTAAACTACATTTGGCAAAATGCGCGTTTTTTGAATTTTTATATATGAAATTGTTGCGAATATGAATTATTTTGTGTAATTTTGCGCACTATTTTGTATTTTTGGGAACATTAGATCATTTTGAGTTTAATTATAAAAGGATAAATGTTTGTTATGAAGAAACATCTACTCAGTTTGTTCATTGCCTCTGTGGCAACAGTGATGACTCTCAATGCGCGTACCGTCCTTATCGACGAGGGCTTTGAGAATGGTATCCAGGAAGAAGTCTGGACGCAGGAGTATGTAGTAGGAGAGACTCCCTGGGCGGTAGAGAGTGTGGGCGATGGCTTGTCCTGGCCGTCTACGGCATACGAGGGCTCGCGTCGTGCCTATCTGCGCAATACCACCGGTGAAACGCAGGGCTACAAGACTCGCCTGGTAAGTAAGGTGATGGATCTTCGTCCGACGAAGGTGTACATGCCTGAGTTGATCTTCTATTATGCGAACCCGAAATGGGGCGCAGACCGTGATACGCTGCGTGTGTTATACCGTACCGATGAGCGTTTGTCATGGAAGACTCTGGCGGAGTACAGCACGGCCAGTTCGGATTGGCAACGTGTGAAGATTTCCTTGCCTGAAGCGGGAAGAACTTATCAGATTGCCTTTGAGGGAAAAGACAACCTCGGTCGTGGTATAGTCTTGGATAGTATCAAGGTTCAGTCTGCTCCGGAGTGTACCGTTCCTTATAACCTTATGGCTACCAATAAAGGCGCCGGTAAGGTGAATATCGCTTGGATGGCCAGTTTCGATGCAGATTATTTTGAAGTGGTGGTAACTCAAGATACGATTGACCCGGATATGATAGATGAGATTGAGATGGATACGCCGGAGAAAATCGTTTATCATGGTCAAATAACAGATGAAACGAACAAGGATTTGATCTTGGAGGCAGGTGAGTTGTATCTTCTTTATGTGCGTTCTATCTGCGGCGATGAGATTAGTTCCTGGAGCAGTGAACTGACGGAAGGAATGCCGTTTGGCTTCAAAGTTCGTACCATCAAGAACGTGCCATTTACAGAGAATTTTAACTATCCGGCAGGTACCATCCGAGATGTAGATTGGGTGTGGGCTGGCAATACCCAGAATACCAACCCGTTTGTCAACTCGAGAGCATCGGCTACGGCATGGGCATATTATTCTCCGGATGTTACTTCTTCGGTTATTTTCTCCGGCGGCGAAACATCCAAACCGGAACAGGCTATTCCGGCTGACCGCTATGTATATCTGGCTACGCCGGCTTTGACGGATACTCTGAACGACGGTTTCCAGATAAATCAGTGTCAAGTGCATTTCTGGAGCACGGTGTATACTTATACCGGTCGTCAGTATGGCCGTAGCATCATCGTTGGCGTCATGGACGACCCCGATGATATTACTACGTTCGTGCCCGTGGATACGGTGGAAGTATGGGGTAATATGACGTTTCAGGAGAACATAGTAGACCTCGGTTCATACGATGGCACGGGCGCCTATGTGGCATTTGTCAGCCGTTTCGACCGTCAGAACCTGTTCTATCTTGATAATCTGACGATTGAGTATCGTAAGAATGTCAACAAAGTAACGAAGATTACGGTCAACCCGCGCGATACTTATGCGGATATCTCGTGGGAAGGTAATGCTTCCTCGTATAATGTGTTGATTACCAATACCGAGGTGGATCCTACTCATCCTGCCTCCTCTGCGATTGTTGACCAGGCTACGGTAACGGCCAATAGTTATCGTTGTACCCAATTGGAGGCTGATCATAGTTGGAATAGGCCTTACTACGTCTATGTACTGGCAGCCGGTACCGAGTGGTCGTACCGCTATCCGTTCGTAACGCTTGCGCCACAACGTGCAATCCCGTATTATTTCGATTTCGAGACATCTACGACTACTAAATATACCATCCCCGGTATGTCCGGTAGTTTTGTTACCGGTTTAGGCGTGTTTGGTAATAACGGAACGACCTATCCGGCTCTTCTCACCGACTCGAAATACTCCTACGGTGGTTTGGGTAGCTTGTTCATGAGTAAGCGTGGAGGTGCCGATACATGGATTACTCTCCCGATGGTAGAAGACTTGTCGAATGTGCAGGTGAAATTTTACTTGAGTGGAAGTAATACTTTCAATCAGGCACATGCTACGATCGGTATCATGTCCAACCCGATGGATATCAATACCTTTGTGCCTGTTTCGCATTTTACGCTCAATACGGAAGGTTACACTCGCTGCTATGCGAACTTCACGAACTATACCGGTCCGGACGGTGTAATCGCTATCGTATGGGATGATGTGATGAAGATGAGTCAGAACACCATCAACTATATCGATGAGATTACCGTTGAAGAGCTTTCTGATTGTGTGCCTCCGACCAATATTGAGTTGCAGATTGAGCCGGATTCCATTACCATGCGTTGGGAGGAGTCTTCTTGGGATCTCTGGGAGGTCTTCCTGTCTCGTACGGCTTTGAAAGAAACGGATCGTTTGCATAAGACATTCGAGGAGATTCAAGCTTTGCGTGGGGTGGTGCTCGCTGATTCGTTGCAGTGGAATAACCCGAATGCAAAACCTCAGTTCGGTTTCGGAGACCTCACACCGCATGCTACCTATTATCTCTATGTGCGTGCTACTTGCGATCCCGATTGGTGGACAGAGATGAGTTTTGCTACCCCTTGTAGGGAGGAAACATTCCCATTCAAAGATTCTTTCGAGGAATATAATATCGAGAGTACATCAGCTGGTTGTTGGCAATTAGCCGACTATATGGGTGTGGGTTATCCGCGTATTGCAAATGCCGGTACGGCCGGATATCCGGAGAAAGTGCTGGATCTCTATTCTTCCGGTACTATTCACCGCTCGGTGGCTATCCTGCCGGCGATAGATGGAAACCTCTCTGATATGCTCCTTGCGTTCGAGGTACGTACGGAGGAAGGTGGTACATCATCTACCGCCGTAGTATACGTGGGCTCGATGGAGGATATAGAGGATCAGAGCAGCTTTGTGCCGTTTGATACCGTTTATGTAAGCGGAGGAGCGGCGTTTAAGAAAGTACGTTTCATCCTCTCTGATTATGAGTTGGCACATGAGAATATCGCAATCACTACCGGCTTGGGTAGTAATTTGGAGATGAGTAGTCATGTGTTCATTGATAATGTCGAACTCAAGGATCCGTCATGTATTGATGCATATGATTTCAAGCAGTCGAATTTCGCACCGCACTCTATCGATATCACTTGGCAAGGCCTCTCGGATACAGACCAATGGGAATTGAAAGTGCTTTCGTCGAATGCTAATCTCAATGCAGTAAAGAATAACTCGTATAACCCCTCTTTGGATGTCGTGCGTGATACTGTCATTGCGGGCAAGACTTTCCACTTGGAAGGCCTGCAAGCATTACATACCTATTATGTCTATGTCCGCAGCCTTTGTGGGGATAGTGCCTGGGTAGCAACGACCGCGGAGACGTCTTGCGAACTGTTAGACCCTACGAAAGCGAATAAAGAGACGTTTGATTCCCACGCATCCGGAACAGGACAGGTGCCTTCCTGCTGGTATAGTGCGAATAGTGATCCGAAAGCTACATCTACGTATATCCCATATATTTATAATTCGACCACTTATTCTAACTCCGGTTCGAATACCTTCCGTCTATATGGTAGCTCGTCTTCTTACGGAGTAGCTTATGTGGTATCTCCGGAGATTAACTGCGATACCTTGAGCCATATTGCGGTAACGTTCTATATGTATGCATCCACATCGTATAGATGGGTATTAGGCGTGATGACAGATCCGACGGACTTGAGTACGTTTGTTGTGATCGACTCGGTACAGGGAGTGGCCAATAGTATACAATATACCTATGATCTTAGCGAATATGCAAGTGTCATTCCGGCTTCGGCAAAGTATGTCGCATGGCGTACGCCGTATAATGCAACGTCTTACGCATATCTGGACGATGTATCGTTTGTATCGGTGGCTTGTCCGTTGACCAAGCCGAGCATCTCGGAATTGACCACTACCAGTGTACGTGTCAGCAGCGGTCTTCGTACGAATGACCAATGGATTCTGATGATTACGAATGCGCCTATCTCGGATGCAAACTTGGCAAGAGAGAACTATGTAGTGCCGGCTAGCCAACTCGTTTATCTGGATACGATTAGTCGTCGTTCGCAATCGGTGAACGTGCTGGAGGCGCAGACGAAGTACTACGTCTATACAGCGGCTCTCTGTGACGCGGCTACGATGTCTCAATGGAATAGTCTGTCGTTCACTACACCTTGCTCGTCCTTGACACCGGAAGAGATGGGTACCATTACCTTTAGCGATAAAGAAGGATTTACTACCGGTTCATCCGGTGAGAGACCTTGTTGGACTGTAGGTAGCAAGACCCAGACGGCCTCATCCTCGTATATCCCGTATGTCAATAATTCGTCCACTTATAAGCATGATGATAATAACTACCTCTATTTCTATGATTATGTTTCCTCATCGTCCAGCACGGTAGGTGCTTATGCGATTATGCCGGAATTGGAGGTAGACTCGATTAAGAAGTATCAGGTTACTTTCTGGGGACGTGGTTATAGTACTTCCTCCTATAATAGTCAGATTATCGTCGGAGTGATTACGGACCCGAGTGACTTGAATACCTTCGTGGCTATCGATACGCTCAACCTTAGTCATACCGCTTGGGATCCCTATTCCGTAGGCTTCGAAAATTACGAGGGTGACTATATGGGTGATCTGGGACGAAACATTATGTTCCTCTCCGATTTCGGTAAAACCAACTATGCGTATATCTCGGAGATATCTGTAGAACTGATTCCGCGTTGCCGCCAGATCCAGTCCTTCACGGTGGATAGCGTGGGTGAGGATAGAGCTGTTATTAGCTGGAAAGGCTATCAGGATACCTATCGTATGCTATTGTCTGATAAACTCTTGACGGAGGATCAGAAACCGAAATATAACTATCTGCTCGATACGATTGTCAACCATTCGGATGAAGTTCTGATTACTGATCTCAATCCGGCGACGCAATACTATGTCTATGCACAAGGTATCTGTGAAGGCGGTGATAGTACGGCTATTTCCATGACCTATGCGTCGTTTAAGACCCCTTGTCCGACTTCCGGTGGGGTGCCGTTGCCGTTATTTGAGGACTTCGAGAGTTATAGTGCCAATACGCGAGATATCGGTTGTTGGCTCCTGCGAGGTGGCACTACGTATCCGCAGGTGGTCTCCGCTCAAAGCAATGGATCGAAGGCTGTTGACTTGTATAGCCCTTCTTACGCTTCATGGCTTGTATTGCCGGCTGTTGATGCGGATTTATACGATACCAAACTGTCGTTTGATATCTGCCCGTACAGTAGTACCAGTACCGGGCGGTTGTATGTGGGTACGATAGCCGATCCGGAAGATTTGTCAACCTTTGTGCCGATTGATACGTTCAATACAACGCAATTTGCGTTCGTGCACCATGAGATGATTCTGGCAGACTATGAATTGATGTATGATCGTATTGCTTTCACCTCTGGTGTTTACCAAGGAACGACGATTGATATTGATATCGATAATATCGGTCTGGAGTATGTATCGAATTGTAATGCACCGAAGCTGAAGTTCATCGGCTCTTCGCTCGAATCGGCAGAGTTACGTCTTACGCCTTATAAGCAAGATGATGCGCAGTGGCAAGTGGTAGTCCTTACGGAATCCCAGTATAACAATGCCGGTGATATTACTCGCTATCTGAATGCGGCGCCGAAGATGACACTCGATTCGACACATATCGTGCTTACGGGGCTTACTCCGGCATCCTCCTATTATGTCTTTGCGCGGACCGTGTGTGACGAGGGAGCGGTAAGTTCGTGGATGCGTACTCCGGTTAAGTTTAGTACCAAGTTCTACTTCGCGGACAGCTATGCTTTCGGCTTCGAAAAGTCCGAATTGTGGCAGCGTAGTCCGAACTCTGAGAGTGATAACTACTACCTCCACCCGGCGTTGGTAGCCGGACGCGATACCATTGGCGCGGAAACGCAGTCTTATATGTATTATCCGCATAGCCGCACCAATGATACTACGTATCACTACTCGCTGCAGGGGGTAGGTACGACGAATGGTGCGCTGATGATGCATGCGCGCGGAGAATACTTCGGTGGATACATTATCTTCCCTGCTATCGATAATGCACAAGCGCGTTCCTTCGAGTTCAAGGTGCGTCCCGATTATTTGGATTTCGGTTCCAAACTGCCGATAGCCCAAACGAATGCGATACTCGAGGTCGGTACGATTGAGAAGGATAAGGACTTCGATACCTATCAGCATTTGGCTACGATTCGTCTCGATGCACTGGATGGGAATGTCATTGGTGGCTATACATCCAAGAAGAAATACGGATATAGTTACTTTACCCTTGATCTCGATGAGACTACAGTAGCTACGAAGCAGGTGGTACTGCATATGCCGAAGCAGCCGTCGGATAGTACGTATATCTGCGTGGATTCCGTTGCTCTCGGTGCTCCGAAGGGCGTGAGTCTCGTGTCGCTGAAGAAAGTAACGGCCGATGGCACCAGTGCACTCGTAGAGTGGGATAATATCGGTGGCCCGTGGAATCTTGTTATTACCAATGCCGCTACCGGTGTCGATGTGGCTTCCTTCACGAATCTGAACGGTGTAACGTCGCAACTCGTGGAGAATCTGGATCCGCAAACCGATTATATTGCTACTTTGTCTGGTGCTGCATGGCCTTCCGCTGCGAAGAACTTCGCCAACGCAAGTGCAAACGCCACCAAGCTGGCCTTCCGTACGCTTTGTCTGCCGATGGAGCCTAATATGAACGGAACGGACTTCGTCTGGAACTTTGATAATAGCTCCGATTGGGAGGCCAATGATGTCCTGGGCGGTGATGCAAGTGACTCGCTGTACTTCAAGCCGGGTTGCTTCCATGTCGGCCTGACCTATGATGCTCCGGCAAATGGTTACCAATGGCTGATCCAACGTAAGGGATACGAAACATCCGGACCGCTGACAACGTACAATGCGTCCAGACACCTCGAGGTGGGACGTAATGACAGCCATGCCCTGCGTATCCATACCACAGAAGCAAACTTCAATTCCTATATCGTCCTGCCGGAACTCAACTGCAGCTTCGATACCATGATGTTGGAGTTCTATGGGCGTTGTTTCGCTAACTATGACCAGACTCATAATCTTTCCACGAATCGCAATAAGATTGCGGACGCTACCTATCTGAATGATGCATATAGCCACTCCATTGTTGTTGGTACGCTGACTGATCCGAGTGACTTCAGCTCGCTGCAGATATTGGATACGCTCACCTATATGCAGACCGAACTCAAGGCGGGTGATAATGTAGCCAATGACCCGGCTGGTCTCCGTTATTGGGAACTCAAGCAGATGCCGTTGGAGTTCGCGCAAGGTAAGTTTATCGTGCTCTTCCAGCCGGCTCCGGGTCTCTTCTATATCGATGATCTGGCTGTTAAACCGGTTGGCAACACACTCTTCCCGCCGACGAGCACGCGTACTACAGGTATTACTTCTACTTCGGCTACCTTGGCTTGGAATACCCATCATCCGGAGTACACAACAGTGATTGTTCTGTTGGATGCAACAGGCAAAGAAATAAATCGTATTCAAACTACCGGTACTTCGTACCAATTGACCGGTTTGACTCCGGCGATGAACTACCAGTGGTATGTATTCCAGACCAATGGTACGAGTACTTCGGCATCGACTAAGCCTGTCAATTTCAATACTGACTGCGTGGTTCTCACTCCGGATTATACCTGTAGTTTCGAGCCTGCCGATGGTTGGATGAATATTGAGGGACAGAAAAACTACACCCAGACACTCTGCTGGACCTATGGCGATGCCGCACAAGAGGGTGCAGCATGGGTGAACGCAAACTACGATCCGTATAATCAGGAGAATTCAAAGAATTATTCTTATAGTTATACCGGTTCGAACGCCCTCATGATGCGTGCTACTACCAGCTCGCGTCTCACCTATCAGCCGTATGCGGCTATGCCTGCAATGGATGTAACGGCATACGATACGCTGCAAGTGATGTTCTGGATGCGTCCGGCTTGCATCTCGGCTGCCAACGACTCTGTCGCAATGTCATACACCGGCTCGACTTACTCGAAGTCTGTCATTGTCGGTACAATGACCGATCCGGCCAATGTATCTACCTTCGTGCCGATTGATACGGTTACCTATGATGGTACGCTCTCTGTCGAAGACCAGGCTACGCCTGAGAACGACTATCTCTTCCAGCAGATGAAGGTTGAGCTCACGGGCGCTACCGGTCCGTATATCGCGTTCATGACTTCCTTCCATGAGAAGGGCAGCAAGGCGCAAAAGACGGGCGATTATATCTGGATTGATGATATCTCGTTTGCGCATCGTCAGGAGTGTAAAGACCCGACTGACTTGAAGGAACTGCAGATAGGTACGGAGCATGCTGTACTGACGTGGAATGCTATTGATTCTGCCGGTACCTACCGCGTGCAAGTGTCTACCGATCCGTTCTTCGCGAAAGAAGAAACATTCGTCTTCAACGACGTGGTAGAATCTAATACTTGTACCGTGAAGGGGCTCCAGCCGCTATCTACCTATGTATGGCGTGTTCAGGCGCTCTGCGGTGACAGATGGGGAGAGAGCAGCTTCTCGCAGAAAGCTACCTTTAAGACCAACCGTAGTCCGTACTTCCTCGAGGAGTTCACGACTACTGTCAGCGCTAACGAATGGACCTTCAGTAAGGCGCACGCCGATAATGTACTCGATTCTACCGGTGTTGTTGCGCGTGGTGTGGATAACTGGAGCTTCTCGCGTAAGACTGATAATAATGGTCTCCAGGGACCGCACTATGCCGCTATCGGTTATAATGCGGATTATCACTGGATGATCACGCCTGCTTTCTATTTGCCGGAAGATGATAGCGTCCATCTCTCGATGGATCTCGCGCTCACGGCTTGTAACACAGCCCATCTCGCTACCAGCAACGCCATCACCGATAATGATGTCAAGGATGATTACTATGTTATGATCATCGTTTCCGAGGATGGTGGCGCAACGTGGAAGAGCAGGAATATCCTCGCTAAGTGGCAGAATACCAACCAACCGGGTATGCAGCTACGCGATATCTCCTCTACGGGTATGCGCGTTCGTTACAGCCTTGCCCCGTATGCGGGGAAGAATGTCCGTATCGGTCTCTATCGGGAGGCTCGTACTACTTCCAATACCGGTATGGTGGTACATGTCGATAATGTCCGCCTCGGCTATTTCGATAAGACGATCGAACCGGCTTCGGCTTGCCAGTACGAGGATGTTACTATCGGCGGTATTACGCTTGACGGAGAAGTGACAAAACCGGGGATCCATTCGTATCCTACCTGCTTCTATGCTACCGATGCGGAGGCAAGAGCCGGTAAACGAGATAGCGTACAGCAACTGGAGATAGAGGTCTTCCCGGCGCAAGAGACGTTCTTTACGGATACTATCTGCGAGGGTGAGCAATTCACCGGCTATGACTTCCTGCCGAAGACAGCTACCGGTATTTACCATCGTAAGCTCCTCTCGCAGGAGCACGGATGCGATAGTGTCGTAACGCTCGACCTCTATGTCAAGCCGAGGAAATACGCATTGGATGAAGAAGTATCTATCTGCGCGGGCGATAACTATATATGGAATGATAAGACATACAACCGTGCCGGCATCTATCGTGACACGCTCCTTTCCTCGATCGGTTGCGATAGTATCATGACGCTCATCGTTTCTTATCTGGCAGACGACACGGATACGCTGTATGCGGAAAGCATGGTGGATCTGGAGGAACTGCCCTTTACCTATAACGACCCGCTCCATCCGTATCTTGCCGGTCAAACGATCACCTATCCTGCCGGAACACCTGTGGGTGTCTATACCGATACGGTGCGTGTGGAAGGAGAAACTTGTACTACGATCCTCATCCATACCTTGACCGTTTACGACAAGCATCAGGCTATCGATAATATCTTCGATGGTAAGAAGGGCGCACGCAAGCTCATATACCGCGACAACTTGTACATCATTCTCAATGATGAGTGGTACAACGCCGCCGGACAGAAAGTACCCGATCCCCGCAAATAACAGACTTACCCCGCGCAACTGGTCAACTTACCTCGCGTAACTGGTCAAGTTACCCCGCGCAACTGGCATTTGCGCAACCAAACACCATAGTAATTCTTGCAAAGGCGCTTCCCTCACGGGGAGCGTTTTTGTTTTCACCTTCCTCTCCCTCCCTCTCCCTCTCCCTCTCCCTCTCCCTCCCTCTCCCTTCCCCTTTCCCTTTCTCCTCCCCTTGTGGGGAGGTCGGGTGGGGTTTCCCTTTCTTCCTCTCCCTCCCTCTCCCTTCCCCTTTCCCTTTTTCCTCCCCTTGTGGGGAGGTCGGGTGGGGTTTGTCTTTTCCCCTTCCCCCCCCCCCCTTCTCC
>FLNV01001018.1_pt1 | contig 115797 bp, 115 predicted proteins | sample 1140351 | NCBI WGS metagenome assembly FLNV01 (sample SAMEA3878207, study PRJEB12797) | bioreactor metagenome | biome: Moose rumen | place: Sweden | collected 2011-10 | reverse complement strand
ATTCATTATTCCATAGGGAAATCCATTCTGACGAACATACTGATAATCAGCGAGGTAATCAAACTTCAGACGATTGGTGGGCTGATAGACAAGACGGAACTTTCCTCCCGTCTCATTGATGACATCCGCCCTGTCGCCTGTTGTCGCATTCTCAAAGAAACCATTCTGACCATTATAGAAAGCAGCCAGCGAGAAAGCCAGCTGATCACTCACCTTATCATAATGAGATAACTCTATATTCCGGTAAAAGGCTGTACCGATGCTCAGATACACATCTGTTCCCTGATAGCTCATCGGGTTTCGGGAATACATACGGATGAGACCTCCCTCCGTATTCTGCCCATAGAGGGTGCCTTGAGGACCCCGCAAGACATCCACACGATCTAACTGATACGTATGAACATTAAAAGCACTCTTACACGCTATCGGCATACCATCGGCATACATTCCCACGGAAGGATTGTTCACTCTGGCACCAATACCGCGGATATACATTGATGAGGTGAAGCGGCTGCCATAAGATGGCATGACGAAAGAAGGGGTATAATCACTTAAATCTCGCAGGTCTCTGATACCTAATGCCCCTATCTCTTCCTTGGAGAACACCGAACTGCTCAGAGCCTGTTGTCTAAGGCGCATACTCTCCTTGGGTTGTGACACCACAACCACCTCATCCAGGTCATACACCCTGGAAGTATCTCCTTCTATAACCTCATGATATTCTTTCGCAGACACTGGCAATGAGAATGCTGTCATACATACTACTGCCATTAATATATTTTTCATCATTGACTATTTTTTGCAAAGGTAATGAAAACGAGTTGCTGTCACAATCCTAATTTCTATGGATTTTCACTATTGATTGATTGCACCGCAATGAGGGCATCGTCCTTTCTTCGCAAGCATAGCGCCGCACTGTCCACAGACATAACGACAATGTGAGTGTTTTCGGTAGCTATTCAAAGCGTAAAAGATATATAGCAGCAGCAACGGGTATCCTATATAATATAAGGTGGTTACACTGAAGATAATATAATTGAGTGCACAGACAGCTCCTAAACCACAAAGATATAACACAGCCTCACCGAGCGGAAGTTGATGCAACACCACATCCACGCAAGCAATGGCAAGAATCAGCAAGAGCCATACAGTAGCCAAGAAAACAGACAGTATCAACGGCACGCTGAAAGGATTCAAGGTGGGATGGTAATAGAAATGACGCCACATTTCGGGAGCAAACAGCTGTATGCTGGCATAGAGTGTGGCAGCACATGCGATGGTAATAGCCAACAAGGTAGGATATACGGAATAGATATCGTTGAAATGAACGATCTTGGCGTTTCTCTTTAATACGATATGCATCAGATAAGCGATGGCTATCAGAGTGATGATTAACAGGAAGATCAGCAGATGACTGTCGGAGAAAGTGGAGATAAACTGTGAGATCGGGTCGTTGGGAACCACTTTCGGCAACAGCTCTGACTCATGTATCCACCCGAAGGTGAGTTGATCTCGGGCTACTTGCACCCATACCGAGTCGATGCTGTCATTAGGTAGGATTCGGATGTCAGCTACCACTAATGGGTCATGACGGTATACTGAGAACGTATCCGTTGGCATCATACTCACCGCCTCTTCAGGTTGCTGTATCAACAGCATGACAGAGTCGGCTTTTACCACAAAGTTATAGTTTTCAGTATAGTGATGCTTTGTAAAGAAAGACAGAGAGTCTTTCACCCTCTCCATAAATGCCGAGTCGTAACCACTCACCGTTGCTTGTGGACTGGTGGCCGACAGGGCATCATGGTCTTTCTTCTGATGATAACAGCCGGTAAAGAGGATCATGCCGCAAAAGATGACACCAAGAAATCGGAAATATGGCAAGCACTTATTCATCGGCAATAATATTCATTTGACATTCATCACATTGAAACTGCAGACGGAATCTCATACCATTAGGCAGGACGAGAGCCCATGGATCTTTCCAAGGCAAACGCTCTCCTCCCCTCTTCTCGCATCCGCCAAGGGAATAGCGCAGACAATGCTTACACTGCATCACCATCGGTCTTGACGTCTTACGTCTCTCGAAGGCTTCGGCCACTGTCTGCAGCCCTTGACGCAGGTAAAACATACGGGCGGCATCGTTAGCGATATTATACATATAAGGATAACGTTGGTAGTTCCGCTCATGCCAAGGAAGCACCTCCTTACACTGTTCAGCAAACACTACAGGCTGATGAGCGGTTCTCTCCTCATTCTCTGAGAGCATTCTGGCAACCAGCTGACGGCGCATCTTTGCCAACAGACTGGCAGGGATAAAGAAATTGAAAACATCGGGCGACAGCCTCACCTCCTCACAGATAAACGGGGTATCGCCAAGCTTCGTGAGTTGACGTATGATATTCTCCCGCTGCGGCTTCTGGGCAATAATCTTATCTGTTTTGAACAACACCTGATAATGTCCGGAAGAGAGTCGGAAACCATCCTCATCCTCTTCTAACGTCATCACCACGGGAATCTTCCTCACCGCAGTACGCTGGGCCATCTGCTTCTCAAATGCTTGGTCGTTGTTACGATACAAGATCATACCCTGATGTAGTCCTTCCGGCATTTTGTGCGGGAAAAGACGGTTGCCTTCCACCCTATTCACCCGAAACCCCTCCAGTTCTCCACGATTGTCAATAAAACAAATTCCGTCGCCATTGGCAAAGGCTGTCGTACCCGCCACAGTAAAGGAATAGCCGCGGATCTCCTTCACCATTCCCACATACTCCCCAATGGCTTTGGGGGTGTCAGGAGAAAAGATATCCTTCGTCCTTCCATAAAGGAAATAATCGGTATATCCCCTGTTGAAGGATTTATTCAGGTCAGGAGTGAAGGTATAGGTGCACCGCCCTCTCGAGGCACGCATATAACGTTCGGGCATCTGACGAATCAGTTGATTCAGGCGTTCACTATACGCCGCGGTAACATTTTTCACATACGCCAGGTCCTTCAGACGTCCTTCTATCTTGAAAGAGGTAACACCGGCTTCAAGAAGATCACCCAAAGAATCGATACGACACATATCCCTTAGAGATAACAAGTGCTTGCTATGGACAATCATCTGGCCTTCTGCATCCTGCAGGTCGAACTTCATCCTACAGAACTGAGCACAGTTGCCCCTGTTGGCACTCCGTGAGAAACAATACTGTGAGGCATAACAGATACCGGAATAACTCACGCACAAGGCACCATGAACGAAGACCTCCAATTCCACCTCCGGCACCTCACGATGAATCTCCTCAATCGTAGAGAGGGGTAGCTCCCGGGCCAAAACAACTCGCCGGAAACCAAGAGAGGCCAGCCAGCGCACTTTCTCTACCGTACGGTTATCCGTCTGTGTACTGGCGTGAAGGGGCAATGGAGACTGTAATGACAACAATCCCATATCCTGTACGAGAATGGCATCCACACCTATCGTCTGCAAATGCCCTATCAATGAGGATGTCTTTTCCCACTCCTCATCGTAGATAATCGTATTGACAGTGACATACACCTTGGCACCATATCGATGGGCATAAGCACACAACTCACCGATATCCTCCGTGGAATTACCGGCAGCCATCCTTGCTCCAAACGACTGCGCACCGATATACACGGCATCTGCGCCATGATCGATGGCGGCGATGCCGGATTCAAGATTTTTGGCCGGCGACAGTAGTTCTATGGCACGTCTCTTCACTTATCCAATCTTGTTGATATCGTATGGAGTAGTCTGATAAACATAATAGTTGATCCAATTCTGGAAGAAGAGATTGGCATGGGCACGCCAAATCACCTTCGGTCCTTCCTCCGGATTATCATGATGGTAATAGTTCCTCGGCAACTCCACATCATCACGCTTGGAGTAGTCACGTTTATACTCTGAGTCGAGAGTGTTGGGGGCATACTCCAGATGACCGGTCACATAGAATTCACGGCCACTACGTGCCAAAACCATACTGACACCGCTCTCCTCCCCCTCGGCAATGATAGTAAGGTTCTCATTCCTGAGAATGTCCTCCCGATGGATCTCTGTATGACGGCTGTGCGGCATATAGAAGGAATCATCGAATCCGCGGAAGATAGGTAGTCTTTCAGGAATCATCCTCTGTTCGAAGACACCGAACTTTTTCTTCTCTAAAGGATATTTGGGAATACCATAGTAATAATAAAGTCCTGCTTGTGCTGCCCAACAGATATATAACGTGCTGTGAACATGTGAGCGTGCCCACTCAAAGATCTTCTTCATCTCATCCCAGTAGGTCACCTCCTCAAAAGGAAGTCCCTCCACTGGAGCTCCGGTGATAATCATCCCGTCAAACTTCTGTGTCTTCAGTTCATCAAAATCCTTATAGAACATCATCATATGTTCGATGGGAGTATTCTTCGGGGTATGGCTCTTCAGTTTCATGAAAGTGATGTCCATCTGCAAAGGCGTATTCGACAGCAGACGGATTAAGTCCGTCTCTGTCGTTATCTTCAACGGCATGAGATTAAGAATCACGATCTTCAGCGGTCGTATATCCTGGGTATGAGCCCTGGTATCGTCCATCACGAAGATATTCTCTTGTTTGAGAATATCTATCGCAGGCAGTCTGTCTGGTATTCTTAACGGCATCTATATCAATATCTTATTACCACAAATCGAGACGTTCACTCTTGGGGATATACATCTTATCACCCTCTTTCACGCCAAAGGCATCATACCACATATCGATATGTGGGAGGGCACCGTTGACACGCCACATACCCAAAGCATGAGGGTCGCTCTTCGTACGGTTACGGATCTCCTGCTCTGTGATATTCTGTCCCCATACGCCGGCATAAGCCAGGAAGAAACGCTGATCACCCGTGAACCCATCAATGACAGGAAGTGTCTTTCCTTTCTGAGCACGTTTGTAAGCATTGAAAGCCACTTGGAGACCACCATGGTCGGCAAGGTTCTCTCCGAGGGTGAACTTACCGTTGGCATTCAGGTCAGGCAACACCTTGATATTAGAGAAGAAGGCCGCATATTGATCGGCACGCTTATTGAAGTTCTCCCCGTCAGAGGCTGTCCACCAGTCAACCATGTTCCCTACCTTGTCATAATGACGTCCTTGGTCGTCGAAACCATGTGTCATCTCATGACCGATGACCACTCCGATAGCACCATAGTTGAAAGCATCGTCGGCAGTAGGATCAAAGAACGGTCTCTGGAGAATTCCTGCAGGAAAGCAGATCTCGTTAGTGGTAGGATTATAATAGGCATTGACAGTCTGGGGCGTCATAAACCACTCATCACGATCCACCGGTTTGCCGGCAGTCTCCTCCAAACGCTGTGCCATTCTGAAGCTGTCAGCAACCATCACATTCTCATACAGACTCTTCTTTGGGTCGATAGTGAGTTTTGAGAGGTCTTTCCACTTATCAGGATAACCGATCTTCACATAGAAAGTACTCAACTTATCGAGAGCGGCCTGTTTGGTAGTGTCACTCATCCATGTCTGCGCCTTGATACGTTCCTCCAGAGACAGCTGCAAGTTCTTCACCAAGGTCTTCATCCTTTCTTTCGAAGAAGCGGGGAAGTATCGCTCGGCGTAGATCTTTCCCAGGGCTTGTCCCATCTGGCTTTCCACCAAATTAGTGGCACGTTTCCATACAGGGTAGTCCTCCTGACGCCCACGCAACGTCTTACCGAAGAAATCAAAGTTGGCCGCTTCTGTCTCCTCAGTCAGATAACTGGCAGACCTCAGTATAGCACTCCACTCCAGATAGGCGCGGTATTCTGAGGGCAGGATATTCACCAACACCTGCTCGAGACCCTTCATAAAGTCTGGCTGGCCGACAATCAGTTCCTCATAATATTCCTGAGGCACCTTCAATGCGTTCATCTGTTGGATCAAACGCACATGAGGATAGTTCTTGACAAACTCTTTCAAGGTCATCTTATTGTAGTTAGCCTCCACATCACGCAGTTCTGTACGGTTCTTACTGACTTTTGCCAAGGCGGTCTCCACACTCATAATGCTCTCCATTTTCTGGCGGGCGATATCCTCTTTAAAGCCATACAGCTGGAACATACGGATGATATGTGTCTTATAAGCCTCACGAATCTGTTGTGTGGCGGGATCATTATCAAGGTAATATTCCTTTTGTCCCAAGGTGATTCCTCCTTGATTGATATTCAGGATATTCTGTGTACAGTTCTTCTCGTCAGCACCGAAACCTGCACGAATAAACTGCTGATCACCATATTTGAGCAAATACTTCTGTATTTCAAAGAGATCATCATTGGTAGCGGCTTGCGCAAGTTGTCTCAACAACGGCTTGACGGGTGACAATCCCTCCTTGTTCCTACGCTTCACATCCAGTGCGAGTTTATAGAGATCACTGAGCTTCTGCTCAGTAGTACCTGTCTCATACTTTCCTTTCTGTAAGTCATTAAGGATCGTATTAATACGCTTGCTATTCTCTTCCTGAAGCTGGTCAAAACTGCCAAAACGGGAATAAGCCGCAGGCAATGGATTCTTTTCCATCCATCCCCCACAAGCAAACTCATAGAAGTTATCACCCGGTCGAACCTGTTGATTGAAATTGGTGACATCAAGACCAGACTGTAACTGTGCCTGCGCCTTGGTAAGAGCAGGTAACATCAGCATCATTGCCATAATCGTTTTAATCCTCATAATTATTCTTTTTATTCTGTTCTTCTATCTTTGTATGGCCTCGAGCTCCTCACATAGCTGTTCCCAGCGAACTGTCTCTTGGTCGATCTTTTTCTTTATACTCGTATATTCGGTCACGAGAGTCATATCACTGGCACCCTCGGGGGTACAGAGGATGGCATCCAATTCATGAATCCGCCCCTCCAAAGAACTGATTTTCTCCTCCACCTCGGCAATACTCCTCTCTAAACGACGCACCTTCTTCTGTTGCTCCTTACGGTCGAGATAATTTTGTTTATTATCAGAAACGACTGCCTTTTCCGGTTCTTTCTTCACAGAAGGTCCCATCCCCAACTGATCCAGGGATTCGATCTGTCGATGCTGAAGGAAATCATAGATACCACCCAGATGTTCCTTGACCTTACCGTCACCAAACTCATAAACCTTCGTCACGAGACCATCCAAGAACTCACGGTCATGACTGACGATAATGGCTGTGCCGTCGAATGCCTTGATCGCTTCCTTAAGCACATCTTTAGACACCATATCAAGATGATTGGTGGGCTCATCGAGAATCAGCAGGTTGACGGACTCCAACAACAGCAGAATCATAGCCAACCTGCTGCGCTCTCCGCCACTGAGCACCTTCACCTTCTTTTCCGACTCTTCGCCGCCAAACATAAAGGCACCCAGGATATCATTGATGCGTAACCGGTTCTCTCCCGTAGCCACACGGTCAACAGTCTGGAATATCGTCTGTGTCTCGTCCAACAGCTGTGCCTGGTTTTGCGCGAAATAGCCAATCTGTACATTATGGCCAATCTTCAGATGACCTGTATAAGGTATCTCATTCATCAGACATTTCACCAAAGTAGATTTCCCCTCACCGTTTTTACCCACGAAAGCCACTTTTTCGCCACGTCGTATTGTCATCGTAACATGATCAAAAACAGTATGCGAGCCATAGTCCTTACGCACATCGTCACAGATAACCGGAAAATCGCCACTCCTCAAACAGGGAGGAAACTTGAGACGCATACGACTGTTATCCACCTCATCTATCTCTATGGGGACGATCTTCTCCAACTGACGAATACGTTGCTGCACCTGTACAGCTTTGGTCGCCTGATAACGAAAACGCTCTATGAACGCCTTCGACTCAGCAATCTCCCTCTGCTGGTTCTCGTAAGCCCGCACCTGTTGTTCCCTTCGTTCCTTACGTAAGACTATGTACTCATCGTATCTTACCTTATAGTCAATCACCCTGCCACAGCTGATTTCCAAAGTTCTGTTACATACATTATTAATAAAGGCTCTGTCGTGACTGACAAGGACGATAGCGCTGGCACTCTGAATGAGAAATTGCTCCAACCACTGGATGCTCTCGATGTCAAGATGATTCGTAGGCTCATCTAACAACAACACCTCCGGCTTCTGTAAGAGGATCTTCGCAAGTTCTATTCGCATGCGCCACCCACCACTGAACTCAGACGTGAAACGGTCGGAATCCGAACGTTTGAACCCCAGTCCTACCAACGTACGCTCTATCTCTGCCTCATAATTGCCGGAGCCAAGCAACTGGTAACGCTCTTGCTCTTCGGTATATCGCTGGACCAACTGAAGATAGTCTTCGCTCTCATAATCGGTGCGTTCTTCCAATTCTTGGCCGATCCGTTCGAGGCGCTCTTTCATTCGTGTGACATTAGCAAAGGCTTTCAACACCTCACTCCTCACTGTCGTATGGTCTTCCACCGTCATGATCTGTGGAAGATAGCCGATAGTGGTCTCATGAGGAATAGCGACTATCCCTGATGTCGGTTTCTGTATTCCACAAAGAATGCGGAGCATCGTCGTCTTCCCCGCACCATTCTTTCCCACTAAGGCTATACGGTCTCTGTCGTTGATGACAAAACTGGCATCTTGAAACAGTGGCTTCACACCAAACTCAACCTTTAATCCTTCTACTGATATCATGACGGTGCAAAGATACGGATAAATGAGCGCAGAACAAAAAAAATTATATCTTTTTTATCATTGATTCCTGACTATATATTTGCCTATCTCAAAAGAATAGCTTATTTTTGCCTTGTTAAATTACGAAAGAACTATATGAATATTTTCACAAAAAGAATAGCGGCGGAACTACAGCTGCCGGAAAAGTGGGTGGATAACACCCTGCAACTGTTGTCGGAGGGCTGCACCATCCCTTTCATAGCCAGATACAGAAAAGAAAAGACCGGAGGACTGGATGAGGTGAGAATTGCCCGGATTGCCGATAGGTATGAGAAATTACAAGTGCTGGTCAAACGCAAGGAAACAATCATCAAGACAATCACGGAACAGGAGAGGATGACTCCGGAGTTACTGCGACAGATTAATGACTGTTGGGAATCTACTTCCTTGGAGGATCTCTATCTTCCCTTCCGACCCAAGAGACATACGCGTGCCCAGGTGGCTCGTGAAAGAGGATTGGAGCCGCTGGCTGATATCATCATGCTTCAACGAGAGGCACGGATAGACCAAGTAGCACTTCGTTTTGTGAAAGAGGAGGTGACAGATATAGACATGGCCCTCAGAGGGGCGCAGGATATTATCGCTGAGAGAGTTAATGAGGACGAACATGTAAGAAATATCGTTCGACAGTCTTTCCGACGTAACGCCATCATCAGCAGTAAAGTGATCAAAGGCAAGCATGACAGCGACGAGGCCGCGAAATATCGTGACTACTTCGATTTCTCAGAACCCTTGGGAAAATGTTCCGGCCACCGACTGTTAGCCATGCGGAGAGGTGAGAAAGAAGGTTTCCTGAAGGTCTCCATCACGACAGATGATGACTTCTGCATCAATAAGATAAGTCGTCGATATGTAAAAGGATATGGTAAGTGTCAGTCGCTCCTTTATGAAGCCATAGAGGACGGGTATAAACGCCTGCTGGAACCTTCCATAGAAACGGAGTTTGCGTCCCTCAGTAAAGAGAAGGCCGATGATGAGGCTATCGCTGTATTTGTGGGTAACCTCCGGCAGTTGCTGTTATCACCGCCCTTAGGACAGAAAAGGGTGATGGGCATCGATCCCGGTTTCCGTACAGGATGTAAGGTGGTGTGTCTGAACGAACAAGGTGACCTCCTGCATCATGAGGCAATCTTTCCACACCCTCCCATAAATCACCGCATGCAGGCAACGATGCATGTTCAACAACTGGTCAACGATTACAAGATCGAAGCCATAGCCATCGGCAACGGCACAGCATCCAGGGAGACATCGGCATTCGTAAGGGACCTGTCCTTCGGCCACCCAGTACAGACGTTTGTGGTGAGTGAGGACGGTGCCTCTGTCTATTCGGCTTCTAAAACAGCGCGTGAGGAGTTTCCCGATGAGGATGTCACGGTAAGAGGTGCCGTCAGTATCGGCAGAAGACTTATGGATCCCTTGGCAGAGTTGGTAAAGATTGATCCCAAGAGTATCGGTGTTGGGCAATACCAGCATGATGTCGATCAGACAAAACTGAAAAAGAGCCTGGACATGACAGTAGAGAGTTGCGTCAATGCGGTGGGCGTCAACCTGAACACCGCCTCGGAACATCTGTTACAGTATGTCAGCGGGCTGGGTCCCACCCTTGCACGGTATATCGTTGATTACAGGAAAGAGCACGGTATGTTCACCAACCGTTCACAACTGAAGAATGTTCCTCGCCTTGGTCCTATGGCTTTCCAGCAGTGTGCAGGGTTCCTGCGCATCCCGCAGGGAGACCATCCGCTCGACAATAGCGCCGTTCACCCGGAGCGTTATGGTCTGGTGGAGCAAATGGCTCTTGACAACCATTGTACCGTACAAGAACTGATGAAAGACAACGCACTCAGGGCAAATATCGACATCCAACGGTATGTCTCCGACGATGTCGGACTTCCCACCCTCACTGATATCATGAATGAGTTGGAGAAACCCGGTCGTGATCCACGGGATACTGTTGAGGCCTTCGAGTTCGATCCCAACATCCATGAGGTGGACGACCTCGTGGAAGGGATGATCCTTCCCGGCATTATTACGAACATCACCAACTTCGGGGCCTTCGTCGATATTGGTGTGCATCAAGACGGACTGGTGCATATCTCACAACTATGCGACAGATATGTGAAAGACCCCAATGAGGTGGTACATCTTCACCAACATGTGCAGGTAAAGGTAACGGAGGTGGACAGAAGGAGAAAACGAATATCTCTGACGATGAGAATATAAATCCATTAAACTTTTGAAAAAACATCATGACACCGTCGTTATTTTAGATTTTTTCATTATCTTTGCTGAGAAATGCATATCGCCATAGCAGGAAATATAGGAAGCGGAAAGTCCACACTGACTGAAATGCTGGCCAAACACTACGGATGGGAGCCAAAATACGAGGCTGTCGATTATAATCCGTATCTCGACGACTACTATAAGGATATATCCCGGTGGTCGTTCAATCTGGAAGTGTATTTCCTGAAACAACGATTTAAAGACCTGCTGGATATCGCAAAGGCAGATAAAACCATCATTCAGGACCGTTCTATCTTTGAGGGTGTCTATGTCTTCACTGCCACCAACAAAGAAATGGGAAACCTCTCCGACAGGGATTTCGAGACCTATATGGAACTGTTTGAGTCGATGCTGCGAATCGTCAGACTACCCGACCTGATGATCTACCTGCGGTCCTCTGTTCCTCACTTGGTGTCAAACATTCAGAAAAGAGGAAGAGATTACGAGCAAAGCATCCAGTTGGACTACCTGAAAAACCTTAATCGACGTTATGAGGATTTCATCTATCACAAATACCAAGGGAAAGTGCTTGTGGTAGAGGTGGATGACATCGATTTCCTGCATCGACCGGAAGACTTCCGGAATATCGTTGATAGAATCGACGCGCAACTCTTTGGACTCTTTAAGGAATAACTAACAATATAAATAATTTCATTATGCACATCGCAGTAGCTGGAAACATTGGCAGTGGCAAGACCACCCTTACGAGAATGCTCTCCAAACGATATGGATGGATCCCCCGGTATGAACCGGCTGACAACAACCCTTATCTGGCCGACTTCTATGCCGACATGCCACGATGGTCGTTTAATCTGCAGATTTATTTTCTCAACAAACGATTTAAGGAAGTGGTGGAGATCTCTAAAAGCAGCGATACGATCATTCAAGACCGTACAATCTTTGAAGACGCTAAGATCTTTGCTCCTAATCTGCATGATATGGGAATGATGAGCGACAGGGATTTCGAGAACTATACAGACCTTTTTGACCTGATGATCTCACTTGTCAACCTACCCGACTTAATGATCTACATTCGTTCTACCATTCCTAATCTGGTATCACAGATACAGAAGAGAGGAAGGGAATTTGAGAAGTCTATCCGTATTGATTATCTGCAAGGGCTCAACGATCGATATGACGAATGGATCAGCAATTACAAAGGGCCTTTGATGATTATTGATGGTGATACCTGTAAGTTTGGGAACAACCCCCATGATTTCCAACAGATTACCGACAAGATTGATGCCCAATTGTATGGACTCTTTCCATTGGAAAGTAGTAATCCCAGATAAAAACCATGAGAATAAAGACACAAAACCCTCGGAGGATTCCCCGGGGGTTTTAAAATGGCGTGGAACTTTGACCTATTATATACTCAGGTTCTGGACTACCCGTTACAACTAATAAGCAAAGTCCACGCCAAAGAATATCCCATCTTCGTACGTGTTCAGCTTGCTAATCATCGTTGTAACCGAGAAGTGTCCAGATTTCTATATAGACGATCTCCGCAACCGCTAAACCAAGAATGAACTGTCTGACAAACAGTTGTCCTAAAATCGCACAAATATAATAAAAAAACACTTAAAACAGAAATTATTTTATGTTTTTTAAGCATTTTGTCTATCATCTATACGAAAAAAGTCAAGAGACAAAAAAACGGGCAGACGCCATCAAGCATCCACCCATAATATCATCTGTTGAATAAAGACTACTTTACCTTCTCAACAATAGCTTTGAAAGCCTGGGGATTGTTCATTGCTAAGTCGGCCAACACCTTACGGTTGATTTCAATACCTGCCTTGTGCAACGCACCCATCAGTGTGGAGTAAGTCATACCCTCGAGACGAGCAGCGGCATTGATACGCTGAATCCACAGTGCGCGGAAGTTACGTTTCTTGTTACGACGGTCTCTGTAAGCATAGGTAAGACCTTTCTCATAGGTATTCTTTGCTACGGTCCAAACATTCTTACGAGCTCCAAAGTAACCGCGCGTAAGTTTCAGGATTCTCTTTCTTTTTGCTCTTGAAGCAACATGATTTACTGATCTTGGCATAATTCTTCTTCTTTTAAACTGTTAATAAATTAACGAAGGCAGAGCAAATCGCGTACCTGCTTCAAGTTGCTTTCATCTACAATAGCCTGGTGCACCAGGTTTCTCTTCTGTTTCTTAGTCTTCTTCGTCAGAATGTGACTGTGGTAAGCGTGATGTCTTTTAATCTTACCGGTACCGGTGAAACGGAATCTCTTCTTCGCACCGGAATTTGTTTTTACTTTTGGCATTGTTTTGTTTATTTAATGAATTATTAATAGGAACGTGGCAACGTATATACCAGACGTTACGCACAGTTCTGAATTTATTTATCTTGCAGTTTCTTCAATATATCCTCACCATTCTTTACGTTGGCGAAAAGACCGCCCTTGGCGACATTCTGCTCCTTTTGCTCTTCCTGCTGCTGACGAGCTGCCTCTTTGGCCTCAGCCTCACGTTTTTCACGGTCCATCTTCTGCTGGCTCTTCTTGGCAACACCTGCTTTCTTTGGAGACAGATAGAGAAACATCTTCTTTCCTTCAAGAGAAGGCAATTGCTCCACTTTACCCCACTCCTCCAAATCATTCGCAAAACGAAGGAGCAACACTTCACCCTGTTCCTTGAAAAGGATGGAACGACCGCGGAAGAATACATACGCACGAACCTTATTACCTTCCTGCAGGAACTCCTGTGCATGCTTCAACTTGAAATTGTAGTCATGATCATCTGTCTGTGGCCCGAAGCGGATCTCCTTCACTTCCTGCTTCACCTGCTTGGCCTTCATCTCCTTGGCGCGTTTCTTCTGCTGGTAAAGGAATTTACTATAGTCAATCAAACGACATACAGGAGGATTGGCATTGGGAGAGATCTCCACCAGATCAACACCCTCCTGGTGAGCCATATCTAAGGCCTCACGAAGTGTAACGACAGAAGAGCCGCCGTCGCCAACAATTCTCACTTCACGAGCACGGATCTGCTCGTTTACTCTGTACTGAGCACTTTTTTTGTCCTGTTTCATTAACTATTTATGGTTCGAAAATGCATTTTGCGGCTGCAAAGGTACTACTTTCCAATGAATTAAAAAAATTTTTCAACATTTATTTGTTATAAAACTTGGAAATTCCTTCCTGTATAATCAAAGACAGGGGATGATAGCTCCCCTGTCATGTAATCTGCAAATTGGAAAGACCTATTCCGGGCGGATATCTGTTGCCTCCAACATCTTTGCCACCTCATCAAGAAGTTGTTCCGAGAAGACTTCCATCTTCATCTGTCCCTGATCACCGGCTCCTTGCTTACGTACACTTACCAAGCCCTGATCGGCTTCTTTCTCACCGACAATCAGCATATAAGGAATACGCTTCAGCTCATTGTCACGGATCTTACGACCGATTTTCTCATTACGTTCATCAACAGTAGCACGCACACCGACGGAATCGAAATATCTCTTCACCTTGTTGGCATAGTCAACAAACTTCTCTGATATCGGGAGGATGGCCACCTGTTCGGGAGTGAGCCACAAAGGGAACTTGCCGGCGGTATGCTCGATGAGCACAGCGGTGAAGCGCTCCATTGACCCGAACGGTGCACGGTGAATCATCACCGGAGTCTTCTTGGTATTATCCTCGGCGGTATATTCCAGTTTGAATCGCTCCGGAAGGTTATAATCCACCTGGATGGTTCCCAACTGCCAGCGACGGCCGATGGCATCCTTTACCATAAAGTCGAGTTTAGGTCCGTAGAATGCGGCCTCGCCAAGCTCTACCTTGGCATTCAGCCCCTTCTCCTTACAGGCATCGATGATTGCTTGCTCAGCCTCGGCCCATACCTCATCGGAACCGATATACTTCTCATGGTCATTGGGGTCGCGCAAAGAAATCTGCGCCTCCACATTCTCGAAGTTGAAGGTTGAGAACACGCTGTTGATAATGTCCATCACACGGAGGAACTCCTGTTTGATTTGGTCCGGACGACAGAAGATATGCGCATCGTCCTGTGTGAATGAGCGTACGCGGGTAAGTCCGTGCAGCTCACCACTCTTCTCATAACGGTACACCGTTCCGAACTCTGCGATACGTAAGGGAAGGTCCTTGTATGAACGCGGCTTGTTGGCAAAGATCTCACAATGGTGAGGACAGTTCATTGGCTTAAGCATATACTCCTCATCTTCCTCCGGGGTATGGATTGGCTGGAATGAGTCCTTACCATAATGAGCATAATGACCAGAGGTGACGTAGAGGTTCTTACTACCTATATGCGGAGTGATAACCTCCTGATAGCCATAGTTTCTCTGTATCTTACGGAGCATTTCCTGCAAGCGCAGGCGGAGGTCTGTTCCTTTTGGCAACCAGATAGGAAGGCCCTTGCCTACCCTGTCGGAGAACATGAACAGCTCCATTTCCTTTCCGATCTTACGATGGTCGCGTTTCTTGGCTTCCTCCAACATCACGAGATATTCATCAAGCATCTTCTGTTTGGGGAAGGTGATACCATAGATACGGGTAAGCTGCTCACGCTTGGCATCGCCACGCCAGAAAGCACCGGCGGCACTTGTTATCTTGATGGCTTTGATAATACCGGTAGAGACGAGGTGCGGACCACGACACAGATCGGTAAAAGCGCCCTGCGTGTACGTAGTGATGGTGCCATCCTCCAGGTCCTGGTCGATATGCTCATATTTATATTCCTGACCATCAGCCTTGAAGTTTTTCAGTGCGTCGGCCTTGGATACCTCCTTACGAACTACCATTTCATCTTTCTTTGCCAGCTCCTTCATCTTCGCCTCAATCTTGGGGAAGTCATTCTCGGAGATAGCGATACCCTCCGGTGGCATCACATCATAATAGAAACCGTTCTCCACGGCAGGACCGAAACCGAACTGAATACCGGGATACAGTTCTTGGAGTGCCTCTGCCAACAGGTGGGCTGATGTATGCCAGAAGGTATGCTTGCCTTCTTCATCCTCAAATTTATAGAGCGCAATGCTGCTGTCCTCCATGATTGGACGGTTGAGCTCTACGGTCTCACCATTTACTCCGCAACTTACAACGTTGCGCGCCAAAGCCGGTGAGATACTCTCGGCAATCTGAAAACCAGTGACGCCCTGCTCATACTCACGAACAGAACCGTCTGGGAAAGTGATTTTGATCATATTTACAATATATGTTTAGAATTAACCGTGCAAAGGTACAAATAAACGAGCGAAAAGCCAAAATCTCCGTGCATTTATTTTCCGCTGTATTTCTTGATGATGCCGTAGGCCTCATACAATCCAAGTTCGCCGGCCTTACTGAGGTCCTCTATACCTTCGTTCTTGTTACCGGCATATATACGGGATAACCCTCTGTTATAATAGGCCTCTGCAATATTCGGATCGATCTTCAGCGCCTTAGAATAATCATCGATAGCTTTCACGTAATCTTTCCTCGTGGCATGAACATTGGCCCGATCGTAATAGATATAAGGATTCTGAGGGTTCAATGACAAGGCCTCATCGAAATCCGACAAGCTACGCACGGATTTCAGCTGGGTATCCATACCTTGTGAGGCACTGAACTCATTCATCATCGCCTGACAGGCAGCCCGTTGCCAATAGGCAAGGGATGAAAGACTGTCTATCTGAATATAGGCTGTCAGATCGTTGATGGCATCATCGAAATTCTGCGTGACAGTGTAGGCTACGGCACGTTGCAGCAGGAGCCCCTTGTCTCTGGTAAGATCTTTCGTGTCTTGGATGTCCACAGACAACTTATCAATCGTCGTAAAATAGGTACGCGTCTCCTCCATGCTGAGAGTCTTGGGATTACAGGTGATGCTGATACGCTGTCGTGGGTTAAGCTTACTATTGAAAGCCTCTACCTGCTCATCGAAGGCAACATAGGATTTCACACCATTGTTATATTGTCGATACGAGAGGATGAACATCGGCATCAGCTCGTCGTCCACCTTACGGTTCTGAACCTTGCCACGATATGCACTGCTGTATTCATGATCAACGGTCTGTTCATCTTCCTCCACCAGCTGACTATATTTCTCCAAGTCTATATCACTCTTCTTACGGATTTCTTTCTGTTTGTTCTTACTCCAACGAGGCTGTATCCCCAGGTGCTTGTCCATCTGAGCTTTCAGGATGCGGAACTCATCCATTTCTGCCTTCGCCGTCATGCCCAACCGACGGTAACAACGGGCACGATACTGCAGTCCCGTCCAGAAATTCGGAAACTCCTCTATCACCGTGGAATAGTCACGGATAGCACCTTGCAGGTCACCGGTCCTGTCGAGCAGCAAGGCACGGTTGAAGATTGCCATCACATTATTAGGCTCCATCCTGATGATGAAATCGAAATCGCTGATAGCTCTATTGTCGTCTCCCACCTGCACGCGCAACTGTCCACGATTATAGTGTGCGAGGAAGTTATTCGGGTCCAGCTCCAGAGCCTTGTCATAATCAGCCAGCGATCCCCTCAGGTTGTTGATATTATAACGTATCATGGCCCTGTTGACATAATAGCTTACTACGGTAGGTTTCAGATGAATGGCCTTGCTGAGCTGTTGGTCGGCGTCTTTCCATTTCTTTTTACTCATACTCAGCATGGCGCGCACCGCCCATGCCTCACCGTCGTAAGGGTCTAACTCCAAAGCTTTGTCAAGGAACGAAGCACCTTTCACGGTATCTTTTTCCAACAGGCATACCTCACATTTCAATTGATATAATTTGGCGTTTGTCCTCCAGCGGACGAGCATAGAGTCCAACTCTTCGTTGGCTTTGTCATAGTCCTTATCCTGAATACGGCACAAGGCCCTGTTAAACCACAGTCCTTGGTTGGTAGGATCATAGATGATGGCACAGTCGTAGTCAGCGCTCGCCTCCTTGAATTTTTTCTGTCGGATACGACAGATACCTCTCAAGTCATACATGCTCGACACATAAGGATTCAGGGATATCGCCTCACTGCAATCACTCTCTGCCCCTATAAAATCATCAAGGTTGTATTTGGCGATCGCACGGAAATACCAAGGCTCGTAGAGATAGGGCTTGGCGTTGATGGCCTGATTGAAATATTGCATGGACAACACATAATCCTCATAATAGAGCGCACTCCTCCCAGCCATCAGCACACGGTCTATGTTATACTGTGCTGACAGGGTCTGGACAACGAGTAGTCCTATTATGAGAAGCCGGTGTCTCATGCTCGTCTCGCGGGTTTTGTACGGTAGCCGCAATGATATCTCCCGTTGGTCAGAGCTTTCAGTTTACTCTTGATGAGCTGTCGTCTCAACGGACTGATACGGTCAACGAACAGATGGGCGTCGAGGTGGTCGAACTCATGCTGCATCACACGGGCCAGATATCCCTCTACCCATTCATCATACTGTTGAAAGTTCTCATCTTGATATGTGACATGGATACGTGTGGGACGTACCACCTTCTCATGAATACCTGGCAGGGAGAGGCATCCCTCTTCCGAGGTATCGGTATTCGTATCGTCTGACTCTACGATATGGGGGTTGATGAATGCCTTGCGGAAACCCTTATATTCGGGAAGGTCTTCCGACAGCACATCAAGGTCGATGACGACCACACGGATGTCTCTTCCTACCTGTGGGGCTGCCAGGCCGATACCTTCTGAGGCATCTAATGTCTCAAACATATTGGCGATGAACTCCTTAAGCTCAGGGTAGTCGGGAGTAATATCATGAGCCACCTTGCGCAACACCGGTTGGCCGTAAATATAAATAGGTAAAATCACTGTCTGTTAAAGAATGAAGGTTAATAATAAGACTACCTTTTGGAATCCATATAACTCTGCAGGATGATGGTAGCGCTGATCTCGTCCACGAGCGCTTTGTTTTGTCTTGATTTCTTCTTCAGTCCTCCCTCTATCATGGCCTGATGGGCAAGAACGGAAGTAAAGCGTTCATCCACATATTCTATGGGTATTCCTGTATGCAGGTTGTTCCACCGGTTATAAAACTGCCGCACACGTACCATATTCTCGCTCTCCACACCGTTTGGCTGGATAGGCTTACCGATAATGATACGTTCCACAGGCTCCTTTTTGACATAGTCGAGCAGGAAGGGCAACAGTTCAGAAGTAGAAACAGTCGCCAACCCGTTAGCGATAATCTTCAACGGGTCGGTGACTGCTATACCTGTACGTTTCTTTCCGTAGTCTATCGAAAGTATCCTGGCCACTGATGATTACTGCTGGTTAAAGAGCAGCCATGCATCAGGATAAGTACCACGCAGGTCATTGCGGCTACGGACAGCACTAGCCTTATCATCAAATGTAGATGCTACCACACGATACATATTCCGACTGGCGTTATAGGCGATCTGTGCCGCATAGCCTTGGTTACGCAGGGTCTGGGTCAGCCCCTCTGCATTGGCTTTCACAGAGAAAGAACCGACGACGACACTGAAGTTTCTCAGTCCGGCACCGTCAACGACTGTAAGGCTCTCCTGGCGTACAGAGACATTGTCAACATTATCTACGACGGTTGTTTCGGTAACGGGTCTTGACACCACAGGGGCTACCACCGTCGTCTCTTCCGGCTGGGTCGTGAGGGTTGTCTCCTGAGCCTTAGCCTTCTCATAAGCCTTCTTGTAAGCACTTTCGTTAGATTTACAACTGGTGAATGCCATTACTGCAGCCACACCTGCACACAAAAGGATGTACTTTTTCATAATCTGTTTTTCTATTTTAATAATAATTTATGCTAACTTTCAATTACACTGCGAAGTTACACAAAATCAAGGAAACACCGTAAAAAAACGTACATAAAGTTTGTTAAATATGACAAATACATGGTTTTTAACAAAAAATGAACTTCTTTTTGATGGATATAACTGGAAAAATCGTTATATTTGCAGACTACTCTAAGGACATCGATTAATAAAAATACAGAATTATGAGAACATTAGGTTATTTCACAGCATTTCTGAGTGGTGCGCTGGCTGGCGCCGCCATAGGACTTTTATGTGCTCCGGAAAAGGGTACCGACACACGCGAGAAGGTTACAGAGGCTATTGAGGATTTCTGTAAGAAACACAACATCAATCTTTCCCGCAAGGAGATGTGCGACTTGGCTGACGATATCAAGGAGGCCGCGGAGGAGATTGCGGAATAAGGGATAAGGAAATGTTTTCCAACGACAAGAACATAGAGACCATCGGTCAGCTGGTGGAGGTAATCAAGCATTACGTCGGGTTGCAGAATGAATACCTGCGGCTGGATGTGATAGAGAAGATCGTGCGGTTGATTACCGTGCTCCTCATAGCCACCGTCGTGTTTCTCTTGCTTCTCATCATCTTTATCTACCTGTCGTTTGCGATGGCCTATGCCATAGGGCCTCACATTGGCTTCGGCTGGGCTTTTCTCATCGTGGCAGGCTTTTATGTTATTGTCTTTTTACTGTTCCTCGCTTTCAGGAAGAACTGGGTGGAAAAGCCTTTGGTGAAATTCCTTGCCGGTCTCTTAATGGAATAAACTTTCGGTTATGACAGATAATCAGCAGAACTTATCCACCTATAGCACCCTGCAGTCGATACAAGACCGTAAGTTGCAGCTTCGGAAAGAGATACGCAGGGATAACGACCAGATTAACAAGTTAAGCAAGCAGCTGTTTGCCAAGCCTGCTCCCCTGATGACCAAGCGGGGGAAGTTGAATGTCAACGGTCTGATGGCGACAGGTGCCGGTGTCTTCGACAGCGTGTTGCTCATCTGGAAGTTATACAGGAAGTTCAAACGCAGATAAAGACCCGTTACTCCATCTCTATTACCTGCCCGTCATACGCCAGTTGTATATGGGCAGGTAATAGTTTGTTCACCTCTTCATGCAATCCTATCTCATGACAGCTGTGTATCAGATAGGTATGCTTACTGCTGAGTTTCTCCGAGAAAGCTATGGCATCCTCGACCGTCTGATGGGTGGGATGTTCTCTTTTGAAGCGCAGGGCATTGACGACCAGGGTGTCAATACCTTCCAGATACGGCAGTTCCGTATCGTCGATTGTCTTCATGTCAGTGATATAGGCTAACTTCCCGATACGGAAACCGGTTATCGGCAGTTTGCCATGCATCACCATAATAGGAATCACCGACAGTTCGTTCACCTGTATCGGCTCATGGTGGGTGAGGGTATGCAGGTGTATCTGAGGCACACCGGGGTATCTGTTCTCAGCGAAGCAGTAAGGCACGGTCTGCATCAGTCCGCGGCTGGTACGCTCATCGGCATAGATATTAATCTCCCCAAACTGACAGTAGGGACGGAGGTCATCGAGTCCTCCCACATGATCATAATGGATATGTGTGGCCAACACGGCATCAATCTTGCGGAATTCCTGTCGGAGAATCTGCTGACGGAAGTCAGGACCCACATCAATGAGGATACGTGTCTTCTCCGTCTCCACCAGCGCGGAGCAACGCAGACGTTTGTCGTGTGCGTCCGTGCTCGTGCATACCCTACATCGGCATCCGATGGAAGGAACGCCGACCGATGTACCTGTTCCGAGAAAAATCAGTCTCATCCTAACCCCCTAACTATGAACTATGAACTATGAACTATGAACTATGAACTAAACAACATTCACCTCAGGATAGATCTCCACGCCGAACGTCTCTCTCACATCCTTCCGGATCTGCTCACAGAGAGCCACCACCTCGGCTCCCGTGGCACCACCTTTATTCACTAACACCAGCGCCTGCCTGCCATGCACGCCGGCGTGTCCCATAACCTTTCCTTTCCAGCCACAACGGTCGATCATCCATCCGGCAGGAATCTTTACGGAATTCTTATCCACCACATAGTGCGGCATATCGGGATAGAGGGCAGAGAGCTTGTCATAACGCGCTTTCTCCACGACAGGATTCATGAAGAAACTGCCGGCGTTCCCCTCTGTCTTCGGGTCGGGCAACTTCTCTTCACGAATGCGGATGATACACTGGCGCAACTGCCGGGCTGTGAGGTGCTCAATACCTTCTTTGCGCAGCTCCTCGCGGATATTCCCATAGTCCAAGTTTGGCGTGAACGTCTCCTGCAGGCGATAGGTCACATGAGTAATCAAGAAACGGTTTCTCCAGTCGTGCTTAAACCGGCTCTGTCGGTAATGGTAGTCGCATTCCTCATTGGTGAACCAATGGATCAGTCCGGTTTTCAACTCCACGGCCTCCACCTTATATATAATATCTTTCACCTCAGCCCCATAGGCTCCGATATTCTGAACGGCAGAAGCACCCACCTCTCCGGGTATCATACTGAGATTCTCCGCACCATACCAGCCGTTCTTCACGCACATCGCCACGATATCATCCCAGATTTCTCCGGCTCCGCACCGTAACAAGACGCCACCCTCGGTGAAATGGCGCTCCGTGCCTTTGATGGCCGCATGGATGACTGTACCTTCAAAATCCTTGGTAAACAAGAGATTACTGCCTCCGCCAAGCAAGAGCAAAGGCATATCATCCTCTGTAAGCGCGGGGAGGATTGTCTGTGCCTCCTCCACACTCTCTATCTCGATGAACCGCCGGCACTTCACATCGATGCCGAAGGTATTGTGCGCCAGCAAGGAGTAATTACGATATTCCTTCATCTTCTTATTCCACCAGTTTAAACAGTTTCCAACGCTCGCCCACCCTCCGGAAGGTCATTTCCAACTCTTGTCCGTTAGAGATTCCCCGCAACAGAAACACCTTTTGGTTCTTGTTTCCCGACGGGTTACCGTAAATGATATTATATATCATTCCCGAGGGCAACTCCCCGGGAGAAAAGGCGGGCCACTGCTCCGGGGTGATATCACCTGCCAGCTCCTCGAAGTCGTCATCAGGATTAGGACCGATAAACGACATCACCTCATTCAGGCTCTCCACCTGGAAGACAGTGTCGGTGGCGAAACGCTGATAAAAACGCAGGAACGAGGCATTATCATGGCTGTCCAACGGCACGTTCCGCAAGGAGGTGAGCATCCAGGTGCCTTCCTCACGATTGAAGCTATACTGCCTCACCAAGCCATCGGTGAGGCTGATCTTCTCCAACACCACATGGTTGATGCTCGTGTCTTTCGGCAGATCCAGCTGTTTGTGGTTGTCTAAAATCAGTGTGTAATAACCCTGCGGCATAAAGAAATGATCCACCTTCCATGCTTTCCGCTGGATTGTCGTGGTGTCTGTCCCGTTGATCACATTCAAGGGGAAGAGGATCCGTGCCAACTGCTGCCTGGTATTTCCCGCGAAGTTGAAGATGAAGTCATCGAACAACTCATCGGCTGCGACAGGGATGGGCTGTTCTTCTATAATCTCCTCCATGGTATCCACCACGATGGTATCCGCCACAGAGTCCGTCACCGGCACCTCCTGCTCTGTCGGTTTCTTATCAGAACAAGCAACCACCGCCATCATCAGGCACACAGCCACGAAGGCTATATAAAGAAGTTTTCTCATTTCTTTCCCTATCCAAACACCATGAGGAGTCCTTTCTCTCAAAACCTCAAATATGTTGCAAAGGTAATGTAAAAATATGAATAGAAGAAAAGAAATGGGATATAAATTTGGCTTTGCGCGAATAATTTACTAACTTTGGCGCGATTTTAGAATAACATCATGATACTTGACAGAATAGAAGAGCTTCTTAAGGAAGTAAAAGAGTTAAAAGCCTCCAACGCAGAAGAGATTGAGGCCCTGCGACTGAAATATCTCAGTAAGAAAGGTGAGATCAATGCCCTGATGGCAGAATTCCGTAATGTGGCAGCCGATCAGAAGAAGGAGGTAGGTATAAAGATTAATGAGTTGAAACAGACGGCTTTCAACAAGATTAACAGTCTTCGCGAGCAGACGGAGATGACGGAGACGGGCACCGCAGATATCGACCTCACTCGTACGGCCTATCCGGTACGTTTGGGATCACGCCACCCGTTGACGATTGTCAAGAATGAGATTATCGACATCTTCTCACGCATGGGCTTCGTCTTGGCCGACGGTCCTGAGGTGGAGGACGATCTTCATGTGTTCACGAAGATGAACTTCGCCGCCGACCATCCGGCACGCGACATGCAAGACACCTTCTTCGTGGAGCAGAGTGCTAACGACGTGACGAAGAATATTCTGTTGCGCTCACATACCAGTTCCGTGCAGGCACGTGTGATGGAGAAGCAGCAGCCTCCCATCCGTATCATCTGTCCGGGACGTGTATATCGTAACGAGGCGATCACAGCCCGTGCCCACTGTTTCTTCCACCAGATAGAGGGACTGTATATAGACAAGAATGTGAGCTTTACCGACTTGAAGCAGGTGCTTCTCTCTTTTGCCCGTGAGCTCTTCGGTGCTGATACGAAGATCCGTCTGCGCCCCAGCTACTTCCCCTTCACAGAGCCCAGTGCTGAGATGGACATCTCTTGTCATATCTGCGGTGGTGTAGGCTGCGGTTTCTGCAAGCATACCGGCTGGGTGGAGATCCTCGGCTGCGGCATGGTTGACCCGAACGTGTTGGAGCTTTGCGGCATCGACAGTAAGGTATATAGCGGTTATGCCTTCGGCTTAGGTGTAGAGCGCATCACCAACCTGAAATATCAGGTGAGCGACCTCCGTATGTTCTCCGAAAACGATATCCGCTTCCTGAAAGAGTTTGAAGCAGCGAACTAACAGTCCTGCTCAGGCCATTTGGCTTGACAGCCTCAGAAAGCCACATTAAAGTCACATTATTCATACTGTCTGACAGAGACGAATGCGTCAGGATTCTCCTGACGCTCCTCACTCAGACAATAGCGTTTCAGACAGGCTTGGATGAGACAGGCTGTCGCCATCACCTGCTCCTCATCACCGTCGTAACCGTTGATGAGCACCAACAGATGCGTGGTATCCAGCGTAATCTTCGTGCGCTCATGGTCACTGGTAGGTGTCCCTACCCCACCCTGTGCATCACGGTAAACGGGCAGTCCTTCGATATTGATCATCCCGCGACCGATACCCTCGTATGGTTCTTCATGGCGACCGATACCTAACGTCAGCGTATCACCCACAAACTTATCCGCATCGAAGCCGCCGATGCTGTAGCCATAGCGCATGCTCGCCAAGTTGATCAGATCCACTAACGTGTCTATCTGGTAGAGACTTTTACCTTGCAATACCCTGCGTATGAGCGCCTCTGCTGCCGGACGGTAGCGTGAGGGATCCTTACCACAACGGCGATACACCGCACGTGTCTCACGAATGGGTGACCACTCTTTGATCATATCCACTGTCAGCGTCTGGCGGTATTCTTCGCACAAGGTATCAATCTCCGTCCACAGTGCCTCACTGTAATCACTGTTCTTCACCCATGCTTCCACAGCAGCCCCCACAAACTGAGGGCACACCTGCTCTATCTCTTTCGAAACAATAATCTTCATTTGAACAAAAACTTTACCAGTTATCGGTGCGGAAGGGGAACAAAGGCAAACCGGCGGCATTCTTCAGGTTTCCTACCTGGAAGTTCCTGAAACAATAGCGGATAGCCACGGGGGGGCTTCACCGTATAGACGGCATCGCTCCAAGCGACGGAAACCTTCACGGTCTTACCGGCTTTCGCCCATCCCCACAACCTGGCCTCGCTCTGCTGTTGCAGCACCATATTATCGCCGAGTATATGCGGCAGTCTCACCTTTGCCTGTGCTCCCATCACGATCATGACGAGCGCCGAAATGATTGCAAATCGTTTAAACTCCATATCGTTTTATAAACATTATTCCGTTCGATATCAATGATGCTGCAAAAATACAAAAAGATGGTTATTTAAAAACATCTTTCTGCAATTATTCGTGAATTCACTCACATTTCATGAAAAATATACAATCCCTTATTACTGTTTTATACCTCCTTTCCCACTTCCTCCACCTGGTCGATAATCTCCTGATACTGACCTTGTGTCTTGTAGAAGACCCTTATGCCAAGGATACCACCGAGGACGGCACCTGCCAGACAAGGCCACATAAAGACTTCCAACAATTCCTGACCGCCACGGTTTGCGCAAACTGTCTTTCTAATGCATTCATTGTCGTTCTGTTTTGAACCTTTTGCCCATTAGACGCAGACAAAGATACAAAACTACAAGAATAATCATTTTTTTCGACAGAAAACAAATGATAAAGAATATTAAAAATATTGCTAAATCACTAAAAATAATTGTATCTTTGCATACAGATACCCGAAAGGGATGTCTATATACTGCTACGACTTATAAATACCAATATCTTTTAATGATGTTTTCATTTAATACTATTTATTATGGCAAAAAGAATTTATCGTACAATGCCACAAGACTATACCGTCTGTGAGCACACTGACTGCCCCCTGGCAGCAACATGCCTGCACCAACAGGCATACAGCAAGTTGATCGTTGACCGGACTATCTTAAATCTGATTAACCCGCGGAAATGTACAAAAGACAGCAACTGTAAATACTTCCGGGATTCCAAACCGGTGGCTTATGCCTGCGGATTTACCAATTTCCAGCTAAAAATGTACCCCCAACAGTACAAGAAATTCAAGGAAATACTGACCGGTGAGTTCGGTCTCAGAACCTACTATGAGCGCAGATGCGGCAGTAGGCCGATACCTCCCAAAGAACAAAAAATCATCCTCAATGCCCTTCGGAAGGTAGGAGTGACAGAAGAGTGGCCGTTTGACGGTTATGAGGAAATCATCAACTACTACGACTAAGTTCCCTTTTCCGTATGGAAACAGGCACTACAGCTGTCAGTGCCTACCATTCGCACTACAGTGCGCGAGTATGGCGCACTGCTGTGTCTATCATAGGCACTGCAGTGATCTGGTATAGCGCACTGCTGTAAACAATAGAAATCTGTATAAAAGAAAAGATTGAATCAAATCGAGATTTTTGCATTTTAACAGAAAACAAAAAAGTCCAAGAATACCACTTTTTATTTGTGTAGATAAAAGATTATTACTACTTTTGCAAAGATTCAGATAACAAAAAGGTAGAAAAATCGTTTTCATAACCATCATTTTATATGCAAAACCCAGAACAATACTACCATCCTGGCATTGAGACGATGCCACGGGAAGAATTGGAAAAAATACAGCTCGAACGGTTGCAGGCTACCGTCCGCAGGTGCATGACCAACAGTTTCTATCAGAAGAGGTTTGCTGAGCTGGGCATCACACCCGATGACATCCGCTCGCTCGACGATATCCGTCGTCTGCCCATGACGACAAAAGAGGACCTGCGTGAGAATTATCCCTTCGGACTGGCATGCGTGCCGCTGAGGGAATGCACCCGTCTGCACTCCTCCAGTGGTACGACGGGTAACCCCACTGTGGTGCTCCACACTGAGCGCGACCTCGAGGAGTGGGCACAGGCCGTGGCACGCTGTCTGTGGATGGTGGGCAGTCGTCCCGAAGATGTGTTTCAGAACTCTGCCGGCTACGGTATGTTCACGGCTGGCTTAGGTTTTCAGTATGGTGCCGAGCGCTTAGGCATGCTCACCGTTCCCGCCGCTGCAGGCAACACCAAACGACAGATCAAGTTCATACGCGACTTCGGCACTACGGTCTTGCATGCCATCCCCTCGTATGCCTCACGTGTCTATGAGGTGATGAAGGCAGAGGGTGTAGATCCCCGCAAAGACACCCAGCTGCGCATCCTTTGTATCGGTGCCGAGCCTCACAGTGAGGAGCAGCGCCAGCGCATCGAGGATCAGTTGGGCGTGAAGGCATACAACTCGTATGGTATCTCCGAGATGATGGGACCCGGTGTGGCGTTCGAATGTAAGGAGCAGAACGGCCTGCATATCTGGGAGGACTATTTCATCGTGGAGATCATCGACCCCGTGACCCTTGAGCCAGTGCCCGACGGAGAGCTGGGCGAACTGGTGCTCACGACCATCAACCGCGAGGCCATGCCACTGCTGCGCTACCGTACACGCGACCTCACCCGTCTGTTGTCAGGCACCTGTCCGTGCGGCCGCACCCACCGTCGCATATCACGTCTGCAAGGGCGCAGCGACGATATGATCATCTTAAAGGGTGTGAACATCTTCCCCATCCAGATCGAGAAGATACTGCTGAAGTTCGAGCAGGTAAGCACCGACTATCTCATCACCCTCGAGACCACTCCCAGTGGCGACACGATGACTATCGACGTGGAGCTGAACGATCTCTTTGCCGACGACTATATGCGGTTGGTTTCCCTCGAGAAATCCATCGAGCGACAGATGAAAGACGAGATCCTCATCACACCCAAGGTACGCTTGGTGGCCAAGGGCACCCTGGCTGTCAGCGACGAGAAGAAGGCCGTACGTGTTCGCGACCTGCGTAAACTGTTCTAATCATCCTTATACCTTATTATAATTATGACTATCCGACAATTATCCATCTTTATAGAGAACCGTGCCGGCACCCTCATCAACGTGCTGCAAGTGTTGAAAGATGCCCAGATCCAGATAGTGGCATCTACCATCGCCGATACCGTGGAATACGGCATCTACCGTATGATCTGTACAGAGCCACAACGCGCCTTCCAGGCATTGAAAGACAAGGGCATCGCCGTAAACCTTTCTGAGGTCTTTGCCCTCAAGCTCGACAACGTGCCCGGCAGGGCTGCCGACACCGTGCGTGTCATCAGTGAGGCAGGCATCGGCATTGCCTATTTCTATTCGTTTCTCATGCACGATAAGGGCATCCTAATCTTCCGCACCGACAAGGTGGAGGAAGCGCGCAAGGTCATTGCCGACAACCATCTGAAGTTCATCGCCGAGGAAGATCTCAACACCGTTGCATGACAAAGGAGTGCCTAGGGGCACTCCTTTGTCATACTGATCACCATTGATATTATTCTGCTTATCGCATCATCGTTGCGTGGAGAGAGTTCATGGGCATCATACCGGTGCACATCGACAGGAACATATAACCGCGTAACCTACTTGCATTCTTCTGAGTCTTAATATTCTTTTTCATAATTGTAATATTTTAAATGGTTTAACTTGTTATTTCTTTGTTTCGACAATGCAAAGATAGAACGCAAATCAGCGGCACGGAAATATTTTCGTGTTTTTCACTTCAGGTTCTGTGGACAAAAAGCCTATTTTCAGACAAAATAAAAGAAAGACCGGAGATTTCTGTCCACAACCGAGTACGTTGAACACGTTATTTTGACAAATTATTACTACTTTTGCATTTAAGTTTTATAAACCAAGAATTCATGTTGTTTCTCTTCTCAAAGATAAAGAGAAATAGAGGTACGGATTTTTAGGAAAAAAGAAGGTTATCTGAAAAAAAATTGTTACTTTAGCAACAAAATTACGATGACGAATTATTTAACGATACCAGATATGGAAAAGAAACGTACAACACCAGAGTTTATCACCGAACTCCAGCCAGACGAGATCTTCGTGTTTGGCAGTAACCTGAGAGGAATGCACGGCGGCGGGGCTGCCTATGTCGCCTATCGTAAGTTCGGAGCCGTCATGGGACAGGGTGTCGGACTGCAGGGACAGAGCTATGCCATCCCTACGATGCAGGGCGGCGTGGAGACCATCAAACCTTATGTGGATGAATTTATCGCCTTCGCCAAGGAACATCAGGAATTGACATTCTTTGTGACAAGGATTGGATGCGGCATCGCCGGTTTTACCGACGAGGAGATAGCGCCGCTCTTCAATGAAGCTCACGACGTTGATAATATCATACTACCGGAAGGATGGGGATAAAGCATAGTTTAGAGTTTAGAGTTTAGAGTGTAGAGTGTAGAGTTTAGAGTGTAAAGTTTAGAGTTTAGAGTTTAGAGTTGGAATTGATAATGGAAAATTGATAATGGAAAAGGTAATTTATTTTGCCGGAGGATGTTTCTGGGGCACGGAGCATTTCTTCAAACTCATCAATGGAGTGACAAAGACACAGGTAGGATATGCCAACGGCATCACGGAGACTCCCACCTACCAGGAGGTATGCACCAATACGACTCAACATGCGGAGACGGTGATGGTGACATACGACCCAGAGAGGATCTCTCTGCGGTTCCTCGTGGAGATGTATTTCAAAGCCATCGACCCTACCCTGCTCAACCAACAGGGGCATGACGTGGGGACACAATACCGTACGGGCATCTTCTATACCGACGAGGACGATGTACCTGTCATCAAGGCTGTATATGAGGAGGAACAGAAGAAATACGACAAGAAGATGGTGACGGAGGTGGAACCGCTCAACTGTTTTTACACCGCTGAGGAATATCATCAGGATTATCTGGATAAGAACCCCGACGGCTATTGCCATCTGCCGACGGAACTTTTTGAAATGGCAAAAAAGGCAAGGTGATATGAAAAAAAGAACCGTGTTATTACTGGGTTGGCTGCTGCTCGTGGCAACAGGCATCCTTACCGCCTCCTGTAAGGGGAAGGCACGGCATGAGAAAAAGAAAGTCGCCATCGTCATCTCCACCATGAACAACCCTTGGTTTGTGGTGCTCGGACAGGCGGCACAGCAGAAAGCGGAGGCACTGGGCTATGAGACAACGATCTTCGACTCACAGAACAACCCCTCGAAAGAGGCGGAGCATTTCGATAATATCATCTCCTCAGGATACGCGGCCGTTCTGTTCAACCCTACCGATGCTGAGGGATCTACTGTTAACGCCAAAGCTGCCATGCGCGCCGGCATCGGGGTGTTCTGCATGGACAGAGAGTTGAATGATCCCGAAGCGAGTGTGACACAGATCCTCTCTGACAACTACTCGGGATGTATCACCTTAGGGCAGTATTTCGTGGAAACGATGAAGGCAGCCCACCCGCTGGGAGACATCAACTACGTGGAGATTCTCGGACTGGTAGGTGACAACAACACATGGGCACGCTCCAAGGGATTCCACTCTGTAGTGGACTGCTTCGGGGATTTCCACATGCTCGCGCAACAGACGGGGGAGTTCGACCAGAACAAAGCGATGGAGGTGATGGAGTCGATGATGCAGGCACATCCCGATATCCAAGCGGTCTTCTGCGGCAACGATGCCATGGCGATGGGAGCCTATCAGGCTATCCTCGGCGCCGGCAAGTCGGGAACGATCAAGGTCTTCGGCTTCGACGGTGCCGACGATGCCGTCAATGCCATCCGTGAGGGAAAGATAGAAGCCACGGGAATGCAGTTCCCCAAGACCATCGCTGAGACGGCCGCCGAGCTCGCATACCGTCATGACAACAGTCAGGAGAAACTGCCACATAAGTTGCCGGTGGCCGTAGAACTGGTCACCGCAGAGAATGTGAGTCATTACGGTCATTTCGGACGAATCAAATAAGGTGGCGTATGAAAAGGAGAAATACAATCATCGTGACAGCAACCGTCATCGCTTCATGCATCGCCCTGTGGTGCTCGTTCTACACCGAGTCCTTGAGTGAGCACCTGCGTAAACAAAACGCCGGAGCCTTTGACGCCAACAGCTTCGTGAATGGGCAATTCGCGCAAAAAGACCTCCTTGTGCGAGATGCCATCCCCCTGCAACAACTCCTCTCCGCCCTCAACGACGACAAAGAGCGGTTGGCGAAAGAATACGGGAAGGTGCTCGGCATCGGTTCCAACTATTTCTTTGTGGTGAAAGGAGAAGGAACCATCGTGAGAAATGATGACAACGGCATGGTCATCTCTTCGGAAGGAAAAGAATGGCTGATACCCACCGTCCACGTCTTCGGCAACCTTGCCCGTGATGCCTCGGGATGGTTTGACATCGATGCCTTTCCTACGATGACTGATTTCAACAGTGTCTCCGCTGCCGTGAATAAATATATTGAGGAACACGTGCTGACAGAGGAGATCAGGAAGGGAGAGCGGCAGTCGGTGGTCTCTTATTGTGCTGCCATCGAGGTGAACAGGGATTATATCCATGGTGAGCAAGGAGCGGCACCTTTCGACCGTCAGCCCCTGCTGATACCGTATATGCTCGAAAAGAAATGATACCACAATGAGGACTGAGCGGAAAGAAACCATTCTGGCAGAGGCAAGAAAGATCACGAAAGTGTTTCCGGGAGTAAAAGCCTTAGATGAAGTAAACCTGCGTGTCTATGCGGGCAGGGTGAATGCCGTCATGGGTGAGAATGGGGCCGGGAAATCCACTTTGATGAATATCCTCTCTGGGGTCTATACAGATTACGAGGGACAGATCTTTGTCAATGACAAGGAGCAACACTTCAAAGATACCACTGACGCCCGCCGACAGGGTATCTCGATGATCCACCAGGAGCTGCACCTGATACCTTATATGAATATCGCGGAGAATATCTTCCTCGGAAGAGAGCCAAAGACTGCTCTTGGACTTGTCGATCACAGTAAGATGCACCAAGAGGCCAAACGGCTGCTGGAACGTCTGCACACCGATATCGACACCCACACGATGGTGAACGACCTGCGAGTGGGACAACAGCAGTTGGCGGAGATCGCCAAGGCGCTGTCCACCGATGCCCGTATCCTCATCATGGATGAGCCCACCTCTTCGCTCTCAGAACAGGAGACGACCATCCTCTTCCGGCTCATCCGAGAACTGTGCCGTCAGGGCGTGGGCATCGTGTATATCACTCATAAGATGGACGAGCTGAGGGAGCTGGCTGACTATGTGACGGTGATGCGCGACGGGAAAACGATTGATGAGCTACCGGTGAAGGGACTCGATACCGACCATATCATCAAACTGATGGTGGGGCGCACGAAAGAGGAACTTTATACGAAAGAGAAACACAGTCAAATAGAACGCCACGACATACCGGCCCTGCAGGTAAGACATCTGTATCTGCGCGACACGGAGCATCTGCAGCGCTATGTGCTGGAGGATATCTCCTTCGAAGTGCATCAAGGGGAGGTGCTTGGCATCTACGGACTGATGGGAGCCGGACGGACAGAGTTGTTTGAGACCCTCTTCGGCATGCACCCTCGGGAAACGGAATACAAAGGTGAGGATAGCGGCTGTTTAATCCATGGAGAGAAAGTCTTCGTCAGAGACACCACCGACGCTATGGCCGCACATATAGCCTATCTCCCTGAGGACCGTAAGCGTGACGGTCTCATCCTCGGCATGGATGTCCGTCAAAACACCACGCTGACCAGTCTGAGGCAGTTCGTCCGTCACGGTACGCTCTCCAAGAAGAAAGAGGAGAAGGTGACCGACGACTACCGCAGGCAGCTGTCGATACGCTCGCACTCCAACCGACAGTTGGTGGGTGAGCTGAGTGGCGGCAACCAGCAGAAAGTAGTGTTGGCCAAGTGGCTGCTCACCGCACCAAACATTATCCTGCTGGATGAGCCTACCCGTGGCATCGACATACTGGCAAAGAGTGAGATATACCGGATGATCGACCAACTGGCACAACAGGGACATACCATCATCGTGGTGTCGTCGGAACTACCCGAGATCATGTCGATATCCGACCGTATCATCACCCTCTGTCAGGGACGCATCCGACAGTCGTTCCTGCGAGAGGAATTCTCCGAGGAAACCATCCTCAAAGCAGCATTACCACAAGAATAAAACCGTTTAGAAATGAATAGAATTCAGCAACTTATCAATAATAACCCAGCCCTGAAACCGCTCATGGCACTCCTTCTGATGATCATCGCCATGGTATTCCTTTCGGATCATTTCGCCACGGGCGACAACCTCTTCAATGTCCTGAGGCAGGTGTCTGTCAATATCTGTATCTCTGTGGGTATGACCATGGTGATCCTCACAGGAGGCATCGACCTATCGGTAGGCTCTATCCTGGCACTGGCAGGGGCTGTAGCTGCCGGACTGACGCGCGACGGTTTGTCGTTCCCTTCCATCGACCTCTTCGTTGGTTTTACCTTCTGGGGCGGCATCCTGGCAGCCCTGCTAATAGGAGCCTTATTAGGATTGTTCAACGGAGTGATGATCACACGCTTTAAGGTACCGCCCTTCATCGCCACCTTAGGAATGCTGACGATAGCACGCGGACTGACAATGCTCTATACCGGGGGCTTTCCCATCACGGGATTAGGAAAAGGCTTTGAGTTCGTGGGTACCGGTTGGTTCTTGGGCATCCCCATGCCCGTATGGATAGCACTTATCGTCGTTGTCATCTTTTCCTTCATCATGCGGCATACCGTCTTCGGCCGACATATCTATGCCATCGGAGGTAATGAGCGCGCCAGTCTGATATCAGGCATTAAGGTGAATAAGGTAAAGATGATGGTATATACCCTCGCCGGTTTGTTGGCAGGCTTGGCAGGACTCATCGTCACCGCCCGTCTCGACTCCGCCCAGCCCAATGCCGGCGCGAGCTACGAACTCGACTCCATCGCTGCAGTCGTCATCGGCGGCACCTCTCTGAGTGGTGGCAAGGGTTCTATCCTCGGCACCATCATCGGTGCACTCATCATCGGGGTACTCAACAATGGACTGGTACTTCTGGGTGTATCTCCCTTCTGGCAACAAGTCATCAAGGGTATCGTCATCTTGGCGGCCGTCATCATCGACAAGGGAGCCGCCAAGAGACAGTGACGCCTATTCTATCATCTGTAGGAACTCCTCCTCACTGACGATGGCGACACCCATCTTACGGGCTTTCTCCAATTTGGAAGGCCCCATATTCTCACCTGCGAGGATGAATGATGTCTTACCGCTGATACTCCCCACATTCTTACCGCCATGCCGCTCGATGAGCTGTTTGTACTCATCACGGGAGTGACGGGCGAAAACACCGCTGATGACAATACTCTTTCCGGCGAGCCGATCGCTGGCGCCTTGCAACTGGTCCTCAGACAACCGCATCCGCAGACCATACTCACGGAGACGTTCCACGATCTCTTTGTTCACAGGATTCCTGAAGAAGGAAATCACACTGTTGGCGATGACCTCACCGATACCCTCTACCTCCATCAGCTCCTCCTCCGTTGCCGCCATCAAGGCATCGATAGATTTGAAATGCCGTGCGAGCAGACGGGCAGATGTCTCTCCCACAAAACGGATGCCCAAGGCAAAGACTACCCTCTCGAAGGGCACCTCCTTGGAGGCGGCAATACTGTTGACAATCTTTTGCGCTGACTTCTGTCGGGAGCCGTCACCATTAATCTGCCGCACATCGATGAGGTACAAGTCGGCGATGTTGTGGATGAGTCCGATACGGTAATAGTCATCAACGGTCTCCGGTCCTAAGCTGTCGATATTCATCGCCTTGCGAGAGATGAAATGCTCGATGCGCCCCTTTATCTGCGGCGGACAACCGGAGTCGTTCGGACAGTAATGGACAGCCTCCCCCTCATAACGCACCAAGGGGGTGCCACACTCCGGACAACGGGTGATAAACTGTACGGGCTGTGCGATAATCGGACGTTGATCGATATCTACTCCTACTATCTTAGGGATAATCTCCCCACCCTTCTCCACATACACATAGTCACCGATATGGAGGTCGAAGCTCTTGATGAAGTCCTCATTATTCAGTGTGGCACGTTTGACAACGGTACCTGACAACGGCACGGGATCCATATTGGCCACAGGGGTGACGGCTCCTGTGCGTCCCACCTGATAGGTTACCTCATTGAGTCGGGTGCAGGCACGCTCCGCCTTAAACTTATAAGCGATGGCCCACCGAGGACTTTTCGCAGTATATCCCAATGACCGCTGTTGCCTCAGACTGTTCACCTTCAGCACGATACCATCCGTAGCCACGGGCAGGTTTTTCCGCTCGGTATCCCAGTAAGTGATAAAGTCGTATATCTCCTGAAGACTGCTCACCTTTCTCATCCCCTGAGAGATCTTGAAACCCCAGGAGGCCGCAGTCATCAGATTCTCGTAATGCCCGTCACAAGGCAGTTCCTCACCCAAGAGGTAATAGAGATAGGCATCCAACTGACGGGTAGCCGCCACCTCACTCTTCTGAGACTTCAGGGTGCCGCTCGCCGCATTACGGGGATTGGCGAACAACGGTTCTCCTGTTTTCTCCCGCTCACCATTCAGTCGGTCGAAGGAATTCCAAGGCATGAGAATCTCTCCACGGATCTCAAACTCCCGGGGATAGCCTTTTCCGGGTAATACCAGAGGTATCGAACGGATGGTCTTGACATTATTGGTGACATCATCACCCTGCACCCCATCACCACGGGTAACGGCTTGCAGCAACTGCCCATCGACATACGTCAGGGAGATGCTCAGTCCGTCATATTTCATCTCACAGCACACCTCGAAAGGAGCACCATTCAAACCCTTAGTCACACTGTTGTACCACTCGGCTACATCACCCTCGTTATAGGTGTTCGCCAAGGAGAGCATCGGGTAACGGTGAGTAACCTGACGGAACTCCTGGTTCAAGTCGCTGCCCACACGCTGTGTGGGAGAGTTGTCATCATAGAGTTCCGGATGTTTGTCCTCAAGGTCTTGCAGCTCGTGCATCAGCATGTCAAACTCCTGGTCGCCGATCACTGGCTGGTTGAGCACATAATATCGGTAGTTGTGCTCGTGCAACTCCTTCCGGAGCTGATATATTCGCTCTTGTTCATTCATATTCTGATGATTTACGAGGCGAAGTTACGAAAAAAACAGGAGAATCCCAAATTTATGGCGTCTATTTCACCACAGTCTTGCGTCCATTGAAGAGATAGACGCCCTTCTGCTACATGGATGATCCCTATCAACGTAAGGAAGATGACACATAACTTTCCTCTCAAATGATTTAAATAAAACTTAAAAATGAGTTTGGGTATTGGATGTTTTGCAAAAAAAACGTATATTTGCAGAAATAAATAATGTTATGAACATGATAAAAGATTTCGCACAGCTTTCAGAGATGCTGAAAGCGAAGCACAACACCTATCGAATAGTAGCTATCGAAGCCAATGACGAACACACCCGGGAAGCACTGTGTCGCGCAGAGAGCGAGGGCTGGGCAAAAGTAACCTACATCCATGAAGAGACACCGGAGGACTCTGCAGCCAAGGCCGTTGCCTTGGTGAGAGAGGGGCAGGCTGATGTAATCATGAAAGGACTGGTGAACACCGACGTGGTGCTCCGTGCCATCCTCAACAAGCAAAACGGTATTCTCCCAAAGGGTGGCACGCTGACACATATCAGCGCCATGAAAGTTCCCACCTATCACAAGATACTCTTTGTGAGTGACGTGGCCGTCATCCCCAGCCCCACCTTAGAGCAACGGGCTGTCATCATCCAGCGTGCCGTGGATGTATGCCGCAGCTTCGGTGTGGAACGCCCGCGGGTGGCTCTGCTGCACTGTACGGAGAAGGTCTCAGAGAAATTCCCCATCACCTTAGATTATGTAGAGTTGATGAGACGCGCCGATGAAGGTGCTTTCGGAGATATCATCCTGCACGGTCCTATCGATGCAAAATGCGCCTGTGACAAAGAAGCTGATGAGATAAAAGGCATTCACTCACCCTTGGAGGGTGACGCCGATGTACTCGTGATGCCCGACATCGAGGCCGGCAACGTCTTCTACAAAACGCTCTCCGCCTTCACTCAGACCGACATGGCGGTGATGTTGCAGGGAGCACAGTGCCCGGTGGTCATCACCTCACGCGGCGATCCCATCACCGTGAAGTACAACAGTCTGGCCATGGCTTGTCTTGCCGTTGAATAAAATAATAACACTATAATACCTTAATGATGAAAATACTAGCTATTAACCCTGGGATGATTTCCACAAAGATTGGAATCTTCCAAGATAAAGAGCTGTTGATGCATGCTACTATCAACCATCCCTTTGAGGAGTTGTGCCGCTATCCGTTTATCATGGATGAGTTCGACTACCGCAGGGATTCCATCGTCAAAGAGATAAGGAATCAAGGTTTTGAGATGGATTTCGACGTGGTGGTAGGTCGTGGCGGATTGGTAAAGCCTATTACCAGCGGCGTCTATGAGTTGAATGAGAAGGTGATAGAAGACACCAAGCATCCCCGTTTGCACCATGCCTGTAACCTCGGTTCTCTCCTCGCCCTGAGCTTCGCGCAGGAGCTTGGCTGCAGAGCCTTCACCGTAGATCCCGGCGTGGTGGATGAGCTGGAGGACATCGCCCGCATCACCGGTCTGCCCGAGATGCCTCATCAGACAATCTGGCATGCTCTCAACCAAAGGGAGATTGCCAAGCGTTATTGCCGTGAGCAAAACCTGAGATATGAGGATCTCGACCTGATTATCTGTCACTTGGGCAGCGGCATCTCCTACTCCTTGCATCACCATGGCCGTGCCATCGAGTGCAGCAATGCCATGAGTGGCGACGGGCCATTCACTCCCTCACGCGCCGGCACGCTGCCCACCGCACAGCTCGTGCAGCTCTGCTACAGCGGGAAATATACTGAGGAGGAGATGCTGAGGAAGATCAACGGTCACAGCGGACTGACCGCTCACTTAGGTACCAACGATGTGAGGGAGGTGGTGAAGCGCATTGAGAATGGTGATGAGCATGCCAAACTAGTATTGGATGCGATGATCTATCAGGTGTCCCGTCATTTAGGCTCCCTGGCTCCTATCACCTGCGGTCATGTAGACGCCATCCTGCTGACTGGCGCCATGGTGAACAGCGATTATGTGGCTGGCGGTATCAAGCGCCGTATGGAGTATCTGGCACCTGTCTATTGTTATCCGGGTGAGGATGAGCTGACAGCCCTGGCACACAATGTCTATCGGGCTTTGACGGGTGAGCAAGAGATAAAAGTCTATAAGTAAGCGTCAGTACGCCACGGTCTGGTGAACGGTCCATGCGGTATCTCCCGCCACCGTAATATGACTGTCGGAGGTTTGTCCCGATCCAAAGAAGACACCTTTATATTGGGTGATGCGGTTTCTTTGGATGGGGACTTTCTCAAAGATCTTCTCACAGAGAGTCTGCCCCTGAGCATCCAGAGCCGTCACCGTCATCTTTAAGTCGGAATACTCCTCATGAGGGAAGGTAAAAACCTCAAAGACAGCCGGTCCTCCACGGTCTGCGGCAGAGATATCAAAGTTGACCGTCTGCCGGGAGTTGACATTCCCCCACCCTGTTGAGGCATCGAGGGTGCTGCTGCCACCTGTGTAATAGAATTTCATCTTAGCCACATCGTCAGGGAGATTGTCTTCCACACAAAGACGAAACATCGAGACACAGCGCCCCAACGTCACGTTGAACGTATTTTGCTTGTTGTCCTCCACCGTGATGGCACCACAATATAAAAAGGTGTCACCTACCTGATTTCCGGGGAAGGTGACCTTCGTCAGGGAGGACACGGTGGCATACGATGGAGCCTTGTGCGCCAAGACCATCAGGGTGTAGCTGCCGGGAGCGATCTTCATGGCAGCGTGGCCATAGCCCTCATCGCCCACCTTCTGATTCATACTGCTCAACTTCTCCGTTTCGTCGAAGACCACGAACTGCAGATAGTCGCAGTAGTCACTCAGACTGACGGCCGAACGGGTCGTCATCATCTTTCTGCCATCCACCGTATCTTCGAAGGAGAGCTGTTGGAAGTCAGCGATCCTGATGACGACATTGGCATCCTTCTCCGTGACACTATTCTGCTCGAAGGCTTTCTCACAGGAAGAGAAGAGAGGCATCAAACACACCAAAAGGGTAAAACGTACATTTCTCATAATTCTATTCATTAAAGATTCTCGTTATTTGTCGCTGCAAAAGTAATGGTTTGGGAGGTAGGAAACAAGAATCAGCAGGAAAACCTTGTAAAGAAACAAGCTTTTTCCTTAACATTCCCTGCCCTTCGATTCCATCGAAGAATTCTTTCGGAAAAGCTCAAATAAATTTGGCATTTCGCTCACTTATCCGTACCTTTGCAAAGATATGAGAATAGATATTATTACCGTGTTGCCGGAGATGATCGAGGGATTTATCCATGAGTCGATCTTAGCCAGAGCCCAGAAGAAAGGACTTGCAGAGATTCATCTGCATAACCTGCGTGACTATACCTTAGATAAATGGCGCCGTGTGGACGACTATCCTTATGGCGGCTTTGCAGGAATGGTGATGCAGATAGAGCCTATCGACCGATGTATCACTGCACTGAAAGAGCAGCGTGAATACGACGAGATAATCTTCACCTCTCCTGACGGGGAGCCGTTCAACCAGCATGTCGCCAACGACCTGTCACTCAAGAAGAACCTGATTATCCTGTGCGGTCATTACAAAGGTGTGGACCAGCGGGTACGCGACCATCTCATCACCCGGGAGATATCGGTGGGCGACTATGTCCTTACCGGAGGAGAGTTGGCGGCTGCCATCATTACCGATGCCGTGGTGCGTATCGTTCCCGGAGTTATCGGTGATGAGCAGAGCGCGTTGTCGGATTGTTTCCAAGACGATCTGCTGGCGGCGCCTATCTATACGCGCCCTGCGGAATATAAAGGGTGGAAGGTGCCCGACATCCTTCTCAGCGGTCATGAGGCAAAGATCAAGCAATGGGAGATAGAGCAGGCACTGGAGCGCACCCGTAAGCTGCGCCCCGACCTTCTCGGAGAGACATAACCTCTCCCCTGAATCATTAAAGTTATCTAAAATCTCTCCTCCTTTTGAGAAAAAAAGATGAATGATGAGAGGCAATTCAATTATAATATGTAAATTTGCAAAAATATTCATACACTATGTTTAACAAAGAAGTATATATTAACCGCCGCGCGGAATTGAAATCGTTGGTAAAAGAAGGAATCATCATCCTCTTTGGAAATAATGAGTCGCCCTGTAACTATCCCGGTAATGCTTACTATCCTTTCAGACAGGACAGCAGCTTCCTCTATTATTTCGGTCAGAAAAGAGACGGACTGGTAGGTGTCATCGATGTTGACAACGACAAGGAATGTCTGATAGGTGATGATATCGACATCGATGATATCGTATGGTTTGGCAGTGTGGACAGTGTTGCCGACATGGCAGCCCGGGTCGGTCTTACCCTCTCGGCTCCCATGAAGGCGCTGAAGGATATCTGTGACGATGCTGTGAAAAGCAAGAGGAAAATACACTTCCTGCCCCCCTATCGCTACGACACGAAGATACAGATCATGGATCTGTTGGGCATCCATCCCAACAAGCAGAAAGAGGCCGCATCCCTCGAGTTGATCATGGCCGTGGTGAAGATGCGCCAGTGCAAGACAGACATCGAGATAGCAGAGATAGAGAAAGCCTGTCATGTGGGTTACCGCATGCATACCAGAGCCATGCAGTTGATCAAGCCCGGTGTGACAGAGAAATATATCGGTGGTCAGGTGGATGGCATGGCACATTCCTTGGGAATGCATGAGAGCTTTGCCACGATCTTCACCCAGCATGGAGAGATCATGCATGGCAATCCTTCCTTCAACGTGCTGGAGGACGGTCGTCTGGCTCTCTGCGACGCAGGTGCTGAGAATGCGGAGTTCTACTGTTCAGACAACACCCGCACGATGCCAGTCAATGGAAAGTACTCTCAAAGACAGTTGGAGATATACAGCATCGTAGAGGCTTGTCATGACTTCGCCCTGACCGTTGCCAAGCCCGGTGTGAAATGGTATGATGTCCACATGGATGTGTGTCGCCTCATGACCGATAAGCTGAAGGAACTCGGACTGATGAAGGGTGACACCGAGGCTGCCGTACAGGCTGGTGCCCATGCGATGTTCATGCCTCACGGACTGGGACACATGATGGGAATGGACGTGCATGACATGGAAGGCTTGGGTCAGAACTATGTGGGCTTCGACGAAGAGATACAGCCCTCCACCCTCTTCGGTACTGGTAGTCTGCGCTGCGGCAAGCGTCTGCAGGAAGGCTTCGTGATGACTGATGAGCCGGGCATCTATTTCATCCCCGCCCTGATAGATGAATGGAGAGCCAAGAAGATGCACATGGACTTCCTCAACTATGACCTGCTGGAAACCTATAAGGACTTCGGTGGTATCCGCATAGAAGACGATATCCTCATCACTAAAGATGGTTGTCGTTATCTCGGCGAGGAGCGTATTCCATACCATCCCAAGGATGTAGAGGATTATATGAGTCAATTCAACTAATAATTATACCATTAAAATTAATCAACGATGAAAAAGATGCTAGTTTTGGCGTTTGTAGCCCTCTTTACGCTCTGCGCCTCTGCACAGGAGAAGAAAGATTCCAACAAGCCTGTGTTCACAACTATTAAGGAGTTGCCTATCACCAGTGTAAAGAACCAGAACCGCAGCGGTACCTGCTGGGCTTATTCCACCATCAGTTTCTTCGAGAGCGAGATTCTCAAGAAGACCGGTAAGACCTACGACCTCTGTGAGATGTTCATAGCCAACAAGGACTACATGGACCGTGCCATCATGAAGGTCCGTATGCACGGCGACTGCCAGTTCTCTCAGGGTGGTGCAGCAGAAGATGTGCTGGATGTCATCAAGACCTACGGTATCTGTCCGGAAAACGCCATGCCGTTGCCAGGTACGCTGACCGGTGACTCACTGGCCAACTTCAATGAGTTCTTCAGTGTGATGACACCGTATGTGGAGGCTGTATCCAAGAGCTCTGCCAAGAAAATGTCCAACCAGTGGAAGAAAGGCTTGCAAGGTATTCTTGACAGTTATCTCGGAGAGTGTCCGGAGGAGTTCGTCTATGAGGGTAAGACCTATACCCCGCAGTCATTCGCCGCAAGTCTGGGATTAGACTGGAACGATTATGTGAGCATCACCAGCTATACACATCATCCTTTCTACACCTCCTTCGCAGTAGAGGTGCAAGACAACTGGCGTGGCGGCCGTAGCTATAACGTGCCAATGGATGAAATGATGCGTATCATTGACAACGCTATCGACAAAGGATATACCGTTGCTTGGGGCGGTGACGTCAGTGAGGATGGTTTCACCCGTCAGGGATTAGCTATTGCCTACGATATCAAGAAAGCACAGGAGCTCACAGGTTCTGACCAGGCACGCTGGCTGAAGCTCAATGCCACACAGAAGAAGAGCGCCATCGACTCCCTCGGCGTCAATGCTCCGGAGATTGTTCCTACCCAGGAGATGCGTCAGGAAGGTTTCGACAACTGGGAGCTGACCGACGATCACGGTATGCATATCTATGGTGTCGCCAAGGATCAGAACGGCAGGGAATATTACCTGGTAAAGAACTCATGGGGTGTTACCGGTGACTACAAAGGAACATGGTATATGAGCAAGGCTTTCATCGCCGCCAAGACCATGGACTTTATGATCAACAAAAACGCGATTCCTAAGGATATCAGAAAGAAATTAGGCATCTAATCTCAAATAATAACATAAAAAAAAGCCATTTGTACATTTTTAATTGTTCAAATGGCTTTTCTTTCAATTTTTTTTTATAATTTTACACCGAATATTGTGCGCTTACACCAAAGCACACCATTTTATTGCGTCAAGAAGAAAATAAATAACAATATAAATGCATTTCAAATGGAATTACCAATCACCTACTCCAGAAGAAAAGAAAGCGGCTGAAACCCTTGCCTCAAAGATGGGAATCAGTGTCACACTGGCACAGATCCTCATAAAAAGAGGCATCACTACAGAGCCAGCTGCCAAAAGATTCTTCCGACCTCAGTTGGGCGATCTGATCAATCCATTCCTGATGAAGGACATGGACATAGCCGTTGAAAGGCTGAATGATGCTATGGGGCGCAAAGAACGAATCATGGTGTACGGTGATTATGACGTTGACGGCTGCACTGCCGTTGCTTTGGTGTATAAGTTTCTGTTACAGTTCTATTCGAATATCGACTACTATATTCCCGACAGATATGAGGAGGGATATGGAGTCAGTAAGAAAGGAATAGACTTCGCGCATGAGACAGGTGTGAAACTGATTATCATCCTCGACTGCGGTATTAAAGCCATCGAGGAGATAGCCTATGCGAAGAGTTTGGGAATCGACTTTATCATCTGTGATCACCACGTTCCCGACGAGGTGATGCCGGATGCTGTGGCTATCCTCAATCCCAAGCGCGAGGATGACAGTTATCCCTTCAAACATCTCTGTGGATGCGGTGTGGGATTCAAGTTCATGCAAGGATTTGCCAAGAATAACGGCATTCCTTTCTCACAACTCATCCCTCTACTCGACTTCGTGGCTGTCAGCATTGCCGCCGACCTCGTTCCCGTAACCGAGGAGAATCGTATCCTCGCCTATCACGGACTGAAACAGATCAACCAGAACCCTACGATTGGACTGAAAGCCATCATCGATATCTGCGGACTCAGTGGCAGGGAACTGTCGATGAGCGATATCGTTTTTAAGATCGGACCTCGCATCAATGCCTCCGGAAGAATGGAGAATGGCAAGGAGAGTGTGGATCTGCTGATAGAGAAAGACTATGGTCTGGCACTCGACAAAGCCCGTCATATCAATGAATATAACGAGCAACGGAAGGATATCGACAAACAGATGACTGAAGAAGCTAACCAGATCGTAGCCAGAATAGAGAGTCAGAAACGGCACTCCAGCATCGTGCTGTATGACGAGAACTGGAAGAAAGGTGTTATCGGCATCGTTGCCTCACGACTGACGGAAATATACTACCGTCCTACCGTGGTGCTCACGCGTGACGGAGATTACGCCACAGGATCCGCACGCAGCGTATCAGGATTTGATGTGTATTCTGCCATTAAGAGTTGCCGTGACCTGCTGATGAACTTCGGAGGCCATACCTATGCTGCCGGACTGACGCTGAGATGGACGGATGTTCCTGAGTTCCGCCGACGGTTTCAGAGGTATGTCGAAGAACATATACAACCGAGGCAGACGGAAGCCATCTTAGATATCGACTCTGTCATCGACTTCAAGGATATCACCCGTAAGATGCATAATGACCTGAAACGCTTCGGACCTTTCGGCCCCAGCAACCAGAAACCGATATTCTGCACCATCGGTGTGTATGACTTTGGTACCAGTAAGGTGGTGGGAAGAGACCAAGAGCATATCAAACTAGAGTTGGTTGATTCCAAGTCCAACAACGTCATGAATGGCATAGCCTTTGGACAGAGCGCTTCAGCGAGATATATCAAGAGCAAGCGTTCTTTCGACATCGCCTATACTATTGAGGATAATGTCTTTAAACATAACGATGTGCAACTGCAGATAGAAGATATAAGACCGACGGAAGACGAACAAATTGGATAGATACCAACAGATATTAAAGGACATCTGGGGCTACGACAACTTCCGTGGCATCCAGCGGGAAATCATCGACAGCATCAGTCAAGGCAGAGACACTTTAGGACTGATGCCTACCGGTGGTGGAAAGTCGATTACCTTTCAGGTACCGGCCATTGCCCAAAAAGGCGTATGTCTGGTGATAACACCCCTTATCGCCCTGATGAAAGACCAGGTGGATCATCTGCGAAAGCATGGTGTTCTGGCTGCCGCCATCTATAACAGCATGAGCAGGCGTGAGATCCTCACCACGCTCGACAATGCTATTCTCGGAGGGGTGAAGATCCTTTATATATCACCCGAAAGGCTATCCTCCGAACTGTTTGTCAAGAAACTGCACTTTATCCCTGTCAACTTCATAACAGTGGATGAAGCCCACTGTATCAGTCAGTGGGGGTATGACTTCCGTCCTTCCTATCTCAGGATCGCAACCATCAGGCAGATCAAACCGGATGTACCATTCTTAGCGCTTACCGCTACTGCCACCCCCGAGGTGATCAAGGATATACAACGGCAGTTGCAGTTTCGTAAAGAGAATGTCTTCCGCATGAGCTTCGCGCGGGAGAACCTCTCTTACGTGGTGCGTCAGTCGAATGACAAGATGGAGGAAATGCTTCATATCCTGCAGTCGGTAAGTGGTTGCTCAATCGTTTATGTGCGAAACAGGAAGAAGACAAAGGAGGTCGCCGACTACCTTACAGCCCATGATGTGAAAGCTTTAGCCTACCATGCGGGGCTGGACAGTACCCTGAGGGATGACAGGCAACAGCTGTGGCATGATGATAAAGTGAGGGTGATGGTGGCCACCAACGCTTTCGGAATGGGTATTGACAAGCCTGACGTCAGAACAGTCATACACCTCTCTTGTCCGGATTCCCTTGAAGCCTATTTCCAGGAGGCGGGGCGTGCAGGACGTGACGGTAAGAGAGCCTTCGCTGTCTTGTTATACAACGAGAGTGACCGTACAAAACTGAAGAGAAGGATTACAGAACATTTCCCTGACAAGGACTATATTAAAAAGGTGTACGAACACCTGGCATATTATTATCAGATAGGGATGGGGATGGGAGCAAACTCCGCCCATGAGTTTAATATGGATGAGTTCTGTCACAATTTCAAACATTTCCCCACTCATGTAGAGTCGGCACTGAAGATATTAGAGCGTGCCGGCTATATCTCTTACGAGGAGGAGCGTGACAACAAGGCACGGCTCTGTTTCACCCTGACAAGGAATGAGCTGGGCAGAGTGGAGTCACTGTCACCCAATGAGACGAATGTCATCACCACCCTCCTTCGTAACTACGGAGGATTGTTCTCTGAATATAACTATATCGATGAGTCGTTTGTCGCTAAGCAGGCTGAGCTCACACCCCAACAGGTGTATATGATCTTGAAAAACCTGAACGGTAAGAACATCCTGCATTTCATTCCTCATAAGAAGACACCCTATATCACCTATCTTCAGCGGAGAGAGGACATTAAGAATATGATTATTCGCAAGGAGGTGTATGAAGACCGGAAAAAGGAGTTTATACAACGACTGGAGCGAATGGTCAGCTATGCCACCAACGACGGGGAGTGCCGCTCTCAACAGCTGTTACGCTATTTCGGAGAGACCGGCAGTAAGCCCTGCGGATATTGTGATGTATGTCTTGCCAAGAAGAAAGACTATCTGTCGGCATCACAGGTGAAGCCTGCAGTTAAAGAAATCTTAAGATTACTTGATGATGGTAAGGAGCATCCCCTCCACGAACTACACCGACTGACTATAGCGAAGGATCTCCTGGACAATGCCTTGGAGTATCTCATCGACGAGGAATATGTCACGGTACATGACAGTTTTATCACACTGACTAAAGAGTGATTGTCTCTAAGTCATCCGGAACAACGATATTCCCCTTGAAATATCTCCCTGCCTCAGCAGAATAGTCCTCGCTGCGTGTCAACAAGCGGTGATCCTCGGTATGATACAACAAGAGATTCCCGACATGCAAGGATTCCGCTATGATACCGGCATCCTTTGCCGTACTGTGATATTTCTCATACGGATGGAAGATTGCCTGGTCTTCATCCAGGCAGAAAGCTTCACTCATCAGCCACGTGGCTCCCTCGGCATATGGGCGGCAAAGCGCATTAAAGGGTTCATCACCCAAACATACCAACGTATGTTCCTCGTCCATCCATAATCTGAAACCAAACTGCTTCTCTTTATCGGAATGGATATCAAAAGCCTGAAAAGACATCTTCCCCACCTCAAAGGCATCCCCATCCTTCAACTCATGAAGGAGGATCCTTTTACCAAAGAGATCATTATACTCCTGATGGAGTGTCATCCCACAGACCTCCAAAAGGGTATGCAAGGCCTTGTCATGACTGAATACGTGGAAAACACCCTCATACTCGTTTTGCAGCATCATCTGCATGATGATTCGGATAACCCATATACAACCAAAGATATGATCTGTATGGGTGTGGGTGATAAACAGATGATGAAGATTCTTCAGAGGGAGACCTGCGAGGTACAACTGACGAAAGATCCCATTACCGCCGCCGGCATCCACCAATAGAATATCCTGTTGATGACGTATGGCAAAACAGGTGTTGTAGCACGCTGTCACTGTGGCATGTCCCGTTCCTAATATAATTAACTGATAGGTCATGGTATATAGAAAGAGAGTAGGTACTGCCCCCCACTCTCCACCTTATTATAATTAATTGTTCTCCGGACGAAGTTTTCTCACGGTGACACCTGTCTGCCACATCTCACTCTCACGCATCGCCTTGAGCTCCTCATTCAGCTTCTCGCGATAATCCGGCTGTGAGTTCTTGTCGATGGATATCTGAGCCTCAACACCCGACTTCACCGACTCATACAGTTGCTGCATGACAGGCTTAATCGCATCATGGAACTTGGGAGCCCAGTCTAAGGCGCCACGCTGGGCGGTGGTAGAACAGTTGGCATACATCCAGTCCATACCCTTCTCTCCGAACAACGGACCAAGGCTCTGGGTAAGTTCCTCCACAGTCTCATTGAAAGCCTCTGAAGGAGTATGGCCATTCTCACGAAGCACCTCATACTGTGCAAGCAGCAATCCCTGGATAGCACCCATCAGCGAACCACGCTCACCGGTAAGATCGGAGGTAGCCTCACGCTGGAAGGTCGTCTTGAACAGATAACCGGCACCGATACCGATACCGAAAGCGATGGTCTTCTCCTCAGCATGGCCAGAAGCATCCTGATAGACGGCATAAGAGCAGTTCAGTCCGCGACCTTCGCAGAACATTGTACGCAAAGAGGTACCGGAACCCTTTGGAGCCACCATGATTACATCCACATCCTTGGGAGGAGTCACACCCGTACGGTCACTCCAGTTGATAGCAAAGCCATGACTGTAATACAACGTCTTTCCAGCTGACAGATATTTCTTGATGGTAGGCCACACCTGTATCTGCCCCGCATCGGAAAGCAGCATACACACGATAGTACCTCTCTCTGCCGCCTCCTCGATAGAGAAGAGCGTCTTTCCAGGCACCCATCCGTCAGCCACTGCCTTGTCATACGTCTTTCCCTGACGCTGGCCTACAATCACATTAAAGCCATTGTCACGGAGGTTACAAGCCTGTCCAGGTCCTTGAATACCATAACCGATGACCGCTATCACCTCATCTTTCAACACTTCCTGTGCTTTCTCCAATGAGAACTCCTTACTGGTGACTACAGTTTCCATTACGCCACCAAAATTCATTTCTGCCATATTATAAAATTAAAATTCAACATTCCTCATGAACCAGTGCTGCCCTGCACGAGAACAGTCTTATGATGATTCCTCACTCCATACCCGATGGAACGACAAGAGGCTAATAATCTATCTATCTTTTTACGAAAGTAACCTTACTTCTCACCACTTCTGTGGTATTCTCTTTACAGATGCGTACACAGAAGGCGTTCTCTTCAGCGGGCTGCATATAGAACGACAAGATATCGCCCTGATACGCCTCCGCCACATAAGCCACATCAAAACGATGTACACGATACTGCTCATACCATGACTGCTCCCATAAGTCGAGCACATGCTCGATATACTTTACGGAATTGATATGTCCGTTGATGTCAACATCACTGTATTTGGTGGGCAGCGTTCTCACTAACGTGGCATTGTCATCCATCTTCACCCTTGACAGTTTGTCCATCGGGTTATGCTCCTCTGTCTCTACCCAATTCATGAGATCCCCGTTGTTGATCTCCATCAGGTTACAGGGCTGACGTGTCTCTGTATCGATCATCGCCCATATACTTCTCCCATAGCCATAGACCATCCGCTCATCCTCACTGACAATGCGGAAATTACGGTTTGTGAAAAAACGCATCGCACTCTCCACCCATGTCTCCACATAGAATCGGTCATACTGCCGGGGAATCGCATCCAGTTCGATAGCCAGTCGTGACAGCACCCATGTCTTATTCACCGTGTTCAGATAGTTCATCCCGAATCCCCTGTCGCGGCTATGGAAATCAGCAGCGTTCAGCATGTGATTACCCAAATGGCCGATAAACAGTTCGTGACTGACGTCACAATGGAACGGCGATGCCAATTCCAGATATTTTCCTACTCTATTCATTTTCATATAATAATACTTTTGTGGTTATATTACTCTTTCATCTCACGGCGTCTGCGCTCCTGTTCCTCCAGGAAGTCAGATACCTGCTCCACCGTACTTCGTGTGACGGCGATGCGCCCTGAGCGCGTATACTGTAATACACAATGATATTTGTCGAGCGCATGATACAACTCCGTGATATCCTCCGTCATGCCCGACAGCATCACCGAGCAAAAGGTGGGGTTTACCTCCATGATATGGGCATCAGCCTTTCGTATTGTACGGGAGATCTCAGGATTGTTCAGCACCTCGGGTGTTGACAGTTTATATAACCCCACCTCCCTGATGAAGAGCTGGTCATCGGTATAGTAGCTAGCTTTTATCACGTCGATCTTTTTCTCTATCTGTCTCGTGATCTTCACTATCTGATCCTCGTTGCTCCATGCCGTGATGGTATATTTATGCACACCAGGGATACTCGATGCCGATACGTTGAGACTCTCGATGTTCACCTGTCTGCGAGTAAAGACAGCGGTGATCTGATTCAAGATACCGGCAATATTCTCTGAATACACCAAAAGCGTATAAAGTTTTTTCTCATCCATAGTCATCATACTTGTATCTCCAACATCATATCATCCACATCACATCCCGGGGGAGTCATCGGCAGGATATTATCCTCGTTCTTGATGATACACTCCAGGACATACGCACCGGGTGCCTGTAGCATCCGCTTAACGGCAGGTGCCAACTGCTCCCGTTCATATACCAACTCATAAGGTATCTTATAGGCTTCAGAGATCAGTTCATATTTAGGATTCCTCATCTTAGTGAATGACTGTCGGCTGTTGAAAAACATATCCTGCCACTGACGTACATTACCAAGATAATGGTTGTTGAGCATAACCATCTTTACCGGTCGCTCAAATTCCATGATTGTACCTAACTCCTCTATACACATCTGAAAACCGCCGTCACCCATGAAACAGACCACCTTTCGGCTCGGATCTCCATAGGTGGCACCGATAGCGGCGGGCATACCGTAACCCATCGTACCCAAGCCGCCACTCGTACACAGGCTACGCTTGTTGACAAAATGAGAATAGCGGGTGGAGAAAAGCTGGTTCTGTCCCACATCCGTAACGATGATTGCTTCACCCTTGCTGATCTCCGCGACTTGATTCACCACCTCACCCATCAACAGTTGTCCTCCTTTAGGATGAATTGCCGGTTCTATCACTTTCTCTATCTCCTGTTCCTTCAAAGAGTTAAAGGAGGCTTTCCACTCCTCGCGGTGTTTCTCCTCCAATAAAGCGGTAATGGCAGGCAGTGACTCTTTACAGTCGGCGATGACAGCCACATCCGTCTTCACATTCTTGTCGATCTCACTCCTGTCTATATCGAGGTGGATGATCTTAGCCTGTTTAGCGTAAGTCTTCAGATTTCCTGTCACACGATCAGAGAAACGCATACCGATAGCAATCAGCACGTCACATTCCTGTTCTTTCTTGTTAGGAGCGTAATTGCCATGCATACCGAGCATACCCATATTCAAGGGATGCTCACACGACAAGGCACTCAATCCCATCATCGTACAACCGGCAGGGATATCCGCTTTCTCCAAAAAAGCCCTCAACTCCTCATGGGCATCTCCCAGTTCTACGCCCTGTCCCACCAAAGCTAAGGGTTTCTCGGCATTGTTGATCAGCTCCGCCGCTTTTCTCACGGATTCTTTGTCTAAGACGGGATATGGCACATATGACCGTACGAAATGCGCTTTCGATGGTTTATACTCGACCGTCTCCAACTGAGCGTTTTTACTGAAGTCGAGAACCACAGGACCCGGCCGTCCACTTTTCGCGATATAGAATGCCCTGCTGACCGCCCATGCGATATCCTCGGCACGACGGATCTGATAGCTCCACTTACTGATGGGCTGTGACACACCCACCAGATCAACCTCCTGAAAGGCATCTGTTCCCAAGGCTGAGATAGGCACCTGACCGGCGATGACGACAATGGGCGTAGAGTCCATCATTGCATCGGCTACACCTGTCAACGTATTGGTAGCTCCGGGACCGCTTGTTACCAATGCCACACCCACCTTGCCACTGACACGCGCATAGCCCTCTGCCGCATGGGCAGCAGCCTGTTCATGGCGTACTAATATGTGGTCGAAGACTTTCTTCTCTCCCTGTGTATAATCGTATAATACATCATACACGGGCATGATGGCACCACCAGGGTAACCGAAGATTGTCTCTACACCTTCGTCCTGCAATGCTCGCATCAACACCTCTGAACCTGTTATCCTTACTGTCTCCATTATTTCTTTTTTTACCTTCGAACCAAGGGGTATTGTTCTCGTCCTGTCACACGGTATCCATTAATCGATAATTCTCACACCGCCCTTATCCGCGGAACTGACACTCTGAGCATAGGCACGTAAGGCCTTGCTGACCACACGCTGCCGTCTCAACGGCCGTTGCTCACGAGCTTCCAGTTCCTCATCAGTGAGCTTCACATGAATGCTCCTGGCGGGTATGTCGATCACGATGATATCACCATCTTTGATCTTTCCGATATTACCTCCAGAAGCTGCCTCCGGTGAGACATGTCCGATACTCAGTCCGGAGGTACCCCCTGAGAATCTTCCATCGGTAATCAAAGCACATTCTTTTCCAAGGTGCATACTCTTGATATAAGAGGTGGGATAAAGCATCTCCTGCATGCCGGGGCCGCCCTTCGGTCCCTCATGGGTAATCACCACGCAGTCACCACTCTTTATCTTGCCGCCTAAAATTCCCTCGCAGGCGTCCTCCTGAGAGTCAAATACCTTGGCAGGACCCTCGAAATGCCACAAGCTTTCATCCACACCAGCCGTCTTTACCACACAACCATCTTGCGCAATATTGCCGAAGAGCACAGCAAGACCACCATCTTTGGTATAGGCATGGTCAAGGTCACGGATGCACCCTCCCTGACGATCGGTATCCAGAGAAGGGTAATGCTCGTTCTGAGAGCCCATCTCGGTAGAGAAGCGATAGGCCGGTGCGCCAAAATAGATATGTCGTGGATCCGCTGCGTCATAACAAGCGGGATTGAAAGCCTTCTCGCTTACCTGATCGGCAGATGCCGTAATATCATATTGTCTCAACTGCTCTCCTAATGTTTTTCCATCCACACGAATACAATCGCTGTTGATCAGTCCGCCTTTCTCCAATTCCCGGATAATACCTAAGATACCACCGGCACGCCCACACTCCTGAACAGAATAATTCTGGGTGTTAGGAGCCAACTTACACAAACAAGGCACCTTTCTCGACAATTGGTCAATATCCTGCATCTTAAAGTCCACGCCGGCCTCTTGTGCTACCGCCAGGAGATGCAACACCGTGTTGGTACTTCCTCCCATAGCGATATCCAGTGTCATGGCATTCAAGAAAGCCTCACGGGTAGCAATGCTACGGGGAAGGACACGCTCATCACCTTTCTCGTAATAAGCAAGGGCATTCTCCACCACCTGTCGTGCGGCAGCCTTGAAGAGCTCTACACGGTCGGCGTGTGTCGCCAGTATCGTACCGTTACCGGGTAGAGAGAGACCGATAGCCTCTGTGAGGGAGTTCATCGAGTTGGCGGTAAACATACCGGAACAACTACCACACCCCGGACAGGCGCAACGTTCTATCTCTCTGATATCCTCCTCTGTCATGCTGGGGTCAGCACCTTTCACCATAGCAGTGATAAGATCAGCATTCTCCCCTCGCCAACGACCGGCTTCCATCGGTCCTCCGGAACAGAACACGGCAGGGATATTCAGACGCATGGAAGCCATCAGCATACCGGGTGTCACCTTGTCACAGTTGGAGATACAGATCATCGCATCCGCCTTGTGGGCGTTTACCATATATTCCACTGAGTCGGCGATAATATCCCGTGAAGGAAGGGAATAGAGCATACCGTCATGACCCATGGCGATACCATCATCAATAGCAATAGTATTAAACTCGGCAGCATAGCATCCTAAACGCTCAACCTCTTCCCTGACGATCTGCCCGATCTCATGAAGGTGGGTATGACCAGGCACAAACTGGGTAAATGAGTTGACGACCGCAATGATCGGTTTGCCAAACTGTTCCTGTTTCATTCCTGCGGCTACCCACAAAGCACGGGCACCTGCCATCCTTTTACCTTCTGTACAGACAGCACTTCTTAGCTGATGTATCATTTTTACCTATTAATAATATTGTCTGCAAAGGTAGGCAGTTTTTATCACTCCACCAACAAATCTTTCAATAATTTTTGATTATTTGAAAAGATCTTAAATATTTTGGCGATTATTCTTTCAAAATGATTATTTTAAACGAAATGAATCTATTTGATATAAATTACCGCCAGACGGTTGGAGGTATTACCTTGCACGCCCTTACCTACGGCCTCATCCACGATGACGCCACGCCCTGTGAGATAGTCGGCCACCACTTTCGCACGGTTGTCGGACAACAGTTGGTTAATCTCTGCGCCACCTTCCGGTGAGGCGGTTCCGATGACCTGCACGTGTTTACCCTCCTCAATCCTGTCAAGGATCGCCTTGGCGTCGTCGGTCAACTCATATTTCCCCTGTGCGAAAGTGATAAACAGCAGGTTGTCGGCTTTTATCTCTCTGACATCCATGTCTTTCTCCACGATCTTCTCAATCACCTGCGGCGGCTGGTTACGCAGATAGTTGATACGGTCGTTCAGTGCGTTGATCTCTGCCTCGTTCAGCAAATCAGCAATCTTGAAATGATGCGTGCCGTTGGAGTTCTTGAAATGGTAGGCTAGTCCGCCATTCACCTGGAAGAAACTCCTGTGCTTGTTGTAGGCAGCCCCCTCATAGCCATTTCCATTAAGAGAGAAGATGAAAGCGGGCTCAACATACACCTGCCAGGCTTTGGATTTCCCGAGATGGAAGGCCAGATTCACCCCCGCTTTTGAAATCATCTGATTGTGATTCAACGAGTTATATATGATGTTGTTCTTCGTGCCGAAGATATGTCCCCATCCCAAGCCATAGACAGCAGAAACATCGAAGGAACGAGGTTCACCGAGATAACCGCCAATCCAGTTGGAGAGGTTCACCGTTCCTAATAACAGAGTATTGACATCCCTCACCACAGTTCCTGTGGAAGACAACGGCTTATTGGAGAAATAGGCATTGCTCTCAACAGCCAACCCAAAGACTGGGGTGAAATAACGCCCTACCCGGATACCGGCATTGGAGTTAAGGCCATTGAGCCATTTACTCTGCCCTGTCGTTTTTGTCGCCACGCCGCCATTAATACCCACATATATATTATCAGCGTTCTTACTCTCGAGGACAGTCTGCGCATTTACCATTGTCACGGCCATCATGGCGGCCAAAACCATAAATAACTTTCTCATAATTATCCTTTTAACTGATTACTATCGCAAAATAAATCATTTTTTTCGTAAATTCAAAACTTTATAAGGAAAAAACTGACTCTCATCAGGATTTTTAGGAGATGGATTACAGGGAACACATGAGCAATAAAAATAAAAATATCTTTTCTTCCGTCTTATTAAGATTTTTTGTACCTTTGTGGACAAATAATAATTGTATGAGGAAAATAATCCTGATCACAGGAGGACAACGCTCAGGAAAAAGCGCTTTTGCAGAGAGGACAGCCCTGAGTCTCTCCGACCATCCCGTCTATCTCGCCACGGCTCACATATGGGATGAGGAGTTCCGACAGCGGGTGAGAAAGCATCAGGACCGCCGTGGCTCACAGTGGACGAACATCGAGGAAGAGAAATATCTCAGTAAGCATAACATCACGGGAAAAGTGGTTGTCATCGACTGTATCACACTGTGGTGTACGAACTTCTTTTTCAAGCAGGGAGCGCCTGAGTGGGAGCAGCCCTCTGTTGATGAGGCACTCCGAGACATCACTGAAGAGTTCGACCGTTTCACGCAGCAGGACGCCACCTTCATCTTCGTCACCAACGAGATAGGCAGTGGCGGGGTGAGTCCCGACCCCATCCAGCGCCGTTTCACTGACTTAGAGGGGTGGATGAACCAGCATGTGGCGGCGAAGGCCGACGAGGTGATCCTCATGGTCAGCGGCGTCCCCTTCAAAGTCAAAGGATAATAATTATTACATAACATATCATGAGATTATTCCAAATCAAGAAACCCGACGAGACGATTCGTCAACAGATCATCGACAAGATAGACAACCTTAACAAGCCCAAAGGCTCATTAGGAAGATTGGAGACCTTGGCAGAACAGCTGTGTATGATCCAACAGACACTGTCTCCCACCCTGACCCATCCCTGCCATCTGCTCTTCGGTGGCGACCACGGCATCGAGCGTGAGGGAGTAAGCGTATCTCCCCGTGATGTCACCTGGCAACAGATGCGTAACTTCACCTGTGGTGGTGGTGGTGTGAATATGTTCTGTAGGCAGCACCACTTCACCTTATATATAATAGACATGGGGGTAGATCACGACCTCACTGACAATCCTGCCATCCTCAACCGGAAGATTAGGCGTGGCACCCGCAATTTTCTCTATGAACCAGCCATGACGGAAGAGGAGTGGCAGCGGGCGATAGAGACTGGCTGCGAACTGGTGGACACCTGCTATGCCGACGGCTGTAATATCATCTGTATGGGAGAGATGGGCATTGCCAACACCTCTCCGTCCAGTATTTGGATGCACCTCTTCGGCAATATTCCCCTCGACGAGTGTATCGGCGTGGGTGCCGGACTCAACTCTGAGGGACTGCAGCACAAACGGGAGATTCTCCATCAGGCAGTAGACCTTTTCCTCTCCCATGGTGATACCGACACCGAATATATCCTCCGTTACTTTGCCGGCTATGAGATGGCAGGCGCCATCGGTGCGATGCTCCGTGCCGCGGAGAAAGGGATGACCGTGATGGTGGATGGTTTTATCATGACAGCCTGTATGTTAGCTGCCTCACGACTGTATCCCGAGGTACTTCACTATGCTGTCTTCGGACATTGCGGTGATGAGGGTGGCCACCGCAGGATGCTCACGCTGATGAATGCCGAGCCGTTGTTACATCTGGGGCTTCGCCTGGGAGAAGGTACCGGTGCCCTCTGCGCCTACCCGATTATTGAGAGTGCCGTTCACATGGTCAACGAGATGAATAATTTCCAAAATGCGAAAATCACTAAGTATTTTTAGTTTAGGGTTTAGAGTTTAGGGTAATATGGAAATAAAAATTGATCAGACACGATGGTGGCAAAGGATATACGCCGCTTTCATCTTTTTCACCCGCCTGCCGCTATGGCGATGGTATGAACCGCCGAAAGCGTGTTATAAGTCGGTGGTGGAGCATTGGCCCCTCACCGGATGGCTTACGGGCGGTGTCATGGCAATGATCCTCTACTTCGGCAGTATGCTCTTCCCATGGTCTGTCACCGTGCTGCTCGCCATTATAGGGAGGATCCTCATCACCGGTGCCCTCCACGAAGACGGCTTAGCCGATTTCTGCGACGGCTTCGGTGGCGGCGGTAACGACCGTGAGCGGATTCTCGCCATCATGAAAGACTCCCATATCGGCACCTACGGTGTAATCGGGCTGATTCTTTATTTCTCGCTCCTGTATCTCTGTCTCTCCAAGATGATGCCAGCAACTGCCGCTCTGGTAGTCTTTGCCGGTGATGCCTACAGCAAGCTCTTAGCCGGACAGATTATCATGTTCCTGCCCTATGCCCGCACGGAGAGTACCAGCAAGGCACATAATGTATATCGGAAGATTGGTATCAAGGAGGGTATCAGCATGTTCCTGCAAGGCATCCTCCCCCTCTGTCTCCTCCTCTTCCTCAGCTATAAGGATACGCCCCTGCGCTGGGATCTGCTGGTCTTCGTACCCTGCTTCGTCATGTATTTCCTCTATTATATGATGCATCGTAAGATACGGGGATATACCGGCGACTGCTGTGGCGCACTGACACTAATCATCGAACTGTCATTCTATCTCACCATCGTAACCCTCTTGTAACATGGAAGTTTTCCTTGTAAGACATACCAGCGTGAAGGTACCCAGAGGAACCTGCTATGGATGGAGCGACGTGCCGCTGTCTGACACCTTTGAGGAAGAAGCCACACGCACCAGACAGCAGTTGGAAGGACTCTCCTTCGATAAGGTATATACCTCTCCCCTCTCGCGTGCCCGCCGGTTGGCTGCTTTCTGCGGCTTCACCAACGCCATCATCGACGACCGTCTGAAAGAGATGTTCATGGGAGAATGGGAGATGCGCACCTACGAGGAGATAGAACAGAATGACCCACATATCCAACAGTGGTTCGATGACTATATGCACGAGCCCACCACCAATGGTGAGAGCTTCCCTGTGTTTTACCAGCGTGTGAGCGCCTTCCTCAATGAGTTGCGCCAACAAACCTTTCAGCAGGTGGCAGTCTTCGCCCACGGCGGTGTGTTGGTGAGCGCCGGACTCTATGCCGGTATCTACCCCACTGACAACCCCTTCCGCTTTATCGCACCCTATGGGGGCATCATTCATATCACTCTCTAAACGCCTGAAGTCATGAACAAGAGATCTCTGCTGCTGTCGCTCCTGATAATCCTTGCCACTGTCGTCCCTGCACAACGGCCGGCATACACGAAGATGTCCTCATGGCTGCGACATGCCTGTAACGATACCTCCTCTGTTCGTAAGATAAAAGGAAAAAAGAACACCAGACCGTCGGTATGCGCCTTCGTGCGTCTGTCTGCCCCGCAACCCCAACTATTACAAGCCTACGGATGTACCCCGCTGGCACAGTTCGGCAACCTCTTCATCGCTGACATCCCTCTTCACCAGCTGTCCTCCCTCAGTCGTCATCCACAGATCACGACCATCGAGGCTGGCCCCTCGCGCCAACTACTCCTCGACACCGCACGTACCATCGTACAGGTGCCACCCATACAGGGAGCCGCTTCCACTCTGCCTCAAGCATATACCGGCAAAGGTGTCGTGATGGGGATACAGGATGTGGGGTTCGACCTCACTCACCCCAATTTCTATGATACAGCCTGTCACGAGAGTCGCATCCGCAGGTTCTGGGATCAGTTGTCAACCGATACCCTCGGCAGTAACCTGTTGGTAGGTGCCGACTATACCACCCCTGCCACCATCGCCACCTATGCCCATAGCCGAGATGCTTCAATCATCCAGCATGGTAATCACACTGCGGGAATCGCCGCCGGCACCGGCTATGACACACCCTACCGTGGTGTGGCATACGAGAGCGATCTCTGTCTGGTGAGCAATGCGGTGGTCAACGATACTGTATTTATCCGTCAAGATGATCTATACAAATACACCTCAGCCACCGACGTGCTGGGATTCAAATACATTTTCGACTATGCCGAAGAGCAGAACCAGCCGTGCGTTATCTCTTTCAGTGAAGGGGAGCGTGAGGATCTCGACGGAGAGTGCCGCCTCCTATATGAGGCTCTTGACAGTCTGGTGGGACCCGGACGCATCCTCGTTGCCTCTGCCGGCAATGACGGTGGGCACAACACTTTTTTCCTCAAGGAGTCTGACGAGGAACAGAAGGGTGCCTTTCTGTTACGCTACGGTATGAACGACTATTTCCGAGTGAGAACGAGAGATCATGTAAACATGCGACTGGTGGTGTACGACTATGGCGGCGGCCGTGACACGTTGCTCCTCTCCACCACGGATATCCTTTCTCAGCAAGACTCTCTCCTCACGGACACCCTGCAGCTGTGCGGTGTCACCATGACATTCGAGGTCTGTGCCTATCCCTCCTCCTACGACAACCAGCTTATTATATACGATTTCTATATCACTTCCTCCGAGCGATTCGGCTACAACCATCCTGTCTCTTTCGAGATCATCGGGAAAGGAGCCACGGCGGAGTTCCTGTTGGATAAGGGCGACCTGATTACCAACAACCTGAACCCTGCACTTAATGCCGGAGAACCGATCCACTCAGTATACAGCCCCTCCACGGCACCGAGGGTGATCAGCGTGGGAGCCACAGCCTACCGCACGTCGTATGTCAACGCGGCAGGAACCACCATCCGCAACAACTGGGGCTCACAAGGCGAGCGCGCCCACTATTCTGGCATCGGTCCTACCCTCGATGGACGGGTAAAACCCGATGTGGTGGCACCGGGCACTAATATCCTGTCGTCCATGAGCAGCTATTACCTGGAGGAGCACCCGGACGAGACAAACGCCACCGTAGCTTATTCCGACTTCCACGGACGCCGCTATCCCTGGGCGGCAGAGACAGGCACCTCCATGTCAGCACCCCTCGTGGGCGGCATCATCGCCTGTTGGCTGCAAGCACGCCCCGACCTCACTCCGGAAGATATCATCGATCTGTTTAGCAAGACCTGTAAGCGGCAAGATGACGTTTCCTATCCCGACAAGGAATATGGATATGGGGAGATCGATGCCTACAAAGGGCTACTCCAGATACTCGGACTGTCCGGCATACCAACTATCAGCACCTCACAACCCACGGGGGTAACATTCCGTCTGCACAACCGACAGTTGTCCGTCATCTTCGAGGAATCCACCTCTGCGGAGGTGCATTTGGGTCTCTACAACCTTCATGGGGAATGTCTCCAACTACTGACGATTCCCCAGGGCATCACTGTCTATACCCTTCCCCTGCCATTGCCCGCCGGTGTCTATGTCATACAACTGAACAACGGCAATCCCGCCCTGCATGGCTCCACCCTCATCCGGTTATGATAATATATTCACTCAAGTTTCGCATTCGCTCAATTCACCTTTCACTTACAAAACCCCCATTTTTAGGTATTGCATATTACCGAACAACCCCTTATCTTTGCAACCGTAGAATAAATAAAAAAGAAAAGAAATGGGAAAAACTGTAGTTATATTCGGTTCGTCAACCGGAACTTGTGAGGCAATTGCAGAGAAAATTGCAGATAAATTGAGCGCAACAGCAGTTAATGTCACAGACATGGATGAAGAAGTGCTCGCAGCAGATAACCTGATTATCGGTACCTCCACGTGGGGAGCCGGTGAGTTGCAGGACGATTGGTATGACGGTGTGGAGACACTGAAAGGTAGTGATTTGTCTGACAAGGTCGTAGCCATCTTCGGTTGCGGCGACTCCTCCAGTTATAGCGACACATTCTGCGGTGCCATGAAAGAATTGTACGATGCTGCCAAAGCCGCTGGTGCCTTGGTAGTAGGTGCTGTTTCCCCCGACGGATATACGTTCGATGACAGTGACGCCGTTGTTGACGGCATGTTCGTGGGTCTACCTCTCGATGATGTCAACGAAGACGACAAGACCGACGAGCGTATCGACGCATGGGTGAGCCTTATCACGGAAAGTTTGAAATAAATGATTGAAATAGATAATTTTATGGTCTTTAAAAATCTTGTTCGCTAAAATAAAATTCATAATGTTTTTGTATAATCATAAAATCGGCTGTCCGGGAGGATGGCCTTTTTTTTTGGCAATGGAAATGGGGAAAGCATAAACTGCCAAATGAACTTTTTCCGGCGAAAGGATTAGAGTCTTAGAGTATAAGCAACAGACTACTCCTCATCGTAGTTGTGGTGGAAGGCTGCTACCGCCATGATACCTCGGCGGAACATCTCCAGCGGCATATTCTCGTTGGGTGAATGAATAGCGTTGCTCTCCAGTCCGAACCCCATGAGGATCGTCTTCATACCCAATACCTTCTCGAAGGTGGCGATGATAGGGATGCTCCCACCCCTGCGCACTGGTAACGGCCGTTTACCGAAGGCTGTCTCGAAGGCACGCTCTGCGGCACGATAAGCAGGAAGGGTGATTGGACAGACATATCCCTCACCGCCATGGAGATAGTCAACCTTCACAGTGACACCCTTCGGGGCGATACGCTGCAGATGGTCGCACATCAGCCGTGCGATCTTCTCACTCTGCTGGTGTGGCACCAAACGGGTAGATATCTTCGCAAAGGCCTTGCTTGGAATCACGGTCTTGGCACCCTCACCGGTATAGCCACCCCAGATACCGCAGCAGTCGAAAGCTGGTCGGCAGCCGTTACGCTCCAGTGTGCTATAGCCCTTTTCGCCAAACACCTCATCGACATTGATAGCCCGTTTGTATTTCTCCTCATCGAAAGGAATATCAGCGATGAGCTTACGTTCTGTCGGTGCTATCTCCTCCACGTCATCGTAAAAACCTGGCACAGTAATACGTCCGTCCTCATCTGTGAGTTGTGCGATCATCTTACAGAGTGCGTTGACAGGGTTCATCACAGCCCCGCCGAAATGTCCGGAGTGAAGGTCACGGTTAGGGCCGGTCACCTCCACCTGCCAATAGGCGAGGCCACGCAGTCCTGTGGTGAGCGATGGTAGTTCGGCGCTGAGCATCGACGTGTCGGAAACGAGGATAATATCCGCCTTGAGCAGTTCCTTATGTTGCTCGCAGAAGGCTTCTAAGCTGGGTGATCCTATCTCCTCCTCACCCTCGAGGATAAACTTCACGTTATGCCGTAGCAGGTTGTTATGGGTGAGGTACTCAAAGGCTTTCGCCTGGATGAAGGTTTGCCCCTTGTCATCGTCAGCGCCTCGTGCCCACAGCCGTCCCTCACGGATCTCCGGTTCGAAGGGATCGCTCATCCATTGCTCCAGCGGCTCCACGGGCATCACGTCGTAGTGTCCGTAAACAAGTACCGTCTTCGCTTCGGGGTTGACAAGCTTCTCGGCATACACCATTGGATTGCCGTTGGAAGGCATCACCTCAGCCCTGTCAGCACCAGCCTGCAGCAATAGTTCCTTCCATCGTTCAGCGCAGCGTAGCATATCTGGTTTATGCTCACTCTGAGAACTGATACTTGGAATGCGGATCAGGCTATACAGTTCATCGAGCATTCTCTCTTTGTTTTCTTGAATATAATCTTTAATCTCCATCATGGTATTGTTGTTTTGAATAAAAAATTTGTTTTTTGTTACCTCAACATCACGTCTTATGACCTTAGAGGTACTTCATGTGGCAAAAATACAAAATTATAAGGATATATCAAAAAAAATGAGGATTTAGAATACAATTCATGGAATTTATAATTATCTTTGCATAGAATAAGGAGTAATCCTACAAATAATGTATTATCAAAACAATCATATCATGAAACAGAAAAATCTTATCCTTTTGCTGATTGTCACATCGATACTCGTATCGTGCGGCACCACCTCCACCGTGCCCATCACCGGCAGAAAACACCGTCTGTCAGTTAGCGATGATCAAGTGCTCAGTCTGAGTGCCCAGGAATACGCCAGTTACATGAAGTCGGCCAAAGCCTCTACCAACGTGACGAACACCGCCATGGTGAAGCGTGTTGGACAGAAGTTGGCTTCTGCCGTAGAGTCTTATCTCAACACCCACGGCTATTCCGCCGAGGTAAAGAATTTCAGTTGGGAATTTAACCTCGTGCAGGACCAGAGTGCCAACGCCTTCTGTATGCCGGGTGGAAAGATCGTGGTATATGAGGGTATCCTCCCCATCACGCAGGACGAGGCATCGCTGGCCATCGTCTTAGGACACGAGATTGCCCATGCTGTGGCAAAGCACAGTGCCGAACAGATGAGTAAGTCGAGTCGCTCGCAGACCGGTCTACAGATTGGCAGCGGCATTCTCTCAGCCATTGGCATCGATCAGGGTATCACCTCTGCCGCTACCTCGATAGCCAGTCAGGGTCTACAACTGATGAACCTGAAGTATTCGCGTGACAACGAGAGTGAGGCTGACTATATGGGACTGATCTTCGCCGCTATGGCAGGCTATGATCCTAACGTGGCCGTCACCTTCTGGCAGCGCATGGCAGCCAGCAGCAGTAGCAGCACGCCGGCGTTCCTGAGCAGTCACCCGTCTGACGAAAAACGTATCACCGACATCCAGAAACATCTGCCCGAAGCTCTGCAGTATTACAAAGGCGGCACCACCCAAAGTACCAATACCATCAAGAGCACCGGTACCCTGCGCATGAAATAAGAAGGGTATTCAGCTTACGATAAGCCACAGCATAGATGAACATCCTGAAAGTCATCTTCGCAGCACCGCGACCCAGTAAGATCAACGATATGCCGGCTACTGTCACACGCTGGTGGAAACGGGAAAACTTCTCGGCGCTCACCTTCTTCGGTTATATCCTTACCAGCGGGGAGAACATCGCCAATCATCTGAATGGTAGGTTCGACGCACTGAAAAACCATGAGATGATACACCTGCGGCAGGCACAGGACACACATAACTCATGGTTCTGTTTCTATGCCCGTTATCTGTGGTATTCCCTGCTGGCGATGAGGTATTACCGGAAGTTGCCCAAGGCATCGTATTATCTGAACCCTTTCGAGATGGAGGCTTATCTGAATATGAACGACCTGCACTACCTTAGAGGACTTGACAATGGTACCTCGGGATGGCGGGAATATGCCAGGATGCCACTGAGAGAGCGGCTTACTATAATGAAAAAATATCTGCACACAGAATAGCAGGAATGCGAATTTTTGCGAACTTATCTTCTTGGTAGGTTCGCATTTTTAGCGTATCTTTGCCGTATGAACGAAATCAGTTTATCGATACTCGGCTTTTCCGATAGGGAGTTGTTCCTGGTTCTCATCGTCGTAGTGACGTACGTCACCTTATTTATAGTAACCGTACAGAACAGTAAGCGGAAGATCCTGCAGCTTAACGAACGGTTGCAGAAGATCAACGCCCTGAAAGAGGAACAAGAAGCGAAGAGCGGGCAGCGTATTGAGCAAAACCAGCAGCGCATCATTGAGTTGGAGAAAATCATCCATAAGCTGGGTGACGAGAACTCCATGCTGAAGCTGGAGTTGGAGGAGCGTAAGGCGAAGCTCGACTATACCAATAAGGTGGCGCGCATTGAGCAAGAAAGACGTCAACAGGCAGAGAGTGTGATCATGAGCTCCTCAGTGTACGGGAAGATCAAAGAGCTGTTGGCACGAGGCCGGAGCTTAGGCGATGATGACTGGAAGGCGCTGACAATACTCATCAACGAGGTGTATTCTGGTTTTACCGAGCATCTGTTCAGTCTGTATCGCATGAGTGAGCAAGACTACCATGTGTGTCTGCTCATCAAGATCCATATCCAGCCCAAGGATATCGCCACTCTCACGGCGCACAGCAAGGAGAGTGTGGCATCCACACGAAGCCGGCTGTACCAAAAGATCTTCGGCAAGAAGGGCTCCACTAAGGAATGGGATGACTTTATCCTCTCGCTGTGATATGAAACGAAAAGTGAAGGGAGTAGACAACGCCTCCATCGTTGCCGGATAGGAAGTTAAAGAAGTAAAAGAAGAACAAATAATATATACGACTATGATTGAATATTTTGCACAGAACATGTGGCAGTTGTGGGTGATTATCGCTGTGATCTGCCTGATCTTAGAACTGATGAACGGTGATTTCTTCATCATGTGCTTTGCCATCGGTGGGGTGTGTTCCTCGCTGGCAGCCGCCGTAGGAGGAAACATTTATGTACAACTGGCGGTGTTCGCCATCGCCTCGGTGCTCAGTCTCTTCTTCGTACGTCCTGCCGCCCTACGCTACCTGCATAAGAACGAGGACACGAGGGTGTCGAACGCCGATGCTCTGATTGGACAGATGGGCAGGGTGAGCGAGTCTATCGTTGCCGACGGTTTCGGTCGGGTAGCCATCGACGGTGACGACTGGAAAGCGCTCTCGATAGACGGGCAGCCGATAGAGAAAGGTGCCCGTGTGAAGGTGGTATCGCGCGAGAGTATTATCATCACCGTAGAGAAAGTATAGGGTTAAGTGAATAATTAAATATAATATTATTATGGATTTTGTAAGTTTTGGAAGTTTTGTGCTGATTATCATTGTGATACTGGCACTCGTATTAGTAAAGAAGAGTCTGATCATCATTCCACAGAGTGAGACGAAGATCGTAGAACGATTGGGTAAGTATTACGCTACCCTACAACCGGGTATTAACATCATCATCCCCTTCATCGACCGAGCGAAAGAGATCATCACGCTCAACCGCGGGAGATACGTCTATTCAAACAGCATCGACCTGAGGGAGCAAGTGTATGATTTCGACAAGCAGAACGTGATCACGAAGGATAATATCCAGATGCAGATCAACGCCCTGCTGTATTTCCAGATCGTGGATCCCTTCAAGGCGGTGTATGAGATATCCAACCTCCCCAACGCCATTGAGAAACTCACGCAGACAACACTGCGTAACATCATCGGAGAACTGGAGCTCGACCAGACACTCACCTCCCGTGACACGATCAACACCAAGCTGCGCGCCGTACTTGACGATGCCACTAACAAATGGGGTATTAAAGTGAACCGTGTGGAGCTGCAGGATATCACACCGCCGCAAAGCGTGCTCATGGCCATGGAGAAACAGATGCAGGCTGAGCGTAACAAACGTGCTACCATCCTCACATCAGAGGGTGATAAACAATCGGCCATTCTTCAGTCGGAAGGTGAGAAAACATCCACCATCAATCGTGCCGAGGCTCAGAAGCAACAAGAAATCCTGCGCGCCGAGGGTGAGGCCCAGGCCCGTATCCGTAAGGCTGAGGCAGAGGCTATTGCCATCGAGAAGATCACCGAGGCTGTGGGAAAGAGTACCAATCCTGCCAACTACCTGCTGGCACAGAAGTATATCCAGATGATGGAGGAACTGGCACACAACAATCAGGCAAAGACCGTTTACCTACCTTTCGAGGCTACCAACATGCTGGGCAGCATCGCCGGCATCAAAGAACTCTTTAAGCAAGAATAATCATGAGGATATGTATCGTGGCCGGGGCGCGCCCTAATTTTATTAAGGTAGCCCCGCTCATCAGAGCTATACAACATACCGAAGGTATTTCTTATCAACTGGTGTATGCTGGTAAGGAAGATGACCTGACTCTGGAGACGACCTTGTTCGACGACTTGCAGATATCACACCCAGACGTGTTCCTGGGAGTGGAGAGCAACAACCTTAACGAGCTTACCGGCATGGTGATGGGGGCTTTCGAACAGTATCTGCAAGAGTGCCCCACCGATGTGGTCGTGGTAGTTGATGACCTGGCCAGTACGATGGCCACCGCCATCGTCACCAAGAAACAGGGTATCCTGCTGGCACATCTCGTGGCAGGCACCCGTAGCTTCGATATCAAGATGCCCAAGGAGATCAACCGCTTGGTGATCGACGGACTGAGCGACTTGCTCTTTACCGCCGGCATGAGCAACAGCAGCATCACCAACCGTGAGGGAGCCGAGCAAAGCAGGGTGTACATGGTAGGGAATATCCTCATCGACAACCTGCGCTTCAACAAAGACAGATGGCAGCGACCGATGCTGATGGACACGCTCAGCCTTGAGGATAAAGGGTATATCGTCTTCACGCTTAATCGTAAGGCATTGATAGCCAACGATGGAAACCTCAGGGAGATGCTTGCGGCCATCCTGCGAAAGGCAGGTGATACACCTGTTGTGGCTCCATTGAGAGGAGCCGCCCGTGAAACAGTTAAACGACTGTATGAGCAGTTGCGACCCACTGTCGGCAGTCTGCTCTATCTCGTGGATGCCATGCCTTATCTGGAGTTCGGCTATTTCACCGCCCATGCCAAAGGAATCATCACCGACAGTGGTAACGTAGCGGAGGAGGCGACCTTCAACGGGATACCCTGCATCACCCTGAACAGTTACACCGAACATATTGAGACAGTGAAGTATGGTACGAACGTACTGGTGGGAGAAGATCCGGAACAGCTGGCCGTTGCTGTAGAGAAGATCGTAAGCAACCAATGGAAGACATCATCCCTGCCTGACCGCTGGGATGGACGCACAGCAGAACGTATCGTCCAGATACTACTGAATATGTAGTTTTAAAATGATTAGAGACGTTTCGGACTATACAACAAAAGGGGCAGACATAGAGTCTGCCCCTTTTGTTATACTTCTTGATGATCTCCTTCTATTTCTTAAAGAGACTGGCGATATAGAGCACTACTACGGCTCCTACTACTGCGGTACCCACAGCGCCTATCGTTCCACCCCAGTTGATATTTAGGATGTTAAACAGCCATCCGCCGACAACACCACCGATAACACCGAGAATACAATTCCACAAACAGCCGAATCCTTGGCCACGCATGATCTTTCCTGCGAGGAAGCCGGCGATAATACCAACAATAATTCCTCCGATAAGTCCTTCTGTCATAATTATATCATATTAAAAGTTCAACATCATTCCTGCACAAAGATATAAATAATTTTTGTATCTACAAGGGATTGAGGGGAAAAAGGTGAAAAGGAAGGGGAGTTAAGGAGGGAAGAAGGGATTCTCTAATCATTAAACAGGGCGACGAGCGGCAGATGGTCGCTATACCCCTTGTTGTAACGGTAGCCGATGAAATTACGGAGCGGTTTCACTCCCCCGTATTTCTTGTCCTCCTCCAAGAGAAAGGGAGCATCATGAATGACACACGAAAGCAGTCGTTTACGCAGCTCCTCACTCACCACGATATGGTCGATGCGCTGCCAGCGTGACTGATACTTATACGTACCCTTGGCACCATGAGAGCCCATAGCATCCTGCGAGATATCACAGAGTCCGGCTTCTTCGAGCCGTCGCAACGCCGCATCACCAGTATCATCGTTGAAATCCCCCATGATGATGATACTGGCCTGAGGTGAGAGGCTGCGGATAGAGTCAACCGTGGCGATGATCTTCTCCGCCACCAACAAACGGTGTGGGCGTGTCTTCCTCTCACCCCTGAAACGACTGGGGGCATGCACCACCATCAGATGAAGGGTATCCCCAGAGATGAGTGTTCCTGCTGCATAGAGGATATCTCGGGTGGGGCGCATATCCTTCAAGGGAGGGATACGGATAGCATGGGAATGGATCAACCGGAAGGAGAAGGGGGAATACATTAATGCCACATCGATACCCCGCTGGTCGGGACTGTTGGTCATCACATATTCATAACCAGCATGACGTAAGAGTGACCGTCGAGTAAGGTCACGCATCACACTGTCATTCTCCACCTCACAGAGAGCCACAAAGTCGGGCAACTCCCAGTCTGCCGACTGCTCCCCGCAAGAGATAATCTCCTTGGCGATATGGTTCACCTTATCCCAATAGCGGTGACTGTTCCAATGTCTTGCCCCTTCCGCCAGATACTCCTGATCTTGTTTCAATGAGTCATGACGCGTATCGAAGAGGTTCTCACAGTTTAGTTCCACGAAGGTGATGATACCCAAGAGTATGCTCAGCATAGTGTTGTTTTACGACTTGTCTATTTGTATGTCACGACTCACATTATGGCGAATCTTCTTCAGATAGGCTGCCATGCCATCATTGTCTTTGTTATCAATGATCTCCAGCAGCTCTTTCAGTTCCTCCCTTATCTGTACGACGTTATCATGGGTGTACGGGTTGAAGAGTATCTCCCGCAGCAGGAAGTCATCCTCGTTGAGTACCCCTCTGGCAATATTCATGTGTCGCTTGAAGGTGGTACCCGGCGCATCCTGATGCTTCATGACAGCTGCAAAAACGAAAGTACTCACAAAGGGGATACTCAGCGAGTATGCCACCGTCTTGTCGTGCTCCTCGAAAGTGTATTCATAAATGTTCAGTCCGAGTTTCTGATACAGATCCTTGAAGAAGATTCTCCCTATGAAGTCACCCTCACTGATGATAATCGCATTCTCCTCACTCAACTGGTTGAGATTCGCAAAGGTAGGTCCGAACATAGGATGCGATGACACATAGTGCATGCCCGTTGACTCATAAAACTCCTTCAGTCCTGTTTTCACTGAGGCAATATCGCTGATGATACACTCTTTCGGCAGATGAGGGATCACTTCCTGAAAAGCCGGTATCGTATATTTCATCGTCACCGCATTAATCAGCAGTTCTGGCTGGAATGCCTCTATCTCCTCCATGGTGGTGAACCTAAGCGTGTTATAGGTGAACCGCATCCGTTTGGGATCTCTCTCATATACCGCCACCTCATGGTCGAAACTCAGCAGATCAAGGAAGAAACTCCCCATTTTACCGGCACCTAATACTAATATTCTCATTTTCTCTATACTCTGAATCCTAAACTATTATCTGTTAATTATCTCTATTTGCTGGCGCACACTCTCCTCATGGATCGCCTCAAAGACTTTCTTGACAAAGATAGCATCCATCCCGAAGAGAGACCCCTGGGCACCCCGTTTGTCGAGAATCTCATTATATCGATGCGCCTGCAGCACAGTCATGTTATGCTCTTTTTTATACTGTCCGATCTCACGACATACACGCATACGCTTCGAGAGGATATCCATCACCTGGTTATCCAGTTGGTCAATCTGCTTACGCAACTGGACGATACCCTCGGTGGTAATCTTCTCATCACGTACCACCAGCAGAGTGAGGATATAGTCTAACACATCGGGAGTCACCTGCTGCCGTGCATCACTCCAAGCGCTGTCAGGATCACAATGGCTCTCCACGATCAAGCCATCAAAGCCGAGATCCATCGCCTGCTGACACAGGGGAGCTATCAAGTCGCGCCTCCCACCGATATGGCTGGGGTCACAGACAATAGGCAGTCCGGGGATGCGACGACGCAGTTCAATAGGTATTTGCCACATCGGCAGGTTACGGTACATCGACTTATCATAGCTGGAGAATCCCCGGTGTATAGCACCCAACCGTTTGATACCCGCACCATTCAAGCGTTCCATCGCCCCAATCCACAACTCAAGGTCGGGATTTACAGGATTTTTGACGAATACCGGGATATCAACACCCCTCAGACTATCAGCTATGGCCTGCATGGCAAAGGGATTGGCGGTGGTCCGTGCTCCTATCCAGAGCATGTCCAACCCGTATTTCAGCGCTAACTCCACATGTTCGGGGGTAGCCACCTCTGTTGTTATCAGCATCCCTGTCTCGTCTTTTACACGTCTTAACCATGGCAGGGCTTTCTCTCCATGTCCCTCGAAACCACCGGGCTTCGTACGGGGTTTCCATATTCCGGCACGGAAGTTATGACACCCCTTACTGGCCAGCTCAAAGGCGGTTTTCATCACCTGCTCCTCTGTCTCTGCCGAACAAGGACCCGCAATTACAAACGGGCGCTCATTATCGCTTGGTAATCGTAACGCTTCTAATTCTAATTCCATATCTTTTACTATTAACAATCTTATCATCAATAAGGGCAACCCTAAACCCCAATTATCGTGCAAACCGAATGCAGTGAAACTTGTTTCAATGCTGAGGTGCAGCCGATAATCACGGCGAAGCCGTAAACTCTAAACGGGAACGGGAACGTTAACGGGAACCCTAAACTATAAACTATGAACTATGAACTCTAAACTATGAACTCTAAACCATTTATACGACGCAATGCCTCCTGCATCTTCTCTTCGCTGGCACAAAGGGAGATACGGATATACCGACGGCCAATGCTGCCAAAGATAAACCCCGGGGTGATAAACACCCTTGCCCCATGAAGCACACGCTCGGTAAGTTCCTCCGCATCCTGATATCGCTCAGGGATCTTTCCCCACAGAAACATTCCCACCTGACGAGGGTCGAAGGAGCATCCCAACAATGTCATGATCTGCTCTGCTATCTTCCTTCTGTTGGCATATACGGTGATGTTCGCATGACGGTGCCACTCCTCATCGTTATTCGTAAGTGCATGGGCTGCAGCCAACTGTATTCCACGGAACGTACCACTGTCGATATTACTCTTCACCTTGAGGATCCACTGAATAAACTGCGGGTTGGAGATACACATACCCACACGCCACCCCGGCATGTTATGACTCTTTGAGAGTGAGTTGAGCTCAATACAGCACTCCTTCGCTCCCGGCACCTGCAAGATTGACATTCGGCACTCATTGAGAATAAACGAATAGGGATTGTCATTGACAACAACCAAATGATGACGCCGGGCAAAATCCACCAAACGCTCATAAGTATCCATGCGGGCCATACCACCAGTAGGCATGTGGGGGTAGTTTGTCCACATCAAGCGCACCCTCGACAAATCCATCCTCTCCAACTCATCAAAATCAGGCTGCCACCCATCCTCCTCCAAGAGATTATAGTTCACTACCTTAGCACCCAGCAACTGACTCAACGAGGTATAGGTGGGATAACCCGGATTGGGCACTAACACCGTTTCCCCTGGATTGACAAAAGCTAAGGTGACATGAAGGATACCCTCCTTGGAGCCTATCAGCGGCTGCACCTCCGTCTGAGGATCCACCACCACACCATACCATTTCTGATAGAAAGCTGCCATCGCCTGACGTAACTCCGGAGTACCCATCGTAGGTTGATAACCATGACTATCCTCCTGTCTTGCCACCTCACAGAGGGTCTCTATCGTCTGTGATGATGGTGGACGGTCAGGACTGCCGATGGCCAGACTGATGATATCCTTCCCCTCGGCGTTCATCTGTGCCACCTCTTTCAGCTTCCTGCTGAAATAATACTCCGTTACCAGCGACAGCCTATCGGCCGGTTGTATCTCATACTGGGTTCTTTGCTTCATTGTATTCTCCTAATATTTGCAGTTCTTTGGTTAGGGGCATGATGGCATCGATGCTCTGGCGATAGCGTGTGAGGTTATCATACAACACATCTATATAGAACATATATTCCCATTCATGACCGATGATAGGCAGACTCTGTATCTTCGTGAGGTTGATCTTATAGAAAGAGAGGATGCTCAACACCTGAGAGAGAGAACCTTCCTCATGGGGTAAGGAGAAAACCAGACTCGACTTATTCGTCTTCTCCAAGGGACGGAGGAAGTCGGCTTTATGTGGATTACACGTCACCAGGAAACGGGTGAAGTTGTGCTTGTTATCCTCGATATTCGCCTCTAAGATACGAAGTCCGTACATCTCCGCTGCCTCCACCGAACAGATAGCCGCCCAACTGCGACACCTGTTCTCCGCAATATATTTGGCTGATCCTGCCGTATCCTCAGCCTCAACAGCTTTCAACTCAGGGTGATTGGCAAGAAATCCCCGGCACTGCATGAGTGCCACCGGATGGGAATGTACCTCACGAACCGTTTCCCAGGAATCCTCCGGAAGACAACAGATACAGTGTGAGATATGCAGTTTGTGCTCTCCTACCACCGTGGTGCCGGAGTCACGCAACAACTCGTAGTTGTGCAACAGACTGCCTGCGATGGTATTCTCTATTGCCATCATGGCAATGGCTGTTGGATCACGCTTGACATTCTCAAACACCTGTTCGAAAGTAGCGCAACAGATCAGTTGTATCTGCTCATCCCTGAAATACTGTCTTGCCGCAATGTCATGAAACGACCCTATCTCCCCCTGTATCGCTATTCTCTTCATCTCTTTCTTTATTTATCATTAAAAAACCCGCCTCTTTGCTGAAGCGGGATCTTTTATCTGTATCTAATAATTATTACTCTTATTAATATACGCATCCTCCCGCTTCACATTTCCATGCAAAGTAAAAATAAAAATAAAAAGATGCGCTCATTGTATTCATATATCTTGATATTTCTTTTTACGGGTGCAAATGTAAGACAAATATTCCTAACAGACAAACAATTTATCAGTTTTTTTTTGATTTTGTCAATAGATTAACATTATTATTGGTCATAAAGACTATTGTCCGTATCTTTTAAGCCACTGTTGATAAAGGGGGAGGATGGCGGCCGGCCCTGTGCTGTACCATCCGTAGCCATTACGTCTTTCATGACCTATGTCACTGAGCTGTTTGCGAGGTATGCCGTCACGGTCACAGAAGAAAGGCTCCTCAGTCTTCAGATCGTAATAACGTGCCCATATCGGACCAGCAGTATCATCCTTCACCACCCGTATGTCATAACGGCCGTCTTCCATCTGGTAACGTTCCAAACGAATACCATTGATCTGGTGTTTGTCAAACCACTCCATGGCTCCGTTGATAGCATCTTTCACCTGCTGGTCAGGGTTGGAGAGCTCCATCAGCAGACGGACGAGCTGGGCACTCTCTGAGGAGCAATAGGAAGGCAGCTCATACGACCGTGCCGCTGCCGGTGCCAATGTCTCACGGTCATGCTGTTGGCACCACACCGTACGTTTTCCATTCACCTTTATCTGAGTATTGAGAATACACTGAATACCTTTATGGAATGCCTTATCGAGCAAGGCCTTCGTTGATTCATCCACCAAACCGTCGAAGGGTTTGATACCATCCCTCAGGTCACGGATCACCCGCAGTGTCTGCACCATAGCATCATCATTGTAGGTGATATGCACCTGATAGCCTCTGTTCTCGGGCCAGAACTGTGGCCATCCGCCATTGTCATACTGTCCGTCGAGCATAAAACGCAATCCCTTCAGGAATGCTTCCTTGTAACGGGGATCTCCCACGGCATGCCACATACGAGCCAAGTAAGTCATCTCTATGATAGTGGCATCGTTATCAGTGGTAGAGTCATTCCTCTTGTTCTTATCCGCAAGGATCAATTCGATGTCACCACCCAGCGGACGGTGGATAGCTTCATTCTTGGGCCAGCCACCCGTATTACGCTGCCAAACCAACACATTCTCGGCAAACTGCCTGGCTAAAGGAGTGGTAAGGAAAGAGTCGGGGCTGCTGCGGACTATCATCTTCCATTCACGTGAACTGTAATTAAGATCTTTAAGATTAAGACCTCGCTGCGCATAACCGTTGACGAAGAGACACGTCATCATGGCCAGGAATAAAGTGGTTCTTTTCATGTTTTATAAAATCTTTTTATTAGATGACGTATGTATTATACATTTGTAATAAATTAACTGATAAAAGGATAAATAGTTTTAATTCATTTTGAAGTAACACCAACAACCGCTATCTTTGCAGATGATGAAAAGAACAGTCACCATATTATATATGACACTCCTGTGCTTCCTCATGGCATCAGCGCAGGAAGTGATTGGAGAGCAGGAGATCATCACCGCTCCACAACCTGTTGTAACGACACCACGACCGACAATGCCCGACTTCTCTCCGCAGTGGACAGGTGACAGTCTGCATCTGCCACTGTTGAACCAATACGGTCAGATGCCATATATCAACAGTTATCCGCTTTATTGGGGTGGATATTATAACTGGCTGTTGCACGAAGGACTGAACGTGAATATCGGAGCCAGTGTGTTTGCCGGTTTCGGTAAGCATGCACCACATGGTGCCGGTTTCCAACAGAACATCTCTGCCATGTACGCCATGCCGCTGACCGACAAACTGTCGTTTGCCGTGGGCGGATATTTTAATAATGTATGGTGGCAGCGAAACAGTTATCGGGATGCCGGCATCAACGGGGTGTTGGCTTATCGTTTCAACGACCATTGGGAAGCTTATCTCTACGGACAGAAATCACTAACTGATAAAAAGTATATCCCTTACCCGCTCTATGACATGAGTGAGCTGGGCGACCGTATCGGGGCTGCCGTACGTTATAATGTGAATCCTTCTTTCAGCATACAAGTTTCTGTGGAGCAAAGGGATATGCCCAACAGATTTTTGCCCATCTTCGCTCCCTCAAAAACTATTCACAGAGGAGCACCTCCGGCTTATGAGGGGAACTAATACTTTAATCTTCAAATATGAGAAAGTTATTCATTACAAGCGTCATTCTTCTTTATGCAATTACAATCACTGCCCAGTCATTAAATGGTTCATGGACAGGCGAGTTGAAGGTCGGTCCTACTACCCTACCACTGGTACTGAATATCAGTACTGATGAGAATGGTGCTAACATCTGCACAATGGACAGTCCGGCACAAGGTGCAAAGGATATCCCCACGAAGATTGATTTTATAAGCAACGACTCTCTCGCCGTAAGTGTCACAATGATAGGTGCCTCATTCCAAGGTAATCTTAAAGGGGACGAACTGTCAGGAACTTTCTCTCAAAATGGTTTCCAGATTCCGCTTGTCTTGAAGAAGGGAAAGACGGAGGTGCGCCGGCCACAGCATCCGTTACCACCTTATCCTTATACGACAGAGGAGGTTACTTTCACAAACGAAAAGGATCATGCCACGCTCGCCGGCACCCTCACCTACCCTGTCGGGTATGAGAAGATGAAAAAGAAGAAAGTGCCTGTGGTGCTGATGGTTAGCGGTAGCGGACAACAGAACCGTGATGAGGAGATCTTCGAGCATAAGCCCTTCCTCGTCATCGCCGACTACCTGGCACGCCACGGTATCGCCTCCTTACGTTACGATGACCGTGCCACAGGTGCATCGGTTGGCGGAGAGGTGAAGAATGCCACCACACTCGACTTCTCCCATGACGCTGAAGCGGGTGTGCTCTTTCTGCGTAACACTAAGAAATTCGGCAAGATAGGGGTGTTAGGACATAGTGAAGGAGCCAGCATCGCCTTTATGTTGGGTGCAATGAGACTTCCCGATTTCATTATCAGTATGGCAGGTATCGGTGTGAAAGGTGATGAGGCACTCACCGCACAAGTCAACCGAATTACGCAACTCAGCGGAATATCTTCAGTTATGACCGTAGAGCAATACCGTCAGCAACCAGCAGTGGCTGATAACCCGTGGATGAGATGGTTTATCGATTACGATCCACGTCCTGATATTGTAAACACCAGATGTCCCGTTTTTGCCATCAATGGAGACAAAGATTGTCAGGTGCTCGCCGATCCCAACCTCAAAGGTATTGGTAAAGCATTGTTCAAAGGCAGGGAAAACCTCACGAAAGAATACCCTTCGCTGAATCATCTCTTCCAGCATTGCACCACCGGACTCCCCAATGAATATATCAGCATCGAGGAGACCATCTCCCCTGAAGTGCTGCAGGATATCGTGGAGTGGATCAACATTGTGAAAGAGAAAAGAGTGAGGAGGTAGGATATAATTATACGAGTAGAAAAACCAATTCAACTTGTTTTGGTTCCGAGATAATGCTTAAAAAGACACTCGGTAATAGTTGATTCCAAACCAAAACAAGTTATTTTTGATGGTGATATATAGAGGAAATCATTTGCAAATTTAAACTCAGAAAGGCTAATAAGAAAGATATTCCTTTCTATCTCCGGGCTATCGCTAACAAAATGAATCGTTATAATTTAAATGAGATCGCAACTGACAAATATGATGTAGTTAATATAAATGGACATAATTACTTATTTGTAATGAAGAATCCTTTTGCTGAAAAAAGACTATACTCCATAGGGGTTATATAAATACCTGCATGATTGATATAATAAATATTACAATGATAACCATACCTATTCTTCCCTATTGATTTGAGAAAGATCAAGTCTCTGACAATCTCTCATAAACTAACCATTTATACTTACATAGGATAATAAATGTTCACAAAATTTGTGAATATCAAAATAATCTTTTATCTTTGCAACAAAAAGTATATTGAATGATAATAGAATACGAGAAAGACTACTTACAAGAACTCTATGATAACGGTAAATGCAAGAATAAGAAATACCGTTTCCAGACATCGGTCATTCTAAAGTATCAGAAACGAATAGATACATTAATGGCTGCAACAGGAATAGAGGACTTGTTTGTCTTTAACTCTCTGAATTTTGAAGCACTTGATAATGGATATTATTCTATTAGAATTGATTATCATTATCGTCTGTTATTCAAGTTGAGAAAAGAAGGAACGGAAAACGTTCTAACTATTTGCATTATTTCAGATATCACAAATCATTATAAATAAAGATGGAAACAAGAATACCTACTCATCCTGGAGATGTTCTGAAAGAGGAACTGGAGAGCCGCCATATTACCCAGAGGAAATATGCACAGCTTATTGATGTGCCATACACCCAACTCAATGAGATTTTAAATGGGAAGCGCCCTGTTTCTACAGATTTTGCACTGATGGTAGAAGCGTCTCTTGGCATTAATCCTGAATTACTCATCAATATGCAAAACAGATATAATATGGCTATTGCCAGAAGAAAACCATCGTTGAACGAGAGACTGAAGCTTATCCGTAAAACATGTGCGGCAATTTTCTAAAATGTATAAAAACGGTAGCAAGAATCTTCATGCTACCGTTTTTGTATGATAAAACCAAGGGATTACAGCTTCGGTGGCATTCCACTTCTGAAGATAGATCCTGCTGCTGAGGAGAACTATCAGGAAACTGTGATCAATTTCAACAAGAACGGTCAGATCATCAGTTTCTATTACACCATCAATCCAGAACTTTATACCAACCTGATGATGGATATTATGAAGGGCGGTGGAAAAAAGAATGAGATTACCGACATCAACCGTCGTATGCAGATTATCGACTACGTGGAGCAGTTCCGCACCTCCTACAACCAGAAAGACCTGAAGTTTCTCAACCAGGTTTTCTCCGATGATGCCCTGATCATCACCGGCACTGTCATCAAAGCCAAAAAGAGTGAGGTACTACCTAACGACCGAATAGTAAAGTATTCTGTAAAGACGAAGCGAGAGTACCTCGATAAACTGAGAGTCGCCTTCCACAACAACCAATATATCAACGTGGCTTTTGATAACATCACCATCGTCCACCACCCCACCAAACGTGATGTCTATGGAGTTACCGTTCATCAGCGCTGGAACTCCAGCCGCTACAGCGATGAGGGATATGTCTTTATGGTATGGGATTTCACCAACGAGAAAATGCCGAAGATCCACGTGCGTACCTGGCAACCCGAATATCTTGACAAGTCATCCGGCAGACGATTCCAATTCCAATATAAGATTATTCGTACCAGAATATTTACGTACAATGACCTCTTTATTCTCAAGTCCAAAATTGTTTAACTTTGCAGTTGCGTCGGTGACGGTGACTAACACATAGGTGTAAGCTATTTCATCATGAAAACCCCATATTTCATACAATACCGTAAGCTAACAATCCTACCCTTTCGGGAAAATATGTAACTTTGCAAAAAAAGAAAATATGGAAAGTCAGCAAAAGTAGTGGTAAGACAGGATGGTGGTAAGTCACCTGAGATAACAAATCTACAATTAGGCACTCCCACATCCAGTGCTGTTGACTTTACCTTCACTTTGACAGCCTCCCCCGCTGCCACAGAATATGGTGTTTGCTACTCAGAGACAAAGAACACCCCTACCGTAGAAGACACGAAAACGTCTGGTACTTTAGAATCCGGTTCGGTAAAAGGAAACATTTCAGGTCTTAAGCAGAATACCACTTACTATGTGAGAGCTTACGCCACGAATATCCTTGGCACAAATTACAGTGAAGTAAAGGAATTCAAGACAACTAAAAACATACCAGGCAGTGATGATAACATTCCACCATCTGCATCATAGTAGTTAATTGTCACTATTTCCCCTCCGTGAGTATCTGACAGATGACCGTATAGATCTGTTCACCGCGTAGGTCTCGGCGAAGGATGGTACCGTCGGGGGCGAAAAGGATAAGATGAGGGATACCTTTGATATTGTATAGTTTGGTGGGGACATCCTGTGCATCGACAATCTGATGCCACGGCATATCCAGCTGCTGTAAAGATTTGAGGGTCTGTTCCCGTTTATCATTGACAGCCACGCTCACCACATCGAAACGGTTTCCCGCAAAGGCCTCCCATGTCTTCTTCAGATACGGCATCTCCGCCTTGCAAGGACCGCACCACGATGCCCAGTGATCAAGCAGGATATACTTTCCCTTACCTACATAATCTGACAACCGTACATCACTGCCATCAAGGTTTCCTCCTTTTATGAGATAATCCGTGAACATGATTCCCGGAGCCGTACGACTCTGTAGTCTGATATATTCGGCATCATCTGACAAAAGATGGAAAGACTGCATTTCCGGTGTCATCTCTTCGTATAAACGCAGGAACAGAGAGGTGTCTCTGAAAGCCATGTCGTCCAATGCCAAGGCCCCAAGGAGATTGTCTGTATTGAGGCGCACAATTGAGTCGGTAAGTTGTCCTTGCAACAATCGGTATTTATCATTGATATCCTCCCATCTCCGATTAAACTCATCTAGCGACATCGTCTCTTTCTTTTCTGTCAATACGTTACGCTCTTCCTTTCTTTGTGCATCAAAGGCATAAAAACGTTTATGGAAAACACGATATGCATCAGCCAGAGGAGTACCCTTCCCTGTCCGTTCGTCAATATCGGCTGTCACGCTACCCGCTTCCAGAATATAACTGATCCGCTCACGCCCCTGACCGATAAAGGCATAGATGGGTTGTGACAGTTTACCTCGGAAAGAAAAGGTGTTGTTTTTTACGGGGCATAGAGTTAATGAGTAAATCACATAGAGTTAACCACTAAGTAAGATAGAAAAACTTATTAAGTCTGTCGTAGTTAGTGGTAAAATGCGATGGTTTTTAAGATGACGATATCTGCGGGAAACAATAAAAAAAAGACCAGGAAGCATATTCCTGATCTTTGTATATTATAAAAACAAGAAACCCTGTTGTGAAACGATCCATACGAAGGATTTGCACCGTTTCTCATTTCGATTACAAAGATATGACATCACAACAGTCAAACTGGTGATTAATCTGCTGTAACTGGTGATTAGTAGTGATTATACTTCCTGTCTCAACGAATTGGGGCTTAAACGATCTTAAACCGTATGCGGAAGGTTTTGCTGTGCTCATCCCAGTTGGTGCCGAGCATTTCGAAGCGGCCTATCTGGGAGGTACTCCTGACATGCTTGCCGATGCACGGACATACATCATAATCGCCGATACGCACCAGGCGGATGGTCTCCGAGACATCTTCGGGCAGACGATCCAGGGGGATGGCGGCATCGGGGGACCCCTCGTCGGCATCCCTCACGAGAGTCTCCAGCTCATGGTGTGTGACATACTCGTAGGTGACAGGCATATCCTGCCGGATGAGCTCGTTCATGGTGGACGCTATCAGCCGCTCCTCACGGCGGTCGGGCTTATGGTCCACCACATAAGATATCTTGCTCTTCTTCCGCTCGATATGCGCATTGCGGGAGCGCTCGCAGCCGAACAGCCGTATCATCGTCTGGTTGAGCAGGTGCTCGGCGGTATGTGCGGGGGGAAACTCTTCTTTATTGTGGTCGTTGAGGATATACTCTTCCATAAGGGTTGTGGATTATGTTATCAGTGGATGTTCAGAACTTCAGGACAGTGGCACCCAGTGGTGGGATATCCACAGGGACATCCCCTTCGGGGGTGATCATCAGAAGCTGTTCCCTGCAGTCGAGCAGGCTGACAGACTGACGGGCACCGGTGGCCATCCGCAGCACCTCGATGGCATGACGGGGTATCCGCACCATAGCATGATGGGACTCCGAGGAGAAGTTGACGACGATCAGCAGCGTCTCATCACCGGCTTTCCTAAGGAAGGCGAAAAGATGACGGCGGCAGAAGTTGTCGGGCTGTGCATACATCAGGTCGAAGAAAGCTCCCTCGCTGATGGCACGCTCCCGGGCGGCGATCTCCAGGATACGGCGGTACTGCTCCTCGAGAGCACGCTCTCCGGTCGTGAGTTGGCGACGACGGAAGAAGCCATGGAGAAGGGTGCGCACACACCAGTAGTCGAAAATGGTGGTGCGGCCGTCATGACCGGAGAAGCCCTCCTCGTCCATGCCCCGCTCGCCATATTCCTGTCCGGCATACACCATCACGGGGTTACGCTGCAGCCACGCCATCACCATCATGCCGGGAATGCCCTTGCGGCCATTGGCGGCAAAGAAGTCTGACGCCACACGCTGCTCATCGTGGTTCTCTAAGAAATAGAGCATCCTATCGCTGATATCATCGGTATGCTGCCACTGCCAGGTGATATCCGATGCCAAACGCTGACCACGGATGACCTCCCGCACACAGTCGTACATCCCCACCTTGTCGTACAGCCAGTGGAAACCCGCTCCGAGGTAGGTACGGTACTGCCGCGGGTCGTACACCTCACCAATAAAACGGATGTGGGGATAGCGGAAACGTACCTTGTCGATGGCCCATGACCAGAAGGCGGGGGGCACCATCTCCGCCATGTCGCAGCGGAAGGCGTCGATACCCTTGGAGGCCCAGAAGAGGAGGATGTCGGTCATCTTCCCCCATGTGTCGGGGATTGGCATGAAATGCTCCGATCGACCGCCGGCATCACAGTAGTCGATGCCGTAATTCAGTTTTACCGTCTCATACCAGTCGTTACGGTCGGGCGTATTCGTAAAACGGTCGTTGCCCGTGGCCTTGGCGGGAATCTCCACATATCGCTGCGGCCTGCCAGCCATGACAGGCAGTCTCAGCGGCTGTCCCCAGCAATAGTAGAAATTGTTACGGATATCGAAATGGTTCTCCTTATGGTCATCCTCACCGAGATCCCTGGTCAGTGGCGGTTTGCGGATACTTTTATACTCACGTGCCACATGGTTGGGGACAAAGTCGATGACTACCTGCAGTCCGGCCTCATGGCTACGGGCCACCAGACGCTCAAACTCCTCCATGCGCCTGTCCACCTCGTCGGCAAGGTCAGGGTCAATGTCATAATAGTCGGTGATGGCATAGGGAGAGCCGGCCATACCCTTCACCACCTCGGGGTGCTGACGGGGGATGCCATATTGTGAATAGTCGGTGACAGTGGCATGACGGATCACGCCGGTATACCATATATGGGTGATACCCCGCTCACGGAGCTGACGGAGCACAGGAAGGGTGAAGGCGCTCATCTTTCCGCAGCCGTTCTCCTCGATGCTCCCCCATCGCCGGTTGGTGGTATTCTTATTGCCAAACAGTCGCGGCAACACTTGGTAGATGATGATTTTCCGGGATTCCTGTGGTGTCATTACTGTATTCCCTGAACGTTCACCTCACGATTGATCTTGACAATCATGCCCTGCAAGGCCTTGCCAGGGCCGCACTCGGTGAAGTCGTCGGCGCCGTCGGCAATCATATTCTCCACGATCTGTGCCCAGCGCACGCTACTGGTGAGCTGTGCGATGAGGTTGACCTTGATCTCCGCAGGATCGGTATGCGGCAGCGCGTCCACATTCTGATAGACAGGGCAGCGCGGTGTCTGGAAGGTGGTGTGCTCAATGGCCTGCTGCAACTCTTCCTTGGCGGGCTGCATCAGCGGGGAGTGGAAGGCGCCGCCCACCTTCAGCGGGAGAGCTCTCTTAGCACCGGCCTCCTTCAGCCGCTCACAGGCGGTCTGTATGGCCTCGATATCCCCGGAGATAACGAGTTGTCCGGGACAGTTATAGTTGGCAGGCACCACGACACCGTGACCCTCGCCGCTCACCTCTCGGCAGATATCCTCTATCGTCTCAAAGGGGAGAGCGATGATGGCGGCCATCGTGGAGGGCGATGCCTCACAGGCTTTCTGCATGGCCATGGCACGGGCATAGACCAGACGGAGACCGTCCTCGAAGCTCAGCGCTCCGGAAGCCACCAGGGCGGAGAATTCCCCCAAGGAGTGGCCGGCGGTCATCTCCGGCCGGAAGTCATCACCCATACACAGCGCCCGGATGACGCTGTGGAGGAAGACGGCGGGCTGAGTCACCTTGGTCTGCTTCAGGTCGTCGTCAGTACCCGCGAACATCACATCCGTAATCCTGTATCCTAAGATATCGTTGGCTTTCTCAAAAAGTTCCTTAGCCATCTCGTTGTTGTCGTACAGATCCTTGCCCATACCTACAAACTGTGCTCCCTGACCGGGAAAAACAAATGCTTTCATTCTCTGATATATTGAATTGTGGTGCAAAATTACTGTAAACAGTGCGAAAAACCAAATATTTGCGTAAAAAAAAGGATTCCCATCGGTAATGACAGGAATCCTTCCATATTGATTTGCTTTACAGCGCGAAAATATGTCTTTTTACTCTGCGGCTGGTACCTCTGTCTCCTCTGCGGCGGATGCCTCCTCCACAGGAGCCTCGGCAGGCTGCTCAACAGCCTCTACAGCCTCAGCGGCGCCCTCTGCCACGACCTTCACGGGAACCTTCACCTCCACCTCCTTGTGGTAGTGGATCAATGCCTCAAAGTCACCCAACGTCTTAATGTCACGCATGGTGATAATCTTACGGTCTACCTCGATGCCGAGCTTCTGAAGCTCTGCGGCAACGGTAGCGGTGTTCACTGAACCATAAAGCTGACCGGTGGCGGAAACCTTTGCGGGAATACACAATGCCACATCATTGAGCTTCTCTGCCTTGGCCTCAGCGGCAGCCTTCTGGGCAGCCAGCTTGTGAGCCTGCTGACGGAGGTTCTCTGCGAGCACCTTCTTCGCACTGGCTGATGCGATGACGCCCTTGCCTGTGGGAATCAGGTAGTTACGACCATAACCGTCTTTCACTTTCACGATATCGTTCTTGTAACCCAAGCCGATAACATCTTCTTTCAGTATAATCTCCATAATGATCCTCCTTTTTTTATTTCATCATGTCAGTAACATAAGGAAGCAATGCCAACTGACGGGCACGCTTCACAGCCTGAGCCACACGGCGCTGGTACTTCAGTGAGGTACCGGTAATGCGACGGGGAAGAATCTTTCCCTGCTCATTGAGGAACTTCTTCAGGAACTCGGGATCCTTATAGTCGATATACTTGATACCGCTCTTCTTAAAACGGCAATATTTCTTCTTCTTCGTATCGATGGAAGGAGCATTCAAATAACGGATTTCTGTATCTTGTGCCATGATTATGCCTCCTCTTTTTTAGCGTTCTTGTTACGTCTCTTCTCAGCATACTCAGCGGCATACTTGTCGAGTTTCACAGTAATAAAGCGGATCACCTTCTCATCACGACGGTATCCTGTTTCGAGAGTTTTAATAACATTTGGCTCACACTTGAACTCAATCAGGTTATAGAACCCTGATGTCTTCTTGTCAATCTGATAAGCCAACTTCTTCAATCCCCAGGCCTCCTCATTCAAGATCTCGGCACCATTATCAGTGAGGATCTTCCTGAACTTAGCGACCGTTTCCTTCATCTGTTCATCAGACAAAACGGGAGTCAAAATGAAAACGGTTTCGTATTGATTCATTTGTTTATAAAAAAAATAAAATTAAATAATATCTGCCCTGATTTACAAAGCGGATGCAAAATTACAAAATATTTTTGAAGATTAGTGCCTGGGAAAGGCTCTTTAAGAGAAAACAAGGAGAATTTTAACTTATTTTATCTTTTTACCCGCTCCATGGGGATTAATAGTCACCTTGTTGCTTGACAGAACGCACATAAGCGATGATACCCAAGAGGATGAGCAGCAAGGAGGTGAGCAGCAGGCCGTTGAAACGGAGGTGGAGGAAATGGACGACAAGCAACAGTATGACGCCGGCATACACCAGCGTCATACTTATCTTATAGAGATTTCTCCTGAGGAAAGTCTTCATCTGTTATTCCTGCTCGGGGGTGATGAGCTTGTAGCCCTTGCCATGGATATTGATGATCTCTATCTGGTCGTCGTCCTTGAGATGCTTACGCAACTTGGTGATATACACATCCATGGAACGGGCGTTGAAATAGTTGTCGTCAATCCAAATAGTCTTCAGGGCGAAATCACGCTGAAGTATTTCGTTGGCATGGCTGCACAGCAGCGCCAGCAGCTCATTCTCCTTGGTCGTCAGCTTGGTCTGCTTCTCACCGATAGTGAGCAGCTGCTTCTGGGTGTCGAAGGTGAAACGGCCGATATGGTAGGTGGTGCTCTCCTTGTTCTTCTTACCCTTCACACGGCGCAGGATGGCGTCGATACGATAGACCAGCTCCTCCATGGAGAAAGGCTTGGTGATATAGTCGTCGGCACCGATGCGGAATCCCTCGAGGATATCTTCCTTCAGCGTCTTGGCCGTGAGGAAGATGATAGGCATCTCGGGATTGGCCTGACGAATCTCGTTGGCCAGCGTGAAACCGTCTTTTTTTGGCATCATCACATCCAGCACGCAGATGTCATACTTGTTCTTCATGAAAGCCTTGTAACCGGCTTCACCGTCAACACACAACTCTGCATCAAATGATTTTGCCTGCAGATACTCGCGAAGCAACATGCCTAAATTCTCGTCGTCTTCACACAATAAGATTTTCAATTGATCTTCGTTCATATTATTCTGTATTTAATGAGTTAATAATTAATTATCTGTAACATTCTCTTTTTCCACCGGCAGACTAAGCGTGAAGGTGGTGCCCTTCTTGTCGCTGTCCACCTTGATGTCACCCTTGTGCAGCTCCACGATCTGCTTGACATAGGCCAAGCCCAGTCCGAAACCTTTCACGTCATGCACATTACCGGTATGCACACGGTAGAACTTCTCGAAGATCTTCTTCTGATCTTCTTTCTTCAATCCGATGCCGTTATCCTGAATGGAGCAGTACAGGCGGTCTTTGTCATTCCACGTCCTGATATGCACATTCAACGGGGTATCGGGCTTGCGGTACTTCACGGCATTGTCGAGGAGGTTGTTGATGACATTCTGAAAATGTACCTCATCCACATAGATCGTGGAGTCGACAGCGCCTATCTCCGTGTAGATCTTCCCTCCGGTATGCTCCACACGCAGCGTAAACGAGTGGGCGATGGTCTCCACCATCTCATTAAGGTCTAGCATCTTCTTCTTGAAAGTGACCTTCTTACGGTCGAACATCGACATCTGAAGCACACGCTCCACCAAGAAACGCAGCCGCTTCGACTCGTCGTTGATGACACCTCCCAAATGACTCATCATCGCGGGACTCTTGTTCACACTGTCATCGTTCAACATCTGGGCGGCCAGCGAGATACTGGCAATCGGTGTCTTCAACTCATGCGTCATATTGTTGATGAAGTCGTTCTTGATCTCGGAGATACGCTTCTGACGGAACACCAGCACGAGGGTGATGATAAAGGTAATGAGCAACACCATCGTGAAAATGATGGAGGGCATGATGAAACGCACACCGGAGAAGAGGTAACTATCCATATCCGGGAAGTGGATCTTCACCACACCCAGCATATTCTGAGGGTCATTGCGGAAGAGCACCTGAGAATAGGTGTACTCCTCTCCCTTGTCGGAGTAGTCTGGACAACGATACACCTCCCTGCCATCCTGAGTGTTGACCGTGAAATGATAAGGGATGTTGACACCGTTGTTCATCAACTCCGCCTTCAGGTCCTGATCGAGCATCTTGAAGTTGATACGCTCCCGTAAAGGCTTCTCGGAGGCAGTGTACAGGATGCGGTAGATCACCTCATCCATCAACGCTTTCTGATATACATAACGGTTCTTCACTATCTGCTGCATCTTCTTCGACACCTCTATCTGCGAATTCCTGTCATTGCGCAGGATCATGGCCTTGGGCACCGTGGAGGGGTTCGTGGCGATGGTCTTGAGTTCGAAAGAGGAATAGACAGTGCCATCCTTGCCCTCCACAGAATACTGGTGCGACTGCTGCACAGTACCGTCGGGCATTCCTGAACGGGTGCCGACAGAGTCCTGACGGAAAGCACGGCGCTCGGTCTCGTTGACATCTTTCTCCAGATAACGCAGCGTCTCGTTCAACTCAAGGTTGCGAGACACCTGATTCATGGCCTTGCTCACCGACTCGTCAAACTGCTCTTTCTTCATCTTCACCATCTCTTCAATGTATCTCAATTGAAGATAAAGCAAGGCGAGAAAGCTGAAGCCCATTACTACCGCTATAATTACTATCGTTCTCTTCTTCATATCTCTTTCGGGAGGGATGTTCTCATCCATTCCTTTTTCTTTTTGCAAAGATAAGTTTTTATCTGGTTGTTTGGATGAAATATGTTAATTAATTTCGTTAATTTTAGTTCAGTTAACCATAAAATACTATTATAAATAATAATTATTAATTATAATTTGTTTTCTGTCAACTAAATAAGGAGGAGAGGGCATCGCCCTCTCCCCCTTATATTATAATAAGGTGTAACCTTTAAAACCTTAATCCTCCTCTGCGGCCTCAGCCTCATGCTCCTTGATGAGCTGCGTCTGAACATCCTGCGGTACAAGCTCGTAGCTGGCGAACTTGGTGGTGAAGGAGGCACGACCACCAGTGATAGAGCTCAGCGTGATGCTGTAGCTGGACAACTCCTTGAGAGGAATCTTGGCAGAGAGCTTCTGATAACCTGCCTCACTGTCCATACCCATGATCAGGGCGCGACGGCCTTGCAGATCACTCATCACATCACCCATATAGTCGGCCGGTACAAGCACCTCGAGATCATAGATAGGCTCCAGGATCTTCGGTCCTGCCTCACGGAAAGCCTGAGAGAAAGCATTACGGGCAGCCAACATGAACGACAACTCGTTGGAGTCCACCGGGTGCATCTTACCGTCGTAGACAATCACACGCACGTCACGGGCATAAGAGCCGGTCAACGGCCCCTGCTCCATACGCTCCTGAACACCCTTCAGGATAGCCGGCATGAAACGGGCATCGATGGCACCACCCACCACGGAGTTGATGAACACCAGCTTTCCACCCCACTCGAGGTCGATCTCCTGCTTGCCCTTGATATTCATACGGTACTCCTGACCACCGAACTTGTAAACGGTAGGATCAGGCATGCCCTCTGTATAAGGCTCCACAATCAGGTGAACCTCACCAAACTGACCGGCACCACCCGACTGTTTCTTATGACGATAGTCGGCACGGGCAGCCTTGGTGATTGTCTCACGATAGGGGATCTTAGGCTCAATATAGTTAATCATGATCTTGTCATTGTTCTCCAAACGCCACTTCAAAGTGCGGAGGTGGAACTCACCCTGACCATGAACAATCACCTGCTTCAGTTCCTTAGACTGCTCGACAACCCATGTGGGATCCTCCTGACGCATGCGCTGGAGGGCGGCCATCAACTTCTCTGTCTCACTCTCGTTGACTGCCTTCACGGCACGGGAGTACTTGGAGTTCGGGAACTTGATGAAATCGAAGACATTCTCACAGTCCTTTCCATTCAGGGTATTGCCGGTCTTCACATCCTTCAACTTCACCGTACAGCCGATATCACCGGCGCACAACTTGTCGACAGTCTGACGGTTGGCACCGGAGCAAACATACAATGTAGCGACACGCTCCTTACTGCCACGGTCAGCATTGGCAAGGTCGTCACCGGCAGTCACCGTACCACTCATCACCTTAAAGTATGACACCTCACCGATGTGGGGTTCCATACCGGTCTTGAAGAAATACAAAGAAGTAGGACCACTGGGATCCGGAGCGACGTCCTCACCCTGGGTGTTGGAAATCTTCGGCATATCAGTAACCAGAGGCACTACATTCCCCAGGAACTCCATCAGACGACGGACACCCATGCTGCGACCACCGCAAACACAGAACACCGGGAAAATAGAACGGGTGACAAGACCCTTACGGATACCCTCACGAATCTCATCCTCTGTGAGGTTTTCCTCCTCAAAGAACTTCTCCATCAAAGCCTCGTCATTCTCAGCGGCAGCCTCTATCAAAGCGGCATGCAGCTCCTCTGCCTTGTCCTGCTCCTCTGCGGGAATATCCTCAATGACAGGAGCACCACCTTCGGGCTTCCAACTGTATTTCTTCATCAGCAGCACATCGATGACAGCATTGAAGCCGGGACCCGTGGCAACAGGATACTGTACCTGCACACACTTCTGCCCAAAGATCTCACGAAGCTGACCCATCACGGTGTCAAAGTCGCAATGTTCACGATCCAACTGATTGACAGCGAAGATAACAGGCTTGTTCAACTTCTCCGTCTGACGGAAGATATTCTGTGTGCCTACCTCCGGACCATACTGACCGTTGACAACGATCAACGCCTGGTCGGTAACATTCAAAGCGGTAATGGCACCACCTACGAAATCGTCAGAGCCCGGACAGTCGATGATGTTAAGTTTTTTGTTGTTCCACTCTACATTGAAAACCGTGGAGAAAACACTGTAACCATACTCCTGCTCTACAGGGAAATAGTCACTCACCGTATTCTTGGCCTCTACAGTACCACGGCGCTTGATAGCACCACTTTCAAATAACATACTCTCGGCAAGTGTGGTCTTGCCGCTACCCGCACTGCCAACCATGGCAATGTTCCTGATCTCACCAGTCTGATAAACTTTCATTATTATAAGATTAAAATTATATTATATTTTTGGGGCACTAAGGTACACATTTTAGATGGAAAACCCAAAAAAATCATAAAAGAGGGTAAGTTTTTTAAAACATATTAGTAATTTTGCACATATTTATCACCGATTATTGAGAAATATACCCGTGAAAGAATGGCAGGACTCTATCTACATATACCCTTCTGCAAAAGCAGATGTATCTACTGCAGCTTCTATTCCACCACCCTGGAAAACAGGATTCCTGACTATGTGGAGGCTGTCCGCCGGGAAATGACACTGCGCCCATCGCCCTTCGTCTTCCATACGGTATATCTGGGAGGCGGCACCCCTTCACTCCTCCCTGAGCGACTGCTCCGACAACTCTTCGAAGCAATGACGGAGGCATACTCCATCGACACGGCGGAGGAGGTCACCATCGAGTGTAACCCCGAGGATGTGACGGAAGACTTTGCGGAAGTCCTGCACACCCTCCCCATAAACCGTGTGAGCATGGGTGCGCAGACCTTCTCCGACGAGCGGCTCACGTTCCTGCGTCGAAGGCATGACGCCCGGCAGGTGAGGACAGCGGTGGAGAGATTGCGAAGGGCGGGCATCGAAAATATCAGCATCGACCTGATGTACGGCTTCCCTGGGGAATCTCTCTTCGACTGGCAACAGGATATCCAAGAGGCGCTGACTCTCGACGTAGAGCATCTCTCAGCCTACTGTCTGTCTATAGACAAAGGGACTTCACTTTCGAGGATGATCCAACAGCAACAGGTAAAACCCGCCGATGAGGAGACCTGTCTGGCGATGTACTACCTGCTCCTCGACACACTGAAGAACACCGGATATGAGCATTACGAGATCAGCAACTTCGCCAAACCGGGGTTTGCCTCACGACACAACAGTGGTTACTGGAATGGCACCCCCTATTGGGGACTGGGGGCTGCGGCACACTCCTACGACCTCTCCGTGAGACAGTGGAACGTGGCGGATGTCAACACATATATCCAAGCACTGAGTGAAGGACACCTGCCCGTTGAGGAGAAAGAGGTCATCGATATCTCCACCCATTATAATGACTATGTGATGACAGCGTTGCGCACCCGTCAGGGTATGGACATTTCTGCTTTTCGACAACAGTTCCCGGAGAAATATTACAAATACCTCATGGAGCAGGCAAAAAAACACCTTGAGGGACAATTGCTGGCATGCGACGAAAGATATCTCCGACTCACCCGCAAAGCGTTATTTATCAGCGATACTGTTCTCAGCGACCTCATGTTTGTTTAAAATTCAGAATAAAATACACCTGTTTTTGTATTTTTTTAAAAAAAAGAATGCTACTTTCGTTTTTTTTTTATATTTTTGGGGCTGAATTATCAACTGTATCTTATAAACATAATAATAACATTAATCTTTTAATTCACATTTATGTCAGCATTTGTTTCTGTAATTCCAATTGTACTGCTCATTGTATTAATGATGGGCTTTAAGGTGTCGGGCTACAAAAGCGCTATCATCACCCTTATCGTAACAATCTTGTTAGCACTTTTCGCAGCACCCGCCATGGGTATCCTCCCGGAGAAATTCGATGGCGTTTCCATCTACGGTATCACCCTATGGTCAATCATCGAAGGATTCCTCAAGGCTTGCTTCCCGATTATCCTTATCATCATCTGTGCAATCTTCAGTTACAACATCCTTTGCGAGACAAAGGAAATCGAGACTATCAAAACACAATTTATTCAGATGACATCCGACAAGGGTCTGTTGGTACTCCTGCTTACATGGGGTCTCGGTGGTGTCCTTGAGGGTATGGCCGGTTTCGGTACTGCCGTGGCTATTCCCGCAGCAATCCTTATCGGATTGGGATTCAAGCCCATGTTCTCCGCTGTGATCTGTCTGGTGGCTAACACCGTAGCTGTAGGATTCGGAGCCGTAGGTCTTCCCGCCACTACTCTGGCTAACCAAGTGGCTGCCGAGGGTGTTGCCTCTCCCGAAATGCTCTGCGAGGTGGCTACCTTCATCATCCTCCAGCTCTCTCTGATGTTCTTCATCACTCCGTTCCTTATCCTTATGATGACCGACCGTACGAAGATCTTGAAGAACCTCACGCTGGCTCTCTTTGTAGGCTGTTTCTCTATCATCGTACAGTTCTGCTGCGCACATTTCATCGGTCCCGAGACACCGGCTATCCTCGGTAGTGTGGCTGCCATCATCGCTATGTTGATCTACAACAAGCTGTTCTTGAGTAAGTCAAAGGATTCAGATGCCGTTGTCGTTGAGAAGAAGAAGTTTGGTCTGAAGAAGACCCTGCAGGCATGGAGTGTCTATGGACTCATCATCTTCTTCATCCTTATCTCCAGCAAGATCGTTCCTGCTGTCAACACAGCTCTTAACCACACCCTCGTGACACAGTTCAACCTGCCTGTTACCGGTAATGCCTTTAAGTTCGGATGGCTGTCCAATGCCGGTCTGATGATCTTCCTCGGTGCTGTCATCGGTGGTATGATCCAGGGTATGAGCTTCGGCAAACTGATGAAGCTGTTGGCAAAGACCACCATCAACCTCCAAAAAACCGTTGTTACCATCTGCTGCTTGGTGGCTATGGCTATGCTGATGAACAATGTGGGTATGACAAATGATATCGCTAAGGGTCTTGTTGCCCTTACCGGTTCCGCATTCCCATTCTTTGCTCCTCTCATCGGATCTATCGGTACCTTCGTTACAGGTAGTGCTACCAACGCCAATATCCTCTTCGGTAAGCTGCAGGCCACTGCCGCACACGACCTGGGATTGGTCAACCAATCTACATTCTTCGGTGTAAGCGGTAATGAGACCAACTGGTTGGCAGCCGCCAACTGTGCAGGATCCGAGGGTGGTAAACTGTTGTCACCGCAGTCCATCGCCATTGCTACCGCTGCCTGTGATATGGAAGGTCAGGATGGTGAGATTATGCGTAAGACCATGCCATTCGCAATCTTCTGGATTCTCATGAACGGTCTGATGGTTTACCTCGGATTGACTCTGTAAAAGTATGAGTTCCTGAGATATTAACTTGGGATGTAAAGATAAAAGAGGGTGTGTCAAATAGGCACATCCTCTTTTAATTGGCACACAACCACTTAATAACAGCCTTACCTCAAATTATATTAATACTTTTCTTTGTCATATCATTTTTCTTTATTATTTTTGCGAATAAAAAGGGGGAAAGGATAATGAAAGAGAAAATATTGATATTACTACTACTCACAGGCTGTACATTCCTTTACGGACAGAACGAGGAGGAGATGACATCCGTAGTGAGCGGAACTGTCGTGGACACCAACGGCAAACCTCTCGCTCATGTTAATGTGATAGCAGACTCCACCAATATCGCCGTTGTAACAAACGATGACGGCTTTTTTACCTTAAAGACACCTGAGCAGCCCTCCTTCATCCTTGTCTCCCACATCGGATATCAGTCACGACGAATACCCATCATAACGGGGAAAACGGAGAACCTGCGTATCCGCCTACACGCTTCCAGTGTAGTCCTAAAGGATGTCGTGGTGAAATCGGGCGACCCACAGAAAATATTCTATGATGCACTCGACAAGATTCCCGACAACTACCCCCATCAGGCGGATCTCTTCCGGACCTTCTACCGTGAGACGGTGCAGAAACGGCAGCGCTATATCTATATAGCCGAGGCGGTGGCCAACCTCTATAAGGCCTCCTACCGCTCCACCATCCGTGCCGATAAGGTGGCCATAGAAAAAGGACGACGACTATTGAGTCCCCGTCAACAGGATACGTTGGGGGTGAAGATCATGGGAGGACCGACGTCGCCGATATACCTCGACTTTGTGAAGAACACCGATCTGATGCTCAATGCGGAGGATTTATCGCATTATGAGTTCTTCATGGAGGATCCCGTGTTCATCGCCGAACGACCTCATTATGTCATCCGACTGGAACCCCGTTACCTGGCGCCTTACGCCTTGTATTACGGCACTTTTTATATTGACTGGGAGACGCTGGCTTTTACGCGGGCGGAATTGTCGTTGGATATGCGTGACAAAGAGAAGGCCACCCGTTATATGCTTGTCAGCAAACCAGCAGGCGTACGCTTCAGGCCACGGGAGTTGAGTGTGCTCGTCAATTTCATGTATGACGGTATATACTCCCGTATCAGTTATGTGAAGAATGTTTTTCGCTTCAACTGTGACTGGAAGAAACGTTTCTTTGCCACGAGTTTTACAGCGGTGAGTGAACTGGTAGTGACCGACCGCAAAGAGAAGAACGTTACCGCGATCAAAGGTCGTGAGTCATTCTATCAGAAAGACTCTTTCTTCGACAAGGTGTCATTCTTCGAGGATCCTGGCTTCTGGATGGACTATAACATCATCGAGCCTACTGTGAGCCTCGAGGATGCCATCACCAAACTGAAAAAGAAAAAAAATTAAAAATGGATATTCACATCCAGTCCCACCTGGAGAGGATTACCACGCTGGGCAAAGAAATTCTTGGTACCGGTAGATGAGCTGTCGAAGGCAAAGGTATTATATCTGCTGTCAGTGAGATTACGCCCCCAGAGGTTGAGGGAGACCGTTCCTAAGTCGAGTGCCACATGAGCTCCGAGGACAGCGTAAAGATTCTGACTGTAAGTGTTAGCCTCATCCCAATAGATCTTTCCCATGGCCTGCATGTTAATACCCACAGCCAAAGATTTGCCGCCACCCAGATTGAATCGATAGTCACCCATCGCACTGAATGTATGCATAGGAACGAAAGGTACATTCTTATCCTTATAGCTGACAGGCTCCCCGTCGATGCTGTCATTATATTCCTTGAAGGCAGCATGCGTGATTCCCCAGTTGACAGCCCATGACAGATGATTGTCAAAGCTCTTCCCTCTTAACGACAGTTCGATACCACAGCTGTAACTCCTACCGGCATTCACCATCATTCGACCGAAGCCATAGGTACCGGCGAATACTGACAACTGCTGATTACGTATCTGCATATAATAAGCAGCGAGATCGAGTTGCAGTTGGTTATTGAAAAGATTCAGATGCGTACCTACCTCGTAGTTCCAACTGGTCTCCGGCTTATAGGCAATGGTCTCACGGATATTGTCGTATGCCTGTTCATCATGCTCTATCACAAGTTCACCACGTGCTGACTGTGCAGAACTCTGTAACTCTGTCTGCAGGATATCGCTGAACATCTGGAAGTTGAAGCCACCTGCACGATAACCCTTAGTCACTGTGGCATAGATATTACTGCCACCATTGAGTTTATAGGTAAGTCCGAACTTCGGCAGCAACTGGTCGAAATGACTGTTCTCCTCTTGATTCAACATTGAAGATACCGATGCATCCACATGTACGCCCATCACATCCTCTGATAAGGTAGCTAAGGCTGATGTCTTGTAATCGATAGAGGTATAGCTATAGTCATATCGCAAACCGATCATCGCTGTGAGTCGCTCGGTGATATCGAAATCACTCTGATGGAACACGGCAAGATTAGTCATCGGAGTACGGAAGAGACCCGGAATCGGCTCTATCCGCATATCTATGTTACATCCTCCCGCACGGGCGATCATCGCCTCAGCGGCAGCCATCCCCATGCGGGCAGCCATCGATCTGAGCATACCATAGTAGGCATAGTCAGTGATGGTCTTCGAGAGGAAAGCGTTCATCTCTGCATCAAAGAAAACAGGCGCATTCGTCTTCATCCACTGAAAAGATCCGAAGCCGCCAACCGTCCAATGCCACCGTGAAGGCTTCGTACCTTTGAAGACCAGCTCATGAGTCGTGGCGTTCTGGAATTGGCTCTCCTCCATATGCATGAAGTCCTGCGGCATGTAGTCGATATCCATCAGCATATAGTCCTTGAGATACTGATAGCTGGCCGTATAGTTGATATCAAAGGCATCCGCACGATAAGTTGTGGTAAGCGCGGTATTAAAGATATTACGCCGATAGTTTCCCTGTCGGTTGGTGGAGGGATCGTAGGTATCGTTCGTGTCATTTAGTGACACCAAGGGTATCTTTGTTGTCAAGGTTTATCAGGTAAACCTCTGTACCGTCAGCGACAGTGTACTTACCGTTGATATGATAGATATTCCTGTTACACGATGTACAGAGCAGACACAGGAGAATGGGAAGAATTGTTTTTTTCATTTATGTTCTTTATTGGGGAAAAGGGGGGACAGGACCGCTTCGAGACTGTACCCATTACAGCATACCTGCCCCCCAATAAGATTATTCGCGTTACTGATAGATATTCTGGTCAATGACGAAGTCACTCACCTCAAACTCTGTCTCAGGCAACGGACAAGCATACTTGCCTGAGTTCTTCTCCAAGGTGTATGTCATCTTGGATCCTTTGTTGATATTCGTCAGGCTGAATGAATAGAAACTCTTCGTAATCGCGCCCACATCATCGTATGCCACATCATTGCTGTTCAATCGACGGATATCCATAAAACGGCGTACGAACGGCATCTCACGTCTGCGCTCCTCCAAGATCTTCTTCACGGCATCCTCAGCGTTGGAGGCACTCAGGTTGATGACGTTAGCCGGAGCATTCTTATCCATACGGGCGGCACGGAGCTTATTGACAGTGGTCATAGCCTCCGACACATTTCCTAAACGAGCCTCACACTCCGCCTTGATCAGCAACATCTCTGCCGTAGTAGGACCAGAGGGTGTCCTGTCTTTCCACCAGAACACATAACCCATCAGAGGAGTCGTTATGGTATTAATGTAAGAATAGTTCGGGATGAAATGGTATTTGTAACGTAGGTCGTATGTCTTGTCATACAGTGCCAACAGTGATTCACTGGGCATCATCCACCAGTTCTTATCGTATTGCATACGGAAGTAGGTCATCTCCTTCCACTCCATCATACGCTCATTGACCGTATTGGCACCACCCTCATAGGTATAAGGGAAGATGATCGTCTCACTCTTTCCGTTGATAGTCACTGTGGTGGGAGAATCCATGTTCTTCATCTCCGTATTATAGTCAACGAGCAAGCTATGAGCACCCAGGGCCGTATTGGCATAGGAGAGCGCTTTCTGGTAATCGTTCAGATAGAGATAGAAACGTGCGGCGAAGCCATTGACGGCCGCCTTATTGGCACGTACCGAGTTCCAACGGTTCGTATTGCCAATCTTTGAGAAAGGCTTTTCTATCTTCAATGCCTCCTGTAGGTCAGCCTCGATAAAGTCATAGGTAGCCTTCAGCGAAGCACGTTTGACTGACTCACCGAAGTCGGTAGAGGTTTTCAGTACGATACCTTGCTTGTTCTCATTACCCGCAACCATAGGTTCACAATATACCTGTGCGAGATACCAGCTGCTGACGGCGCGGATAAAACGTGCCTCACGCTTCATATTCTCACGTTCCGTATCAGAGAGTCCGGACACCTTATCAGCCTTTTCAAGGATAGTGTTCGCATAGAAGATCTTGAGATACTCGTTCTTCCAGTTCACATCAGTCAGTTTAGGTATGATATCTGTATCCCAAAGAGCATAACTCAGAGACTCCGTGGAATAGCCTTCGCAGTCACTGGAACCAGTAATCTCAAACCACTCGGTATCGCATCGCTGGTCATCGGAAGCGTTGATCAGCCATGGACTTTGTTCCAGATAGTAGGTCGTATAGCTGTTCAACAGGGCATTCAGCTGTTCTCCAGTCTCAATAGTGAGGCTGGTGCTTTTTGATGGCTTTACATCCAGATAGTCGTCACAAGCCGTGAAGGCTACCAGGGCCAACAATATCATGAATATATTGAAATACTTTTTCATTGTATGAAGGATTAGAGTGTAATATTTAATCCGAGGGTATAGGCAGCCACCGGTTTGATCGTGCCGAGTGGGAACTCAGGATCCTCGTCGTATTTGTTAAAGGTGAAGGTATGCAGGTTATTCCCCTTCAGATAGATCTTCAATCCACCGATACCAATCTTATCGACGATAGTTCTCGGAAGGGTATATGCCAAGGTGAGTTCCTGGAATCGTATCAGCGTAGCACTCTCTACACCATAGTCCATAAATCGGGTGTAACGTGTCCACCAGTTCATATCACTTGCCACCGCCGACGCAAGGGCATAGTCTGTATAGGGCGCTGCCGCAAATGGAATGTAGGTATCACCATTTTGGGCGATAACATCTGCCATGGCCTTGTTCGGAAGGATATTGGTACGTATCGGGTAGTTGGCAGACAATCTGCGGAACTTATGACCGAACTTGCCGGTGAACAGGAATGACAGGTCGAAGTTTTTCCAACTGAAGGTGTTGGAGAGACTGAAGTTCCATGGAGCTACGGATGTTCCGGAGTTGATCATATAATCGCTCCAGTCACCTGTCTGAGTTTGTACGAGAGCCACCTTCTCATCACCTTGCATGATTGATGGATAATAGGCGGGATTATCAGCTGTTCCTACATTGATCATACCACCATAGGCATACGACCACAGGGTATTGGCGTTATAGCCGGCTCTGTATCGTACATCGGCAGAGGAACCACTGTCAGCCTCTTGGCGACCACTAAGCTCGTATCCTGTATAGGCGGTGCGTAACATCTTGTCAATCTTATTCTTATTGTAAGAAATCATAAAGGCACCTTGCCATCTGACATCTCCGAAACGCTGGTATGTACCCAACTCCAACTCAAAGCCCCGGTTAGTCATCTCCGCAGCATTGACTTTATTCGTGGCAGCACCTGTTACGGAAGGCAGACTGATAGTGGCCAGCAGGTCGGTACCTTTCTTATTATAGATATCTAACTTAGCGGTCAGTTTTCCTTTCAGGACACTGAGATCGAATCCTAAGTCAATGGTACCTGTCTTCTCCCAACGGAGCGCAGAGTTACCGTAACTACTGATGGTGGCGGTATAATCTTGCAGGAGCACATTTTGTGAGGTATTATAGGCAATGACCGGCTGTACAGAGGTAGAACGGTCCACATTACCATTGAAACCGTATGTCAGACGCACGGCCATCATATCGAGCCATGACCAGTCTTTGGCGAAGTTCTCTTTGGATAGCATCCACTTAGCGCCGACACTCCAGAACGGAGCATAGCGATAGCTCGGATCATCGGTGATGAGGTTAGAGGCATCGGTACGTGCGGAAGCAGAGATGGTATATTTCTCATCCAGTGTGTAAGCCAGGTTACCGTAGGCAGAGAAATAACGATCCTGCTGATACGTGTAGCTGTTAACGTAGTTGGTGAACGTGCTGTTACTGTTGAAATAGTTCTTATAGGTAAGAGACGTGATCTTTCCCACTGCCAGTGTCTCATCGTTATAACCATAGGTAGGTGGGTTCGTAACAGTCTTATAGATCCGGTTGGATATTTCCGTACCGGCAATGAACGTCACCTCGTGACGATCGGCAAAGGTACGGTTCAGGTTAAACTGATTACGCCAGTTGTAGGCATTGGTATATCCACGGTTCTGTGTGAGGATACTGCCCTTTGGCAGGTTGGCTGTTACGGTACCTGTCCTGGTCTTATCCGAAGTAGCTGCAATATTGATAGTTGAGCGGGTTGACCATGTGGACTCGTCATCAATATTCCGGGTATCCGTGTTCAGCAGTTCATACTGGTACTTGGTCTCGAAAGTGATGCCTTTAGCCAACTTGAAGTTCAATCCACCCTGAATACGAGCGTTGAGGGTCTTGGTGGTATAGTCATGACCACGCATCTCCTGTACCGGGTTGTATCCCCAGTCGGTATAGGGGAAGGCTTCCCAGTTCATATAACGATGGATATTGGGTGTATAGAAGAACCTGTCATTAAGACTTTGGTATGAGCGAACCACATCTGTATAGTCGCCGTTCTCGTCGAAGAACACCTCAAAGGCCGGACCCTTGAAATCCACACCGTTGTTTTTCTGTTTGTTATAATAGAACGTACCGTTGACATTAAAATCCAACCATTTGTACAGGTTGACTGTCGCATTGGCATTGAACGTATATTTATCTCTGCTGTTGCCTTTCAGGTACTGCTGTCCTTTCTCATACATCACCGAGATATTAGAATGGATCTTATCACTGCTTTGTGCGATGTTCAGGTCGTACTGCTGTGTGAAAGGATTATCAAGCAGGTAGTCTTTGATTTGCTGAGAGTTATCCTGTGTACGGATCTTGGCGATATAGGCATTCAACTCACTGTCGGAAACATATCCCAATCGGTTCTCATTCAGCATAACAAAGAGGTTAGAATAGGAGTTGTAATTATATCGCAGGTTATTATTTGCGTTACCATCGCCGATGAGAGCCATATAACCAAAGTTCTTATTCTCAAACGTATAGATCTGCCAGTCGATGATCTCCTCGTTGGAAGCATTTGCCGTAGAGTAGTCATGGTCAATCTTTGGAGAGTATTTCAACATAGAGTTGAACGATACTTTTACTCCACCTTTGGCGTTTCTGGCATCCTTACCGTCCTTTGTGGTAACGACGATCACACCGTTGGCGGCCTTGGCACCCCAGATAGAGGCAGCTGCAGCGTCCTTCAAGACGGTGATGCTCTCTACGTTGTTCGGGTTCAGTGTGTTGATAGAGGCTTCCACGGGGAACCCATCCACAATCAGCAACGGGTCTTTATTAGAGGCTACCAACGTGGAAAGACCACGAATCTGGAAGGAGATATCGCCGTTGGCATCTGTCGTAGCTGCCATACCAGCTACCGAACCTACCAGTCGCTCACCGATATTGGCGGTGGGCTGAGCCAGATGGTCGGCATCTACCTTTCCAAAAGCACCTGTAGCACGCTCACGAGAGATTGTCTGATAACCCGTGACCAGCACATCCCCCAGTACATTCTCCGACTTCAGCACCACGTCTCTTGAGAGATCTCTTGTGCCTCTGGGAATGGTGACATACGTATCCTCCATACCTACGTAAGTGTACTTCAATGTAGTCTGGTCTGTGGGAATGGTTAATGAATAGGCTCCGTTAGCATCTGTCACTGTACTCACACGACCGTCACCGATACTTACCGGCACACCGATGAGCAGTTCTCCATCAGCATCACGCACCACACCACGAATATGACGGGTGCCACCGCCACTGCTCTGTTTCTTGGTCACTGTTACGAAGTCATCTTCAATCTCATAGTTACAACCCAGTTGGGCGAATACCGTGCTTAGCACTTGGCGAACAGGTTTGTTCGTTGCCTGTACTGTCACTCTCGGCAACTGATTAGCCAAGTCTGACTTACAGATAAAGTTCAGACCCGTTTGCTTCGTCACCTCACTAAAGAAATCCTTCACATCGGCGGATTTCATGTTCAGAGTCACATTCTTCTGTGATGACTGCTGGGCCATGGCTGCCGTTGCCCACGGTGCCGATGCCCAGAGAACCAGAAGAATGAGCATGAACACTCGTTTTGCCTTTTCGAATTGTTTCATGATCTTTTTGGTTTACAAATTAGTTAATATGGTTGTTTACTTATGATTATCAGATCCCTGCGCATCTCTATACGTAAGCCTGTGACCGTATGGATCGCCTTGAGGGCAGGCGAGATATCACCATATTTATTAATGGTTCCGGTAAACTCTATCTGACGGATATCATCACTGTTGAACTCCACCCGTTTGTTATACCACCGAGAGAGCACTTTCATCAACTTCTCCAAAGGACAGTCGGCGAAGACGAACAAACCGGTGTTCCAGGAAACATAAGGAGCGACATCGACAGTACGGAACAGACACTCTCCGGATGAGATGACAGCCATCTCGTTGGGTTTCATCATTTGTTCTCTCCCACCCTTCGGGGTAACACTGATACTACCATTGACCAGCACGATACGCGTGGTGCCCGCGTCATCCTGGGTATTGATATTAAACTCCGTTCCATAAACCTTCACATCCCCTTCAGGAGTATGCACTATGAATGGATGGTTGGCATCTTTGGCAACGAAGAAATAAGCCTCACCATCGAGTTCCACCTCACGCGTGTCACCATCCAGTTTTCGGGGATAAACCAGAGTGGTACCATAGTTTAGGTGCACACGGGTGCCATCATCCAATGTCAGCCAGAATTCCGAGTCATGATGTGTCGTGAGGATATGCTCCTGCATCTTCTTTGTCTCCACTTTCTGTATCGACTTCTCGTTCTCCACTTTTACCGGCTGTCCGTCGATGGTTAGCACAGCCTGGTTCTTTCCACTCTGCTCTGCCTGGGTAATGGTGGCTAACACCTCGTCAGACAACTGTGGAGCCATCGGACGCTCCTCTTTATTGAGCCATAAAGAACCGACTACAAAAAGGATGATGATGATGGCCGCATAACGGAGAACAGGCCGGATATAGTGATATACAGAGATCCATCGATTGGGTATTTCCCCTTCCGTCTCTTCCGTGCTTATCACGCCATCATAAGGTTCGATACTGTTGTACAGACGATAGCGACCGACGAGATCTTTTCTTTTCAGCAACTCTTCGTATCTTTCCCTCAGCTCCTGGTTCTCATTCAGCAACTGCTCGAGCTGACGCTGGTCGTCATCACCAATGCTTCCCCACAGGGAGTCGGAAATCAGCCTGTTTATATTTTTTTTCATGATTTTCCCTATGTATTATATTTCTATAACACATCGACATCCTATATGGGGGATATTTAAATAAAATTAATTTGTAATTAGTAAAAAAGGAGGAATGACATCTCGCCCAATTCTTTCTTCAACCGTTTGATTGCTTTTTGCTTTTGTGTCTTGACCGTCTCTGTACTTATCCGCAAAGCCTCACCGATCTCCTTATAGGTCTTGCCTTCCATGCTTAACACGAAAACTTCCCGTTGGCGCGACGGCAGCTCATCAATCTTCTTAAACAACAACCGGAATATCTCTTCCGTGAAAAATTCTTCTTCCCCTTCATCATTGACACCATATTGCTCATAGTACAGCGTCTGGTCCTTTACATACTGTATCTCCGCACTTTTACGTCGTAGATTATTAAGCGACATGTTGCGGACACTATTATAAAGATATGCCTTCACTCTAAGTTCATTATCCATGTCGATATGGCGCTCCATTATCTTCTGGAAGATACTCGGTACGATATCCTTGGCCGTGTCTTTATCCTCAACGAATTGGACAGAATACCCCACCAAAGCTCTATAATAGCTATCATAGAGCCTCGACATCTTATCAGAGGCGTTATCAATTGTATTGATACTGCTGGTTTTCTCTCTCATATCGTTGTTATAATTCAATATGCAAAATTAATAAATTCTCCGAAATAGCATTCTATTTTACTCTTTTTTTTACAAAATAGTTGATAAAGCAAAAAGGCGGTAGCACTTTTTGTCATGCTATCGCCCTATATTATAAATAAGGTTAACCATTACAGCTTCGTAATAATCTCCCTGCCCGCCTTAATGGCCTCCATGTTCAGAGGAATCAGTCCGTGGTGACGCTCGGGCAGTGTCTTGAACAATGCCTTCTCCACACCCTTGTCACTGACCACCGGACAAACCTGGAGGAGTCCACCAAGGATAATCATGTTGAACACCTTAGAGTTCTTCATCTCAGCAGCCTTGTCCATAGCGTCGATGCGATACACATTGATATCGTCGCGCTGCGGCGGGTTGATGATACCGTAGCTGTCGTAGATAAGGATACCACCGGGCTTGATCTTCGGTAAGAACTTGTCGAGCGAAGGCTGATTCAGCACAATAGCAATGTCATATTTACTGAGGATCGGTGATGAGATACGCTCGTCGCTCACGATAACCGTCACGTTAGCAGTACCGCCACGCTGCTCCGGACCGTAAGCAGGCATCCATGTCACCTCCTTGTCTTCCATCAATCCTGAATAGGCGAGGATCTTACCCATTGAGAGCACACCCTGTCCGCCAAAACCTGAAATAATTATCTCCTGTTTCATTTTGTCGTGTCTTTAAGATCCCCTTGCGGGTAGAATGGGAACATATTCTCTTCCATCCAGGCATTAGCCTTCTGTGGAGACAACTTCCAACCACTGTTACAGGTGGAGGTGATCTCTACCAGACAAGAGCCCTTTCCTGCCATAGATGCTTCGAAAGCCTTACGCAGTGCCTTCTTTGCCTTGTTGATATGGGCAACGGTATCTACACTCTGACGTGTGACATAGCACGTGCCCTCCAACTGTGCGGCAATCTCAGGCATCTTGAGAGGATAACCATGGAGCTCAGCCACACGACCGTAAGGACAGGTCGCTGTCTTCTGTCCCATCAGTGTGGTAGGAGCCATCTGACCACCCGTCATACCGTAAATCGCGTTGTTGATAAAGATAATGACGATATTCTCACCGCGGTTCAGCGCGTGGATCGTCTCGGCGGTACCGATACATGCCAGGTCGCCGTCACCCTGATAGGTGAACACCATACGGTCGGGCCACAAACGCTTGATGGCTGTAGCAAGGGCGGGTGCTCTGCCGTGGGCAGCCTCCTGCCAGTCGATATCTATATAACGATAGGCAAACACGGAACATCCTACCGGTGACACACCGATAGTCTTCTCCTCCATGCCCATGTCTGCGATAACCTCTGCTACTAACTTATGTACTACACCATGTGAACATCCCGGGCAATAGTGCATGGGGACATCGTTCATCAGCGCAGGTTTCTGATATACCAGATTCTCTGGACTTATGATTGCATTCTTTTCCATGGTTTACATCAATTTGGTTTTTATTGCGTTCACAATCTCATCGGGTTCCGGAACGATACCACCCAGACGACCGAAATGCTCTACAGGTACCTCACCGTTGATAGCCAGACGAACGTCTTCCACCATCTGACCGGCGTTGATCTCTGCCACCAGCACACCCTTCTTGCCGCGTGCCACCTCTGCGATCTGCTTGGATGGGAAAGGCCATACGGTAATCGGGCGGAACAGTCCTACCTTCAGTCCTTCCTCACGAGCAATCTCCAGTGCTTTCTCAGAGATACGTGCAGCAGAACCGAAGCTCACGATAACATAGTCGGCATCCTCACAGTCCATCGTCTCATAGCGAACCTCCTTGTCACGTATCTCCTGGTATTTCTCCTGCAGATGGATATTACGTTTCTCCATCTCCTCAGAGCGGAGCTCCAGAGAGGTGATAATGTTCGGCTGACGGTCCTTCTTCCTACCTGTTGTAGCCCATGGACACTCCTTCAGTACTTCCTCTTCAGTGCGACGGGGTTTATACGGTGGCAGCACCACCTTCTCCATCATCTGACCGATGACACCGTCGGAGAGGATCATAGCGGGATTACGATACTTGAAAGCCAACTCGAAAGCCAGGTCTACGAAGTCGGCCATCTCCTGAACACTGTTAGGTGCCAGCGTAATCACATAATAATCACCGTTTCCACCACCGCGAGTAGCCTGGAAATAGTCAGCCTGAGAAGGCTGTATCGTACCTAAGCCAGGACCACCACGCTGTACGTTCACAAAAACGCCCGGCAGCTCTGCTCCTGCCAAGTAAGCGATACCCTCCTGCATCAGCGCCACGCCAGGACTTGATGAGGATGTCATCACACGCTTACCGGCACCGGCACCACCATACACCATGTTGATGGATGCCACCTCGCTCTCAGCCTGAACCACCACCATACCGGTGGTTTCCCATGGCTTGAGCTCTGCCAAGGTCTCAATTACTTCACTCTGCGGAGTGATAGGATAGCCAAAATATCCATCAGCACCACAACGAATAGCAGCATGGGCTATCGCCTCATTGCCCTTCATCAATACTACTTCTTTTTCTGCCATTTCCTAATCCTCCATTCTTTTTCTGTACACTGCTATACATCCATCCGGACAGACGATGGCGCAAGATGCACAACCGATACAATCATCGGGATTCACCGCTTCAACGAAGGGATAACCATGCACGTTCACTTTCTTTGCCGCCAGTGCGATGACTCCCTTAGGACAAGCATCCGCACAAAGTGCGCAACCCTTGCACCGATCGGTATTCACCACGATGGCACCTCTGATCTTTCCCATAATCTTGTTCTTTTAAATTTCACTTTAAGGATTATACATATCCTTACAATAGTAGTTTAATATATCATTTATCATCTCCCGGGCCTGAACCGCAGGACTGTCGGGATCCAGCGCGATGGCCTCCATATAACAGTTCAGTGCCTGTTGCCAGTCGCCTGCCCGACGGTATTCATTACCCTGCTTATAATATTCCTCTGCTGTCATTGGTAATATTCTTTTTTTGCCGCTGCCAGCGTATTCTTCATCAGTGAGCAGATGGTCATCGGCCCCACCCCACCGGGAACAGGTGTGATATAGGAGCATTTCGGAGCCACCTCCTCAAAGAAGACGTCACCATTCAGTCGGAAGCCGCTCTTACGGGTAGTGTCCGGCACACGGGTGGTGCCCACATCGATGATGACGGCCCCCTCCTTCACCATATCGGCGGTTACGAAATTCGGTCGCCCGATGGCTGCGATGATGATGTCTGCCTCCTGACATTCCTTCACCAATGTCTTCGAATGACTGTGACATACGGTCACCGTAGCATCCCCGTAGTTCTTCTGCATCATCAGCTGTGCCATGGGTTTACCCACGATGTTGGAACGCCCCAGCACGACACACTTCTTTCCGGATGTCTCAATACCGTAACGCTTCAGTAACGTGATGATACCCAAGGGGGTGGCAGATACGAAACAAGGCAGTCCGATAGCCATACGTCCTACGTTGATGGGATGGAACCCATCCACATCCTTACGGTAGTCGATCGCCATGATCACCTTCTGCTCGTCGATATGTTTGGGAAGGGGAAGCTGTACGATAAAACCGTCAATATCGGAATCGGCATTGAGTTTCTGCACCTGACTCAACAGTTCATCTTCGGTGATATCCTCCTCGAAGCGCAACAAGGTAGAGGTGAAACCACAGGTCTCACACGCCAGCACCTTATTCTTCACGTAGGTCTCGCTGCCACCGTCGTGCCCCACGAGGATGGCGGCCAGATGAGGGCGCTTGCCCCCATTGGCAATCATCTCGCTGACCTCTGCCGCGATCTCCTGTTTTATCTGTGTCGCCGTTGCTTTACCATCTATCAGTTTCATAATCCTATACATTTTATGTATCAACTCGGCATCCTGCCTCTCATATTCCGCATAGCCCCCATCATACCCCGCATGTTGGTATTCGTCACCATCTTCATCATCTTACGGGTCTGGTCAAACTGCTTCAGCAGACGGTTCACCTCCTGGATATTGGTGCCGCTACCCTTGGCGATGCGCATCTTACGGGAGGTATTGAGGATCTGCGGGTTAGCACGCTCCTTCGGGGTCATACTCTGGATGATGGCCTCAATGCTCTTGAAGGCGTCATCGTCGATATCCACATCCTTGATCGCCTTACCCACACCTGGAATCATCGAAGCCAGATCTTTCAGGTTTCCCATCTTCTTGATCTGTTGTATCTGTCCGAGGAAGTCATCAAAGTCGAACTTGTTCTTCTGTATCTTTTTCTGCAGGCGGCGGGCTTCCTCCTCATCATACTGTTCCTGGGCACGCTCCACGAGAGAGACGATATCACCCATACCGAGGATACGGTCAGCCATACGAGAGGGATGGAACACGTCGATAGCCTCCATCTTCTCACCGGTACCCACAAACTTAATAGGCTTGGTCACCACCGTGCGGATACTGAGGGCAGCACCGCCACGGGTATCACCATCGAGCTTCGTCAGTACCACACCATCGAAATCCAGACGGTCGTTGAACTCCTTAGCGGTGTTCACTGCATCCTGACCGGTCATGGAGTCAACCACGAAGAGCGTCTCATTAGGGTTAACGGCATTCTTCAGGTTCTCTATCTCATTCATCATCTCCTCATCCACGGCCAGACGACCGGCGGTATCGATGATGACGACATCATTGCTCTTGGCCTTTGCCTCAGCGATGGCATGCTGTGCGATGGCCACCACGTCTTTATTGCCATCCTCAGTGTAAACAGGCACGTCAATCTGGCCTGCCACCACCTTCAACTGCTCGATGGCAGCGGGACGATACACGTCACAAGCCACCAGCAACGGCTTCTTATGCTGCTTGGTCTTGAGCATATTTGCCAGTTTGCCGCTGAACGTGGTCTTACCGGAGCCTTGCAGTCCGGACATCAGGATAATGGAAGGGCGACTGTCGAGATTCATTCCCACGGCCTCGCCACCCATCAGTGTAGCCAGCTCATCGTGCACAATCTTCACCATCAGCTGCCCGGGTTTTACGGCCGTCAGCACGTTCTGTCCCAAGGCCTTTTGCTTCACAGTGTCGGTGAATGTCTTCGCCACCTTATAGTTGACGTCGGCATCCAACAAGGCGCGGCGGACATCCTTTAAGGTCTCCGCCACGTTTATCTCCGTAATTTTTCCTTCTCCTTTTAAGATCTTGAACGATCGTTCAAGTCTGTCACTTAAATTTTCAAACATCGTTTCTTTTACAATTCCGAATCACTTACATTAAATGTAGAGATGCTCATGTCTCCCTTCTCGATTCCCATCTTCAGCCATTTCATACGCTGCTTGGAAGTACCGTGGGTGAAACTCTCCGGCTGACTGTAGCCACGGGCTTTCTCCTGCAGATAGTTGTCACCGATCTTCTGTGCGCAGTCGATAGCCTCCTCGATGTCTCCGGCCTCCAAACTGCTGAACTGCTGGTTGTCGTAGTGAGCCCACACACCGGCATAGTAGTCGGCCAGCAACTCCAGTTTCACACTGACGGCATTGGCACGAGCGGAGTTCTGTCCATACTGAGCCATGGCACTGTGTGCCTTGTTGAGGATTCCCAGCAGATATTCCACATGGTGGCCCACCTCATGAGCGATGACATAAGCATAGGAGAAATCTCCATCAGCCCCCAGGCTTTGCTTCATCGTGGTAAAGAACGACAAGTCGATATACAAGCACTGGTCGGCAGAGCAATAGAAAGGTCCTACCTGAGCGGTGCCCGTCCCACAACCAGTATTCACACTACTGGTGTAGAGCACCATCTTGGGAGGGGTATATTCGCGCCCCATCTGCTTGAATACCTGTGCCCAGATATCCTCGGTGCCAGCGAGAATCTGACTGGAGAACTTAGCCAATGCCTGCTCCTCCTCAGTAAACTCACGCTCACCATCCTTGGTGGTAACATTCTGACTTTGAGCCATTTGCTGTCCCACATTATTGATCACGTCACCGATGTTGCCTCCTCCGAGGAAGGTCATCAAGGCAATGATTACGATACCACCGATACCCAGACCGGCAACCGTGCCGCCAGACATACCGCGGCGGTCGTCCACATTACTGCTTTCTCTTCTACCGTTTAATTTCATATCTATAATTTTTTATTTCAGTTTTTCTGACTGCAAATATATAGGAAAAGTTTCAAATTCACAAACTTTTTAGATAAAAAGAATTTTTCATCCGCGCAGGAATTACTTCATCCGCAACGGAGAATCTGTAATCACCTCGATGAGATATGGTCATCATCTAAATTAGGAAAGGTGACTATTTCTTTCAAATTCTCTCGAAAATTCAGGGCAAAAGAGTACTTTTGGCCGGGCTTTTAGTACCCTTTTCTCTCCAATTCTCGAGAAAATCGGATGTTGCTGCGCAACAAATGGAAAATGGATAATGGATAATTGCAAATTAGTGTAGGGACTTACTTCATGTATGTCCGTTAATACCAACACAGAGGTACTGAGTTTCAGAGAATTAATAATTATTTCCTCCCCGTTCGGGGGAGTTAGAGGGGGCTCCATTTGTGTCAACCTCGTGTCAGCCTTTGACAGCCTCCGACAGGTTGCAAAGCCGCTGCCACAAAGGGTTTTGACAACCTGACAACCTTTTTAGCGAAAAAATAGTATATGATAAAAAAGTTATCATTTAGGCTTGCAAGAGTCGCAGAGTTTATCTTGGATATTAAAGGTGCCATGCACATTAGCACATAAGTCCTTATGCGTCAATCCTATGATCAGCTCATTATTCTTTAGAGGATGTTCGTTTTGCTTGCTGAGGATACGAACAGCAACATATTTATTTACAGGCACTTTGCATCCCTCTGGTAAAGAGATAGGATCGAGCACCTTAAAATCCCATGCGCCGTTAAGCCAAGTATCAAACTCTTTTTGCAACTTGGGAATCAGTTTTATTGTTTCCTCCTTCGTAAAGTCCTCGTAAGGCTGAAGATAGATGAGGGTATGTGGGCGCAGGCGCTCCTCTTCAATCAATTCTTTAGGTTGTGGTTGTTTCTTGGCACACCCCAGACACATGATACAAGCCAATAAAACAAGTAGATTTTTCATAATAACATATTGTTCAACAAATCTATAGCATAACAGGATCACGACTACTCACTTTCACGGTCGCACAAAAACTCCACAATCCGCCGGAATACAGGACCTGCCATTCCGCCACCTGAAGCGGGAAGTCCTTGCTTGTTCAGACAGACAATAATACTATATTGAGGATCTTCCGAAGGGAAATAGCCACAGAAAGATAAATGGTAAAGATTGTCCTCGCTGACATTATCATCATCAATCTGAGCGGCACCCGTTTTCCCCGATGTTGTCGTCTTGTTGGTCTCAGCTTTGTACCCTAAGCCCTGAGAGACCACATGATGCAAAGCCAGTTGCATTTCCTTGATATTCTCCCTGCTGGCAATCTGTTCGTTGATAACAGTCGTATCAGAAAGATGCAAAACCGGTTTTACCATCTTACCTCCGTTGGCTATAGCGTTATAGAAAGCCAACATCTGCACAGATGCCATCTTACGCTCGTAGCCGATGGCATGGTACAGAATATTAGAATTAACCCAGTCGCTATCCTTGGGCGAGCTATATACCGTGGGTCGCAGGCCCACCAACCCGTTAATACTGTCAGGCTGACCATAACTCATGGCATCCAACATGGCCAGGTATTTATTCACATTCATTACAAAAGCCTCTTGAAAAGCCCTGCATATCGCTATATTTGAACTGTATTCGAGGGCTTGTTCATAAGTAAGCTGTCCATATCCGCCACGTCGCCAGTTATAGTCTCTGATAACAGTCCCATCGATTTTCCATACGCCACCTCCCGTTTCCACCTCATCGGTGAGTTTTATGCGACCAGTCTCCATCGCTGCCAATAAGGTGGCGACTTTTGCCAGAGATCCCATCCACTGTTGATGAGCGAAGATATTGGCAGGATGCAGTCCCTCACCAGACGATACGAATCCCGACATCGCCTTGATAGCCCCTGTCTTGACTTCCATCACAATCACTTGTCCCTCATAGGCGCCGACTGTATCCATCTGTGCTCTCAGGGTCGTATCTACGAAAGTCTGAAGAACCGAATCTATTGTTGTGTCATCCGTTTGTCTCGCTTCTTGCTTTTGGTGATGACATCCCACAAAGCTCAACAAAAACAGCATAGCAAGCGGCAAGACTCTTAAATCACGCATCATTCTCCTCCTTCTCTTTTATTAAACATCAAATAACTAATTATATCTTTTGAGGATGACTTCGCATCCGGTCCACAGAAAATGTCATCCCACTCACTCTTAAAGTAAATGGTCGTAAGGTTCTCATCCAGCAACAGGGCATCGAGCACTCCTATATCTACCATCGCCTCCGCGAAATCATTCACCGACTCTTCATCTAAGGTATAGACAACATACATATCATTACCTTGTCGGGCAAGGGCGCAGCGAGGAGCCTTACCTTTCAATGCTACTTCGAGGACCTCACCATTTCTTACAAGCATATTCTGACGGAAAAAGCTACCTCCATGCTCTATACAATAGTTCATCACGTCATCATCCTTTGACTCACCTATAGCGACATTTCCGTTTAATATCGCACAGAAGCCACTCATCGGTTTTCCTCTGGAAATCAGTTTTCCATCCACCACGAGGTCGCTTCCCACTGCCTTATTACGAGTGGCAACAACAGAAAGGAGCATTGTGGAGTCGTTATAATCCGGGGCTGACAGAGTCAGTTGGGTACTCATGTTCACCAGATGGAGTGTACTGATATTGATATCATTCATTTCAGTATCAAATGTATAGAGTCCGCTTTCCTGTGAACTCAATATCGACAGAGGAGTCACGTCTGCCACCACCTTATTTAATACAGCATCCCTACGATTCATGTTGGTAACACCCCTGACGATAGCGAAGGCTGTCAAACACAAAACCACCAATGCAAGCCACCATAGCATACGTTTGCGGTTCTTCTTTTGCGATGTTCCTAATATCTGAATCTCATCTTCTTTCATGATTCCACCTCCTTTACTTGTGATTCCAACCACATCTTCAGTTGTTTAAATCTCTCGTTCCTATTCTTTCATCCATGATTGTTTTTTTACTTTGTTCGAGTGCATCTGTCATTATATTACGAGCAGCTTCATCCTGACTCAGCAGTGTTGCTCGTTCGTTTTCTTTTTCTTCCGACCTCTTTTCCCATATTTTTATTATGCCCAATAGCAAGGAACAGAAGAAGGCTGCACAAAAAAATTCAAATGGTCCCATGTTACTTCCTTCTTAAGACACTCAAATTAATCTTGAACATCCGCTCCATTTGGCATTGTAACTCGTTCAACTTTCAACCAATACTCTATCACCGCACAGGCATAGAGAACGGCGTACTGATGTTTTCTTTTCTTATCCTTTCTCGCCTGATCCTCCAGTATCTTTTTTGTGTCGGCTAACAGGCGGTTGGGGTCTTCATAGACGATGTCCTTCACTTCCTGATATATAGCGAGCGTCCGTCTGTAATCCTCGCATTCATCAAATCCGTCCATAGCGAACAGAAACATTCCTTCGGTGTCATAGCGGTTGTATGAGTGAGGATTGCTGAAGGTATTCAAAGTACAATCATCAGCATCATCAAGTGCAATGATCTTGTATTTCCCAAATACAGGGTCTTTGAAGAACATGTTATCTTTGAACTCGTGACGCCATATTTTCTCATATCCCTTTCTGATAGCTAATATTATTATGCTCCAAAAGACGCAATCTGTAGAATAGTTGGCATCTAAAACTCCCTCAGCTATCCATTGATCCATCTTGGCGTCAAATACACTCTCGACATCTTTCAATAGAGCGTCTGTCTGCTTATCAAGCCTGAACAACTCTTCATCATCAACAAGTTGTTGATACCAATTGGTGAATTCTTCTTCCGTTATTTGGGAATTATCCTCACAAAACAATTGAAGCGCAATTTGCACAGAAGTCATATAATCCTCCACATAATGTACAGGAGAATACCTTTTATGTTGTACGAAATGAGGGTCACTGTCGTTTTGGTAGCCAAAATATTTATTGATTCAGAAAAGTTTTGTATCTTTGTAGCAGGCATTAAAAACATATATTTGAATATGACAATAGTAAGTACAAGAGACTTCCGTGCCAATCAGACCAAGTACTTCGAGATGGTTGACCGTGGTGAACAGGTAGTACTCCGTTCACGCAGGGGACACTATCGTTTGACACCAGTTTCCACAGAAGAGAGCCAAATGCCCGGACGTGACGTGACTGCAGAAATCTGTCAGGGTATGAAAGATTTCCGGGACTATTTAGATGGTGACAAGTCGAAGATGCTAACATGGGAGGAAATGATGGATGAGTTACGAGATTAATCCAAGTCACCACCTATTCCATCGACATGTCACCCGACGGTGATTAAATCGGGATTTGCAATCCCGAAAAAGACACGGCAATCCATTTCATATCTCATATTTAAGATACCAACGTACTCATGTTACATTCAGCGTTACAGTAACAGAAAGTATAAGAAGCACCGGTCAGAAATGGGAATTTTTTTTGGGTCAGTAGTGTATTTGTTTCATAACTTTATTATTAAGAATAACATACTATACTTAAATTATTGGGAGTTCCATCTTCATTAGTAGGCTTATTGTATTGTTCATACATTTTCTCATAAGCTTCCCTTTCTTCTTTTGTTTTAGGTATTGACATACTCATAATTAGTTTTGTTTTAGTTATAATTCATTAGAATGATTATTATAGATAAGAAATTCTTTTAAATTAATTCTTCTATATATTTGTCACTATTTTCAAACAATTCTTTATTTGTATTGTATTAATGTAAACTATTAGCCCCCGTATTGCAGGGTTACAAATGGCTTCGTTGGTTTTTAGAAATATACCGTCCCGTATATGCTCGAAAATGCCTTATAGTTAAAGTTGTCACGTATCTCTTCAGAATCCCAAGCACCCACTTCATTGGCCTTATTGCCACAATTACTCCAACCATATTGGTTTTTTGTACTGAGCAATATAACCTCATCTCCTGTCACTCCGACTCTGATAGGCATAGAATACCAATTGTTCCCTTTCTTGTAATAGCCTTTCAGCGTCACCTCCTGCATTTTAGGTTTTGCTTGTTGCTGCCTTTGCTGATAAGGATTGCCATACACAGGTTCATAGATTGTGAATGGTGTACCATAGCCAGGACTTGGAGTATAAGAAGTACGCGGCACTTCTACTGGTTGATACACGGTGAATTGAGCGTTGGCATCTATAACGCCTAACAGCATTAAACTTGCAAAGATAATCTTTTTCATAACTTGTTTTTTATTGTTAGTATTACTTTTATGAGAGCAAAGTTACGAAAGATTCTGAAATCATCAAAAGCTATCCCGTCATATTGTACGAAGTGGCGGGATTAGTGTACGAAATTTAAATTAAATAACTTTTTGGGAAACTCACTATATCAATAAGGCATCTTTAAGACTCCGAGGTGCTTGACCCGTTTCGTCGGATATGTCATCCGACGAAAATGAATATCGGGATTTGCAATCCCGAAAATAATAGGCCAGCTATTGCAAGATTCAGATTGAAGATACTAACTGCCTAATGATGCATTCAGCATTACAGAAATAGAAAGTATAAGAAGCACCGATCAGGAAGTCCCGACAAAGGCACAGCCATCTCTTACTTTTACCCGCCAATAGTTCGAGGCGCTTGGGCGAAAAGCCCGAAGTGATTGAGCCCGATTCTTTTAGTTAATGAAGAGTCGCCAACTAATGAACTCCTTTACAACCTGTTCAAAAAAGAAAACATCACATAAACCAGCCCCCAAATAAAGACGAACGAGAAAACACTGTTGAGCAACCATTTCCTCGATGGCTCGTCATATAGATAACGCTTTTCACCCAACGAGTTTTTCCTTTTCCTCATTCTTATAATCAGAATAAAACAAGCAGCAAACCATTGTAGAAATATCAACCCAGCTATAACCATTGTTTTCCCCATCAAAGACAATGGTCTGTCTGTTTCGGAAAGCACTTTTTCTATCTGATGTCTTTCAACAGATTCCTGTAACAATTTATCGAGTTCTGTAGATGAATAATGAAACTCTCTAATAAGTCTGTCTCTTACTAACTGTATATAATCCTGATGGTACTCAGATGCATTCTGGAAATCAGCAAGTAATTCTTCTTCACTCATCATCCGAGCTTTCTTCACCCAGTTCTCATAATAAGGACTTTTATTCATAGTCTTTTATGTTTATTTCTTCCCCAACAATGCCTTTAGTAATACGTTTCCAATTTTCCGTTCTACTCCAGCCTTAGTGGTAGGAATACCCGTTGCACGGGCAATCTTCTGCTTTGCTTGTGTAATCCCCAAGGCCCGCTTCCATGAAAAGCTAAGGCCGGGGATAGGTGTTGATTTCTTGCTCATATCAGAATATTTCATTAGCACTACTTTGCTGCGTGCTGAAATTACCATTTGGTTGGGGAATCAGTTCATATTCAAGTGCATTGTATTCAAGACTTACGGGAGAATCTTTTGAATAAGATTCGTTAGCTACGAAACCACCTTTCAAACCATTAGGCATAACCTTATTGGGATTCCACCCTTTACCACCGTAGAAGAATACCTGATACGTGCCATTTGGAATATAGAATATGTACGAACCTCCTGCCTTAATATAGGCATTCCTTGCAATTTGACCACCACTCTTTATAATAACTACAACGTCACAGTTCGAATTTACAGAAGTAGAAACACTTATTTGTGACTCATTATCTCTACTCAATCG
>FLNV01000975.1_pt1 | contig 118583 bp, 118 predicted proteins | sample 1140351 | NCBI WGS metagenome assembly FLNV01 (sample SAMEA3878207, study PRJEB12797) | bioreactor metagenome | biome: Moose rumen | place: Sweden | collected 2011-10 | reverse complement strand
CGGGTCACGGGGATATAGAGACGGCGGTGCAGGCACTCAAGATGGGTGCGTATGATTTCCTGCTCAAGCCGCTTGACCTCAACCGCATTCTGATCACGACCAAGAACGCGTTAGAGTCCAAATCGCTGCGTCAGGAGACGAAGCAGTTGCGGAAGAAAGTAGCAGCGAAGGGTCTTCAGATGATCGGTCAGAGCGCGGCTATCACCCGTGTGCGCGAAATAATAGATAAGGTAGCCCCGACGGAAGCCCGTGTACTCATCACCGGTCCTAACGGCACGGGAAAAGAAGTAGTGGCACATATGATTCACTCCCTCTCCGCTCGCGCCAACGGTCCTATGGTAGAGGTCAATTGCGCCGCCATCCCGAGCGAGTTGATAGAGAGCGAGCTTTTCGGACATATGAAAGGATCGTTCACGGGTGCAGTCAAAGACCGTGCGGGCAAGTTCGAACAAGCCGACGGAGGGACATTGTTTCTGGATGAGATCGGTGACATGAGTCTGGCTGCGCAGACCAAAGTGCTGCGTGCATTGCAGGAGAGCGAGATCACGCGGGTAGGATCGGACAAAGCCATCAAAGTGAACGTGCGCGTGCTGGCGGCGACGAACAAAGATTTGCAGAAAGAGATTGCGGCAGGCAATTTCCGCGAGGACCTTTTCCACCGGCTGAACGTCATTCCTATTCATGTACCGTCGCTCAACGAGCGGCTGGAGGACATTCCGCTGCTGGTGGACTATTTTGCGGATCAGATATGCGCGGAACAGGGTATAGCGCTCAAGAGTTTCGAACCCGATGCGATCAAGGCGCTGCAAGGCAAGCAATGGACAGGCAACATACGTCAGTTGCGAAATGTTGTGGAACGGCTAATAATCCTTGCCGGAGCGAAGATAACCAAGGAGGATGTGGAGGCTTATGCATAGAAGCCTAACCCCGACCCTTCCCTAAAAGGAAGGGAGAAAAGTATGATCCTACAATCATTGAACATATTGAATTACCGCAATATCCGCGAGGCGAGTTTGGAGTTCGCACCCAAGCTCAACTGTTTCGTAGGCCTCAACGGACAAGGCAAGACCAATGTCCTTGACGCAATCTATCTGCTGAGTTTTGCCAAGTCGGCATTCACGAGTCAGGACAGCCTGAACATCACCCACGGAGAGGAAATGGCGATGGTGCAAGGAGTGTATAGTACAAAGTCGAAAGTCGAAAGACCGTCCTTACAGGACTCAAAGCCGTTTTCGGAGGATGGTTTGATGACCATCTCTTGCGGGTTGCGGAAGGGCGTAAAGAAACAGTTCCGGCGGGACAAGAAAGACTATCCGCGTCTGATTGACCATATAGGTCTTATTCCGCTGGTGATGATTTCGCCTGCGGACCAGCAGTTGATCGACGAAGGGTCGGACGAGAGAAGGCGTTTCATGGATGTTGTTATCAGCCAGTCCGACCGCAAATATCTCGATTCGCTCACACGTTACAACGCCCTGCTCAAACAGCGGAATGCGCTATTGAAACAGTACACCGAGGCGGCTGCGCCACCGGACGATTTATTAGAAGTGCTGGAGTGGCAGATGGTGGAGCCGGCGGAGTATATTTTCAAGGCAAGGACAGAGTTCTTTGAGGCGTTTCAGCCGTATTTCGAGGAGGTGTACCGGCGTATCTCCGGCCGCAAGAATGCGACCGAAACGGACAATCCGGACAATCCGGAAGGTCCGGAGGTTCCGGGATTGCGGTATGTAAGCCAGTTGCAGGACAGGGATTTGCGGGAGGCGTATGTACGGACAAGACAGCGGGATTTGATATTAGGCTGGACGTCGCAAGGGGTACACAAAGACGATCTGGAGATGAAGCTGGGCGAGTGGCCGTTGAAGCAAGTAGGCAGCCAGGGGCAGCAACGCACTTTCATTCTTGCCATGAAATTGGCACAGGCTTTGTATTTATCGAAAGTAGAAAGTCAAAAGTCGAAAGACCGCCTCGCTCAAAGCCTGAGACCGATTCTGCTGTTGGATGATATTTTCGACCGGCTGGACGGGGAACGGGTGGAACGGATTGTAAACATGGTGCAAGGAGAGGAGTTCGGACAGATCTTCATCACCGACACCGACCGTCAGCACCTCACAGAAATACTCAAACCCAGCGAGAATGCCAAGATATTCCACGTTGAAGGAGGGAGAGTTGATAGTTGATAGTTGATAGTTGATAGTTGAAAGAAGTTTTAAAGTAATAAGTTGAGAGTTGAAAGTTTTTAGATACATAGTAACCTTGGTACTTTGTACTTTGTCCCTTTGTACCTTAAAAGCCGAAGTCGGCTTCAGGGGTGCATGGATTGCGACAGTGGCGAATATCGACTGGCCGACGCCTGAGGCGGTGGGCAATACCGAAATGCAGCAAGAGGAGATGATTTGGATACTTGATTCGCTGCACGCAATAGGTATCAACGCTATTATTTTCCAGGTCCGTCCGACGGCGGATGCTCTTTATCGCAGTGAGTTTGAGCCCAGCTCTCATTGGCTGACCGGAAAGCAAGGAGAGTGGGGAGATAAGTCGAAAGTCGAAAGTCAAAAGTCGAAAGCATGGGATCCGTTGGAATGGACGATTGAAGAGGCGCATAAACGGAATATGGAAGTACACGTCTGGCTCAATCCGTATCGCGTCACTCTCGCTACAACGGACACCTCCGCTATTTGCGCCAACCATATATGGAGGAAACACCGCGACTGGTTCTGGGAGTACAACAAACAGTGGTATTTTGACCCGGGTCTGGAGCAGACACGGGAATGGATCTGTACAATAGTACAGGACATCGTGCAGAGGTACGACATTCAGGCGGTGCATATGGACGACTATTTCTACCCCTATCCGGCAGGCAAGCAGCAACTGCCGGACACCAAGACCTTTGAACAAGACCCCCGGGGATTTAATAATATCAATGACTGGCGGAGAGACAATGTCAACCTGGCTATCAAAGCTATCAGCGAGACCATCCGCGAATGCAAAGACTCCGTGGAGTTCGGTATCTCGCCTTTCGGCGTGTGGCGGAACAATAATGTAGACTCGACAGGCTCCGCGACCCGCGCCGGAATAACCAATTACGACGACCTCTATGCGGACATCCGTCTGTGGATCCAAAAAGGCTGGATCGACTACGTAATGCCGCAACTCTATTGGGAGATCGGTAAGAAAGTGGCGGATTACGAGGTGCTGGCTCACTGGTGGGCGAATGAGGTGCGGGGCACATCCTGCAAACTCTATATCGGCATGGCTCCGTACAGATTAGTCGAAAGTCAAAAGTCGAAAGTCGAAAGCAGCAAGTCGAACCCTTGGGCAACTGGCAATGAGATCAAACGGCAGATGGACCTGAACCGGACTATCCCGGAGATCAGCGGCGAGTGTTTCTATTCGACAAGGCCGCTGTTGCGCAATCCGAGAGGGGTGTGCGATAGTATCAGGTCAGTCTATGCCGATGAAGACGCAGAGAAAGAACCGCTTGTGTTACCATGGGAATAATACTGTAGTGTGCTATCGGCGCAGCAAGGATGCCATTGTTGAAATTTTTGACATAACAAACTTTAAAAACATTACACAATGAAAACTTTTATCAGCCTCGCCCTTGCGGCAAAGAAGAAATTAGTTGTCATTCTGGCTGCGGTCATGGTCTCCGTAGGAATGATGGCGCAATCGCCTGTCTATCGTGTCGGAGACAAATACATGATGGACGGCGAATTGATGAACAAACGCGAGTTCAAAGGATACCTCAAAAACACTTGCCCGGAGGCGTTCGAATTGTTCTCCAACGGACATAAACTGAGCATAGCCGGATGGAGTTGTTTCGGAGTAGGCCTCGCCATTAACTCCGTAGGCAGTTCTCTGCTCTATTCGTGTCTCAGGGGCGAAATAAAACAGAGTTATATGCTTGATTTAAGCTATACACTCACTTCTTTGGGAGCCGGAACCACCGTAGCCGGTGTTACCTGTCTCGCGGTAGGTTATACACGCATGCACAAAGCCGTTAACCTCTATAACATCGAGAAAGCGCACCGCCCCGACCTCAGATGGATCTACGGTTTGAACGGACGGGGAGAGATATCCGTTGCGTTGCAGTTCTGATTTGCGCCACCGTACTATTTTTTCCATATTTGCAAATTACAGCGTTCAAAAATCACATTTTTTGACAAAAATAACGTGCGTACTTGCATATTCGAAAAAAAAGCAGTAATTTTGCGGCGCAAAATGTGTGGCACGGAGAGACGGAAACGGATGCCGCACATGCATGAGCGGCGCATAAACGCCAGAAAAGAAAGACTATTTTTAAAACAAACAATAATTTTAGACACATGATTTATTCGAAAGAAGTACAAGAAATGTGCGTGGTAGCGAAGGGTCCGAATCACGGACCGGCACCTATTCCCGAGGAGGGCAAATGGGTGAAGGCTACCGAGATCAAAGACATCTCGGGTATGACGCACGGTATCGGCTGGTGCGCACCGCAACAGGGTTGCTGCAAACTCAGTCTGAATGTAAAAGACGGTATCATCGAGGAGGCACTCGTTGAGACCATCGGTTGCTCGGGTATGACCCACTCTGCTGCTATGGCGGCTGAGATCCTGCCGGGCAAGACCATCCTTGAGGCACTCAACACCGACCTCGTCTGCGATGCTATCAACACCGCTATGCGCGAGCTGTTCCTGCAGATCGTCTATGGTCGTACGCAGAGCGCGTTCAGTGAGGGCGGTCTGGCCATCGGTGCCGGACTTGAGGACCTCGGTAAAGGTCTTGTTAGCCAGTGCGGTACGCTCTATTCCACCAAGGCGAAGGGCGTTCGTTACCTCCAGCTCACCGAGGGTTATATCACCAAGGAGTTCCTGGACGAGGACAACGAGGTTTGCGGTTACGAGTACGTACACATGGGTAAGTTCATGGACGCTGTGAAGAAGGGTGTTCCCGCTGACGAGGCGCTCAAGAGCGTAACCGGTACCTACGGCCGCACGACCAAAGAGCAAGGTGCAGTTAAATCGATTGATCCACGCAAAAACTAAGGAGGAGAGAGTATGATTCGTGAAGTAAAATTTGAGTCGCAAGACCGCCGCGAGAAACAGATTCTCGCCGCTCTGAACGCTAACGGTATCGCTTCCATCGAGGAGGCCAACCAGATTTGCGAGCAATACGGCCTCGATCCTTATCTGACCTGCGAGGAGACCCAACGTATTTGTTTTGAGAACGCGAAGTGGGCTTACGTAGTAGGTACCGCAATCGCTTTGAAGAAAGGCTGCAAGAACGCCGCTGACGCTGCCGAGGCAATCGGTATCGGTCTGCAGTCCTTCTGTATCCCGGGTTCGGTGGCTGACGACCGCAAGGTTGGTATCGGTCACGGTAACTTAGCAGCCCGTCTGCTGCGCGAGGAGACCCAGTGCTTCGCTTTCCTGGCAGGCCACGAGTCTTTCGCTGCCGCTGAGGGTGCTATCAAGATTGCCGAGATGGCGAACAAGGTGCGTAAGAACCCGCTCCGTTGCATTCTGAACGGTCTGGGCAAAGACGCTGCTATGATCATCAGCCGTATCAACGGTTTCACCTACGTACAGACCGAGTTCGACTATTTCACGGGCGAACTGAAGATCGTGCGCAAGAAAGCGTACAGCGACGGTCCGCGTGCGAAGGTCAACTGCTACGGCGCAGACGATGTTCGCGAGGGTGTAGCTATCCTCTGGCATGAGAACGTGGATGTATCCATCACCGGTAACTCGACCAACCCGACGCGCTTCCAGCACCCGGTAGCAGGAACGTACAAGAAAGAGCGTATCCTCGCCGGCAAGCCGTATTTCAGCGTTGCTTCCGGTGGCGGTACAGGCCGTACGCTGCACCCGGATAACATGGCTGCAGGTCCTGCTTCGTATGGTATGACCGATACGCTCGGACGTATGCACAGCGACGCACAGTTCGCAGGTTCGAGCTCCGTTCCGGCACACGTAGAGATGATGGGCTTCCTCGGCATCGGAAACAACCCGATGGTAGGTTGCACCGTAGCCTGCGCTGTGAATGTAGCTCTGGCACTGAATAAGTAACCCCACCCCGACCCTCCCCTCAAGGGAGGGAGGAGGGGAAAGGAATATTAACAACCCCACCCCGATGGAGTTCTACGGACGGCCACCGGCAGTCCGATCGAGCAGAGCTCTTCACCCCTCAAGGGAGGGAGAAGGGGGAAAGAAAAAAATAGAAATGAAAAAGTATTTATTCATTGTAGCGCTTGCTATGGCAAGCGTAATGGTGTATGCCCAGCCTCGTGCTATCGGTGGACGTCTGGGCGCATTCAATGGTATTAGTTACCAACATGGCTTTGGCGAAAGTAATATGCTGGAAGTCGAGCTCGGTTGGTCGGTTGACGGTCGCACGGATTTCTGGCGCAACGTAGGCGGAGTGCAAACGCACGGCCGCACATGGGGCACTACCGTACAGGCTGCTGCCACCTATGATTGGATCGATCCGTTCAACGCTCCCGTTCCGTGGAACGAACAAGGCGAGTGGCACTGGTACCTCGGTGTCGGCGGAGCCGGCGGCTACGGTTGGAACGCCAGCACGTATGTAGCCGGAGTAGGCAATGTTGGCAACGCTTGGAACTGGGGTTATATAGGTGCAGCGGGACGCATCGGCATCGAGTACGATTTCTGGTTCCCGCTCCAACTCTCGCTGGACTGGCGTCCTACGCTGGGAGCAGGTCTGTTTGACGACCAGAACGGCGGTGCAGAGGCAGGGCTCTATTGGGAGATGTCCTGTATTTCCCTCGGCGTTCGTTATAAATTCTAATTGTAATATTACTAACAATCAATTTAAAAAGTAAAATGAAAAAAATTTTATTTGTAGCCGTACTTGCATTGGCAAGTGTAATGGCTTACGCTCAACCTCGCGCTGTCGGTGTTAACCTCGGTGCGTGGTCTTCTATCTCTTACCAACACGGCTTTGGTGAGAGCAACATGTTGGATGTAGCCGCAAACGTTATTCTGCCTATTAACAGCGGTGTCGGTGTCGGCGGTCATGTGACCTACGACTGGATTGACCCGTTCAACGCTCCTGTTCCTTGGAACGAGAAGGGTGAATGGCACTGGTACATGGGTGTCGGCGGTTCGGGTGGTTTCGTATTCCCGGGCAACAACGTAGATGGTTGGTGGTACGCTGGTGTAGCAGGTCATATCGGCATCGAGTATGACTTCTGGTTCCCGTTCCAACTCTCGCTGGACTGGCGTCCGAGCCTCGGCGTTGGTACCAATGGAGGTAACCTCGGTTTCAACGTTCCCGGTCTCTGGGGAGGCCTTCAACTCGGTGTTCGCTACAAATTCTAATTGAACATTTTTATTATGCAAAACGCACCTCTTCTCGGAGATGTGCGTTTTTTTATGCGCATTCGTGTAAAAAAACAATAATAATTTGCGTATATAAAAAATTGTTTGTATCTTTGTGCGCAAAACGTAACCTATTAATAATCTATTCGTATGAGAAAAATTCTTTTCCCGCTACTTGCAGTAGTATTTATCTTCAGTTCTTGCGCTGCAGCGCGCCAAGCCAAAGCGAACAAGGACACCAATCAGTACCGTTATGAGATTGAGTGCGCAGGCAATGCCATTCAGGGTACTTACTTAGTCAAAGTGTGGACCTACAGCCGCAGCGCCGGCATTGCCGAGAACCAATGCCGCAAGAACGCCGTTCACGGTGTTATTTTCAAAGGCTACGGAGGAGGTCAAGGCTGCGTCTCGCAACGTCCTCTGGCACCGCAGCCGGGTATTGAGACCCAATACAAAGACTACTTCGACAGTTTCTTCGCTACCGGCGGCGAGTTCCAGAAATATGCTTCTATCATAAGCGGCACAACCGAGACCGTGCGGGTAGGCAACGAATACAAAGTAGGCGTTGTAGTGAGTGTCCGCAAAGACGATCTGCGCAAAGCACTTGAAGCCGCAGGCATCCTCCGCAAACTGAACAGCGGCTTTTGATTTGTGATTTGTAGTTTGTGATTTGTAATTTTTAATTCATAATTAATATGACACGAAACCTTTTGTACATCGTACTTTGTATCTTTGTACTTTCCTTAGCGAGTTGCGGTTCCAAACGCTCGCAAGCCTTCTATGACCAGCCGAGCCGTGTATTGAGCGCGGATTTCAACGGCACATACGTCATCCGTACGCAGGTGCGTTCCAAAGACGCCGTGACTGCATTCTACGACGCACAGCGCAAAGTAGTGAAAGAGATTATTTTTGACGGTATCCAAGCCGGCAACAACGGCGTTTCGGATCTCAAGCCGCTCTGTCTGGACAAGAACGCCCAGGAGAAATACGAAGACTACTGGAATGCCTTCTTCTCGGACGGAGGCCCCTGGAAACAGTTCACCAACTACAGCAAACGCCGCGTGGTCACGACCCGTTATGAGCGCGACGGACGGCAGATGGTAGAGACCGGAACGGTTACTGTGGACCGCGCCGGAATCAAGAAGAAACTGCAAGAAGACGGAATAATCCCGAAAGAAGGAAGATATTAAGTCATTTACCATTTGGGCATTTACCATTTGGACATTTATTTTTTAGAGAATTATGAAAAAGTCACTATTAACTATAGTTCTTGCGTGCATAGCGGTTGTAGCGAGTGCGCAGATCAAGAAACCGGAGCTGATGGTTGTTCCGTCGGATATATGGTGTATTACCAACGGGTATTACACCGAAGTGGAAAATATGGGTTTGGTCACCAAAGTGCCCAACTACAAACAGGCGTTGCAAGAGAACATGGGTCTCAAGCTGGCGATCGCCAAGCTGAACGACCTGATGGCGGAGCGTGAGTTCCCGTTGCAGAGTCTGGAGCAGATGATCAAGAACCTGGAGCAACGCCGCATGGAGGACAACATGACGATGAGCAAAGCCGGTAACGAGTTGGCAGAAAGTCCTCTGGACGAAGTAGCCCGCATGGCTAAATGCGACATCATCCTGGAACTCAGTTGGGAGGTAAAAGACTTCGGTCCTAAACACTCCTTATCGTACATTCTGGAGGCACGTGACGCCTATACCGCCAAATCCATCGGCGCAGCGTCCGGCACCGGCGCTCCATCCATGACCGCCGATGTGGACGTACTGCTGGAGGAAGCTATCGTCGCCAATATGGATAACTTCAACCTGCGTCTGCAGGACCATTTCACCGAGATGCAGACCATCGGACGTGAGATAAATCTGGATATCAAAGTGTTTGCCAACAATGCCGCAGGTATGGACCTGGAGACCGAGTTCGGCGGCGAAGAGCTGGTAGATGTAATCAACAACTGGCTCCAACTCAACACTATCCAAGGCCGTTTCTCCATGCCGTACGCTTCGGAGAACGTAGCGAACTTCACCCAAGTCCGCATCCCAGTCTATGACGAGCGCGGAAGGGCTATCGATGCCAACGGATTTGCCAAACAACTGGCAAAACATCTCCGTCAGGCACCGTACAACATCCCTTGCAAAGTGATGGTAAAAGGTCTCGGAAGAGCCGTGATCGTCCTTGGAGAAAAATAAAGACATTTAGCATTTTGACAGTTATGAAACGCATTTATTCTATATTATTAGCCGTGCTCATGAGCGCAGCTATGCTGGCACAAACGGAGTATCTGCCGATCTCCGTATATGCAGCCGACGATTCCGAGTCCTTCCCCAAGGGTTCGAAAGCCATGATCGAGAACAAGCTGACCCAACTGCTGACCAAGAACGGTATAGCCGGACTGGATTATATGGGTCAGTTCGTGCTTACCGTTTCCAGTACCCCTCTGGACAAAGATATTATTCCCGGTCCTCCGATGAAAATCGCAGAGAAAATGGAGATGAACCTCTATATCGTGGACAGTTACGCCAAAACGATCTTCTCTTCCGCCTCTTTCACTGTACGCGGATTAGGAGAGACCGAGAACAAATGCTATCTCAACGCTATCAGCCATATGCCGCTGCAGACGCCGCAGATAGCCCAATTCATTGACGAAGGGAAGCAGAAAATCATCCGCTACTACGACCACGAAGGCGAAGTACTAATCAAGAAAGCCATGTATCTGGCAAAGAAAAAGGAATTCGAAGAGGCGCTATGGATCGTTTCGCTCATTCCCCAACAGAGCAAGCATTATGATGCCGCTCTGGCTACGGGACAAGAGATATACCAGATGTACCTGAACAACGAATGCAACCTCTATCTGGCAGCAGCCCGTCAGGCATGGGCTGCGGAGCAGAACTCCAAAGGTGCAGCTGCGGCAGGAGAGTATCTCCAGAATATCCTGCCGGATGCAGGCTGCTACGACGAAGCGATGGAGCTCTACCGCGAGATCAAAGGAAAGGTGCTGGACGACTGGAAATTCGAGATGAAGAAATACCAGGACGGTATTGATCTTGAGAAACAGCGCATTGAAGCCGCACGCCAGATCGGTGTTGCATATGGCACGCACCAACCTGCGCAAACGACCTCCATCGAGTTCCTGCGCTCTATCTTATAAGTCGAAAGTAGAAAGCCGAAAGTCGAAAGAAGAAAGTCGAAAGTAGAAAGTCGAAAGACAAAAGCCGAAAGACAAAAGCCGAAAATGAGACAGACCATTTTAACATTATTCTGTGCATGCATGGTTCTCTCCGTGTGTGCGCAGGGCGAAATGGCATACCGCCGTAACTCGCTGGCTACCATGCTCGTCTATCACCCGGAGGACGAGTTCGGGTTCGAGATATACAAAGCTTTCGACTCGCTGCCTATTCCCGACAAGTACGACGACCACACTATCTCCGGTGCGCGGGTCATTGACAACAGTACGGTAAGCGGTTTGCAGCGCAAGGAGTCCGGCTATTACAAAGCCACTTACGGCCATCAGCTGACAGCAGCCGAGTTGCGCAAGAATGCGCAATATACAGAGGACCTTCTCAACCAGACGGAGATGGCAAAAAAGATGGTAGCCAAGTGGTTCGGTTTTAACGGTCATACCATTTCCGATGCGACCTTCAATACTGCACTGATCAGTTCGCGGGGTCAGTATAACGCCTCCGATGTAGATGTGGCGTTAGCGGTGCAGACGACACGCGGACTCGCTTCGCTGTCCGACGCCGGCGAAGAACTGCTCAACAACACCTTCGTTCTGGTCAACGATATCACGTATGTGACAGCAGAACAGGAAGCGGAGGCAGCCAAAGTGGCTATGGGTGTTATCGGAGGTATCTTCGATGCTCTGACGGGCGGCAAGTCCGGCCAGCAGATGGCGCAAACGGCAGGGAAGATAGCCGACAGTTTTACGGGATTCAAAGTCAAGACCCATTCCTATCTCTACCAGTTGGAATGGAATGACTCCATTGCGGCTATCTTCTACCGGTATCACTATACCGGTGTGCCGGATTCCGCCAAAGTGCAGGCCTTTCTGGACGACAAGACCACTTACCGACTCAAATACGTAGCACATGAGTATGAGTTCGACAAGAAATCCGTGCTCAAAGGCAAGTACTCCCGTACGGAACTGGTGCGTACCATCTGCGCACGGTCTATGGACAAGAATATCGTGGCTCTCGCCAAACAATACGAGGATTTCAAGGTCAAGACACCGGTTTACCAAGTACTCACCAACAGCCGCGGCAAGATAGAAGGCTACGCCGCCAAGATCGGCATGAAAGAGGGAATCTCCGAGACCTCCAAGTTCCAAGTCGTGCAGCGGATCCAAGACGCCGAGACCGGCAAAACACGGTACAAATATATCGCTACCGTCAAGCCGAAGAAAGGTCAGATATGGGATAACAGGTATAATGCCGTATTGGAGGAAGCGGACGGCGCCACCCTGCCCTATACCACTTTCGTCAAAACAGCCGGAGGAGAGATTCTACCGGGTATGCTTCTCATAGAAGGCAAATACCGGAAGATCGAAAACTGACAAATGAACAAACGAGAAAATAAATAAGTGAGAAAACAAAAAGGGCTCGTCTCCCGACGAACCCTTTCCCATATAACAAACAATCTCTATTAACATTCCGGGTAGATCCCGGCAGAATCTTCTATCATTCTACTTGTAATATCACAAATACCGTGCCAAAAATAAAAAAATGCTTTACTACTGGATCATATCGCTACCTATGATGTTATGCTTCTTCTGGGCGGTCTTTTTCATTGTGCGTTTCCTCCGTGGCAGCGATGAACCGCGTATAACGGTCACGATTCTCATTTTCTATATCGCCTCAACTGTACTCTACACCAACCACTGGCTTTATTTCTCCGACCACCAATCCATCATCGGTACCTACACCTACTTCATCGCCAACCTCTCCGTATATCCTATATATTATATGTACCTGCGCGCACTCACGCGCACGAAGATAAATTACGAAGTTCTACTTCTTCTCCTTCCTGCGCTGGCGATGGCAGTTCTTTTCCCGATCGCCAAGCACCACGGAGGCGAATTAATGGAGGGGGTAAGTCGCTTCGCGCGCATTTGTTTCGCCATCCAAGTCATATGGGTCTGGTGGCGCGGTTATCGGGTTTTACGTGAGACCCGCGCACGGTTGGATGACATCTATTCGGATGACCGTAGTTACCTTCTCCATCCCACCTATCTGATCCAGCACCTCTTGGGGATCACCGCGGCGTTTTCCATGTGTCTCAACCTCTTGGGACGGGATTTCTTCGCCGAGAGTATGATGGTTAGCATACCGGCGATTATTATGTCGGCACTGCTGTTCGGAATCGGCTATGTAGCGGCGCATACCACCCTTCCACAGGAAACCATCCATACGGAGGCACCGCAGGCTAAGGAAACTACGATAGAAGAAACCGATGCGCTGATGCAGGCGATAACTACCGTTCTTCGCGAACAGAAACTGTTCGCCTTGCCGGACCTGACCATTCAGGACTTGGCTTCCGCCGTACATAGCAACCGCACTTATGTCAGCCAATGTATCAACCGCCGCACGGGACTCACTTTCTCCCAATACGTAGCGCGTTACCGCGTGGAGCACGCACAACAGATACTCCGCGATTCCTGCTATGGCACCGATAAAGAGGCTATCATGGATGCCATGACGTCAAGCGGTTTCTCTTCCGACCAAACTTTCTACCGCGTCTTCAAGGAGATTACCGGCGAGACACCTCTCCAATACCGCCATAAAAACCTACAATAAGCACTTTTTTTGCCCGTTCGCTGCATAATTCAAAAAAAGCAGTAACTTTGCAGCGGATTTAGAAATTATCTCGCAAACATGGTACGTCGCATCCATAGAATCGTCCTCCTTCTCGCGCTTCTTGTCGGGGGTGCCGCTTTTTGTTTTTCAGTTTGTCCCAAAAATGCCCAAAAACAATCCAAAATTTATTTTTATAGAGATATTAGTATCTCCAAACACTAAAATTTGGTAAAAAATAGTGTTTGTAAACACTTTTTGGAATACAAAAACCATGATTCGTTCCTATTTTAGCATCTCTAAACACTAAAATTTGGTAAAAATTAGTGTTTGCAAACACTTTTTTGCGCAAAACACTTGCATATATCATAAAAAAGTTGTACCTTTGCGGTGCAAAACGATTTTTACTATGGAACAGCAAGACGTACAACCCATCATTAAAACGTATCACAATTTTCTTTCTACCGTTACTTTGGACTACATAAGACCGCTTATGGACACCATTAATTGGGAAGACAGGCTGATTGAAATCAAAGGAGCGAAAGGTGTAGGAAAGACCACTATCCTGTTACAACACATTCGGCAAACTTTTCCCAATGTGGACGATACATTGTATGCGTCGCTGGACAATTTGTGGTTCAAGACCTATTCGTTGAAAGACCTGACGGATTGGTTCTACGCGCAAGGTGGTAGATATTTGTTTTTGGACGAAGTTCATCACTACCCGCACTGGCAAACAGCTATCAAGAATCTGATTGATGAATATGCAGACCTGCATATCGCTTATACGGGTTCGTCTATGCTGCAATTAGAAGCAGGTGAAGGCGACCTGTCGCGCAGATTGATGGACTATCATTTACCGGGACTTTCATTCCGCGAATACTTACACTTCGAAGGAGTTGCTGACTTTCCAATATACAGTTTAGAGAATATCATCCAACGCCACGTGGCTATTTCATTCGAGGTCAAAGAGAAATTGGGTAGCATTCAACCGCATTTCAATGCTTATTTGCAACATGGATATTATCCGTTTTATAAAGCCGTGCAAGCAGGCTATGAGATCCGTCTGCAACATGTAGTGAACCAAGTGTTGGAACGGGACTATCCGCTCATAGATGATGTGACAGTTGCTACTATCGAGAAAACTAAAAAGATGCTGATGGTCTTGGCGCAGAGTGTTCCGCAGATGCCTACCATGAACTCGCTTTACGGCCAACTGGAGACAGACCGGAATCAGGGATTAAAAATGCTCTATGCTTTGGGGCGTGCTGACTTGTTGATGCTACTTACCGACAAAACAAAGAACATGAAGACACTCAGCCGCCCGGATAAGATCTTTCTGCACAACACCAACCTCATGTACGCGCTGGGCGCAAATATAGAAATTGGAACAGTGCGCGAGACGTTCTTCTTGAATCAAGTGTCTGAAGTTGTTCCTGTTTGTTACCCGGCAAAAGGCGATTTTCTGGTGGGTAACAAATACTTGTTTGAAGTCGGAGGTGCTAATAAAACCTTCGAACAAATCAAAGATGTGCCGGACTCCTTCTTGGCTATAGACAACACAGAAACCGGTTACAAGAATCGCATTCCTCTTTGGCTATTCGGATTTTTATACTAACCCCCCTATTTCGGTCGTCACGTTTGTGGCGACCGTTTTTGTTTCTTTTTGACTTTTTTTGACCAATCGGGACTAATTGGACGAAAAAATGCATTTTTGTACGACTTGAGAGTCGAATTGTACGATTTGAGAATGCTTTTTCATAAAAAAGCAGTACCTTTGCACCGGATTTGAAAGCATCCCTGTCACCCGCGTGCCAGGGATTTTTTATAGTGTTTTGGCATCAAAATGAAAAAATGCAAATAATCTTTCAAAAATCCTTGCATATGTCAAAAAAAAGCAGTAATTTCGCGGCGGATTTCAGTGATTAATCACCAAAATATGCTGTAAAGTTATGGAGTTTAATCGAGATTTGTACCTTCAGAAACTCATTAGCGCAAGCAAAAATGACATGATTAAAATCGTTACCGGTATTCGTCGGTGCGGTAAATCCTATCTGCTGTTTGAGATTTTCCGTAACTATCTGTTATCCCAAGGAGTGGTAGAAGATCATATTATCGGCTTGGCATTAGATGACAACCGCAACAAAGATTTGCGCAATCCGGATAAACTACTGGAGTACATTGATAGCCAACTTATTCAAGATGGGCAGACTAGTTATGTTATCTTGGATGAAGTACAGATGGTAGATGATTTTGTGAGTGTACTACTTAGTATGACCCATATGCGGAATGTACAGACATACGTTTCCGGCAGTAATAGTAGGTTCCTTAGCAAGGATGTGGTAACAGAGTTCCGTGGTCGAGGCTGGGAAATACGGGTTCGTCCGCTGAGTTTTGCTGAATATTTAGAGGGCGTAGGTGGTGATAAACGCGACGCATTGGAAGATTACTATACTTACGGCGGTCTGCCGGCAGTAGCGAAGATGGAAACACCGGAAGAAAAAGAAGCGTACCTGAAGGATTTATATCGCACCATCTATCTCAAAGATATTATTGAGCGCAACCGTTTGCAGAACGAGGAGGGTTTGGAGGAGATTTTCCGCGTGTTGGCATCATCAATGGGCACAGCGGTAAATCCTACAAAGATAGCGAATACCTTCAAGTCGGTAGCAAACATAAAAATATCAAGTCATACCATTACCAAATATATAGAATACTTGAAGGATGCATTTTTGGTAAGCGAGGCTCTGCGTTATGATGTGAAAGGTCGTAAGTATATCGGGTCTGATAGTAAGTTCTATTTTGAAGACCCGGGCATCCGGAATGCAATCATCGGTTTTCGCCAAGTGGAATACAGCCACATGATGGAGAACGTACTATATAACGAACTTTGCGCGCGCGGTTATAGCGTGGATGTAGGATTGGTAGAGGTTTGGGAAAAGAATGAAGAAGGGAATATCGTTCATAAACGAATTGAAGTGGACTACGTTATTAACCGTGGTTCACAGCGCATATATGTGCAATCGGCATACTCGATGCCGGATGAGGAGAAACGCGATCAAGAGCAGCGACCGCTGATAAAAATAAACGATAGTTTCAGGAAAATCATCATCTCCGGCGAACATAAAGGCAAATTTTACAATGATGAAGGAGTCTTACGGATAGGAGTATTTGATTTTCTATTAGACAGAGACTGCCTGAACGAATAAACAGACGTTCTCTCCCTCTCCCCATCCCCGCGACCCATTGAATCACGGGGATTTTTTGTGTCTGCACGTCAATTTTTCCACATGCAGTGATGTAATCCGTCACTTTTGTATGATTTGAGAGTCGAATTGTACGATTTGCGAATGCTTTTTCATAAAAAAGCAGTACTTTTGTGCGTTCATATGATTAGTAACACACAAATTATTGTTTTATGAGAAAGATTTTATTTTTCGCCTTCGCGCTTGTAGCAAGTGTACTGGCATTCACATCGTGTAACGGTAACAACCCCAACGACCCGCTCGTAGGAACTTGGACACATGTCGAATACTACGGAGACGGACGCTCGGAACAGAAAGTTACTTTCGACGGACGTGACAATTTCACCTATAGTGACTTTAAGTACATGGGCGACCAGGTACACTACGGTCAGATCATCAAAGGCTCCTACAAGATCGACGGAGACATTGTTACTATACACTATGCCGAATGCAGTTGGACCAATGATGGTCAGGAGTACACCAAGCAGGACGATTTCTCGCTGTCTGATGAACAAATCAAGTACTCCATCGAAGGCAACACCTTGACCGTTATCCGCCTGTACGGCACCGGCAGTGAATACACCGAAACATATACCAAACAATAAATTATTATGCGTAAATTCTTTATCTTCGCCATCGCACTGGTAGCAAGTGTATTGGCATTCACCTCGTGTGATAAAAACAACATTGACAGTCCCATCGTTGGTACATGGGTACATATCGAAGAGGACAGGGAGTATTTCATCACTTTCGACGGTAAGGGTAACTACACCTACATCATCAACTACTATTTCTACGATCAGGAGACCGGTGTAAAAATCCCGACACCCCACGAGCACGTAGTTATCAAAGGTTCGTTCAAGATCGATGGCGACATCATCACCGTACATAACGAATCACAAACGATTTCTATGGACGGCGGTCCGGCTGAAAGCATCGAATTGGAACCGTACGACGAGCAGATGAAATACAGCGTTAAGGGCAATACCCTTCACCTCATTCGTTTCTATGGTACGGAGTATGACTTTGAGGAAGAATTTTACAAACAATAAATCAGTATGAAAAAATTCCTTATCTTCGCCATCGCACTGGTAGTCAGTGTATTGACATTCGTATCCTGCAACAAGGATGACAAAAACGATCCGGAGACTACTACTTCTTCTTCGGCTATCAAGAACATGAAGTTCATTTGCGACCTCGACCGTGGTCTGACCCCCGTTCGCGAGTACTTATACTTCGGAATGCAAGATGACTTCGAGTGGGGCATGGAGATCTATGAAGATTCGGCACGCACCCAAATGACCAGTGCAAACGGTGATTATGGCACCTATGTGCTCAAAGAAGATAGTGCCTGCATCTACATGACGTTCACCGGCAGTTTTGATATAACAAATGGTCAACGCACCAATCACCCGGGTCAAGCCGCTCATATGGACGGACGCTGGACCTACAAATTCAACGGTGACACCATCTATGTTACTGCCCAAAACGGCTATACGCAAAAATATTGGAAGAAATAAAGTCTTGGAAAAAGGACTCCATGAAAAAAAACTATCTCCTTTTTATCGCTGCACTCCTTCGGGGGTGCAGTTTTTTTTATAAAAATGCAGATTTGTACGATTTGAGAGTAGATTTGTACGATTTGCGAATGCTTTTTCATAAAAAAGCAGTAATTTTGCGCGTTCATTTGATTAGTAACACACAAATTATTGTTTTATGAAAAAGATTTTTATTATTTTGATGGCTGCTATGGTAGCCACAGGCAGCGTCTATGCTGCGGACAACAGTAAGAAAACTGCGAAGTCGAGCAAAGCGTACAACATGAGTATCGGTATGGTTGCCGGCTCGGGTATCGGCGTACAGTTCAAAGACATGATCACCGACCATTTCACGATCATTGAGGAGTTCGGTTATCTGGGTAGCTGGGCAGCAGCCGGAAATGGGGGCAGTATGCCTACCATAGGTGCAGTGGACGACCTCGTCTTGGCTTATCAGGCTCAGTGCGCCGAAGGGCAGGGTATCCGTCTGGATTATTTTGTAGGCGGTCAGATCAAAGGTGGTTACCTCGGAGGAGGTGCCGGTGTAATCGGTTTTGGTGCCGCCGCAGGTATTGAAGCCAAGATGAAGAACGCACCTATCGCTTTCTCGTTTGACTTCCGCCCCGGTTACGGATGTCTTCTGGGTAATGACGGTATGGGAAACATAGGTGCCTTCCATACCTTCGACTGGACACTCAACCTCGGCGTACGGTACACCTTCTAAAATGAACCTTACTCATTCCTGAAAAACACACTGTAAAAGTTTGCGCACTATAGAAGCGTCCGCGTACTCCGCGGATGCTTTTTTTATTAAAACACCCAATAAATTTGCGTATATCAAAAAAAAGCAGTACCTTTGCAGCCGCATTTGCGGCTATGCCGCATTAATTGAAGCTGTCAAAGAGTTAAAATGGTCGCAACGCGACGTTAAATAGTTAAATAGATGAAGAAGAATTTCGTAGAAGAATTGCGTTGGAGAGGCATGCTCCAGGACATCATGCCGGGAACGGAAGAACAGTTAATGAAAGAGATGACGACCGCCTATGTAGGCATCGACCCGACGGCGGACAGTCTGCATATCGGCCATTTATGCGGTATCATGATGCTGCGCCATCTGCAGGCATGCGGACACAAGCCTATTGCGTTGTTAGGCGGTGCAACCGGTATGATCGGCGACCCGAGCGGCAAGTCCGCCGAGCGCAACCTGCTGACGGAAGAGACGCTGCGCCATAACGTAACGTGCATCCGTGAGCAGTTGGAGCACTTCCTGGATTTCAACAGCAACGAACCCAATGCAGCCGAGCTGGTGAACAACTACGACTGGATGAAGGACTACACTTTCCTTGATTTCGCGCGCAATATCGGCAAACTGATCACCGTCAATTACATGATGGCCAAGGACAGCGTGAAGAAGCGCTTCAACGGCGAGTTCGCGCAGGGAATGTCGTTTACCGAGTTCACCTACCAGTTGCTTCAGGGCTACGATTTCGTCTATCTGAACGAGCACAAGAACTGCCTGATGCAGATGGGCGGTTCGGACCAATGGGGCAACATCACCACGGGTATCGAGCTGATGCGCAAGATGAACGGCAAGACGGCATTCGCCCTCACGTGCCCGCTCATCACGAAAGCCGACGGCGGCAAGTTCGGCAAGACCGAGAGCGGCAATATCTGGCTTAGCAAGAAATACACCAGCCCGTATAAGTTCTACCAGTTCTGGCTGAACGTGAGCGACGACGATGCGAAGCGTTATATCAAGATCTTCACGAGCCTGAGCCGCGAAGAGATCGAAGGTCTGATAGCCGAACACGAGCAGGCGCCGCATCTAAGATCGCTGCAGAAGCGTCTTGCCAAAGAGGTGACCTGCATGGTTCATAGCGAGGCGGACTATAATGCCGCCGTAGAGGCATCCAATATATTATTCGGAAACGCGAGTACGGACGCGCTGCGCGCGTTGGACGAAGAGACGTTCCTGCAGGTGTTCGAGGGTGTGGAGCGCTATGAGATCAGTCTGGACGAACTCAAAGCCGGTATCGGTCCGTTGGATCTGTTAGCCGAGAAGACCTCTATCTTCCCGAGCAAAGGCGAGGCACGCAAGATGATCCAGGCGAACGGATTCAGTATGAACAAAGAGAAACTGACCGACCCGCAGACACCGATCACTGATGCAGCCCTGCTCAACGGAAAGTACATCCTCTTCCAGAAGGGCAAAAAGAACTACTACTTGGTTGTCGCCAAATAGCCGTCAGCATTCAGCTGTCAGAAGCATCCACCGACCGATGAGCGGGAGAAGACCGGGAGATGACCAAGACAAGAAAAATCGCTAAAAATGACGTGCGCTCTTGTGTATGTCGTTTTTTTTGTGTAATTTTGCAGCCGAAAATCTACGTTGGAGGGAATATGTCTCTTCTTTAGGGTGGATTTTTGACATATAAAAGGCGTTTATTGACGTTGTTTGCGACTACTCAGAATCTTCGCAACATTCTAATAGTTAAAAGTCCAGACAGCAACAATGAATGTCCCGTGGGTATGTTATACATGCCACGCCCTGCTATTGGCGGGGTGGGTTTAGCATATCGGGCGTGGACTTCGGTTGTTTTTCTACTTTTAACGGGGATTGCGAAGCCCTTGAGTAGCGTGAAGAGCAGACGGACTTCACGCTTTTTTGTGCGTATATGCATACGCGCGAACATTAAATGAAATAATAAAATGGAGGATGCCGAAAAGCCAAAAGTGAGTAGGCAAATGACAAATTAAAATTATAAACATCATGAAAAAACTATTTGTATGTCTGATGGCAATTTGCCTCGGCCTATCAATGAATGCAAGTGCTCAAACTGCTTATTCAAAGCAGAAAGCTAAACAAGCAAAAAAAGAGTACAAACAAAAAGTAAAAAAACTAAACAAAGAAGGCTGGCAAGTATTCGGCTCCTCGCATACATTGGAAATGTCTTTGCTGAATCATTATGAGGCTTTGGAAAAAGATGATGTATTTGAAGTGGTTGGTTATGCCACCTCTGCGAGTAAGAACGTGGGCAAGGACAAACTGATGATGTCTGCTTGCACAGCATACGCTCAGCAGATAGGCAGTAATATCAAGGGACGTATCGTAGAAGATATGGGTTCGACATTAACCACAGAAGAATTGGCGGAGTTCGACCATTTCTATTCTGCCTATGAAAACAAGGTAAAAGCAGAAATCCGTGGAGAGTTGCATCCTTCATACTCTATCTTCCGCGAAGTAGAAGTGCACGGAAAGAAGGCGTTTGAGTTCGAGGCATACTACATTGTGGATGCTGCGGGTGCCTCTCGTGCGCGTATTCGTGCATTCCAACAAGCAGCCCAAGAATCTGCTGTAGCACAAAAATATGCAGATCAAGTTTCCAAATTCATAGAGGAAGCTTTTGTTGAAGAATAAATCATGAAACATCGGCAACGTAATATCATCTTGTTGCTGCTCCTTCTAGCATCCTTACGGATTGCCGCACAAGTACCGGATTGGTACGAAGCGGCAAACCGTAAGACGCATTATCCGTCCGAGTCTTGGTACACCGGTTTCGTTATGGGCGAACAACGTGATGGAGAAGCATTAGAAGACACATACGCACGCCTTAAGACAGAGGCGCGCGCTGAATTGGTCTCCACAATCCGCACCTCTGTCGAGCATAATAGTATCGATCGCACACAAAGTGATTTAGAACATAGTTCATCAACCTTTGACGAACGAATCATGGAGACATATGTTTCTGATACGCGTGTTCGCTCTAACATTACAGACATTCCCGGTCTAAAGGTAGAGGCATGGCGTAAGGGAGACGGAACTATTGCAGCATTTGCGTATGTAAGGAAGATTACATTAAGCTCACAGTTGATAAAACGAATCGCTTTAGGAATAGCAAAGATTGAGAATTCTATAGATCAAGCAGAAACGCTGCTGGCTGAAGGTCGTACGTTAGATGCTCGCCAAGTAGTTAAAACAGGACTCCAACAATTGCGCGAGGTAGAAGATGCACAAAGTTTATTAAATATTGTAGATGAAACCGCAGATGAAGACATATTGCAGTACTCCCAGACGAGAAATATGCAGCAAAGACTTGGAGCCTTGGACACACAATTGAAAAATGCAATCAAGGTGTATATTGATTGCAGGGCAAGTTTGTTCGATACCGATTATACAAATCTTACTGGATCTGTTCGGGGAGAGTTGTCATCGTTAGGTGTAACCTTTGTTACATCACCAGAAAAAGCAGATTGGGCAGTTTATGTAAACGCATCTGCACGCGAAGATGTATGTAGTCGTTTTGGCAGCACAGCGGTTTATTCCGCATATGTAGATGTGAGTGTCGCAATAGATAAAAATAACGGGCAACGCATTTATGAAGAACAGCTGAAAAGTGAAAGGGGCACACACACTGCAAACTTTGCCGAAGCCGCACGCATTGCGTACAAAAAAATAACTCCTCTAATTGAAGAAACTATTAAACAATATATGCAATGATAAAAAAAACTTTATTACTCCTTTGTTTGGTATTATCCACATTGATTTCTTATGCTGAGGCCACCAAGAAAGTCGCTATTCTTGAAGTAGTGGATAAAGAAGGGATGCTATCCTATAGTCAAAAAGTGCTTCTAAGAAGTACGATGGCGCGTGCTATTGCCAATCGGGAAGGTTATGAAGCGTATGACCGTACAGATGTCGATGCAATAATGAGTGAGCATGAGTTTCAGCGTTCCGGTTTAGTAAGCGAATCAGAAATTCGCACCTTGGGCGAAATGACGGGAGTGTCGCTTATTTTGGTGACAGAAGGTGTTCTTGTCGGAAATGACAAATTGTTTGTCAGCGCCAAAATAATAAATATTGAGACAGAGAAAGTGGAGATGATGGATAATATTACGGTGGGACTTAATAGCGAAGAAATACGCACCGGCTGTGAGACATTAGTAAAACGCATGATAGGTGTCTCCGCGAGTACGATTGCTAGAGAAGAAGCTATGCGGAAGAAATCTAATACGAATGCCATCATAGCATCAGCATACATCCCGGGTGCCGGCCAGATGTTGAAAGGCCATGGGGGGAAAGGCGCAGCATTCCTCGTCTGTGAGTTGGCTTTATTTGGAGGAGGTACTGCATGTTATTTCATGGGGCAAGAACAGTTAAAGATAATGAAGTCAACCAATACTACCTATGAGCAATATTCTCAGGCAAGGAATAAGAAAAACACTATAGATATAGCTATGTTTACTTGCTTTGGCGTTGGAGCAGCAGTGCATATTGGTAATATGGTGCATGCATGGTATGTAAAAGATAAGAAACTTGCCCAAAACATTACATTTGCTCCGGCAATTATACCTACTAATGAATATACCACTCCTTCCTATGCCTATGGTGCAGGGGTACAAATTAAATTTTAACGAACAATGAAAACAAGATTCGCATGGCTCGGCATCGTAGCCGCATGTATTTTAGGAATCAGCACCTTCTTCACGGGGTGTCAAGGAGATGGGTTAAATGATGTAACAGTCTATCGTGGGCAAGTAGTGTATATTAATACTACTACGCCTTTTGCCGATCTAACGGTAAAAGTGACGGATGGACAAAACACCCATTGTCAAGCGCAGACAGATGCAGGAGGTAACTTCTCTTTGAAAGTGCGTGTCAATGAGATTAACGGCAGTTATTATTTGCTTGCCGGCGATTCTACCTGCATCCCGAAGAAGGTGTCTTTGGGTAGCTATGGTCAAGCCGAAGTGGATCTTGGGGTCATTGAGGTAGAGGGTCCTGCATTACCGACCGTGAAGACAACACCGATTACGGAAGTAACGGCAGAAGGGGCTACTTTAGGAGGTGAAGTGCTGACTGATGGTCGTTTGACTGTTACTGCTCGCGGTATATGCTATGGCACAGCACAGCAACCAACCGTAGATGGAACGCACACCACAGACGGTGGTGGATTAGGAACTTTCACTACTACCTTAAAGAATCTTGAGCATAATACCATCTATTATGCACGCGCGTATGCAACCAATAAGAAGGGTACGGCTTACGGCGAGCAAGTGAAGTTTACTACCGAATTGGGCGTGCCTCTTATTACAACGGACTCGGTGTATCGGATAACCGCTCATTCTGCCAAATGCAAAGGTCATGTAGAGAGTGACGGCGGTTATGCTGTAACGAAGAAGGGAACCTGCTGGAGTCGCCAACCGGATCCTACGGTAGATGATGAGTATACGAATGACGGCTCGGGCAAGGGTGAGTTTACAAGTACATTGAGTAACTTATTGGAAAACACCACTTACTATGTGCGTACCTATGCTACTAATGCAACAGCAACCGTTTATGGCGAACAGATTATCATTACTACCTTAGATGGTTTGGCTGTCGTAAAGACAGATTCTGTCAATAACATCACGGCAACCGGCTTTACAGCTTTTGGTACAGTCGTGAGTGACTGCGATATACCAGTAACTGCACGAGGTTTCTGTTATTCCACAAGTCAGTATCCAACGATTGAGGATGGACATACTACATCTGGTAAGGGATTGGGTTCGTTCCAAGGAAATATAAGGAATCTTTCTATCGGTATGACTTATTATATACGTGCATATGCTACCAATGAAACGGGTACATCATACGGACAACAAATAAGCATCACTACAAGAGACGGACTGCCAGTGGTTGAAACAAAGGAGGCCACAAGTACGGCAACAACTATTGCTGTAACGGGAGAAGTAGCAGAAACATGGGGATATAATGTCACGGAACGAGGATTTGTTTATAGCCAACAAAACACACAACCAACTACGGATGACTCGAAGATAACCACTGGCAAAGGAATAGGTGTGTTTAATTCCACCATTCATAATCTAGAGCCAGAAAGCCAATATTACGTCAGGGCTTATGCTGTCAATGAAAATGGAACATCCTATGGCAAAACTATTAATGTCGTAACAAAAGATGGGAAAGCAATAGTTACGCTTGGAACTATTACTGACATAACTGCACAATCAGCATCTTCTCTTATATCTGTAACCAATTTAGGTGGGGCTTCTCAACTACAATCTTGTGGATTATGTTGGTCAACAGACGCAAATCCGACAATAACTGATAGCATAGTTGAGGCAAACGGGAAGCAATTGAATACCAATTATGCATGTATAATGACTAAGTTAGTTCCTAATACAACTTATTACGTCCGTGCATATGCCACTACAGATGTTTCTACAAGTTACAGTACACAGAAATCATATAAAACAAAAGATGGATTGCCAATGGTAGAAACATTGGATGTAGGAGAGAATTTAACGCAAACATCTGCAATTTCTGGCGGAAACATAACAGATGATGGAGGCTTTCCTATCACAAAACGAGGTGTTTGCTGGAGTACGTATCCATACCCAACAATTAGCGATAATATAACTTCTGATGGTACAGGAAGTGGGTATTATTCTAGTACTATAACAGGGATTAATCTTCAATCTTCTACATACTATATTCGAGCCTATGCCACTAATATAAATGGGACAGTATATGGGAATCAAGTGGTAATAACAACAGAATTTTATGCTTATACAACGCTACCTAAATTATATTATGGAGGATACACATACCGTATATATCCTGACATGGGGGCGATGTCATTTGGAAATGCCAAATCCGCCTGCGATAATTTGGTATATGGTGGATTTAGTGATTGGTGTTTACCAACGAGAGAAGAACTCATATATATTATGACGTACCTTAAAACAGGTTGGTATAATGAAGATGGAAGCATTTTTATGTTTTATACTAAGGCAGGTGCAAAAAAATCTGGTGTGGAACAAAGTGCATTGTACTGGACAAGTGATGGAAATGCATGTTATTACCCGAGGGTTTATTATACGAAACAAAATTCTATAACGCATGTTAATGAAACGTTGTGGTATAATGAGAACCCTGTTTTTAGTTATACAGCGGGAAGTTCTGTACGCGTCCGTCCGATCCGTAGATATTTAACTAATCAATAATCACCTGATAATTTTAGAACCTCGCGATGTATAGGTTAATCGCTATCATTTTATGATTGTAAAAGCATTAACACATGCGCAAGAAGTAATTGAAAAGCGCATAAAGGAAAAATCTCGGATAGCTGAATCTTTCCAAGATTACACAGAGCATACAGACTATGAGGCTTATACCGATTATACCGAGTATGGCTCTCCTTATCATGATTGTGAATACGTATAAATTGTTATAATTATGAATATAGATATTTGTAGGGATATTGTTATCCCTGTTGTCATCGCCTTAAGTAGCGGTATTATATCTTCTTTTATTTGGTGGCTAATAACTCGTAGAGTTTGTTTCCCTTCTTTAGATGTTTGTAAAAATATTGTAGCTGATAATAATGAAAATAAGACCATAAAGATAAAAAACAATCATAACAGGTATGGAGCATACGATGTATATTGTTATATTGAATACATATTCACATATAACGGCCGTTTAATCAAATATAATCTTCCTCCTAAGACAATTAATTATCTCAACGCGTTAGGAGAAGAAGAAATATCCGTTAAACTACCGGCTAAAGAAATCATAAATAAAGACGGAACAAGGGAACTATTATCTAATGCCTTTTACAAATCAATAGATGGTAAAGCATATGTTAAAATTGTTTATCAAAACAAATATGGAATAAAACATTCAATACCAACGACTTTTATTGTAGATAGGGAAATCGAAAAAATGCCAGAAGATGAAAAATGACCTTTATTATTAAACCCACATACTCTTGCAATCTGCGTTGTAAGTATTGCTATTTGAGCAATGAGACGAAAAGGCAGTCGAGATTGTTTGATTTGGAATTTGCCAAGCGTATTATTGACCAAATCAAGTTATCGCAACAAGCAAAGCCCCGAAGAAGAATTACTATCATCTGGCATGGTGGAGAGCCTATGTTGTGGGGCATAGACAACTACCGTGCTATCTTTGCTTATATGCAACAAGAGTTGGAAGGCTATGAGGTGCAGAACTCTATGCAGACCAACCTGTCACTTGTCAATGACGAGTGGATTGACCTTTTTCTGCAATATAATGTGCGAGTCGGTTTTTCATTGGACGGCACAGCAGACATTCATAATCAGCAGCGGGTAGGTGTACATGGCGAGCCGACATTTGAGCGCATTATTGCGAACTATCGCCGATGCAGGGAGCGCGGAATGCGGATAGGGTGCATTGTAGTTGGCAGCAAGAAACATATCGGGCATATTCCCGAACTCTATTGTTTTATGCGTGACGAGGGTCTCAGCTTCAAGTTTAATCCGCTGTTCTGTTCCGGTGAAGCGCAGAACAATATCGACGAGTACGGCATAACACCCGATGAGTATGCACAGATGGCGATTAAGTTGTTTGATCTTTGGTATAACGACCAAGAGGGAGAGATTACCGAATCAAACTTTGTAGAGATAGCCAGTAATATTGCCACAGGCAAACCGTCCGGGTGCATGTTCTCGCCCAACTGCCAAGACAACTTTATGGCGATTGCGCCGACGGGCGATGTGATGCCTTGCGGACGGTTCTGCGATAATGACCTATTACAATACTCATACGGCAATCTGCATGATGAGCCGTTAGCAGATATTATGCAACGTGTCAAACAAACGGAGACTTATAAACGCACAGAATACATAGCTCAAAGCGGTTGCTCCAAATGCAAATGGTATTATATCTGCCACGGCGGTTGTTTGCATGATGGTTTTCTCGCATCGGAAGATTTTAAGCACAAGACATTTCTTTGTCCTGCATACAAGAAAATCTTTGCGCATATTGAAAAACGGATACAGGAAGACGGTCTAAAAGAGCAGGTACAGCAATAAAACCGGATAGACACCCTTCTAAGACATCCGTAATGATCCATGGGCCGGATCACCGAAAAATAAAGATCCGGTTCTCAAAAGTACAGTAAATAGAAGCAAGAGAGACAAAAATGCAGGGTAATTTGCATTTTTAAGGCAAAATATTTGGTCAATTCAAAAAAAAGCAGTACTTTCGCAACGGATTTTGTGATTTTTTGGCATAATTTATATGCCGAAAATGTGATTTTTTGGTTGTTTTTATATCTAAAAATGTGATTTTATAGTATGCAACTCCTTGAAAGAAAGATAGATACATACCTTCAAGATTGGAAGAACAGTTCAAAGAGAAAACCTTTGATTGTAAAAGGTGCACGACAAATTGGCAAAACGGAGTCTATCCGGGCTTTCGGCAAAGCGAACTATGAGTCGGTTATTGAGATTAACTTTGTACTTCAGAAGAAGTTCCGAGCGATTTTTGATAATGGCTATGAAGTGGATACTATCATCAAAAATATATCCCTCCTGGAGCCTTCATGGAAGTTCATCCCCAATAAGACGCTGCTCTTCTTTGATGAGTTGCAGAAATGCCCGGATTGTGCCACTTCACTCAAATCCTTCTGCTTGGATGGCCGTTATGACGTCATCTGTTCCGGTTCGTTAATGGGCATCTATTATGAAGAGATTGAATCCAATGCGGTAGGTTTCAAGGATGACTTCGAAATGCACTCCATGGACTTTGAGGAATTCCTTTGGGCAAAAGGCTACTCACGCGAGCAAGTAGAAGATCTCTATCAACATATGATCACATTGCAACCTTTCTCGCAATTGGAGATGGACACAATGATGGATCTTTTCCGCGACTATATGACCCTCGGAGGTATGCCGGAAGTAGTGAAGATGTACATCGACAACGGACATTTTGAGGGTACGCTCAAATTGCAACGCCAGTTGCTCAAGGACTACGAAGAAGATATCACTAAGTACGCCAAGGAGACAGACAAGGCCAAGATTTTGGCGGTATATAACCATATATCTACCTTCCTTGCTAAAGATAATAAGAAATACCAAATCTCCAAAATCGCTAAGGGCGCACGCAACAGAGAATACATCGGAGCCGTTGAGTGGTTGAAAGAAGCAGGAGTGATTAACGTATGCTATTGTTTGAATAACGTGGAACTGCCGCTGAAAGGAAACTATAATCCGGAGTACTATAAGTTGTATTACCATGACACCGGCCTACTTATTGCATCGCTGGACAAGGAGGCACAGGAGGACTTGCGCGCTAACAAGAACTTCGGCACATACAAGGGTGCCATCTATGAAAATGTAGTAGGCGAAATGTTGCGTAAGTCCGGTTATGAGCAGTTGTATTTCTACCGACACGATAACCCTTCGTTGGAAATGGACTATTTTGTGCGTGATGCCGATTCGCTGATTCCGGTGGAAGTCAAAGCCAAAGATGGAGCAACTGCTTCGTTGAACAACCTTATCAAATGGGATGCATATCCCGATGTACACTATGGCATCAAACTGGGCTATAAAAACATCGGTTGGAATGGTGCGTTCTATACTTTCCCGTATTTCCTAACATTCTTGATTAAACGATTCCTTGCCGAAAAAAGGTAAAAAAGCACACAAAATTGATTTTTTTTGCAAAAATATTTGCGTATTTGAATTTTTTGTAGTAATTTTGCACGCTTTTTCGAAAAGTGCTGTCCACTCGTATATCGGTATTACACCGGATTTTGGTTCCGAGAAGCGAGGTTCGACTCCTCGGTGGACAACAAAAGGCTGCGATAATAAGCGGCCTATTTTTTCCGCAAAAGCGGAGCGAGTGTGATGGAATACTCGGTATTAAGTAACACAAACAAATTTTAAACAATGAAAGAATTCGCATTAGTAGGTACTCCGCGTAGCGAGTACGGCAAGAAGGCTGCTAAGGCTTTCCGCGCAGAGGATCTGATTCCCTGCAACATTTACGGTTGTGGCATCAACGCCACTTTCACAGTAGCAGCCGGTGATGTACGTAAGCTGATTTACAGCCCGGACACCCAGATCGTTGATCTGACGGTAGGTGACACGAAGACCAAAGCAATCGTTAAGGAGCTTCAGTTCCACCCGATCGACGGTAAGGCACTTCATATCGACTTCCTCGCAGTAGATGAGAAGAAGCCGGTAGTAGTTGAGATTCCTATCCAACTGAACGGTCTTGCAGAAGGTGTAAAAGCCGGTGGTAAGTTGGTTCAGAACATGCGCAAACTCAAAGCAAAAGGTATCTACACCGCATTCCCGGATCGTATCAACATCGACGTTACCGAGCTTGGTCTTGGTAAGAAGATCGCCGTTGCTGACGTGAAGGTAGAAGGCTTGAGCTTCGTTAACCCCGCTGACGCTTGCGTCGCTGAGGTTAAGGCAACACGCCAGAGCAAAGCTGCTTAATCAGGGCTATCAGCCATCAGCCGTCAGAAGTTGAGCGCTGAGAACAACAACGAGGCGAGGCGCAAGTCTCGCCTCTATTGTTAAACATAAAACTGAGAGCTGACAGCTGAATGCTGAAAGCCACTTGACAGAGATGAAATACTTAATAGTCGGACTTGGAAATATCGGTGACGAGTACGCAGGCACCCGCCATAACATCGGTTTTATGATGATCGATGCGTTTGCTGCATCGAAGGAGGTCAAGTGGGAAGATAAGCGGTACGGTTTCATCGGCCGTTGCCGCGTGAAGAATGCTGAGTTGGTATTGCTCAAGCCCTCTACCTATATGAACCTCAGCGGTAACGCCGTACGGTACTGGTTAGCCCAGGAGAAAATTCCGGTAGAGAACATGTTGGTACTTGTCGACGACCTCAACTTGCCGTTCGGAACAATACGTATCCGCAAGCAAGGTTCCAACGGTGGGCACAACGGTCTGGGAAACATCCAATCCGTCTTAGGCACCGAGAACTACGCACGCGTACGTTTCGGTATAGGAAACGAGTACACGCGCGGGACGCAGATCAACTTCGTGCTCGGTGAATGGACAGACGAAGAGAAAAAGGCCATCGACGAGCGCCTCAAAGTGACCTCGGAGATCATCCCCTCGTTCTGTCTCCAGGGCATTGACCGCACGATGAACCAATACAATAATAAATGATGAAATGAGCCGCTTCGCTTAATGATGGAATGATGGAAGTACGAGTAGATAAATACCTCTGGGCGATGCGGATCTACAAGACCCGTTCTATCGCCGCCGATGCCTGTAAGAACGGTCGCGTCGCTATCAACGGTGTCCAACTCAAACCCAGCCGCACCTTCAAAGTAGGCGACACCTTTACGGTACGTAAGGGTCCGATTACGTACACTTATCGCGTGCTCCAATTGAGTGAGAACCGACTTGGAGCCAAATTGGTCCCCGAATACCTGCGCGATTGTACGACACCCGAACAACTCGAACTGTTAGAACTGGCGCGTCTGGCCGGTAACGGTGGTAGAGATCGCGGAACAGGACGTCCCACCAAGAAAGATCGCCGGGACATCGAGGTGTTTTTTGATGAGCTGTCAGCCGTCAGCTATCAGCCGTCAGACATTGAATAATTAAAAATCTGAATGCTGAATGATGAAATCGAAAAAAGAAAATATCGCCGAGTACATCCTCTACTTATGGCAAATGGAGGACTATCTCCGTGCGTTCCCGCAACATGCGAATGCCACACCGGAACTGAGTGAGATCAACGAGATGATGCACCGCGAAGGTATCATGGACGGTGGTCATTTGGCCTTAGCCCAAAACGCCCTGGAAGAGATGGAAGACCTGCACATGGAGATCCTCAACGAGGAAGCACTCTACCGCGCCGCGATGATGCAGTTGCAACCATCGCTCAACCTGCTCAAGGCCAAAACCGATCGCCCGACGATGTCGGATGTCGAGGCATGCTTGACGCTGCTCTACCAAATCATGATGCTCCGTTTGCAGAAACGCGAGATCTCCAAACAAACGGCGGACGTACAGAAACAAGCTACGATGCTCTTGCAGTTTTTAAGTCGCACCTATTATGAACAAGCAACAGCGGTTTGAACATATATTAGGTTGGTTTGAGGCGAATATGCCGGTAGCGGAGAGCGAGCTGGTCTATTCCAATCCGTACGAACTGCTGGTAGCCGTCATGCTCTCGGCGCAGTGCACGGACAAACGCGTGAACATGGTCACTCCTGCGCTTTTCGAGGCCTACCCTACGCCCGAAGCACTTGCTGCCGCTACCAGCGATGAAGTGTTCGAATATGTGAAATCTGTCAGCTATCCGCGGAGCAAGGCGGAACACCTGGTTGAGATGGCTCAAAGGCTGGTAAACGTATATGACAGTCAGGTGCCGGACAATATAGAGGATCTGCAGACCCTGCAAGGAGTGGGCAGGAAGACAGCGAACGTGGTATGCGCCGTGATATGGAACCAACCGACCATGGCCGTAGATACACATATATTCCGCGTGAGCGAACGGATCGGTCTGACTACCCGCAGTAAGAACCCGCTTCAGACAGAGAAACAGCTCGTCAGATATATCCCGGAAGAAGTCATTCCCAAAGCTCACCACTGGCTGTTACTGCACGGACGGTATGTATGCCAAGCCCGCAAGCCCCGTTGCGAAGAATGCGGAATCAAAGAATATTGCAGGTTCTACGGAAAAAATGAGAAAAAATGAGCACATCCTTGCGTATGTGCTTTTTTTTTAGTAATTTTGCAGTCGGAATGACGTAATTACGTCATGACGACATTACGAAACATTAAAATACACTATATTATGGCAGAGAAACAAGGTCCATCGACTGAGAAACTGAAAGCATTGCAGGCAGCGATGGCAAAGATCGACAAAGAGTTTGGCAAAGGCGCCATTATGAAGCTTGGCGACGAGCAGATAGAGAACGTACCCGTTATTCCGACCGGCAGTTTGGGTCTGAACTACGCTTTGGGCGTAGGGGGTTACCCGAAAGGACGTATCATCGAGATCTACGGTCCGGAGTCGTCCGGTAAGACCACTCTGGCAATCCATGCGATGGCAGAGGTGCAGAAAGCCGGAGGTATTGCCGCTATCATTGACGCGGAGCATGCTTTCGACCGCTTCTATGCCGAGAAATTAGGCGTTGACATCAGCGAGTTGCTTATCGCCCAGCCGGATAGCGGCGAGCAGGGTCTCGACATCGCCGACGAGCTGATCCGTTCCGCCGCAGTGGATCTGATTGTCATCGACTCTGTGGCTGCTCTAACGCCGAAAGCAGAGATTGCCGGTGATATGGGGGACAACAAAGTGGGTCTGCAGGCACGACTGATGTCTCAGGCGCTGCGTAAGATGACCGCCTCTGTCAACAAGACCGGCACTACCGTGATCTTCATCAACCAGCTGCGCGAGAAAATAGGTGTCATGTTCGGCAACCCGGAGACGACTACCGGCGGTAACGCCCTGAAGTTCTACGCCTCAGTACGTCTGGATATCCGCAAGACGGGTCAGATCAAAGACGGCGACCAGATCAAAGGCAACCAGGTACGCGTGAAAGTAGTGAAGAACAAAGTGGCACCTCCTTTCAAGAAAGCCGAGTTCGACCTGATGTTCAACGAAGGAATATCCAAGATCGGCGAGATCCTCGATTTCGCCGTAGCCGCCGAGGTCATCAAGAAGAGCGGTTCGTTCTTCAGTTACGGCGACACCAAGCTTGGTCAAGGCCGCGACAATGTGAAGAACGTCCTCGCCGAGAATCCCGACTTGTGCGACGAGATAGAAGCCAAGATCAACGAGGCAGTCAAAGAGAAAGGATTAGAGGCTATCCTGGATAAGATCAGTAAGTAAAAAGACCGCCCTGCGGGCTGATAGAGTATAGACCGCTACGCTGACAGAATAAAGCCCCATATACTTTACTATGAATACAAGGCAGTTTATATTGAGCCCGAAAGAGGCGTACGAAGCCGCACAGAAATGGCGGGTAGTCAAACGAAGTGTAGATGCACGTCAGCGAGAGCTGAAGGTGCATCTTACTGTATTGGCGGATGATCAGGGAAAACCCATACCAATTCACAATTCACAATTTACAATTCACAATTCCCCGGATGGTGACCGTTTCCCACTCTATACACCGCCGGTGTATAAGGATGTACACGAAGCGGAGCGGAAAGCGATTATCATCGGTTGCGGTCCGGCGGGGTTGTTTGCTGCGCTGACGCTACTGGAGCACGGGATCAAGCCCATCATCTACGAACGGGGAAAGGAAGTAAGCGAGAGGAAAAAGGATATAGCTCTGCTGAACAGGAACGAGGGGTTGAATCCCGAGTCCAACTACTGTTTCGGCGAAGGCGGCGCAGGTACATTCAGCGACGGAAAGTTATTCTCCCGTTCCAAGAAAAGAGGGAACATGCAGCGTGTGATGGAGATTTTCCATTATTTCGGAGCTTCGGACACGGTGCTCTATGAGGCTCACGCGCATATAGGAAGCGACAAGTTGCCGGGTATCATCAAACGAATGCGGGAATGTATCATCAAGCACGGCGGAGAGATACACTTTGAGACTTGCGTGACAAGCCTCAAAGAAGTCGAAAGTCGAAAGACCGCTACGCTCAAAGACAAAAGCCATTTCCAGACTCCAATTATCCTTGCGATCGGGCATTCGGCGCATGACACCTACCGGATGTTAGCGGCAGAAGGTGTGGCAATGGAGACCAAGGGTTTTGCAATGGGCGTACGGATCGAACATCCGCAGGAGCTGATCAACCGGCTGATGTACCATCTGGGTAAACCCCACCTAACCTCCCCACAAGGGAGGAACACTCCCCTTGAGGGGGAGAAGGAGGGGGTTATCAAATACATTGGAAACGCTTCATACAGTCTGGTGACGCAGGTGGAAGGACGGGGAGTGTATTCATTCTGCATGTGCCCCGGCGGACATATCGTGCCAGCAGGAAGCGCGGAAGGGCTGTGTGTAGTGAACGGCATGAGTGCGAGCCACCGGAACAGCCCTTATGCCAACAGCGGCATGGTTGTTCAGATCAATCCGGAAGACATTGCAGGAAATGACCCTCTCAAAGGGCTGGCATATCAAGAAGCGCTGGAGCGGCTTGCTTGGGAGCAAGCTGCTTCAATTCACAATTCACAATGTACAATTCACAATTCAGCGGCGGCACCGGCGCAGCGGATGAAGGATTTTGTGGAGGGGAGAGCAAGCAAGGATCTGCCGAAATGCAGTTATCTGCCGGGTATTGTGCCCAGCCGTCTGGACCAGTGGCTGCCCGCAGGTATAGGCAAGAGGCTGCAACAGGGGTTTAGGGATTTTGACAAGAAATACCCCGGCTTCTTGACTAATGACGCTGTTATCGTAGGCGTAGAGAGTCGTAGCAGCAGCCCGGTGCGTATCATCCGTGACCCGGAGACGATGGAGTCGGTCAGTACGCCGGGTTTATACCCTTGCGGCGAAGGAGCCGGCTATGCAGGAGGTATAACGAGTAGTGCGTTGGATGGTATAAACGCCGCATTGAAGATAGTTCAACAGCAGTTAGACACTATACATATCGTCTAGGTATGGTCTAGGTATCGTCTAGCGCAATAAGGTAAAACAATAAATGCAGGCTCGGATGAGTCTGCATTTATTGTAATCAGTCAATCTTGGCTGATGCTTGGATTATTAGAGTTTTGCACCAAGCTTTAGAGAGCCGTTGGTGTAAATCAAAGCTTTGCACCAAGAGCGTTGTAACGAACGCCGTTCTTGAGGATGATGAGCTGACCGTTCTCGAAGAACTTAACGGTTTTCTCTCCAGCCTCGATGTTGTCGATAGCTTGTTGTTCAGCACCGATCTGAAGAGCCTTGATACGATAACCATTCACGAACTCCTTGATTTCTACATCGCCACCGAGAGAAGTGAGCTCAATTTCTCTCCAAAAATAGCCATCCTCATCGGCACCTTCGCTACCCTTTGCAGGTAACACAAGATCCTCCGTTACAAACACAGCATTCTTAGGATATGCACCTGCATCGTCCTTGAGATTGGAATTCTTATCACCTTTAGCTGCAATGGTCAGCTTGATAGCGTCACCTGCTTTGGTGCCCTTTAAAATCAAGATACCGTTCTTACCACCGAACTCATAGCATTTGCCCGGATAAACAACGAAAGCTTTTGCTTTATCCGAACCATTCTGAATCTGGAATACAACATCCGGCTCAGCGGTAATGTATGATTGGCTAGCAACACCACCCTTAATATCATACACATACTTACCAGCAGCCTCGTCAGAGTTACTTGCATTCAAGGTAGCCTCAGTAATAGTCCAATCAGCAATAGTCGTGCCAACAGCAGAAAGGTCAATAACCTTAGCGTTAACAGTCAGAGCTGCAACAACAGCAGCTGCGAAGAGGAAAATTTTCTTCATAATGTTTTTAGTTTTAAAAGTTAATAATATTAGTTGTTTATTTTAGTCAAAAGTCGAAAGACAAAAGACCGCCCTAGGGGCTCAAAGCCATTTGCTAAATTGACTTTTCAATTTCGAGTGCAAAGGTACTACATTTTTCGGAAATATGCAAGTACATATTGCCGAAAAATGTAGAAATTTTGTTTTTTACTCTGCTGCGTCAGGATCTTTGCCGTTATAGAGTACATTTTTAATCTTTTTGTAGTCCGTAATCGGCATAGGCTTGGGATTGATCTGGCAGTTAGTGAAGTTGATATCTTCCGCCCACTCCATCTTGATACCACCTCTGTTCCCGATAATCATCACCTGGTCGAAGAGGATATTATGGACCGGTTTGCCTTTGAGTCCCTGGATATCGACAGCCTGCTTGGAACCGATACAGGTGATATTGCGGAAGGTGATATTAGACCAGTCGGGGAAGAAAGCATTCTTATCATCGGAGTCGGTAGCGGACACGCCTGCTCCCTTGTCGGCATAGCCGGAGGAGATGAGGAAAGCGGATTCGCGGATATCCTTCATGATGATATTATAGCAATAGATATCCTCGCACCAACCGCCACGTCCGGGAGCCGATTTGAAGCGGCAGCCGATGTCGGTACCCTCGAAACGGCAGTCTTTGACCACCAGGCGCTGCATACCGCCGGAGAACTCGGAACCGATAACAAATCCACCGTGTGCACGATAGACGGTATCGTTGGTGATGAGGAAATCGCGCTGTGGACCTGCATCCACGCCTTTCTGTCCCACGCCGCCTTTCATACAGATACCGTCATCGCCGCAAGAGATATTGCAGTTGACGATCAGCGCCACCTGGATGTTACCGGGGTCCATGGCATCACCGTTCTGCGCCCAGTGCGGGCAACGGATATGGACACCGTCAATAATAAGGTTCTGCACGCGCGTAGGCACGAAATGGAACTTCGGAGAGTTGAGCAGGTGCACATTCTCCACGAGTACATTCTTGGAGTCGGTTATATTAACCAGATGCGGACGCATCTTCTCCTGAATGATCGGGTCCTTGGCTATATTAGGGATATTGAGATCCTTATTGAGGTTGAACGGGTACCAGACGAGCCATTTCTTGCTGTTACCGTCCGGCCGTGTGACACCTCCCATAGCGAGCACTTCCTCCCATACATCGCCGTCAGCAGCAATGACATCGGGAGCCACGACTTTCTTTTGCTTGATCGGGCGCCAGTAGATACCCTGTCCGTCGATAGTGCCGCGTCCGGTGATGGAGACATTCTCCAGTTTGGAACCGTAGATGAGTGCGTGGCATTTCTTGGAACCGTCGCGGAGGGAGTCGGATTTCTGGATATAGAGTTCCTTATTGGTCGAGCCCAGAATAACGGCATTGTCCGCAAGGTGGAGATCCAGATTGCTGACCAGTTTGATCGGTCCTGTAAGCCACTTGCCATCAGGCACATTGAGGTGTCCTCCGCCCTGTTTCTTAAGGTGCTTGAGCGCCTTGGCGAACGCCTCAGTGTTGTCAGTGACACCATCCCCTACTCCACCAAAATCCACGATAGAAACGGTGTAATCAGGGATGATCACTTCCTTAACTTCTTCCACTGCACAAGGCAGATCCTTATAATAATGGGAATACTTGGTTTGCGCCTGGGTAGCTTCGCAGACCGCTAACGCTATAAGACCGGCTAAAAGAAGCCTGAAAGACCGCTTTGCTGTAAGACCACTCGCGGTGCTCGTTGTAGGATTATAACTCATATTTGTTTCTTTTATGGTTCAAAGGATTAGAACAAATCCTGTACCAAACTATTAAGATAGATCTCCAAATTGGTATATTTTTTGTCCAGGGTGTATAATTTGCCATCCGAAGAAGCGTTCTTATCCAGTCCGTTTGCTTCCTCCCATTCGTCAGGCATTCCGTCCCGGTCGGTGTCAGTAACCGGTGTTCCGGCGTCCAGCACGGGATATCCCCCTGCTTCGTCCGGCGAGTTGATGAGTTTGCCTCCTCCGTTACGCACCTCGTTAGCTATACGCGTATCAAGCGCATCTCTATGGAGCGAGCATCCGGCTTTAGCGAGAACGGTTTCGAAAGCCTGCTCCGCCGTTTGCTCGTTATTGAGGGCGGTGAGTCCGTCCGTCCAACGGGTATCCACACCTGCCACACTCTTCGATTTAGAGGAGCCTTTCCAGTTATCAGCGGTTACTTCCGTGGAACCGGCCATTGTATTGCCAACGAGATAAATCTTAGGAGCGAGGACCGAACCTCCTTTTTCCAAGACCTTGCTGCCCGCCACGCAGTTATCACAGGCTGTCCATGGATCAACAAGCCGGGTTTTGACGCCGGATTTGGTAGAAGGTCCGGGTTTATAGTAATTGTTGACAAAATTGATATGTCTTCCTCCAGCTCCTTTGGTTGACCCTTCGCCGCCATAAGCGGAATTGCTCTCCCAGTTATAGACCACATTATTGACATAATCAATCGGTCCGACACATTTGGCATTGACGTAATCGTGGTCGAAACGGGGGTTACGGCTCTGATGGTGCGCGAGCAGGTTATGATGGAACGAAGCGTTCGTCCCTCCCCATATACCTCCGTATCCGTGCGCTCCTTTGGCATGCACAGAGGCTTTCAGGCTCTCGGTGATGAAGCAGTACTGGAGCGTAAAATCCGTGTTCCCGTACACACTGACGCACTCATCGGTGCTCCACGAGAAAGAACAGTGGTCCACGATGATATTCTTATGCTCGCATATAGTGAGCGCATCTCCCTCCACCTTGTTCTGATCCCCCATACGGAAACGCAAGAATCGCAAGATCACGTTGCTTGCTTTCACCACGACCGGATATCCGGCAATACATATACCGTCTCCGGGCGCCGTCTGTCCTGCGACCGTGAGGTTTCCTCCCGTTATCTCCAGTTGGCTGGTGAGGTTGATCGTTCCCGCCACATCGAAGACAACGGTACGTGTTCCATCCATCTGGAGCGCCTTCCGGAGTGTACCGACAGAAGGCTGTCCGGTTGTCTTATCCCGCGCGTCCTCCAGAGTTGTGACATGTATCACCACTCCCTCTCTACCTCCGGAGGCATACATACCGCCACCTTCCGCCCCGGGGAAAGCCGGCACGGAAGAAACGGGAACCGGCTCCTTGCCTTCGTCACCTCCGCAAGCGGAGAGACAGAAGACAAGAGCCAAGAGAGGTACTATCTTACTTATAGAGGTAGTCATTCCAGAGAGTTCCGTTAGAAGCAGCAATATTGACATCAAAGATCGGCCAGTACTGGTGCATGTCAATATCCGTTCCCGCTTTGTAGAGATACCAGTTCTCCGTAGTTATGTTAGGCACTTCTTCCTTGGAGAAGAATGATTTAGCAACCCATCCGTTCTCTTTGTCGAAATCAGCCGGACGTACAGCATCCTTATCCAGACCTACGAAACGATCGAAGACATAAGCAGCACCGTTCTGCGCAAAATCATCATTACGGGTGTAATGGAAATATACGCTATCCGGACGTCCAGCGAAATCACCTGCGTTATTCTGCAGATCATATACGTCAGCTTGCGCTTTCATCAGTTTTTCCTTGAGGATACCCCAACGCATCAGGTCGTACTTACGGATATTCTCGCCGCAAAACTCGAATGCGCGTTCGTTGATGATATTTTCGATAGTAACAGGAACGGAAGCCAGTCCTGCGCGGTCGCGTACCTTATCCATACAGTCCTGTGCGCTGACGCCGAGTTGCTCGCCCGGACCATTACCCTCTTTAGAGCCGATAGTAGCCTCAGCGTACATCAAGAGGATGTCGGTATAACGCAGAACCGGCATATCGATACAGTCTTCGTTGGAGTAATAAGAACGAATCATCCACTCTACGCGCAGTTTACCGAGATACATCTGGCCGACATTAGATTGTTTCTGATATACTTTCTTATCGGTAGCAGCGACACCCGGGAAGACCACTTCGGTATAACCGGAAGGCGCGGTGCCGGAACCGTCATCATACTCCCAAGTCCAAGGAAGGATGGTGATATCGCGGCGTTTGTCCGCCTTGTCATAGGCATAGTAGAAAGTAGGCACGATCTCTATCATCGCCTGCGTCTTGGCGTTATCCTTATTGCCGTCGCCGTAGGTGATGGTATTGATGAGTGCGCCGGCACAGTTGGTGGACATCTTGTTGCCGGTCAAAGCCAGCACCTGACCACGCGCGCCATCCAGGAACGGCAGCGCCCATATCCACTCGGATTTCGAGTAGTCGGTTACGTCCGCACAGAGGTCTTTGAAGACATCCTCGAAATTCTCTTTGAATTTCCAGTCCTCCTGTTTGATAATCTGCGCGCAAGCCTCAGCCGCCTCTTTGTATATCTCCTGACGTGCAGCAGGGTCCTTTACGTTATACTGGATAGAGCAAGCGGAAGTACCGCCTTCCGTGAACACATCCGGACGCATAGCCAGTCCGGCATACATCATGTCAGCACGCGCCAGCAATCCGAGCGCCAGTGCTTTGGACGGGCGTCCGGTATAGTTACGCGCGTTACCGGGGCACTGAGCGGACCAAGGCATCAGGCGAGCCGCCTCTTTGAGGTCGACGCGCAGTTGCTCGAAGACCACATTACGGTCCTGTTTCTTGGTATAGAGCACCTCCGGGTTATATCCATTGAAGGACTCGAAGCTGGCAGGTACATCTCCCCATAGTTTGACCATCTCCAGATAGCAGAAGGAACGCAGCGTGAGCGCCTCTCCCAGGAGATAACGGAAGGCAGCATCGGTGGTATCCGAGTGCGCGCGAATACCGTCAATAACCACGTTGGCGCGCTCGATAGCCGAGTTCAGGTAAGCCCACGGGTCTTTACCGTTAGAGGTAGAGAGGTTTCCGGTACCTCCGGTCATATTATAGGCAGCATACTCCGCATCCTCGGTTTTGGAACAGTGCTCGATATCGGTATTCATCGCCACGTATCCGCCACAAAGACGGTTACGGAACGATTTGTCCTCGCCGAACGTATTGTAAATAGCGCCGATTGCTTGCTCGGTCAAGTCTGCCGATTTGAAGACCGCCTCATCCATTGCAGAAGGAGACTCTGTCTCGAAGAAGCCCTTTTCGCAAGCTACTAATGTCAGTGCCAAGGCACTTAAAAGAAAATATTTTGCTTTCATAATCTATTTATTTTCTCAGTATTAGAATTGAATATTCAGACCTACGTTGATACCGCGGCTCTTAGGATATGCCGAGAAATCCACACCCGGAGTCAAGGGGTTCTTGCTGGAACGGGTATCCACCTCCGGATCCAGACCGCTGTACTTGGTAGCGCAGAAGAGGTTGCTGCCCTGTACATACAGACGGATATTATTGATCACTTTGGTTTTCTCCATCCATACTCTCGGGAACGAATAGCCGATAGTCAACTGGTTGAGACGCAAGAAAGAACCATCCTCCATATGCTGATCTGTTACAACATAGTGGGACATGATCGGGCTATGCATATAAGCGCCCTTGTCGATGTTAGCCTGGTCGATCTGGTTAGCAAACGCCGTGTAAGCATCGCCTACCATGAGTGCTCCCGTAGCATAAGCATCCGGCATGTATGCACCTTCGCTGGTATAAAGCGAATAGCGGTTGTTGAACGCCATATTGGAGATCAGGTTACGCATTTTGGTTTTCTCCGTAACGGTGGTGTACTCCATCTTGGAGAGGTTCAGGATCTTATTGCCGAAGGCGAATGTGAAGTTAGCCGCCAGATCGACCTTACCCCATTTATCGCCACCGATATTGAAGTTGATGTTGAAACCTCCTGAGTGGGTAGGAACGGTATTACCCAGGACGACTTTGTCTTCTTCCGTAATCACGCCGTCGCCGTTCTGATCTTTGAATTTGATAGCTCCCGGCACCGGTTTGTTGGTCAGGAATCCATCGCCATAGCTTGGCACTCCGTCAGCCAATCCCCATGCGTGGGTAGAAGCGAGGTAGCTTTGGAAATCCGCCGCCGTATAATAGCCGTCCGTCTCATAACCGATCACGTTACCTACCGGCTGTCCCACCTCAAGCAGGAACTCAGCCGTTGTCAGATACTCTGAAGAACCGAAGCAGCTGGTCTGCGCCAACATAGAGGTCATGTTACCCAGATCCTGAACGCGGGTCTTGTTGAACGAGATATTGGCATCCACGGAGAGGTGATAACTCAGGCTCTTGGATTTTTTATCGAGGATGATACCCTTGATAGAGAACTCCATACCCATATTGCGGGTAGAACCGATGTTCTGGTACTGGAAGTTATAGCGCGCAGGCATGTTCTGACGGATGATCAGGTCCTTGGTGGTATTCCAATAGAGATCAATCGTACCGGTCAAACGCTCGTTGAAGAAACCGTAGTCGATACCAAAGTCACGGGTTACCGTTGTCTCCCATTTCAAGTTCGGGTTAGCGGCAATCTTATCGCTACCGCCTACCACCAGGATATTGCTTGTGCCTTGTCCCATATCGAAATAGGTCATCTGCTGCGAGAGGAAATCCGGATGGAGGTAACCGAGATCGACGTTGTTGTTACCCGCCATACCGAGCGAGAGACGGAGTTTCAGGTTGCTCAACCAACCGGAAGCGCCCTCCATAAACTCTTCGTCCGACATACGCCATGCTACCGCACCGGAGGGGAAGTAACCCCACTGATGTCCTTTCACGAAACGCGTCGAGCAGTCCGCACGGAAAGTACCGGTGATATAATAGCGTCCTTTATAATCATAGTTTGCACGCGCGAGGAACGACAACTGGTTGTCACGCGGGTTGATATAGTTGACAAACTCCGAATAAGCAGCCTGTCCCATATAGTTGAAGATCTCTCCGTTCAGGACATCATAACTACCCTTGTATCCGAAACCGTTCTCCGTCTGGGAAGAGCCCTTACGGATCACCGTCTCTTCACCAACCAAAACGCTTACGTTATGGTTGTTCTGGAATGTTTGCTTCCATTCCAAGGTGTTATGGTTGGTCAATGTTGACTTGTATTCATCAATCACCTGGATCTGTGCGGTACCGCCTTCGATACCCGGACGACCGGTATTACGGGAGAAATAAGTGGTAGGACCATAGTAGCGGTCGGTGGTGATATGACGGGTCTCATAACCCATATCTACACGCGCCGTGAAATGCTTCGCGAACTTATAGCTCATATAGCCCTGGATATTCCACTTCTTATCCTTTTTCAACTTGTAGTTATCTCGGATCGTGGTGATCGGGTCATAGAGAGAGCCGAAGGTCTCGTCCTCATCTCCGCCGGTGCCGTCATCCTTGGAGAGCAACGCTGTCGGGGTATAAACGACGCAGTTACGCAGACGGGATTCGGTAGAAGTACCGTTGTCTTTGATTGCGTTAGAACCCGATCCGAGCACCTCTGTACTGGTATAACGCGTCGTGAAACCGATCGTGAAATTCTTGAAAGGTTTGAACTTAGCCTTACCGGAGATATTATTACGGGTATAGTTGGATTGCTCCATGATTGCCTTATCGTCGATACGGTTGTAAGAAAGCGTGAAGTTAGCGTTCTTATTACCGCCGGAAACGCTGACAGAGTGGTTCGAATTAAAGCCTGTACGTCCGAAGGTGCGGTCCTGCCAGTCGATGAACTCATGCTGGGCCGGATCCTCATATTCGGCTAACAGCGTAGCGATCGGGGTAGTCTCAATCTCTGCCGGGTCTTTATACTTGGTAGTATTATACAGTTTGTCAAAGTACGCATAGAACTGGCCGCGGAGGTCCGAGTTACCGGGATCGGTGGTGTTATATTTCATCGAAGCCCACTCATACTGCATCAATGCGAAGTCGCGGGGATTGAGCACGCTGTATTTCTTAGCGATTTTCTTCCAACCTACGAAACCGCTGTAGTCCACATGGAAGGTCATCTTGTCTTCCTCCGTGTCGGAATCTTTGGTGGTGATGATAATAACGCCGTTAGCACCTTGGGCACCGTAGATAGCGGTAGCGGCAGCATCTTTCAGCACGTCCATCGAGGCGATGTCACTCGGAGCGATATCCGAGATACTGGACACCGGCATACCGTCCACGATATAGAGCGGGTCATTGCTCTGGGTAAGGGATGTACCGCCACGGACGCGGATCTTCACGTCGGCATCCGGCGCACCCTCGGTAGTCGTTACCGACACACCGGACAGTTTGCCTTGCAAAGCCTCAGCCGCGCTGGTTACAGGGATGTCCTTGATTTGGTCTGCACCTACGGAAGCCACGGATGTTACAACATCGCGTTTCTTGGTCGTACCATAACCGGTTACGACTACTTCCTCCAGCACCTCGCTGTTCTCGGAAAGCACTACATTCATCACATTGCCGGTAATGTTCAGCTCCTGCGTCTGCATACCGACGTACGAGAAAACAAGCACCTTAGCATCATCCGGAACATCGAGGCTGTAATTTCCGTCGAAATCCGTTACTGTACCAATCGAGGTACCTTTCACCACAACGGAGGCGGAGATAATTGTCTCGCCTGTTGCGTCTTTTACAACTCCGCTGATCACACGAGCCTCAGCAGCTATGCCCACAAAAAGCAAAGCCGAGAGAATCATGGTACGGAACACACTGGAATTCAGTTTCATAAAGAGAATTTGTTTGTGTTGATATTAATTTAATTTGTTAGTAAAAAAATTGCTTCCATGTGCGCGCAATCGCGCGTAATTGAAAAACTGGCTGCAAAATTACACAAAAAACGTCAACCTTATGTAGAAAAATTGACGTAAAAATTACACCTGTATGTTTTTTGCTAACTTTAGTTGTCAAACGGCTCGGCATAAGAACATCCTTCTCGCCATCTGGAACATCCATAGCGGGTGTTTCCGCGGATAATCAGTCCCTGGCGGCAGACGGGGCATAACATACCGGCTTTGTTCGTTTTTACATCACGCACGACTCCGGATGTCATCTCTTTCAGTTCGGCAAGGAACTGCTGTGCGGTATATTCCCCGCGTTCGATCTCGCGCAGTTTCTTCTCCCATAAGCCGGTCAGTTCGGCGGATTTCAGCAAGGGAGAGATAATCGTATGGATCAGATCGATACCTACGGCTGTAGCCCGGATAGATTTGCTACCCTGTTTCTCGATATACTTGCGCTGGTACAGTTTCTCTATGATTGCCGCGCGGGTGGAAGGACGGCCGATACCGTTCTCCTTCATCGCTTCGCGCAGTTCGTCGTTCTCTACCGTCTTGCCCGCTGTCTCCATAGCGCGGAGCAAAGTGGCTTCCGTATAGTATTTGGGCGGAGTGGTCGTTTTCTCTTTCAGCAACGGTTCGTGAGGTCCGCTCTCCCCTTTTACGAATGCCGGCAGGGAATTTGGGGTGTCTGGAGAATCCGGACTATCCGGAGAATCCTGGCTATCCTCTCCCTCTCCTTGGGAGAGGGTCGGGGTGAGGTTTGCAAAGACCACCCGCCATCCCGGTTTCAGCACTTCGCGGCCGGTGACCTTGAAGTCAATCTCCCCCGCCTTCGCCAGCACCGTTGTGTTGCTCACCTCGCATTCGGGGTAGAACACCGCGATAAAATGCATCGCCACCAGATCATACACTTTCTTCTCCTCTGCCGTCATTGCCTCCGGACGCTGGCCCGTAGGAATGATAGCGTGGTGGTCGGTCACTTTCTTGTTGTCAAACACCTTCTTGGATTTGGGCAGGGATCCTGCTCCTTTTTTGCCGTCAGCCTTCAAGCCCAGCAACGGCGCTACGGCAGGGAAATAATCCTTTATTCCCGCCAGCGTACCCGGCACTTTGGGATAGAGGTCATCGCTCAGATAGGTGGTGTCCACACGCGGATAGGTGGTCAGCCGTTTCTCATACAGCGACTGGATCAACTGCAGCGTCTGCTCGGCGGAGAAACCGAATTTCTTGTTGCAATCCACCTGAAGGGAGGTCAGGTCGTATAACTTCGGCGCGTTCTCCACGCCTTTCTTCTTCTCTACGGAGGTTATCACGAGTGGCAGATCCTTGATGCTGTCCACCAGTGCCTGTCCCTGTTCCTCGGAGGTGATGGCATACTCATCCTCTTCTGCCGGCAGTTGGGCATTGAAGAGTGTGTCGCGGTAAACCGTTTTCAGTTCCCAATAGGTGCGGGGTTTGAAATTCTCTATCTCCGCCTGTCTCTTGACAACCAGAGCGAGCGTGGGTGTCTGCACCCGTCCCACGGACAGCACCTGCCGGTTCTTGCCGCTTCCGCGTGCGTATCTGATAGTGTACGCGCGTGTGGCGTTCATACCCAGCAGCCAGTCCCCTATGGCGCGCATCAGCCCGGCTTCATACAGATGCTGGTATTCCGATTGGTCTTTCAGTGCTTTGAAGCCCTCGCGGATCGCCTCTTCCGTCAGCGAATTGACCCACAGTCGTTTCACCGGACACCGGCATCCTGCCTGCTGATAGACCCACCGCTGGATCAGCTCTCCCTCCTGGCCCGCATCACCGCAGTTGATCACCTCGTCGGCTTGGTCAATCAGCGATTTGATTACGTTGAACTGCTTGTGCACGCCCTCGTCACCCGACACTTTGATAGAGAAACGCTGCGGGATCATCGGCAGCGAACTGAGGCTCCAGGCTTTCCATTGGTCCGTATATTCCTGCGGGTCGAGCAGGGCGCACAGATGGCCGAAGGTCCAGGTCACTTGGTACCCGTTCCCTTCAAAATAGCCGTCTTTGCGCTGTTTGGCGCCTAACACATTGGCGATGTATGCGCCTACCGACGGTTTCTCTGCTACACAAACAACCACGATATTTACAATTTAACCATTTACAATTTGGTCATTTACGATTTCCGGGCTCCGTAGCCGTAACCGGCGCGGAGACCTTTGATTCCGTTCAGCACGCAGGCTACATTATGCATTCGCTTGTTCTCGATCATCTGGTTGATATAGTCAACCATATCCGCCGGTGTATATTTGTACCGGCTGACGAAGATAGTCATATCGGCAATGCGGTCCAGATGATAGGTGTCGCTCACGAGAGCCACCGGAGCGGTATCCACGATGATATAGTCATACCGTTTGCGCAGTTCGGCGAACAGCTCTTCCACGCGCTCCGTCTGCAACAACTCCGCCGGATTGGGAGGAATAGTGCCGCAAGGGATCAGGTCGAGGTTCTTATGCTCGCCGCTCGGTACGATGATATCCTCTATCGCTACTTCCGGTTCCGCCAGATAATCCGTCAGGTGACCTTTGTCTCTTAGTCCGAAATAGGTTGCCAGCATCGGTTTGCGGATATCCATACCTACCAGCACCACTTTCTTACCCAGTATAGCCAGCGACAGAGCGGTGTTGCTTGACACATAGGATTTGCCTTCGCCGTTGATGCAGCTGGTCACCAGAATCACCGGGTTCTTTGTCTCAGCGGGCAACACGAACCTCAGGTTGGTCCGTATCAGCCGGAAGAGCTCTGCAGAGACGGTGGATTCGCCCTCATGGATAGCTATATGGGCGTTGCGGGAGTTCTGCACCAACTGACCCAGCAGCGGTGCTTTGATCCGCCGTTCGTACTCTTTGGTGTCATCAATCGTGTCGTTGAGAAGCACCATGAGATACAATACCGCGGCAGGCAGCAGCAATCCCAGGATGATACATACCAACATCAGTTTGTTCAGTTTCGGGCTCTGGCTGCGCACGTCGCGTTGCGGCATATCCAGTATCTTGGCAGGCGTAGCCGTAGCCGCCAGCATCAGCGCGTTCTCTTCGCGTTTCTCATAGAGGAACACATACAGCCGTTCCTTGATCTGCTGCTGGCGGACCACTCGCATGTAATCGCGCTGCTGCTCCGGAGCGTCCTTGATCTTGCGGTTGAATTTGGTATCCTGCGCCTGCAGGTTGCGCTGGCGGATCTTCAGGCTCTCGCGGACGGAACCGATCGTCTCGATGATATTCGCCCTCATGGACGCCAGCTGTGCGTTCATCTGCTCGATCACGGGGTTGTCCTCCGTTGCTGTCCGCAGGATACGCATCCGTTGCAGTTGCAGCGTGTTATACTCCGTCAGACCGCTCGCAAGCGAAGCATCCGTCAGACCTATATTCGAAGGAATGAGGCTGTTGCGCTTGGTCTCGTCACGCAGGAACTCATCAATATACTCCACCAGGCTCAGCTGGGTCTCTATCTCCGCCATGGCGCGCTGCTCGGAGCTGCTGGCATGCAAGAACAGATTCGCCTGCGTGCTGATATCGGCTATGTTGTTCTGCTGTTTGTAATCCGATACAGCTTCCTCCGCCTCGCCTAACTCTTTGGTGATGATGGCGAGCCGCTCGTCAATGAACGCCGCTGTGTTGGTTGCCAGCATGTTCTTATCCACAATCGCGTTCAGGTTATATTGCTCGATCAGTTGGTACAGCAGCACCTTGTCGCGCTCCGGCACAGGCGATTGGGTAGAGAGATGGATGATATTCGATTCTTTCTTATGCAGCGAGACATTCAGCTTCTTCCTGTATCTGGCTACCACCAGTTCGCGGCGCGAGTGAGCCACGCGATAGGTCGTATCCGGGTTCAGCACCCGGTTCGCATGGATACGGATTGTACCCACGCCTGTCTCTATCGGTTCGCCCAGATCTGCCACACGGGTGGACGAACGGCGGAAGAAGCCCATCTTCGTCTTGACCTTGTAGCCTTTTTTCGTCGGTCTCACTGTCACTATGAACGGTCTGCTCTGTGCATCTTCCGTCAGCGCCAGATAGTCGATGGTCAGCGCCGGATTGCGGAACTCGCCTTCCCATCGCCATCCTCCGCGTTTGGAGGGCTCGTCCCATAGGTTCAGGGCGTCAATAGCTTGGTACATCAACCCGCGCGAAGAGAGAACCACCACTTCGTCATCGGCTGCTCGGTTTCCGGAGAGACCCAGCATCGACAGCGCATCCATCGATGTGCCGGATCCTTCTTTCTGGCGCAATGCCACGCTTGCGTCTGTGGTCCACTGGGGGGCTTTACGCAAATAATACGCTACGCCCAGCAGCACAAAAAAAGTCACGCACACGGCAAACCACCACCAGTGTTCAGCCACTATGCGGAAAATCTTACGGATATCTATCTCGTTATTCTTCGTTTCCATAATCTTATTTTTCCGGTTGTCGGGTCAACTGTTTATTTTCCTGACGGTCTTGCTACATTCACTACGGTTACGATCACGGTTGCTGCGCTTGCTACGGTACTTACCATACTCAGCCACAACCCCGCGTTGGCGCTGCTCACCGCTCTTACTTTGTTCGGCGAGACATAGACCACGTCGTTCTGCTGGAGATAATAGTACGGTGAGTTCACCAGATCCGCGCGGCGCAGGTCCACACGCGCCATCTCCACTTTGCCGTCTATCTCACGGGTCACCAATACGTTGTCCCGTTTGCCGAAGGGGGTCATGTCGCCCGCTGCAGCCAGGGCTTCAAGGATCGTCAGCCTGCCTGTTGTCATCGGCACCTGACCGGGTCTGGCTACCTCGCCCAGCACCGACACTTTGGCGTTCACCAGAGACACCTGAACCAGCGGATTCATCACCTGCTGCTCCAGTTTCGTCTTTATCAGTCGTGCCACTTCGGTGCGTTTCAACCCCGCTACGTGTATATCGCCCAGTACCGGCATCTGTATATTACCCTCTTCATCTACTATATAGTATTGCAGCGTCGGGGTCGTCTGTATCTTCTCCGTGCCGGGAGTGGCATATGTCACGGTTGGCAGGTTGTACGGCGTCACAGCCTCAGCATCCAGGGCGGAAACAAAGATCGTCAGCGCGTCGCCGCTGCGGATGATAGCTTCCGTCTGCGCGGTAAACTGCTTGTTCAGCGTATCGGCTTTCGCCGCATCCGCATCGCGCATATACGTCATCTGTTTCTGCGTCACGCAACTTGCTCCGGCTATTGCCACCAGCATGATTGCTAAAATTCTAAAGTATCTCATCTCTTCTTCTTTTTTTTTCGTTCGAAGCCCTCCGCATCGGCGGAGATGTAGTTTATACCCTCTCGGGGTCGTTCTTTTGCGAAGGGGTACGCAAAAGCACGTTGGCAGGGGAGCCATTACCCCGAAGGGTATAAACGCTATCCGAATGGCTTAGGGCTTCGCCCTCTACCACTTCGCCACCGTGTCGTTGTATATATTCTCCGTGATCTCCGTAACGATGATATTGCATAACTCATCCTGCACGTCGGTCAGCAGCCGGCTGGCGTCGAAGGTCTGGTAAGCCGAATAGGTCTTGTCGAACGACTCTTCGGGATAGATGTTATTGATAAAATGGACGGTCACGCGGATCGTCAGTTTGCTCTCCGAAGCATAACTGTTGGCGGAGATAGCGCCCTGGGTGATATCATACCCTACTATCTCGCCTTCCAGCTCCAGGTCTCCGCCTTTGTTCATCACCTCCAGACGTGTCTGCCTCCGGTAGATATCCCGGATGGATTCGGAGAGAAGGTTGCTGAGCGTCGGATTGACCATGGCGGCATTGTTCGGAAAATCGGCTATGGAGATCGAATGGGTCGTCTGGTAATTGATGTTCGCTCCGTTGAACTTGTAACTGATCGAGCAGCCGCACAGAATACAGAATACAGAGCACATACCTATCAGGAATAGGCTGTGTAATCCGGTCTGTCTTCTGTCAGGCGAAGCCGGTCTGTACTCTGTCAGCGAAGCGGTCTTATAATCCATATTCTTTAATTTTTCGGTACAGCGTCCGCTCGGACACGCCGAGCCGCACTGCCGCCTCTTTGCGGTTGCCTTTGGTCAGTTCCAATGCGCGGCGGATCAGCTCTTTCTCGCTGTCCTCCACACGCAGGCTGGCGCCCTCTATATCCTCCGCCTCTATCGGCTTGCGCGATGCGCTCTCCGGCTGCGAGAGGGTGATGGTTGGAGCCGCTTCTTGCTGGTTCTCCCGGTAACCCGTCACCCGTAACCCGTCACCGGTCAGAAGCTCTTTCAACTCCTCCAGATCTTTCTTGTTCTGCATCACCAGGTTATAGAGGATGCCTATCTCGTGCGAGTAGTCTTTGCCGCCCTCCTGGGTTGGCGTACGGAGTACGATACCTTGCTGGTTCTCCTCTCTGGGCAGGTACCGCAAGAGGGTCTCCGCATTGATCTGGTGGTCCATCTCGATAACCGCTATCTGCTCCGCCAGGTTCTTGAGCTGGCGGATGTTGCCGCGCCAGTAGCTGTTCTGCAACAGCCGTGTCGCTTCTTCGTTAAGCGACAAAGGCGGCATCTGATACCGCGTACAGAAATCGTTCGCGAACTTGCGGAACAGCAATGGTATATCCTCCTTGCGCTCGCGCAAAGCGGGCACGCGGATCTCGACGGTGTTCAGACGATAATAGAGGTCCTCGCGGAACCGGCCGTCATCTATCGCCTGGCGCATGTTCAGGTTCGTGGCAGCTACCACGCGTACGTTGGTCTTCTGCACTTTGCTCGAACCCATCCGCATGAACTCGCCCGTCTCCAGCACACGCAGCAGCCGAACCTGGGTCTGAAGAGGCAACTCGCCCACTTCGTCCAGAAAGAGCGTTCCTTTGTCGGCGATCTCGAAATAACCTTTGTGTTCGCTCTTGGCATCGGTAAACGCACCTTTCTCATGACCGAACAGCTCGCTGTCTATCGTCCCTTCGGGGATGGCGCCGCAGTTCACGGCGAAGTACGGTCCGTGTTTGCGGGAAGAATAAGCATGAATGATCTTCGGGAAATGTTCCTTTCCCACGCCGGACTCACCGGTAACGAGCACACTCAGATCGGTGCGCGCCACCTGAACGGCGATTTCTATGTCGCGGTTCAGCAACGGACTTTGACCGATGATGCTGAAACGCTGTTTGATTCCCAATAATTCTTGCGCTGTCATATCAATACTGCCAAAATGTCATGCAAAAGTACTACAAAAAATTTGAATACGCAAATAATTTGCCGAAATATTTGCATATTTGAAAAAATTGTTGTACTTTTGCACCCGATTTCGCGAGATTCGGTCATTGGACTAAATAAATCAATGGCCAAATAAATCGTAAATCGTAAATATGCAAATCGTAAATTTTAATAACTATGTACATTTTTATTACAGTCCTCATTGTTATCGCCGCTATCCTGCTGACCCTTTTGGTGTTGGTACAGAATAGCAAGGGCGGAGGCTTGGCTGCCGGTTTTGCAAGCGGCAACCAGGTAATGGGTGCGCCGAAAACGGCTGACTTTCTGGAGAAAGCCACATGGACGATTATCGCGCTTATCGTGGTCTTCAGCATCGCTGCTGTGGGATTCAACGTCGGTCAGAAAGCTGCTACCAGCGAAGAGTCTGCTATCGTAGTGGACGAACCTGCTGCTCCGGCGCCTGCGGCTGAACTGCCTGCCGAGCCGGCTGAATAAGTCGCCCGTAAAAGAACTAGATTACTGGAATACTAGCCGTCTAGCCAACCCACAAACAAAAACAGGCAACCAAATCGGTTGCCTGTTTTTGTATCTCGCCCGGTGCACTTTCAGCACTCATTTACGACTCGTTTAGCACTCATTTAGCACTCATTCTCGTTACCATGTCGTTACCATGTCGTTACCATTACGTACGTCACCGTACCGTTCGTTCCCGGTTACATCATCGCCGCAAAGGTACAACATTTTTTTGGTATTCGCAAATTTTGTGAACACTTTCTGCATTTTTTTGCTCTTTGAGGTATTTTGAGTAACTAAACACACACCGGCCCTGCCAATTTCTGACAGGGCCGGTGTGTGCTACGTAATGCGGAAGGGGTTAATCCGGATCGATGTCGCCACCGCCGCCTAAATTCACGTTTCCGCTTCCGACCAAGATGATAGAATTGACCATCAACTGTGTCAACTCAACTACAGGCTTAATATATTCTTTCTTTTTCATAACGTTGTTATCCTCTTTCATGACTATATTGTGCATAGTTGCCTAATATCTGCTCAACGTGTATCACTTCAGGACATTCATCCCAAGTGAAACCACCGCCCATCAAATACCAGTTCTTGCGTCTGTGCACAGGCACTTTCTTAATGGACGGGAATGCCGAAATGGGCATTGTGATCTGCCTGCCATCCTTAAGCACTACTTGAAACTTCCCTCTTGCAGGGAACGTAACCTTGCTTATTGCGGGTTTAACATCCCAATATCCTTCTATCTGTGCCATATTATTTATTGATTTTAATTATCCTTACGTTTCCGCCCTTTTTGAAAACTCGCCATTGTTTGAGCAACTTTTCTTTATTTTCTTCTACTATCTTCAACAACTGCTTTAGCTGTGCCTCCGTCAAGTCTCCTTCTTTTGCTAATTCGACTTTGGGTTCTAACCAAATCTTTGCAAATTCCTGAGTCCCTTTTTTGCCGACATGCACGTGTGCTCGATTTTCGTTAACGTCCGTTCCGTAGAACAAGAATGTCCAGACGATTTTTGCAGTTGTATAGAGCAGTACCTTGGGCATAACTTATCGAATTTTCTTTTCGGCTGCAAAGGTACGGCAATTTTTTGACATATGCAAGATTTTCTCCGAAAAATAATCGTTTTGCTTGTCAAATAAGAAATCTTTGCCGTACTTTGCCGTTTTCTTTTATTTTACCAACTGACCGTTAGCGTTATACATCTTCTCTCCGCGGAGGATATACATCTTGCCGTCAATGATCATCTTGCGAGGAGCCTCAGAAGCGTTCAGTTCGTCCATTCCGGTTGCGGCATTGGTGTTCTGAACGCCCATTACAATACGGCGGCGAACCGGACTTGCCGAACTCGGTGTACGTGTCGGCTCCGTAGCATTTATATTGATGTAGCAACGTTCGCTCTTCAGATTGGTTGCCGAGTTGATACGGAATACGGAGTTATTATAGATAACGAAAGTATTATCTTCTCCCGGTGTATATTCTGTATGGATATTCGTAAGAGCCAAAGAACTTGTACCGATATATCCATAGAAACCGTTCACACCAGCAGGATCTGCAGCATCCAACTCTGCGCCTGTCTTAATACCCTTGATCTCTTCGCCCTCAGCGATGAAGAAGTATGGTTGTCCGGCTGTCAGAGTTGTTCCCTCTATCTGGTCAAATACTACATTGTACGGCAGGTTGTTTTGTTCCTCCAGATAAGTGATCTGATAGAATGATGCGCCTTCTACATTCTCTACCGTCTGTTTCGGACAAATCGTTCCCCATTTGCCCGCGCTCAAATCGCCACGAATGACGTCCTTAGCAGGAGTAGCTTTCTTATAGATTGTTACAAGCGTTCCGGTTGTCGAACTAGAAGTATAGCAATTAAACAACGGGCTACCACTATTCGGGTTGTAACGCATCAGGTTATGACTATTAGTTCCTTGAGCTGTAATCGTTGCTACGCCCTCACCATCAATAGAGATAGTCCATTTTGCGTTATTATTCTCCGCATAAGCAGCGGTTTCCTTCAAATAGTTATTAGTATTCGAAGCTGCGTAGAGATAACTTCCATTATTGAGTTGGAGTGCGAATTTTCCGTCACCGGCGTCAACAAGGGTAACCGACTTAGAACCGGCTGCAGGAGTCAATTCAGTTCCGGCAACAGTACTTGCAACACCTGAACGGTTGTTTCCATTTTGAGCACCCATAGTAGTAACAGCACCAGCATCAGCAATACTTGCAATGATGATTCTATCACCTGCGGCAACAGAAGTTGCTAATTCCCAAGTACCTGTCAAGTCTTCAACAGGCTCATTAACGGTAATCGTGAAAGTAGCATTTCCTGCTTGGTAGGTTGCGTCACCTGCGAACGATGCGGTAATGACAGCTGTTCCCGTTCCGCCTACAAGAGTAATCTCGCCAGTTGAAGGATCTACCGTAGCAACAGCCGGCTTATTGGAGCTGAAGGTCAAATCCAAAGTGTGCGGGTTATTCAATGTCGGAGCGGACAAAGCATCACCTTGCGTCAATGTAACACTTGTCGGATCATAAGATAACTCCGGATCAAGCAGTGCGCTTGCAGCAACGGTAATGTCATAACTTGTAATCACACCACCAGCAAAGCTAATCTCTACTGTTGGAGTTCCTGCAACTGTCATATCCGGTTCGGAGAATGTACAACCTGTAGTGAGGTCAATTTTCTCTGTGCCACCTGCATCGAAAGCCATATAAACCTCCAGACCATCGTGATTGAATGCGTCGCCAACCTCAAAATCTGTTTGATAAGTACCACCTAACTCATAGTGGTCAACAGCAGCAGCGTCACCGGTATAGAATACTTCAATTTTCTTAATATCCATACGGTCGCTACCGATATTGTCAATATAAACTACTGTAGCGTCCAAACTTGTGAATGAAACACTTGCACTCTTTGCATATGTTTCACCGGAAGTTGCTAAAGTCGAAGTTGTGCTACATCCGATAGTTGTTGCTTTAGAACTACCATTGTAAACAATTACCTCATCAATAGTACAACCTTTCTTCGCGTTGATTACAATGTAGCCACCTGTTTCCTTACCGGTAGCCGGTTTATACAGACGCATCTCATCTCCTGTAGCGGAAAAATAAACAGCATTTGCCGCATCACCTTTGTACGCGGCATAAATCATATCTGCCACATCAAATACACCTCCTATTGCAAAAGATGTCAAAGTCGCTTTCTTGCGAGGATCATAGGCATTAACCGTAATAGTGAATGTGGCATTTCCTGCAGAATAGGTTGCATTACCATCGGTATGAGCGGTAATAACTGCAGTACCCGTACCGCCTACAAGAGTAATCTCGCCAGTTGAAGGATCTACAGTTGCTACCGCATCATTGTTGCCAGAGAAGGTTACCGTTAAGCTGTGCGGATTAGCAAATGTCGGAGCACTCAATGCGTCACCTACTGTCAGTGTAACACTTGCTGGAGTATACGACAACTCAGGATCGTCAAGAGTCACTTCCTCAATGTCTGCAACACTACGCGGAGCTATTTCCTTAGTAGTATTATATTGAACGTATATACCCGTTACATTGTAATACTTATCTGTTTCAAACGCACTTCCGTACGCGAACAACGTGTTGTACGGTTTGATAGTATTAACGCCATCTGAGAGGGTTGTGCCGTTATACTGCACATTATTAACAATAATCGGTGCACCGGTGTTAACACCGCTAAGTGCATCAATCGTCTTAGCTATCGGAGTGATAACGCCTCCGGTATTAATAGTTAGACCGGTTGAAGACGAATTCAAGGTTGTTAGCTCAGAAGCGCCATTAAACAATTGTACTTTACAAGCAACTGTGCCACTTAATACATCGCCAACATTGAAGCCCATTGAGCCTCCATTATCATATATTATCAAGCCCTTAGTGCCATCAGTCAGATAAACGTTCTTTCCATTTGTCGATACGCCGGAAACAACCCAATTATCAAATACAACCGTTACACTAGTTGCCGTACCGCCAACAGCAGTCGCTTTTGTAAAGATTGCATCCATCGTTGTCAGTGGCAGATTGATAACATATGCAGCCGAAGCGATTGAACTCGCTACACCGGCCTTGTAAGCAACTGCCTTGATGGTCATATCTTCATTTACACTGATTGCACCAGTATACTCAGTAGAACCATCATCCGGAGTATCACCATTTGTCGTGTAATAAATCGTTGCGCCATCTGTTGCACAAGAAAGTGTTACATTTTGAACTTCTGTATATGTGCCGGCAACCGGAGAGAATACCGGTGCCTCAGGAGCACCCACAGCTACTATCTCATCAATATCAGCTGCACTACGTGGCATAATTTGCAAAGTATTGTAATAACCTACAACACCAGTGATATTATAATTATTACCACTTACCAGAGTATAGGCGAAAAGTCCGTTGTACGGAGCAATTTCATTTACTCCATCAGAGAAGACAGAGCCATCATAAGAAAGATTCTCAATAGTAACAAGCGCACCGGTGTTAACAGCGCTAAGTTGATCAATGGTTTTGGTGTTAAGAGCAGCCGAACCGCCTGAAGTTACCGTTAAGCCGTCTGTCGAGCTATTCAAATTAGTAATCTCTGCAGCGCCCTTATATAATTGAACTTTACAAGCAACTGTGCCACTTAATACATCGCCAACATTGAAGCCCATTGAAGCTCCGCCATCAAAAATAACAAAGCCTTTTGTACCATCCGTTACAAACACATTTTTGTTATTTGTATAGATGCCAGATACGACCCAGTTATCAAATGTAACAGCTACCTCTGTAGCCGTGCCACCGACTTCTGTAGCCCGTGCAAAGATTTCATCCATCGTGGTTAATGGTGTTACAATAGTATATGCCGCTGTTGCTACGCTACTATTATCCAAGCCGCTCTTTACAGCCATTGCCTTGATTGTAGTTGCAGAAGTAATTTCAATAGGAGTTGAATATGTTGCATCACTCGTTGTCGGATCAACACCATTCGTTGTGTAATGAATTGTTGCGCCTTCAGTTGTAGTGCTCAATTCAACGGTCGTTCCACTTACAACTGCGCCTGCCACTGGGCTAAATGTCGGAGTTGCGCATGTAGGAGTACCACCATCTTCATAAGAATAGGATATAGTGACATCATCTATTTGCAAGTCACGATTACTGCTTGTAGATGAGGTTACAGATGTGGTAATTCTGACATAAAAGGTACTGGTTCCTGTTACACTTATTGTTTCTGAAGTTTCTTCAGTAGCCGATGTGGGCATAGTTGTCAACGACACAGCGGTATTCCAACTTGTTCCGTTCGTGGAGTACTCGCAGATTTGAGACATTGCGGCTACGCCCATAGTCTTATATAAAATCTCTGTAATGGTCTTGTCCGTCATATCAATCGGACCAATTAATAGTACTGGAGAATTAGTTTTATTCTTCGCAACACGACCCAATGCATTTGCATTACCATTCAAGGGACTTCCGGTTGTTACCACGTCCATGTAGGTACACGAAATTGCAATTTCGTTCTGAACATACTCTTGAGGACCTTCAGCATAACTATTATTACCACTTGAACGATGAGCTCCATCGGCTTCGAAATCGAAAATAATAGAGCCTGTCCCTCCCCACACACTCACACTGCCAAGCACAAGTCCTAAAACCAATAGAACGCTACGCATTCTGTGGCGAACGGGGGGGGTATTGGTTGTTCCGCCCATTCGCAAGAAATCAAATAATTTGTTTGTCATAATATTTATGTTTTAAGTTAATAATTTATAAATGTCGTTGTATCTCCGCCAAAGTTTGTTGTCCTCTATTTTTTCAATATTGATACAAACTCCTGAAGACTAATTACCTCTACTCGCGGAAACTGAATAGCTTTCAATTCTTCAAAATGTTTGTCTTCTGTCACAATATACCGTGCATTGCACGCTAATGCGCAATCCACAAACTTGTTGTCATCTTTATCTGCTTGTATATAATTATATCGGAAATAAGTCTCAACCCGTCTTACATATATACAATTCAGCAAAGCATCTATCAATAAATTAGCCAATTCTTCGTTATGGAAACAATCCAGCACCTTTTCTTGGTATTCATATAAGATATCCTCAGTCACACATAGTGTATAGGCACCTTCTAACAATTTATCCCAAACAATACGAAGCGGCTTCTGTGTAAAAGCCACCTGTAGCAGGACATTTGAATCAAGGACGATATTCATTTTAGTATGGCGTACGGAAATGTTTAGCGGCTCCTTGCTCTATTTGTTCTTCCGTCAGTTCTCCACTTGCGAACATTGCAGCCTTCATGTTTTCGAATTCAGTAACGTAGAATTGTTCTAAGGCCTTTTTCAGTCGCAGCACAGCACTATCTGAACTATTGAAGTTCAGCATACTAATTAGATGCAATTGCATCGGATTAAGTCCGACTTGTTGAGATTGAGGTACGTTTGTCATAAATACTCCTTTCCTTTCCGCCTGCAAAGTTACTACAAAAAATTTGAATTACCAAATAAATTGGTAAAAAAATTATTAATGCTCGTATTTATAAATGTTTAGCGGCATAATTTGGCATTTGCACGTTAGCGCGAACGTAACTTCGGGCTGGTGAAGAAGCCAAAAGTCAATTGGCTTTGAAAGGGAAGGCTGGCGGGGAGCCTAAGCCGACCGAGAACAAATATAGCCAGGCGGAGTCCGAAGTTACAACAAAATAATCAAATATCCAAATATTTAGACAAAATAATTAATTATGTTTGTCATAATATTTATGTTTTAAGTTAATAATAATGCTTGTTATATTTGCTTTTCTACGCAATGTTCTCTTGCAATAGCAATAGCGCGTTGGAGTTTTTCTGCCATAACTGCTTTGCTTTACGTTACGCGCGCCACCTTATATAGATAGCGCGCATATGGGAGTTTATTTCAACTCCTCATAATAGATTTCTATATGCGCCTTGAGCTCTGGTATATCGCGAGTCACAGTTTCCCACAACATGTCTTTGCTGATATGGATATAATCATGCACTAACACATTGCGCATAGCTACAATCGGACGCCAATTCACCTCTGTATGCGTCTCTCTGAAATCATGGGTCAGCAAATTGGCGGCCTCGCCGATAATCTCTATTTGCTTTACTAAGCCATAATAAAGCAGCTTATTATCAAGCAACTCTTCCTTGGAATACGTAGCCAAACCGGTATCTATGACGCTGATAGCATCTAAGATATGCTCTAAACGCTCTTTGTCTCTATTATGCTCTCTCATAGATTAGTAATTTATCTCTATTAGCTGACTCTTGCGCAAAGGGCAATAATTCTTCGCGTTCTACCAAATCTACATCACGTTGCAGCAAGTCCTGCAGATCCAACTTCATAGTGACATATTGGAATAATCCTATCGGCTTCGACTTATCCAAATCAACCAAGATATCCACATCGCTGTCCGGCGTCTCTTCTCCACGCGAGAAAGAGCCGAACAAATAGGCTCTATTAACCGGTTGCCCAGCAAAATAACGCTGCAACACAGGAATTATATTTGCCGCCTCAGTTTTAGACATAGATTTCTTCCTTTGACTTTCCGCCTGCAAAGTTACAACAAAAATTTGGAATACACAAGACTTTGGCATTAAAAATCAAATTTATTTGTATTTTTATTGGCAATGGCTTGTCTTTCGCACAAACGTGCGAACGTAAGTTCGGAGGGTTCCCTTGTAGGGGCGTGCCGAAGTTACGTTCCAAATTTTTCACTTTCGTGCCGAAGTTACATTCCAAATATTTCATCTCCTAATTTGGCATTTGCACGTTAGTGCGAACGTTGATTTACAAGCCATCAAAGGCAGCCGTGAAGCTGCCTTTGGTGGATAATTAATGCGATTTGGCTTTATAGCATAGCTGCCACGCGCATATCTAATGCTTCGCTGATAAAGGCATTAATAGACTCTCCTGCTTGTCTTGCCAAGGTGGCTATCGCACTATGAGTCTCGGGTTTAATACGAATGTTAAGTTGTCCGGAATAACTCTTATGCGGCTCTATCCCTTCTGCCAAACAATATGCCACATAGTCGTCCACAGCCTCATGAAAAGCGGTTGTTAATTCTTGAACGCTTTCGCCTTCGAAATTAACCAGACCATCTATTCCTTCTATTTTACCATAGAAGCAGGCATCTTTTTCCGAGAAATTCACAGTACCAAGGTACCCTTTGTAACTTAGTGTATTCATAGTTATATTAAATTAGATATCCTCTATTTTGCAATTCTTCCAATACTTGTCGTAACGCATACTGCTTGACTATATTTCCGGGATGGGGTTTATGAAGCATTATCGGATGTCCGTATGCATCTTTGAACACCACTCTCGATCCGGACGTTTTACCCTTGTTGGATTTAACATAGCCTAACGACTTGAGCAGTCTTTCTAATTCATCAAATGTAAAGTCCGAAGGCAATAATAAAAACCGCGCTATTAGTTTGTCTTTTGAACTCATATTACAAATTTTGTGCAAAAGTAACTATTTTTTAGTTACAAACCAAATCTTTCTTCAAAAAAATGTTATTTTTCTTCATTTTTTCTCTTTGAGGGTAAACTTTTCTCCTTTTGCAAATATATTTATACAGAAAGGAGGTGTTTATATGGTAACATTTATTCTCATTAAGATAATGTACTTGTATCTATCATCTATATTATAACTCCATCAAAGGCAGCCGTGAAGCTGCCTTTGATGTTAGGAACGCCGGATGGCGATTAAGGAATGATCTCGCCTCTGCGCGGAGCGTGAGCTGAGCCACCACCGCCTCCACTCGGATTAGTAGAAACGGTCAGACCTTGTAACAGCGCCTCTGTCTGGAAGAGAGCAATCTCTGTTTGGGGTTGATTATAATTCTTTTTCATAACTGCTTACAATAAATTTTAAGAAACATAATCCAACTCATTGCGTTTAATTATAAGCGGATAGCGCTCTGGGTGTCTGAGAGAGTCCACCTCAAGGTCTACCTCTAATTTAGGCCACTCGATTGCATTTTTTCCGCTCATTTGCACATCCAGCACTTCGTTTATTGTGGCATCACGCATCCATGGCACACGGTTATAGGAAAGGAAATAGTCCTGTCCTTGTACTGAAATCATAACGCCTTTATCGTTAATCATCAATACGTCCACCGATGTGGAGTTGATATTGCCTTTTGAAGTAGTCTGCATAGATTTCTACAATTTGTTGGATTTTATTTATTTCATGCTGATTAAAGCCACCTTTGTATGCGATTTCCACTTGGGGCTCTAACCAAAATTTTGCTTCCTTGTCCTCCTTTACCACATGAATATGCATTCGCTCTTCCTCATTGGAATAAATCTTGAACGCATATCCTTTTTCTTTTAAAAAGGTCGGACTCATATTGTTTAATTATTATTTTCGGCTGCAAAGGTACGGCAAATTTTCGACATATGCAAATCTTTGCCGTACTTTTTGCCGTTTTCTTTTATTTCACCATTCTTCCGGTTGCGTCGTACATCTTCTCGCCGCGGAGGATATACAGGTGACCGTCGATGATAACCTTGGTGCTTTGTACTTCGTCACCCTGTACGTTTCCAATGCCTGTAGCAGCGTTCTGACCATGAGCCTCCATCGTGATGTAACGGCGTCCCGGAGCAGGATTAGAAGTACTAATAGTCGAAACATTATCATCTAATACCACCCATGCACGGTTAGCTTTAACCTCCAAACTCGTCAAGTCGGAGCAGCCCCAGAGAGCATGACCTGCGAAGTAGTAAACATTCTCCAAATCGGTGAGGTTCTGAGCAGTGAATGTACCCTTCATTGCGCCGCTGTTATCCGGATCATCTGCTGCATCTTCTTCGGTATAGAAGAACTTCATTGCGTTGCTTGTTGCCTGGAAGAGGTACGGAACACCCGGAGTCATTCTGTTGTTCGGAACAGTAGCGAAGACTATCTTGCCTACTTCGTTCTTTCCTACTAACTCATAGAGGTCACCGCCGGTAGCCACAGCGCCATTCGGGATACATACGGTACCCAGCTCGCCCGGAGCCATCCAGTCATCGCCTGTAGAAGCATCGCGTTTGTAATCCGGAGTAGCTTTGAATACTACTTTCGAGATACGAACATATTGGTTCTCACTCTCGTCTTGTATACCCATAATCTCAACGGAGCCTGCGTTTACTGCAGTAGCGAAGGTAATATATGCATTAGCATTAGTAGTCTCTGTACACTTATTAGCATTGATGCGGATCGTACGCTGGTTGTCTCCGTTGCTTGCAAAGGTTACGAATACTACACCCGGAACAGTTACATTGAATTGCAGATAACGTCCTGCGAGGTGCTTAACACTATTCTGTATACGGCCGATATGCTGACCTTCGAACATCAGGGCTTGCGCATTGAATGTCGCATTATTGTTTACTCCCTTTACATTTGCAAGCAATAAGTGGGCGTTCTTATTATCACCCGTCAGTTCAATTGCAGCGTCGGTAACATTTGCCATATCCCAAGTAGTATTTGCGGAAACAGCCACTTGCGGGAGTTCGGTCCATTCTTCTACTCTTGCGATAGACTCAACAGCAGAACCACAATCAGAAGAAACAATTACCTTGTAGTATTTATCCATTCCTGCGGTTACTGTAACGGTCAACGAAGGTGCATCTGTTGCTCCGGCTACATCGGCATAAGTACCATCAATTGTTGCACACTCTTTCCAAGCATAATGGAGGTTCTTACCGGAAGCAACAACCGTCAGCGTTGCATCCTGACCTGCATCCTTACGTTGGTTCTCCAAAGCCGTTGTAATCTCAGTTGCAGCGAAATGAGCGACATTGATAGTATTCGATTTAGCCTTGTTGCTTACATGACCTGCAGCAGCGTTGGTTACCTCTACATAATATTTGCCATCAGCCGCCGGAGTGAACGTTGCGCTGTTAGCACCATCAATCACTACAGGGTGCTCTTCATCTGTTGCATCATACCATTGATAAGAGAGCGTTCCTTCACCAGTCTTGGTAGAAGTAGCATCAATCTCTGCATAAGATTCGCCGGAGCACAATTCTTGGTTGCTTAATGTCGGGATAGTCGGCTTTGCAAGAGCTTCTGAATAACAGATCTTGAAGACGCCAAGGCTTCCACTTAACTCAAACCATGCATATTGATCTGCAGGAATAATACCTGTTACCGTCAGGATATATTGCCTATTAGTCTCTGCATTAACCATTTGCTTGGTTACACCCTCTAACTCTGAATATGTATTCTTTGTCATCTCAGACGAAATATATACTTTATTAAAGGTTCTTCCAGTTCCTCCCTCTGCATATATTGTCACGGACTCTACGTCTTTAGCGAATTTTATCGCAAAGCGCTTGTCTAGAAGAGCATTTACATTTGAATTTCCATCAAAATCTTTTCCTTCATCTGTAAACTTATTGCTACCTAACAATGTACCATCTGAACTAACACAATACAAGGTCCATTCGCCTGCTTGCTCATACTGATAAGGTTCAGCACTCGGAATCGAAGCTAATGTATTACATCCTTCCGGTTCCAGTTTGACGGAAACCACATTCGAGACAATGTCCTCACCACAAGCGTTTCCTACCTCGCAGTAGTAATAGCCATTAGCGGTACATGTGAATGCATAGTCAGCAGCCTCTGCACCGGGGATAACCGCTGCATTGGTCTTTTCTGCATCATCGCAACTGTACCACTGATAACTTGTAGCGTTAGTGGCAACGAGAGACAAGGTTACGGAAGAACCGGAAACGATTTCAGACTTGTTGGTCGGTTGCGTTGTAATAGCCGCAGCCACATTCAGCGTGATAACGGCATTGTCAGAAGTTACACTTGCATCCAGTTTGCCGTCCACGTGGTTGGTAACTACCACCTTGTATGTTCCGGCACCGTCAACCAAGCAAGTTGCGGCGTCTGAACCGATAGCCGCATCATCCTTGAACCAAGCGTAGTGCAGTGTACCGCCGTCTGTTACACCGGCATCAACAGTCAATGTCGGTTCGCTACCTGCGCAGTATGCTTGAGTAGCCGGTTGAGTATTGATGGTCGGAGTCTCACACGGAGCAGGAGCCGCTGTTACAGTAACAACACAGGTGGCAGATACGCCATCAACGGTTGTTGCAGTAATGGTAGCAGGAGTAGCATTTGCTGCCACGCCGGTTACAACACCATTAGCAACGGTTGCAATAGCATCATCGCTACTTGTCCATGTGATCGTCTTGTCCGAAGCATTGTCCGGAGTAACTGTTGCGGTCAACGTGAAATTCGTGCCTGCCCAAATGGTCTTGGAAGAAATAGCATCCTCACCCTCTTTCAATGTTACACCTGTTGTCGGAACATAGGCAACAACCGTCAAACCATTCAGCCAAATATCACCACTTGTCTGGAGCGAATACAGAGCAACCATATTATTGCCACCAGTCAATGGGATAGCGCTATTATTGTTCTTACCGATATTCTTAACAAACACTCCGTTTACATATACAGCAACATCTTCAGTTACTTTCTGTGCTCCCCAATCAAGGGTTACGCTCTCTGCAGCACCAAGGAAGATATACAAGCTGGTCTCTCCTCGTGCTACACGACCGTCTGTTCCATATTTAGACAATTTCCATTTTCTTTCGGATGTCCATGCATGACGTGTCTTTACGTAGCCTTCCGTGCCATCGAAGATTTGCTCTCCGGTTGCAGTCAACGGAGAAACAGCAGTCATGGTTAAAGTATAGTGTTTCTCGCTGTCATCAGAACCGGTGGCCACAACCTCATCTCCAACGATAGCCACAGCGTCTGCTGCTTTCAGGTTCTTTCCTTCATAAGAAACGATTGTCGGAGCACTCTCGCCTGCCATGTAGAACACTTCTATGTTCGAACCGTTGATCCATCCCTTGAAACTATTGGAGAATACAAGTTCGGTAATCTGAACATCCAAAGCCCACTTAGCATATAAGGTCTTGTCGTCGGTAATAGTCAACGCCGTGATATCAGCAACAACTGCGCCACCATCCGTTTCGCTCCAACCTAAGAACACATAGTTTTCTTTTGTAGGTGCAGTCGGAGCGGCAGCGAGGCTTGCGCCATCTTCAACATCTACCGGAGCGACTGCGGAACCATCTTTCGAATCGAAAGTAACGGTAAAGATTTCTTTCCACACAGCAGTAAAGGTTACATCACCTGCAAGGATGACGGTCTTGCCATTCTCGATAAGGTCACCTGCATTAACCGTTGCGGCATCAACCGTAACATCCACATTGGCAGTCCAACCTTTGTGCGCCCAACCGTCCGCCGACAATTCTGCAAGAACAACCGAAACGGCACTCTCTGCATCAGGAGCAGTTCCGTGTGCAGAACTATAGGTAACGTCATACGTCGAACTTGCATCTACCCATTGAGCGGTAAGCGTTACGTTCTTTTCCGGCATCGTATATGTAGCACCACCAGCAAACAAAGCATCGTCTTGGTCTTTCCAGTTACTGAAGACTTTATCTGTAGGAGCTGTAATATTTGTTGTACCATTGTGAAGCGTGAAAGTCTTACCGGCAGCCAAAGCAGATTGAGTCGGGGTTGTTCCCGATCCGCCATTCAGATTGTAAGTAACCGAATACTTCGTAGAAAGATCGCCATAGGTAACAGAGAAAGCACCTAATACCTGCCAGAAGTCTTTTCCGTTAATTCTAATATAACGAACATTAGGAACTACTTCTGTTTCATTAAAATTATTTGCACCCCAGTCTGTCTTATTATGAGTAATGTTAAAGGAATGCAAGACGGTCGAGCCATCTGCGGCGAGGTAATCAATAGATGCTACTTTTGCGCTGGTAGAACCAATCATCAATGTTCCCGCAACAGCAGAAACGGTAGTAACGTATCCTAAATCATATACAGCATCTGCATCTGCATTTTTTGCGAAAGCAATGTGATTCGGATCCATACCTTTTCCACTAGCCGTTGTTTCTCCTTCTGCTGTAAACTTACCAACATAAGCTACAGTAGCAGAAGTATTGGTATAAGTACCAGCATTTGCAAAAGTCCAACCTGCAGGAGCTACGGGACTTTCAGAATCATAAACAAATGCTGCTACGTACGTATCTTTTTCTGCCCAAGCAGGATAGAACTTCTGAGCAGCGTCAGTAGTATATTTACCACCTATCATATACTCGCGATCGGTACCATCGGTCTTCGTCCAACCTACTTGCAGATAGTTCTCACGAGTAAACATGTCCGAAGACAAAGTAAAGTCTACACCCTCTGTCTTCTCACCTGCTGCAATACTACCGGTACCATTTGCTCCCTTGTCATAAGTGATGGCATATTTAGCACCAGCCACTTTCCATTGAGCCGTAAGTGTAACCACATTGTTTGGCATGGAGAAAGATCCCTCATCATCCAATTCCGTTTTACCTACCACTCCTGTCACTTCCCAACCATCAAATTCATATCCGCTAGGAGCCGTAAATGTACAAGCTGGAATTTCCATTGTTTCACCTTGATAGCCAACTGTATCATTTGTGGCATTCATTGAACCTCCACCGCCATTTGCAGCATATGTAATCGTGTATACGGGAATGAATTCCAAATTGGTTAGATATATATCTTCCTTACCTAAGATATACCAATCTCCCGTTTTGCCTAACGTCTTTTTAATTGTACCATTTGCAACCGAAGTATATTCCGGAGATGTAGCAGTAGAGTTTTGCGCTATTATTACTTTCTTTGCATTAGTTGCAGTCAAGGCAACAGCGACTCGTTCAGAGATGTTAAATGCTATACTCTTTGCTTTAAAACGAAGATACTCAGAAGTACCTAGCGTATAATCAGAAGAAGGAGTTATAGTCATTCCATCAAACAAATTAGCCACTCCGCTTGTACCTGCAAAACGTCCTTTGTTCAGGTTCAAAGCATACCCAGCCTGGCCTCCTCTTAGATTAGGATTTCCACTCTCTGTAACTGTTATTTGAGTAACCCATACATCGGTAGAATTTGTTGACACATATAATGTAGTATTAGAAGTAGTTACATGATAAGAATCACTGCCAGCAGTTTCCTTTGTTGCAATATTTGTGGTATTAGTATATGTAACAGTTCCATCTTCCGATACAACAAAAATGGTAAAGTTCTTACTATTTGAACTATTTCCATTTACCGCTTCTACAGAAATTGTAGCATCATCTGTTTTGCAGTCGTAACGAATAAATCTATCCGTTTTTTGAATGCTGGTTAAAGTTGTATAGCCAGAGCTACCGAAGCCAACACCTTTTTTACTCAAATGGTTAGCGTCTGCATCTTTTAAGGTGCCAGCAGTTGAAAAGTGATCCGTATTAAGTGCACCACTTTGTATTAGGTTGTACGTTTCATCTCCCCACATCTGTCCGATGCCGAGGATGAAAGCGAGAAGCATACATGCAGCATACTTCCATGTTTTTGCGAACTGCCTCATTCCTTTTGGCGGACATTCGCTCGTTAAAAACTTTGTGAGTTTGTTTCTCATAATAATAGAGATTTAATTGTTAATAAAAAGATTAGTTATTTATTGTTGATTTTTCTAATCGTTGTTGATTATTTATCTTCCGGATTGCAGTTCAAGGAATCATGCACAGCATCATGATAATATAGCAACTTTTCGCCGGTTGGTAGCACATAGACACGGTACGCAAAATTAAATCCTTCCACATTGTATTGATTATATCCTGCCTCGCGCCAATCTCTTCGATAGGGCTCTCCATGGAACATTTCGGCATAATCAGCGAAATCGTACAATGCTTTTTCCAGCCTGTCAATCTTAGCAATTACCGTTTGATAGTCCAAAGAGGGATGCTTACGCATGCTTGCATCATAAAACTCATCAAGCACGTTGTAAACTATCTCATCAACATACACTATCATGCTTGGTAGAATGTACGTGCCTTTTCACGCAACTTATCCATTGCTTGATGTAAAGGCATACCATGTTGGTCTGCTTCCTCAATTGTCATCACCGGCAATTCAGATCGGCGTCTCATAGTACTGATATAAAGCAATACTTGTTGCATTGCCGCCTTATCCTCTACCATCGGACCCATGGCTGCAAGGAATTGTTTACTCGCTTGTGTTTGTACTGCTGTCATATTACTTAATCTTAAATGGTTTTATATCTTTGTTCATCCTTACGGACTAATTGTTCTCTCTATTCAGTTATATTTTCTTCGTTAAGGTTAAAAATCTGTGAGTTTGTTTCTCATAATACTTGAGATTTAATTGTTAATATTTATTTTATTTTTGTGATTAAATAAGACTATTCAGAGCCTCTCGGATTTCTTTATCAGAAACAGATTCTTGATCTGCCTTATCATAGACATTCACGAGTATTATCTTATCTACCTTTTCCTTAACAATACAATTAAGCGTAATTACTCGTGCCCCTCCTCTCTTCCCTCTCATCTTAGAAGTGATGGCCATTCTTATCTTGCGAAATCCGCCCGCCAGCAAAGTGCCTTGATTAGGCTCTTTCTCTAACGACTTCTTAAAGGCAACTAAATCCGCTTTGAAGGACGGATAGCGTTTGGAGAGTTTTTTAGCACTCTTCAAAAACACCAGCGTAGATTTGAATTCAATCGAGTTCATTGAGTAACTGATCAAAAGAAATACCCTCCATGTCTCCAGATGCAATCTGCTGCGCTTGTACCCCTGCTGTCTGCATTTCTGCCAGCAGCGCAGCCTTCTGACGACTCTTCATCGTAGAAAAGAGAGTCACGGGAATACGCATTGCTTTAGCCAAGTCTTTCAAAAGCACGACTTGTGCATGTGTTTGCGGTTGAAATACTACTGCTTCCATAATCTTTTTTTTAATATTATTATTTTATTTTCTAAATTCGCCTGCAAAGATATAAAATTCATTTTATATGTGCAAGATTTATTTGCGTTTTGTTGCTATTTTTGTATGTTTGACGGCTTTTGCCGGTAATTTTCTGCTTTTTGCTTTCGCAGGTAAGGTAAAAAGATTAGTTATTTATGTTGATTTTTCTAATCGTTGTTGATTATTTGCGATTTTAATATTTTTTAGTTGGACGCTTATTTTCTATTAAGTCCAAACCAAGATGCAATCTCTTGTAGTTAGGGAATTGCCCATCACTGCTTAAAAGCGTCAGATTCTCAGCAAGAGCCTGAGCAATGATTAATCTGTCGCTCGGATCAGTATGCCCATCCACATTAGGAAGTGTCATCATCTTTTGAAGATGTTCTTTGGTAACATATTTAACCGTTATACCCAAGGTATTCTCTATGAGTTCAAAGACATCAAATCCCTTCTCTTGCATACCGGAGGGCAGACGCAACTTCCCTTGTTGGAAGAGGTTCACATATTCCTTTATACTCTCGGAACTGAGATACAAGGTGTTGTCATAATCTGCAATAATAGCCTGGATATCCGGTGATACATAATCGTCAGAAATCCAATCCAAGAACAGACAAGTGTCTAACAAGCATCTCATACACGTAATGCCTCAATAGCCTGTTTGTCACTTACTATAATTAACGGTTCGGTGTGGTTTCTCATCCATTCACCGGCTTTAGAGATTCTTTCTTTAGTAGTTCCGTTATCCATAAGCCTTGATTTTTAAAAGTTAAACAAAAAGATTAGTTATTTATGTTGATTTGTGTTATTGTCACGCTGTTAAATAGTACTCATCAGTTATTTGAATCAGATACTCTACAGCCTCCAACAGCGGAGACAGATCGTTCTTGATTACAGAAAACACATACTCCTCATTGATATCAAAATAGCCGTGAGCAATGTGATTTCGCATTCCCATTATTTCTCGCCAAGGGATTTCCGGACGTTGGTTTAGAAATTCCATTCCAAGGCGTTTTTCTACTTTCTTCACTTCCTCGCCAACGACTTCTATCATCATTGCATTACCTGCCAATCGTTGCATTCCCAACGGAGAATTCAACCATTCATCTACGTTCTCCACATCCTTATTCCACTCTAACAACATCGAAATCGCTTTCTGTATATTCATAAGCGTTTCATGAGCGAGGCGCACATTTTCAGAATACTCTAATTCCATCTCTTTTGATTTCATTTAGGAAAAACGGTGTAAGGTTACGATGTTTCAGTACCATATCTACATGTCTTCCTGTTAATTGCTCTAAATACTCATGTGCCCCACCGACTCCACGCAGCGTTGCCGGCATTTCCACAAACACATCCACATCGCTTTCTTCATTATGCTCGCCACGAGCAACAGACCCGAATAGTTGCATTGATGTCATTCCGAAGCGCTCACGCAGTATTGGTGCATGCTTTCTCAATGTTTCTATGTATTCGGATGTTGTTTTCATTATATTTTATATCTTTGTTCATCCTTACGGACTAATTGTTCTCTCTATTCAGTTATATTTTCTTCGTTAAGGTTAAAAATCTGTGAGTTTGTTTCTCATAATAATAGAGATTTAATTGTTAATAAAAAGATTAGTTATTTATTTTTTACTCGTTATTGGATTGCAATACCTGTACGCATCACATCGTCATACAATGGTGAGGGACAATCCTCTGCCATCAAAACCGGCTCTATGAGCGAACTGACGCTACGGGCCTTTGTCCACAAAGGAGGTACAATATGAAACCAATTCCCTTCCACATGTGGAACAACTACTGCCACATCTATATCGCTATCTTGGTGTGCCGTTCCCTTGCTATACGAACCATACAAATACACTTTTGCATCTCTGTATATCGGCGATATAGCTTGTTTATAGGCTTGTACTAATTTTATAGCTTGCTCTTTATCCATTGTTGCATTTGACTAGTCTGGTTCATTAAATCTTCGCATACACTCTTATTGAGGCTTGCAGAAATTCGTGATTTGTAATCCGGATAACGCGCCTCTATATTCATTGGCGTCATCATGTCCAAGAACAATCGTTGCTCCTCTGTCATCAACTCACTCAAACCCGATTTCTCAGCCAACCGGATCAGGTTATGGATGTACGGAGGGTCATCTTGCTGATATCTGGCATGATAAGCTTTGATGGTTTTCTCCAATGTTTGATGGCACATGAATGCCACATACAGCCAATGCCCCTTATCCATCAAATCTCCCGCTACCACGAAATCCTTATCCGCTAATTCCAACCAATACCTTATTTTTTCTTCTCGTGTCATATAATTCTTTCTTTTCGCCTGCAAAGATATAAAATTCATTTTATATGTGCAAGATTTATTTGCGTTTTGTCGCTGTTTTATCTATTTTGGACGGCTTTCGCCGGTAGTTTTCCGCTTTTTGTTTTCGTAGGTAAGGTAAATAGATTTGTTATTTATGTTGATTTATACTGTCAAATACAACTCGTCGGTTATCTGGAGCAGATATTCTACCGCATCTAATAATGGAGCAAGGTCGTTCTTTATAATATCGTCCATATATTCGGTATCTAAATCATAGTAACCATGGGATATACGATTTCGCATTGCGATTACTTTTTTCCATGGTATCTCCGGACGATACTGCCATAATGCACCATTAGTATAGCCATCTATCTTCTTCACACTTTCCCCTATTACTTGAATCAGCATAAAGTTTCCTGCTAAACGCTGTATGCCATAAGGGGACTTCTCCAGTTCGTTCATATTAGCAACATCCTTGTTCCACTCTTGCAACTGAACAATCGCATCTTTGAGTTGTTCGAGCACTGCATGTGCCAATTCTATTTCCTTAGAATATTCTAATACCATCTTTTTCTATTTGTTTGATAAAAAACGGAGTGAGGTTTTTATGGCGACGGATCATATCTACACGACAGCCGGTTATTTCTTCCAAATAATCATTGGCTGCACATGCCTCATAGTACTTAGGAGGCATTTCCACCAACACATCTACATCGCTATCTTCATTGTGTTCGCCACGAGCCACAGACCCAAAAAGTTGCATAGAAGTTATACCGAAACGTTCACGCAAAATCGGCGCGTGTTTTCTCAATGTTTCTATGTATTCGGATGTTGTTTTCATTGTATTTTATATCTGTTCGCCCTTGCAGACTATTTGTTTTCTATTCAGTTTTGTTTTCTTCGTTAAGGTTAAAAATCTGTGAGTTTGTTTCTCATAATACTTGAGATTTAATTGTTAACAAAAGATTAGTTATTTATTGAGGATGAATCATTTGGGACATACGATAGTGACCAAGTTCTTTGAACTCCTCCGGGGTCAAGAGTTCCTTACTCTCCAATTCTTCTATTCTACTCATATCTATTGGTTTTTCGTTTCTCATAATACTTGAGATTTAATTGTCAAATAAAAAGATTAGTTATATTTAGTTTTGATTAGTCACAATTATTCTTCATCGTTTACCGGATAAATTACCATTTTTTGTGGGATGATGTGGTGAATATAGACCATGTCGTCTTCTATTGAATAAATTATTGCCACTTTCTTGTAATGCGTCTGCCGCACCTCTATCCCTATCTGACGAGACAACTCTTCATCTACTGCCAATGAGCCTGCTGAGTTCTCCAGCTTCTTAATTTCTTCCTCTAACCCAAGCATGTATCTCTTAGCCGTAAGAGGCGCTTGGACTTCTTCTTTAATGAAGCGGGCCAACGACTTTCGATTTTGTTTGGCTTCTTCGGTAAGCTTTATATCATACTTCCTCATACAGCCTCACGTATATCATTCATCCCGTACTCCTCGCCAAGATCTTTTGCCAGGCCGTCAAAATACTCCTCGACCGTGTACATCGGTTTATTCTTGAAGTCCGGATCTATGGACAACTTTTCCTCACGCAACGATACGATAAACCGCATCACTGCGTTAACTTTTCTTTCATCCTCAACCATAGATCCCATGGCTTCAAGAAACCGATTACTTGCTCGTGTTTGTACTGCTGTCATATTACTTAATCTTAAATGGTTTTATATCTTTGTTCATCCTTACGGACTAATTGTTCTCTCTATTCAGTTATATTTTCTTCGTTAAGGTTAAAAATCTGTGAGTTTGTTTCTCATAATACTTGAGATTTAATTGTTAATAAAAAGATTAGTTATTGTTGATTATTGACTAATTTTATCCTTTATCTTTGCGATAAGTGCTTTCAGAGGCTCAATAAGCGGGACTATTTCTTCTTCTGTTGTATCAATAAAGCAGTTATAGTCTCCTCTTTCACGCATCCCTTCTAACTTAGAAAACAAGTGGCCTTCCTCCTCTGAGAATACTCCTGTTCTAACAAATTCTTTGTTAAAAGCGATAAGTGTTCCTCTATGAGTATGCACATGAATTGCATTGTGTATCATTAATGCGCTTACAGCGTGAAAGACTGCATAATACATCCTGTTCACCAATGTATCCCAATACTTTTGCTCTTGAAGCGTTGGGAACTGTTCAGTGATTTTCTCGGCACGCTCTATTTCCAATTCCACCATTATACGGCGTTCTTCATCAGACAAACTCATACCAGCACTATTTTATCTTGTTCTACATTCTTTACAAACGGAGTAAAATGCATTTGCCTCCATTGTTTCTTTGTATAAATCTGCGGAATAACCATTTGGTCCTCTGCGGAGGCCATCAATGTAAACGGATAGGCATACTGTGCAAAATCAGTACTTTTTTGTTTGTCTTCATCCAGAAGAATGAGTAAGTCCCAATCCGAGTCCTCTCGTGCCGTTTTGCGAGCTCTTGAGCCATACAGCCACAACGATGCAGTATCCGGAAGTATTTTCTTTCCGAGCCTTGATAAACGTCCTATGAACTGTTGCGGATCACTCATATTTCTATATTTATTCGTCCGTTACGGACTAATTGTTCTCTCTGTTCAGTTATATTTTCACGGCGCAAAGGTACGAAAAATATTTTATATACGCAAGCGCGAGGGGGTGCGCGTGAGGATTTTTACACAAAATAGTGCATTTTCGCCAATTTTTACACATATAAAGGATCCGGTGTGAAGCCGACGTGGGGCCGACGTCGTCCTAGGGTGGTCGCGTGATGGTCGCGTTGCCGAGTCGGCGGTGAGTCGTAAATGAGTCGTAAATGAGTCGTAAAAGTTAACAGACAAAACACCCCACTCCATTTCGGAGCAGGGTGTTTTGAGAAAGGGCTTACCACCTATGAGAGCTAGGTGAACTAGTCTAACCAGATAAACCAGATGAACCAGGACAACTAGTCTAATTAGGAATTAGCGGTTATATTCGTCACCGTTGAGGGCAGCCTCCGCTGCTTCGCGTGCAGCCTGGATAGCCGCATACTCCTCCTGGTTATGCACGGAGATCTTAGCGAACTCACGCAGACCGGTACCGGCAGGGATGAGGTTACCGCAGATCACGTTCTCCTTCATTCCCTCGAGGTAATCCACCTTACCGCGGATAGCAGCCTCGTTGAGGACTTTCGTCGTCTCCTGGAAGGAAGCGGCGGACATGAACGACTTGGTACCCAGAGCGGCGCGCGTGATACCTTGCAGTATCTGCTTAGCCGTTGCGCACTCGGCGTCACGAGCCTGAACGAGTTTCTTATCACGGCGGCGGAGCGACGAGTTCTCGTCGTGCAGACGGCGTGCGGTAACGATCTGACCCTCTTTGAGGACATCGGAGTCACCGGCATCGGTAACCACCTTGCGACCCCAGATACGGTCGTTCTCCTCCAAGAAGTCGAGTTTGTCAACCACGTCTCCCTCCAGGAAGCGGGTGTCGCCCGGCTCAAGGATCTCTACCTTACGCATCATCTGGCGGACGATGATCTCAAAGTGCTTGTCGTTGATCTCCACACCTTGCAGACGATAAACCTCCTGTGCCTCGTTGACGATATAGTTCTGCACAGCCGTCGGACCCTGGATAGCCAGGATATCTTCCGGCGTGATAGCACCGTCAGACAGCGCTACACCGGCACGGACATAGTCACCCTCCTGCACGAGGATCTGCTTGGTCAGCGGGATGAGATAAGCCTTCTGCTCACCGAGTTTGGAGGTGATGAAGAGCTCACGGTTACCACGTTTGATCTTACCGAACGAAATCTCACCGTCGATCTCTGCCACGACAGCGGGGTTGGACGGGTTACGAGCCTCGAAGAGCTCGGTGATACGGGGCAGACCGGAGGTGATATCACCGCCGCTGTTGGTAGCGCGAGCCATAGAGAAGAGGATCGTACCTACCTTGACAGGAGCGCCGTCCGTGAGGTTCAAGCTTGCCTTAACAGGCAGGTTGTACGAACGGAGGATATTACCCTCACTATCTACGATATGCGCTTGCGGCAGTTTGGTCTTGTCTTTCGACTCGGTGATGAACACTTCCTTCATCTTGGTAGCCTCATCGACCTCAGTCTTACAGGTAACACCCTCGATGACATCCTCGTAGCGGATGAAACCGTCCTGCTCGATGATCAACGGAGCCTTATACGGATCCCACTCGCAGACAACGGTACCCTTTGGATATTTCTCGCCCGGAGTGATATACAGTTTCGAAGCGTAGCTGATATCGAACGTAGCCAGGATAACACCGGTCTTCTCGTCCTTGAGGTTCATGGTGTTCTTACGGCTTACGACAATCGTCTCGCCCTCCGCTGTAGTGATCGTACGGAGATCTTCGATCTCAACGATACCGTCACGTGTAAGAGTATATTTATCCTGAGCAGCCGAACCAGCCAAACCACCGGCGTGGAAGGTACGGAGCGTCAGCTGTGTACCCGGCTCACCGATAGCCTGTGCAGCGATCACGCCGACAGCCTCACCTTTCTGTACCATCTGACGGGAGGCGAGGTTACGTCCGTAACACTTCGCGCAGACGCCGTGCTTGGATTCGCAGGTGAGCACCGAACGGATCACTACCTCTTCGATACCTGCAGCCTCGATAGCCTCGCATTGCGCCTCGCGGATCTCTTCGCCGGAAGCGACAATGAGTTTGCCTTCGTCGTTGAAGATATCGTGTACCGAGACGCGTCCAAGGATACGTGTGGTCAAAGAAGCCTTGACGTGTCCGTTCTGGTCCTTGATAGCGCGCGCGGTGATACCACGGAGCGTACCGCAGTCCTCTTCGTTGATGATCACATCGTGCGATACATCGACCAGACGACGTGTCAGATAACCCGCATCGGCGGTCTTCAAAGCGGTATCAGCCAGACCCTTACGGGCACCGTGGGTGGAGATGAAGTACTCCAACACCGACATACCCTCCTTGAAGTTCGCGATAACCGGGTTCTCGATATCAGTACGTGTATCGGTGGAACCGGCTTTCATAGGTTTCGCCATAATACCACGGATACCAGCCAACTGCTTGATCTGTCCTGCGTTACCACGGGCACCGGAGTCCATCATCATGAAGACAGAGTTGAATCCTTCGTCCGCCTCCGCCATGTGTTTCATCACGATGCCGGTCAGTTCCTCGTCGATCTCTTTCCATTTGTTAACCGTCTTCTGGTAACGCTCGTCATCTCCGATGAAACCGTTCATGTATTGGAAGTTCAACTCATCAACGGTAGCATTACCCTTAGCGACATATTCCTCACGCTCCTCAGGGATGATAATATCATTGAGGTTGAAGGACAGACCGCCGCGGAAAGCACGGTAGTAACCGAGGTCCTTGATATCGTCGAGGAAGCGTGCAGCACGAGCCACACCGCAGGTCTTAATCACATTGGTGATGATACTCTTGACAGCACCCTTCTTCATCAGCACGTTCTGGAAGCCAATCTCAGCCGGTACATACTGGTTGACGATGACGCGTCCCGGAGTGGTCTGCACCATCTGTCCGTTGATACGTACGTTGACCTTGGCATGGATATCAACTACGCCTTCGTTAAGCGCGATGATAGCCTCTTCCTCGGAATAGAAGGAGAGTCCCTCACCCTTCACGCCTGCGCGTTCTTTAGTAATATAATACAGACCAAGGATCATATCCTGGGAAGGAACCGTGATCGGGTTACCGTTAGCCGGGTCAAGGATGTTATGCGACCCGAGCATGAGCAGTTGCGCCTCGAGGATAGCCTCGTTGGAGAGGGGCAAGTGTACAGCCATCTGGTCGCCATCGAAGTCGGCGTTGAATCCGGCACAAGCCAGCGGGTGGAGCTGGATAGCCTTACCCTCGATCATCTTCGGCTGGAATGCCAGGATACCATGGCGGTGCAGCGTCGGAGCACGGTTAAGCAGAACAGGGTGTCCCTCCATTACGTGCTCGAGGATCTCGTATATCTCCGGATCGCGGCGGTCGATGATCTTCTTTGCCGATTTAACGGTTTTCACCTTTCCGCGCTCAAGGAGCTTGCGGATGATGAACGGTTTATAGAGCTCAGCCGCCATCTCTTTAGGCAGACCGCACTCGTGCATCTTCAGTTCCGGACCTACGACGATAACCGAACGGGCGGAATAGTCCACACGTTTACCGAGCAGGTTCTGACGGAAACGTCCCTGTTTACCCTTGAGCGAGTCAGAGAGCGATTTGAGCGGACGGTTAGCCTCGGATTTCATAGCCGTGGTCTTACGGCTGTTATCGAAGAGCGAGTCCACCGCCTCCTGCAACATACGTTTCTCATTACGCAGGATGACATCCGGCGCCTTGATCTCGATGAGTCGTTTCAGACGGTTGTTACGGATGATCACGCGACGATAGAGATCGTTGAGGTCGGAGGTTGCGAAACGACCGCCATCCAGCGGTACGAGCGGACGCAACTCCGGCGGTGTGACAGGGATAGCCTGGAGAATCATCCATTCCGGACGGTTCTTACCGTTGCTGGCGCGGAAGGCCTCCACTACCTGCAAGCGTTTGAGCGCCTCCTGGCGACGCTGCGCCGAAGAGGACTTGTCCGCCGCAGCACGGAGTTCGTAAGACAGAGAATCCAGATCGATAGCCGCCAAGAGGTCGTAGATAGCCTCTGCACCCATCTTGATGATCACCTTGTTAGGATCCGTGTCTTCGAGCATCTCGTTATCCTCCGGCATGATCGCGAGCACCTGCATGTACTGGTCTTCGTCCAGCAGCATCTTGTCCTCGATAGGCAGACGGTTCTTGTCCGTCTCGTTCTTCTCACCTATCTCCTGACCAGCCAGCGCACCGGCACGTACTACGAGATATTTCTCATAATAGATGACGGAGTCGAGTTTCTTGGTAGGGATACCGAGCAGCGCAGCCATCTTGGACGGCAGAGAGCGGAGATACCAGATATGTGCAACGGGCACAACGAGTTTGATATGTCCCATCCGCTCGCGGCGGACTTTCTTCTCCGTTACCTCCACGCCGCAACGCTCGCAGACGATACCTTTATAACGGATACGTTTGTATTTACCGCAATGGCACTCGTAATCCTTTGTAGGACCAAAAATGCGCTCGCAGAACAGACCATCGCGCTCCGGTTTATAGGAACGGTAGTTGATGGTTTCCGGTTTGAGCACCTCACCGGAAGAGATCTGCATAATCTCATCAGGCGACGCAAGACCGATAGAGATCTTGGTGAAACCGGTACGTTTATTTTCTTGTTTAAAAGCCATAATTGTCCTCCAATTTTATTCCATGTTGATACTGAGTGCCAGACCTTGCAATTCGTGCAAGAGCACGTTAAGCGATTCGGGAAGTCCCGGTGTCGGGAACGGTTCACCTTTGACGATAGCCTCGTAGGTACGTGCACGTCCGGTGACGTCATCGGATTTGATAGTAAGTATCTCCTGCAGCACGTGTGCGGCACCGTGTGCCTCGAGTGCCCAGACCTCCATCTCACCGAAACGCTGTCCACCGAACTGCGCCTTACCTCCAAGCGGCTGCTGGGTGATCAAGCTGTACGGACCGATCGAACGGGCGTGCATCTTATCATCCACCATGTGGCCGAGTTTCATGAAGTAAGTAACACCTACGGTAGCCATCTGGTCGAACGGTTCGCCGGTCTCGCCGTCATAGAGCTGGGTCTTACCGCCGCGCGGCAGACCCGCCTTGTCGGTCCATTCATCAAGCTGCTCCATGGTACAACCGTCGAAGATCGGGGTCGAGAATTTGACACCCAGTTCCTGACCTGCCCAACCGAGGACAGCCTCGAAGATCTGGCCGATGTTCATACGGGACGGCACACCCATCGGGTTCAGCACTATATCCACCGGAGTACCGTCTGCGAGGAACGGCATGTCCTCTACGCGGACGATCTTCGATACAATACCCTTGTTACCGTGACGACCGGCCATCTTGTCACCTACGCGGATCTTACGACGTTTGGCAACATAGACCTTAGCCATCTGGATAATACCGTTAGGCAGCTCATCTCCGATAGTGAGGTTGAATTTCTCGCGTTTGAGGGATGCATCCATCTCTTTGTACTTGGCGATATAATTCATGATACACTGTGCTACCAGCTCGTTCTTATGCTCGTCGGTAGTCCAGCCCTCCAGCAGAACGGTGAAGAAATCGATCTCGTTGAGACGCTCCTTCGAGAAATGCTGGCCTTTGGAGATGAGTTCGGTACCCAGGATATCCTTTACCGACACAGCCGCCTTGCCGTTAAGCAGCACGTACAGTTTGTCGATCAGTTTGGCACGGAGCGCCTCCGCTCTTACCTTGAAGTCCTGATCCATCTTCTGCATCGTCTCCTTGTCGTCCATCTTCTAGCAGCCGCTCCGGCCGCTCCGGCCGCTCCGGCTGCCCCTGCAGCCCCGGCGAACGTGGACCCGTTTGACGCTTCCGCCGGAGACGGCACCAGTGACCTTCCCTTCTAATGAGACGGTGGGTTAAAATACTGCTTCTTTTATTCTTGCTGGCAGGTGGCGCAATAATATGCGCCATCCGCTGGCAAGCATGGTTTGGCATGCCAGCCGAACCTCATTGGAATGGAGAGACCATAGACTATGTCTTTACGACCTTTGAACAGGACACCACCCCTCAGTCGCTTGACATCCTGGTACTCGGAGACATTCACAATCAACTTACACGTGCCGACTACGACACGCTAGCTTTCCGTCTTCCGCAAGCCGATTTGGTAGCGCAGACCGGAGACTGGATGGAACGGGGACAAGTGTATTACCGCCAATTACTGCTGCGAGAGTGGAGCAACAGCCGGTTATATGGGATGCCGGCAATAGTTTGCCCAGGCAATCATGAGTATTCCAAGGGGCTCCGCAAAACATTGTCGGATGCTTGGAGTGATACCTTTACTTATCCCCATAACGGGCCTGTTGGCGTACCGGGGGCCAATTACTACATAGACATGCCCGATCTGCGGTTTGTCGTTATAGACACCAACCCGCTCGACCGGCTCGTCTATCTTACACGCACGGCCACATGGCTGGAAAAAATAATGAAAGAGGCAGGAAACAGGTATGTGGCGGTTATGATGCACCACCCTGTTCACTCGGCCGGCAAAGGCCGGGCGAACCCTCTTATCTATTCCGCTTTTCGCCATGCCTTAGGTCAAGCCGACCTTGTTCTCGCCGGTCACGACCATAGTTATATGCGCCATGCTCCGTTTGTGGTGCTCAATACGGCAGGAAAGCCCAAACCCCAACGCCCCCATTTGCATGCCGAAGCAACCGACACCGTGCCTGTCTATGGCGTGATTCATATCTCAGATCCCGAATCAGAGAAATCATGTCTTCTATTCAAAGTATATCGCCTTGGCGATAACACATTGGTCGATTCCCTCTATGTTAGTCACGACTGACGCGATAGTATTGTCACTTCAGCCGCACTCGGACAAAGCGCACCTGCTTCACGCCTATACGCGCGCGGGTGGGCGCGTTAATTATATGGTGTACGGCATTGGGAAAAAAAACACATCAGGAAAATACAGTCCTCTTTCCATTTTACAGATTACAGCGGATGAAAGAGCCATCCGTACGGCACAACTGGACTACGTTCCGTCCACAACCATTACAGATCCGTTGAAACGCACAGTCGCGCTGTTTATCAGCGAGGTGCTCTTCCATACACTCCGGCATCCTATGATTGACGAACCGATGTTTGATTTTCTTGTACAAGCCATCCAGAACCTTGACCGAACAAGCGAACCTCAGAACTTTCATCTGCTATTCCTTGTAGAGTTTGCCGCCAAACTGGGATTTGCTATTCCTGAACCTAATAACTCGCTCACTTCTCTTCCGCTCACCAGAGTTGCACGACAAGAGCAGCTTCGCGCGTTGTGCGAATATATGGCGGAACATGTTGAAACCTGGCAAAATCCCAAGTCTCTTGATGTTCTAATGGAGGTTTTTGACTAAAAATGCAGTCAAAAGCAAAAAAGTTGCATTTTTTTTTGGTCAATTCAAAAAAAAGCAGTACCTTTGCACGCTTTTTCGATGTATAAACCCGTCCTCGTGAGAGGACCTAAATAGACAAAGACAATGAAACGTACATTCCAACCTTCCCAACGCAAGCGTCGTAACAAACACGGCTTCTTGGAGAGAATGACTACCGCAAATGGTCGTCGCGTTTTGGCTGCACGCCGCGCTAAAGGTCGCAAGAAACTGACCGTAGCTGACGAAGGACGCCACAAATTTTAATGGAGTCAACTAGACAACACAAAATCGCTCGTCTTATCCAAAAAGACATGAGCGACATCCTTCTGCGATACGCGCGCACACTACAAGGAACACTGATTTCCGTAAGTGAAGTGCGCGTGTCGCCTGATTTGTCTATTGCGCATATCTACATCTCTATCTTCCCGCAAGATAAAGTAAGTGACACGATGGCGCTTATAGGCGAAAACACCCACCGTTTTCGCGGTGAACTCGGCACATTGGAGCGCCATCAATTGCGTATTATCCCCGAAATAGTCTTCCATTTAGACGAAACCATCGATCGGATGGAACGCATTGATGAACTGCTTCATGGCTAACTTCGAATCCCATATTGCTTGGAGATACCTTTTCTCAAAAAAAGGTCATAATGCCATTAATATCGTCTCGGGTATTAGTGCAGTTGCTGTTGGTGTTGTCACTGCAGCGATGATATGCGTATTGAGTGTGATGAACGGTTTCGGTGCGCTTGTAGAACACATGTTCTCTGAGTTCGATCCCGCATTGATGATTGTTCCAACTACAGGACAGACTCTGCGCACAGATACCGAGCCTATTGCTTCTTTGTACGCGCGCGAGGACATTGAAGCCGTATCTATGCAACTGGAACAAACGGCTCTCATCCGGTATAAAGATCACCAGTTGCCAGCACGGGTTATGGGCGTTGATGACCTTTTCACCCGTACGGCGAATATAGACTCTATCATCACGGATGGTTTTTACTCGGTTTGGGACGGTGCATTTGACAGAGCTGTTCTTGGGCGGGGGCTGGCGGCACAAATAGGGATCAATGCCCATTTTACCGGAGCACTTCATTTATATGCACCCGAACGAACGGAGAAAATCAACATGCTCCGTCCCGATAAGTCGCTGCGACATGAACACGCTTTTATTGCCGGTACGTTCGCAGTAAACCAAGTAGAATACGACGATCAACTCATACTCGTCTCGCTTCCTTTGGCGCAGCGGCTCTTCGACTATGACGAACACACAGCTACTGCCCTTCGGATTCACCCGAAAGAAGGAGTGAAAATTTCGAATCTTAAAAGCCAGATCGCCTATCTGCTAGGGCAGGAGTACCGCGTACTGGACCGATACGAGCAACAGCAAGATTTCTTCCGTATCTTACGGATAGAGAAACTGCTTACGATCCTTCTGTTGGTCTTCATACTTATCATTGCCAGTTTCAATATTATCGGCTCGCTCTCGATGCTCATTATCGACAAGAACGAAGACATCCGCATCCTCTCGCATATGGGAGCCGACGAAAGTACTATCCGGCGAGTTTTTCTTTTGGAAGGATGGTTCATTTCCTCACTCGGCACAATTTGCGGACTGGCGGCAGGAGTTTTGTTGTGTCTCGGGCAACAGCATTTCGGATGGCTCACCCTTGGCAACGGTGCCGAATATATTATATCCGCATATCCGGTACAGGTCTTGTGGTGGGACGTGCTTCTTGTAGCTGCTATCGTCCTGGCACTCGGTTTCGCTGCCGCCTATTATCCTTCCCGTAAAATCCATCTCGCATGAAGAAATATATCCTGATACTCGGCATCGTATTATTGTGCATAAGTGCATGCCGCCGCTACCAGCCGGCGCATTACCGCGGTCTGCCGCTGCAATATACTTCGGCTTACCAACAAACCTACGGTCATTGTTATGATTCACTGCCGGAGGTTGCTGTAGTAGCCCTGGATCTCTATTCAGAAGGCCTGGATCTGGATAAAAACAACGTCATCCGGGGCACAGGTTACAACCTGTATATATCTGATATTTTCGTTCCGGATTCATTGCTCGTTACCGGCGAATACAAGTCCGAAACAACGGCGGAAGCCTTTACTTTTCTGCCAGGGAAAGACTATGAAGGGACACCGCACGGCATGTATATTCTGAATATAGAGAAAGACAAAGTGATCCAAATACAGGTATTGGATTCAGGTTCGTTCGTCTATCGGAACGACAGCCTTCTTTTTACTCTTTATTACCGCAACGCTTACGGCGGAAAAGCGACTTACCAATGTTCCTTCACCGGTTCACTCCTGCCATGGCAAAAGAAATAAACAACAACGATCTGTTGCTGCGCGAGTACCATACTTACTTGCGTCTTGAACGAGGCTATTCACAGAACACCATCGATGGATACGAGATGGATCTGGACAAGTTACTCGCATATTGCAAAGAACATGGAGTAGATTTTGTCAAGATGGATTTTGAACAGTTGCAAGATTTTATATTCGAGCAATTCAAAACTGTCAAATCCGAAGCAACTCAGGCACGTGTCCTATCCGGTCTTCATGCCTGGTTCAGATTCCTATTATACAAAGATTACATTGACCAGGACCCGTCCGAACTACTTGAAGGACCGAAGAAATCAAAACATCTGCCTACAGTCCTGACCCTTAAAGAAATAAATGCCATGATGGCTGCTATTGATCTCTCCTCCAATGAGGGGCATCGGAACCGGGCAATGATGGAGATGCTCTATGGAAGCGGTCTTCGCGTAAGCGAACTGGTGAATCTGCAACTGAGCAAGATATATCTGAACGAGCATTACATGCTGATAGAAGGAAAGGGAGCCAAACAACGCCTTGTGCCCATTTCCCCGGTTGCCGAAGAGTGGTTCGGATATTGGATGCAAGAACGGTCCGCTTGGCCTGTCAAGCCCGAAGCCAAAGATTTCGCCTTTGTTAATCGTTATGGGCGTCCACTCACACGGGCTATGGTTTTTACCCTCGTACGAAACCTTTGCGCTGATGCCGGTATTATCAAAACGGTCAGCCCGCACACCTTGAGGCACTCTTTCGCCACACATTTGTTACAAAACGGAGCAGATTTGCGGGTCATTCAGCAACTACTCGGTCATGAAGACCTTGCGACCACGGAGATTTACACGCATCTCAACATACAAGACCTGCGCCAAGCCGTTCTCCAATACCATCCGGCGAACAAGGAAGGAAAATGAGAAAATAAAGGAATGATGAAAGAAGAGAAAAGGTATATTACTTGGATCAAAGGATTAATAGTCCTTTCTTTTCTCATTTTTCATGTCTCCTTTCTGAACGCTGTTGAAACAATTATCGTTGGCGAGATTGTCAATGAGACTACAGGTGAAGTTATTCCGAATGTCAACATCCATTTTCGCGGTACCAAGATCGGTACTACCTCCGATGAAAACGGCTCCTATGCGCTTCGTGTTGACATGAATGCAAAGAGTCAACTCGTCTTCTCCGCTGTCGGCTATTACACCCAACGGTTTGACATAGAGCCCGGTACGATGGCAGGACTACAAGTAGCTCTACGGGAAAAAGTAGCAACACTGACAGAGGTTGTAGTCGCACCGAATGAGAACCCGGCGCTCGAACTACTGCGCCAGGTACGCGCTCACCGGCAAGAAAACGACCGGACGCTGCACCCCGAATCGGCTTTCACTGCTCATCGCGAACAGACCCTCTACGTCTCGCATATCACCAAACGACACCTGCGCCGTGCTCTATGGCGGAGCCTGCAAGACGGACTCATCGCGCAAGAAGACTCCACCTATATTTTACCTCTTTACCGGGAGACGCAATCCTTCCGGCTGACCGGGCATGAAATGATTCCGGCTAATGACCAACGCACACAGGCACTTATACTATCCACAACTGACTATTCTTCCCTTATCGGAGGGGAAGGGAATTTAAATTTCTACGCTCCCTCGGTCTCGATCATGGGGCATGCCTTCCTTTCGCCGCTTGCTTCGGGAGGTAACTTATATTACCGTTATTATCTAGAAGGAGCAGACACAATTCATTTCCGCACCCGCAACCCGTTCTACGCCACTTTTAACGGCGAACTGGTCATTGACACAGTTACCTTCGCTCTACGTTCCATAAAGGCCTATGTGCCGGCAGAGGTAGCTGTGAACTACGTCAATACACTGCATGTATCCCAAACGCTCGCGCCGGACAATACGATTGCTTCCGAACATATCTCAGCACTGCTCGATTTTAGTATAAAGACAGAAAAAGCCGGTACTGTTTTCCCTACCTTGCTGCTCACAACCTCTCTCAAGAATCCTGACGCACAGACGATAATAAGCAATCATGACAGTTTATTCGTTTCAGAAGAATTGCCCTACAATGAGAAGAGCGAGTTATCACTAAGTATAGCAGACTCATTGCCAATCATTCGGGCCGCGAAATGGTTTGCGACTATTGCGACAACGGGTTATATTCCCACCGGTACTCCTGTTGATATCGGTCATATTGAAGAAATACTACAGGTCAACAACCATGAAGGTGTACATATCGGTTTGCCTTTCCGCACGAACGAGAAGATGTCAAAGGTCGTCAGTCTGGAAGCCTCAGTAGGATATGGTATCAAAGACCGAAGTCCCAAAGGAATGGGACGTATCTCTATCAAACTCCCCACGCCTCGTATAAACACCTTGCAAATCGAATATAACGACCGCTATGTTTGGTCAGAAGTAGATGATTTCGACCGCTTACTACGGGAGAACTCTGTGGGATGGGGAAACTTCGATTTTACCTCTTATGCATTTGAGGCACTCAAACGTGATTCTCTATGTGTCAACACCGCATTGCGCCAACGGCAGCTCCAACTCCATTGGTTTGCCGATTGGACTCCACACTTGGAGACACATGCCTATGTACGTGCAGGATGGCAAGACGGCTATGCTTATCAGTCGCTATCAGCTATCGCACGGTTGTCATGGGGAGAACGCAAATACGACGGTTATTTCATGCGTAGATACGCCTATTCGGCAAAATACCCCATTCTCTACCTCGGTTTCGAAACGGGACATTGGGATAGAGGTCTATATGCCCACTTGCGCATTATGCTCGTCCAGCATGCGAATCTGGGCATGGGCGGCATGCTTTCTTACGCGCTCCAAGCCGGAACTCTTTTTGGACGTGTACCGAGCACGTTGCTATGGCAAGCGAATGCCAACCAAGGCTATGCCTACGACCCGTATCGCTTCACATTCCTGCACGGCAGACAAATGATGGCTGACAAATATGTCACGTTGCAAACCGAATGGAACGGTCATGGCATTCTCTTTAATCTTATCCCGGGTATCAGGTGGCTCCATCTGCGCGAACTGGTAGAAGCAAAGATCGCCTACGGCTATTTATCCCAAGAATTACTGACATATACATCTCCGCACAATTTATATGCAGAGGTCGGTGTCGGAATTGGTAATATACTCCGCGTGTGTGATCTCTACTCTGTCTGGTCTTTATCGCCGGAAATTCAGTGGGGGATGCGCTTCCGCATTCATTTAGGGCTATGATGGTATGATTTTTGTAGCATCAAAATTGGAAATAAAACATTAAAAACAACTATAATTTATGGCAGAAAAGAAATTAATGCGCTCTTCCAATAAGATTTTGGCAGGCGTTTGCGGCGGTATCGCCGAGTATTTTGACGTAGATCCCACCTTGATTCGTGTGATCTATGCAATCTTAGCAGTATTTACCACCGGTTTTCCCGGACTTCTGCTTTATCTCATTCTCATGCTCATCATGCCGGCTGCACCGGTTAAGAACAAAGTAGAGGATGTTGAATTCAAAGACGCAACAAAAAAAGAGGACAAATAAAAGTCCTCTTTTTTGTTAAAACATACTTTGTTGACCATCCGCCCCAAGCGGTGTTTTCCCAAGATGTTTATATGCCAATTCCGTTGCTTCGCGGCCTCGTGGAGTTCTTTTGATAAAACCCTCTTTGATCAAATAAGGTTCATAGACATCCTCAATCGTACCTGCATCCTCTCCCATAGCCGTAGCGATGGTGTTCAATCCGACAGGTCCTCCGCGGAACTTATCAATAATGGTAAGCAATAGTTTGTTATCTATTTGATCAAGACCGAATGTATCAATATTCAATGCCTCTAAAGCGTATTTAGCGATCTCCAAATCGATCTTACCATTTCCTTTGACTTGTGCAAAATCACGTACGCGGCGCAATAACGCATTGGCAATACGGGGCGTTCCGCGAGAGCGACGGGCAATCTCACCTGCCGCTTTTTCGTTGATCTCTACGCCCAGCAAACGCGCACTACGCTTAACGATACCCGCTAAAATATCGGCATCGTAGTACTCCAAATGGCAGTTAATACCGAAACGGGCACGTAGAGGGGATGTCAACAAACCAGAACGGGTCGTAGCACCGATTAGCGTGAAATGGTTCAGGTCGATCTGAATTGTGCGCGCCGAAGGTCCCTTGTCTATCATAATATCTATACGATAGTCCTCCATCGCAGAATAGAGGTACTCCTCTACAATCGGGCTTAAACGGTGGATTTCGTCAATAAAGAGCACATCGTTTGGTTCCAGCGAAGTGAGGAGTCCCGCAAGATCGCCGGGTTTGTCCAGCACAGGTCCCGAAGTGACCTTAAATCCCACTCCCAACTCGTTCGCAATAATATTGCTCAAAGTCGTTTTTCCAAGTCCCGGAGGGCCGAAAAGCAGCACGTGGTCCAGGCTTTCTCCGCGTTGTTTAGCCGCCTCGACAAAGATCTTCAAATTTGATGTCACCTTTGTCTGACCTGCGAAATCCGCGAAACACAACGGACGGAGCGCATTATCCTGCTCCTTCTCGGACATCTGCTGCCGTATATCAAATTCTGCCATAATGCTATTGGGTTACTTCGTGGAATAACTGTTCCAAATCAGTTATTTTATCAATGAATTCATCTGCTTTTATCTCTCCGTGATCCAAGATCACCACTCTATCACACATCTCCCGCACTTCCTGCATAATATGCGTAGAAAGGATCACCGTACGTTCCTTGCCTAAATCACGAATAAGGCTGCGTATTTCCACCAACTGGTTGGGGTCGAGGCCTGTAGTCGGCTCATCCAGAATCAGCAGTTCTGGATTTCCTAATAAAGCCTGTGCCAAGCCCACACGCTGACGATATCCTTTGCTCAACTCACGGATATGCTTGTGCCGCTCAGGAACCAATCCTACGCGATCAATAAGTGCATCTATATCCTCGTTGGCATGGGTCAGCCCTGCCATAAATTGAAGATATTCCGTTACATACATCTCGTCATATAGCGGGTTATTCTCCGGTAAATAACCTATTCTCTCCGGAACCTGCACCTTGCCGCTATCTGCTTTCCAAAGACCGATAAGGATCTTCATCAATGTTGATTTACCGGCACCGTTCGGTCCTAAAAGTCCTAAGACTTGACCAGAAGGTATTTCCAAACGGATATCTTTGAGCACTTGCTGTGCACCAAACGACTTGTTGATATGTTCAATAAGAATCATATGGTCGCTTCTATATTCCAGACGAAAGCACGGACTCCGACTTCTTCGTTACGGAGATCCAGTTTCTTGATCGACTCCAAGAGTGCGGGCACCTGTTCATCGTCAACGACGGTGATAACACAGGAGTTCATCTCGGGCCAAGCGTGGGTACCGCGGCGGGGTTCGCCGCCGTTGGTACCACGACCTTGTACTTGCTCAAAGAACGTGAATCCTTTGATATTCAGGATATCAAGCATATATTCCACGCGACCGGTGTTTGCCTGATTAAAAACAATCATAACACTTTTCATTTCTCGTCTCCTTTCTTTACTTTGAGGTCCATGAAGATGAATTTCTTGCGGAGGGCTTCCTGTTTGTCTCGGTCGCCGTGGCGCGCCATAACGCCATAGAGCACAGGCACGATATAAAGGGTCAGGAAAGTGCTGACGGTCAGACCGCCGATGACAACGATACCCAACGGCTGCCACATCTCGGCACCTTCACCGGAAGAGACTGCCATCGGCACCATACCGAGGATGGTAGTGAAAGCGGTCATCAGGACAGGACGGATACGGCTCCGGCCGGACATCTGAATAGCCTGATTGAGCTCATAGCCGCGCTCACGCATGAGGTTGATATAATCCACGAGCACAATACCGTTCTTCACCACAATACCCACCAGGAGCACCAGACCCAGCGCGCCGATCATATCCAGCGAACGGCCGGTGAGCCAGAGGGCGATGATGACACCCGAGAGGGCGAACGGCACGGTGAACATGATGATACCCGGCATCTTGAGGGACTCGAACTGCGACGCCATCACGATATATACCAGCAGGATAATCAACGCCATCAGTAATCCCATATCATGGAAGGTGTCCTGCTGCGTCTCGTAGTTACCGCCGATGTGGGTAGAATAGCCCACGGGGATATCGAGTTGGGGAACGACCTCCGTCTCAATCGCTTTCGCCAGTTCACCAAGGGTGGTGTTGTAGGGCGTAGCCTTGACGGTTACGATACGCTGACGCGCCTTACGCTCGATGGTAGGCGGCGCCCAGTATTCGCCAACCGCAGCCACCTCGGACAGTTTGACGGTCTTGCCCGTCGCCGTCGGGATAGAGAGGTTGAGGATGTCGGAGATAGAGTTGCGGTCCTCCTCCATGAGGCGTACCACGATGTCGTACTCCGAACCGTCGTCCTTGAGATAGCCGCACGACATACCTGCCACACGGTTGCGGAGGTAGGTAGAGATAGTAGCGGAGCTCAAACCGAGACGGGAAGCCTTCTCTTTATCCACAGTAATCTTGATATCCGGGCGGTCGTCCTCGCGGGAGATATTCACGTCGCGCGCGCCCGGCAGTTGCGAAATCAACTGACGGCATTGCTCCGCCATCTGGGAGGTCTTGTCGAAGTCGTAACCGTAGATTTCCAAATCGACTGTGTTACTGCCTCCGGCTCCTCCGGACGAAACAGCACACTGGTATTCGTTAATCTCCGGATATTTCGCCATCTCCTGACGAAGGATTTCGGCAATTGTCCATATGTCGCGGTCACGCTCCCATTTCTTAGGCAAACGGATAGTCATCTGGATCTTGTTGTTCATCGTCGAAGAGAAGAGGGCTGCGATAGAAGCATCGTCGTTGGAACCGGCGGAGGTGTTGATCAACTGAATCTCCGGCACGAGTTCCACGAAACGTGCTTCCAGTTTGCGGGCTGTCTTAAGGGTCTCCTCTATACGCGTACCGCGTTGCAGTTTGACGGTCACAGTCAGACGTCCGTTATCCTGCTCCTGCATGAAGTCCGTACCGATCTTGCCCATGAAGACAGGCGTGAGCGAAGCGACGAAGAATGCCAACAGGATCAGCAGCGTGACCGCCTTATGATTCAGACACCAACCCAACGATTTGGCGTAATACTCATCAATTCGGTCCAACATGCGAACCACCGTGCGCTCGTACCAGCCTTTCTTGCCCGCCTCGTCATCGACCAGATTTCCGTTCTCATCCACATGCACTTTCTTAGCTTTCAGCAGCTTGGAGCAGAGCATAGGCGTCAGTGAAATAGCCACGAGGGTCGAAGTACAGCAGACCACCGTCACGATCCAGCCCAATTCGTGGAACATGATACCCGCCATACCGTTCAGCATCGTCAGCGGCACAAACACCGCTACGAGCACCAGGGTCGTTGCGATGACAGACACCCACACCTCGTTCGTCGCGTAGATAGACGCCTCGTGCGGGTCCTCACCACGCTCCACATGGCGCGTGATATTCTCCAGCACCACAATCGCGTCATCCACCACCATACCGATCGCGATAGTCAGTGAACAAAGCGAGATGATATTGAGGCTCGAATCCGCCAAACCGAGGTAGATAAACGCCACGATCAGGGCAATAGGAATCGTGATACCGATAATAATCGTCGCACGCCATTTACCAAGGAAGAACAATACCACGAGCACCACGAATAACAATGCATAAAGCACCGATTCCTCCAGTGAATTGATGGAGTTTTGGATGTTCTCCGAGGAGTCGTAGATCTTCTCGATCTTCACGTCCGAAGGCAGCTGTTTCTGGATCTGCTCCAACTCTTTGCGCACGTCACGGCAGACCTGCACGGTGTTGGCACCTGTCTGTTTAGCGATAACCAGACGGACGGCTTCACGGCCGTTGGTCTTCTCGTCCAAAGAGAGGTCCTTGATTGTATCCTTGACGGTAGCGATGTCGCGGATGAAGACCTGCTGTCCCTGCGGCGTCATGGCTACCATGAGATTCTCTATCTCCGAGGACTCGATGTACTCCGAACGCACCTGCATCTGGTACTGCTCCTGCGGCATCTTGATAGTACCCGAAGAGAGGTTGAGGTTGTTCGCCGTAACGACTTGTCCCACCTGCTCCAGCGTGATACCGTACGCGTCGAGTTTCTGCTGGTCGATATTGACATACACATAGCGGTCCGGCGCACCCGAAAGGGAGATATTACCGATACCGTCAATGTGGTTCAACTGCGGTACCACTTCGTCGTTGAGGATCTTATCCAGACCCGCGTAGGTCTCATCCGCCGTAATGGAGTACTGGCAGATAGGCATGGAGGATGTGGAGAGCTTGAAGATCACCGGCTTGGCGCAGTTGTCCGGCAGGTTGTTTGCCGCCATATCAACGAACGAACGCACGTCGTTCACCGCCTCGTCCATGTTACTACCCCACTCCAACTCCAGCGTCACCACGGAGATGTTATCCTTGGACTGCGAAGTGATGTGTTTGAGGTGATCGACGGAGGTCAGGGCGTTCTCCATGATCTTCGTCACGTTGGTCTCCATCTCGGAAGCCGATGCACCCGGATAAGTAGTCATAACCGTAATATACGGCGGGTCCATCTCCGGGAACTGGTCAATCGGCAGTTTCAGGAAACTATATACACCGATGACGATGACCGCCACAAAGATAAGGGCGGTGGTTACCGGTTTTTCGATTGCTGATTTATAAATTGACATATTCTTTTCAGTAATGACGTGATTACGTGATTACGTAATTACGAAAGTTATTCCACTACATTTACTTTCACGCCGTCCACGAGTTTGTGTTGGCCGGTGGTGACGAATTCCACGCCCTCTTTGATCTCCGGAGCGATGATCTCGATGTCCTGGTCGAAACGCTGTCCGAGAGTAACCGCTATACGTTTTGCTCTACCGTCCTCTACAATGAAGACGTAACGGTCATTCGCACCGACGAGTTTCTCTACGCTCTGGTAAGGCACCACGATTGCATTCGCTTTTCCCAGACCGATTGTGGTCGTAACGTACATACCCGGACGAAGCAGGTTGCTACCGTTCGGAATAACAATCTTGCATTGGAAAGTGTGGCTGGAGGGGTCAATAGTCGGATAAACGATCTCTACCGTAGCCGGGAATACCTTATTCGGATAAATCTCCGAAGTCAGCGTCAGTTTCATTCCTTTTTTGAGGAGCGGGAAATAGGTCTCAGGAACAGCTACCAGCGCTTTCAGTTTGTCTATCTGTGTGAGTACCAGGATTGGCTGACCTCCGTAGAGTTCGCCGTCCTCGTAGGTCTTCGCAGAAATGACGCCAGAGAAAGGCGCTTTGACATATGTGTTCTGCTCCAGAAACTCCAACTGCTCTTTGGTCGATTTGTACTGCATCATGATCTGGTCGTACTGCTGTTGCGTAGCCGATCCGGTCTTGAGCAGTTGCTCCACACGGTTTTTCTCAATCTCCAGATTGGTCATAGAGATCTTGGTGGTCTTGTACTGGGTCTGGTCCATGCGCACCAAGTCGTCTCCGCTTGCCACACGGTCTCCCACTTCGCGGTAGATATGTTCGATCTTACCGGTGAGCGAAGGAGCCACATTCTGGGTCAGATAACCTTGCAGGTTGGTGGAAACAGAGATCTCGCGCTCTATCTCACGCGGTTGCAGAACGACCGTGCGCACTTGCTCCACGCGCTCTTCCTCTTCTGCAACGGAGGTTTCTTTGCTGCCACAGCTAATCAAAGCGAGTGCGGCAAAAATGTAAAGAATATTCTTTTTCATATTTGTTATTGGATTATTTTTCGGGATTACGGGATTACGATATTACGATACTTCGAGGGCTTATTTATTGAGGAACTCTTCCAGATCCGCTTGGGCGCTGACAAGGTTCAGCATAGCCTGGACGTACGAACTCTGTGCGTTGATCAGGTCGTTGGAAGCGTTGGTCAGTTCCATATTACTGCTGGCACCGTATTTGTATTTCTCCGTAGCGGAGGCGAACACGCGCCGTGCCACTTCTATATTGTCTTTTTCGTTCGTATAGGTCTCATACGCGTTGGTGAGATTGAAGCACAACTGGCGGTATTGGATAGCCAGATTGTCTGTTGTTTCCGAGAGGGTGTTTTTTGCCTCTTCGTATGCGATTTTCTTCTCTATCACGCCAGCTGCACGCTTTCCTGACGACCAGAGCGGCATTTTGACGGACACTTGAATCACGTTCGGCGGCGTCATACGCATACCGCCCTCGCCGTAGTACTGCTGGTTCGTGTAGTTGTACGCGAGGCTGACGGTAGGTCCGTAAGCCCATCCTGCCATATGCACATTGCGTCTGGCGAGTTCGGTTTGTTTTTTGAGCAACTGGTAATTGAGGTTGTTTTCTATATTGAAATTCTCCGCCAGAAGGTTGATTACCCGCTCGGGCGAAAGCACGTCATCGATGTCCTCCGTCAGTACCAGTTCGGTCTCCACCGGCACGTCCAGCAGCACTTTAAGGCTGTTAGTTGCCAGTTCTATATTGCGTTTCTGGGTGTTGATTGAGTTCTTGAGCGTGTTCACACGCACGCGAATCTGGTCGGCTGTCGTCTGCTCGGCGGCTCCTACATTGACCGCATTCTGGGTCATTTGCTCCAAGTCCTGGATATTCACCAAGCTGGAATCCAAGAGGTTTGAAATGCTCTGAAGCGCAAGAACGGAGACATAAGCGCTCATCACACTGCTTCGCAGTTCGTTCTCCGATTGCTCCAAAGCAATCTTCCTCATGTCGATAGCGATGTTGTTTAGCAGCACTCCAACGATTCCCTGACCGTTGATACCAACAGCTGCTGTCAGACCGAGTGCGCCCACATTAGGCATGTTGATTTCGATCTCTCCGCCCATCATTCCGAGCGTTGCGCTATAGCCAAGGTAATTGCTGTAGGTATAATTTCCGTCCAGACTCGGCAGCATAGATGCTATCGTCTGCCACCGCTGCGCGTACGCTTCCTGTACGGCAAGAGAGGCGTTTCTCAACGTCCTGTTCTGCTTCACAGCATAGTTTTGCGCCTCACCAAGACTCAGGCTGAGCGTAGCAGGCACGGACGAGGTGTCCTGGGGCTGATGACTTTTCGTCGCAGCCATCACATGGTCCTCTGCCATCAGGCTCGAGCTCAATGCTACTGCTGCAATCAATACTAATAATTGTTTCTTCATATTCTTGTTTTATTTTTTTCGTAATAACGGGATTACGTAATGCGTAAGGGCGTAATGCGTAATGACGTCATTTCAATTATAGAGTTTCATTCCTTCTTCGGAGAGGATGCCGCGGACGAAAATATCCATCGCCGTATGCCCCAACTGGTGCATGTTATGTCCGTGAACTTCTATCACCTCAAAATCATTGATCGCATCGCTGTGTATCTTCGCAAAAAGAACCGCTGTCAATTCAATATTAAGGTTCGCGCGTACGAGGCCTTCCTGCTGTCCTTGCTCCAGATATGCCATGATATATTCCTTCTGCGTCTTGAAGCACTCCTCCTGGAACTCTGCAAACTGGCGTGGGTAGTATTTCTTGAGGTCATACACCAGTTGCGGTACGCGCCGCACGTCATTTTTCTCCGTTTCCTGGTGCTTCAGGAAGCACGCCACCAGTTTCCGGAAATCCCGCATTTGAAGCAGTTCCTCCATTTTGGAGGCGATGTAAGCAACATTTGCATGCAATAATTGTGCCACAAGTTCATCTTTGGACGCAAAATAGACATAGAATGTCTTTTTGGACATGCCTAATTCATGGCAAATATCGTCAATAGAGACACTGCGAATCCCCAGGCGAAAAAACATCTCGCCGGCTGTCTTGATAATATGAGTTTTTTGATCTTCTGCCATATTATTCGCGAAAAAGCGCACAAAATTACTATATTTTTTCGACATATGCAAGAAACTTGGAAACTTTTTTAACTCCAAAAGTTTCTTTGTAAAGTAGAGTTTGCATTTTGAACGGGTAAAGGGAGGTAAAAAAGTATATATACTACGTATATATAGTATATGCGTTAAAAATGCAAAAAATGGCGTCTATCCTTGGGTTATCCTTGGGGAATCCTTGGGTTATCCTTTGGTAATGAGTCTATTCCGACCTTAAACAAACAAATAAACAAACAAACAAACCCCACCCCAAAAGGTTCTATGACCGTCCACTGGACGCTCAATCGGGCAAAGCCCTTCACCCCTCAAGGGAGGGAGAAAAAAAAGGGGAAAGAAAGAAACCCCACCCCGGCCCTCCCCTCAAGGGAGGGAGAAAAGAGAAAGAAACTAACAAACAAACAAACAAACCCCACCCCGGCCCTCCCCTCAAGGGAGGGAGAAAAGAGACTGCCAAAGAGAAGGATGGTCAAAAGGGGATGATAAAAAAAGAGGGACGCGTGGTTGCGTCCCTCTTTGGGATCCGCCAGATGCGGCGGATACATTTAGGTTATTAGCAGACTATTCGCTGTGTGTTATTAAGCGGACTAGTACGTTACGTAGTAGCGGACAGGTGCGCTGCATTTAGTAGCGGATAGTCGCTGTTGTTGATTAGCGGACTTGGGCACCTTGGAGGTTGAAGAGTTTGCCGTCGCGAACGATATAGAGAACGCCGTCAACAATCACTTTGTCCACTTTCTCGGTGAGAATAATGTTCTCGATAGCCGCTTTCCACTCAACAGAAGCTTTTCCGTTAGCAATTTGAGCCTGACTCTTGTTGTTGTAGACGTTGTTGGTCAGTTTACCGATAACCATAACGCGGTCTCCGGCAGCCAGCGCTGTACCTTCCGCCTCAGAGATATTTGCACGATAGACAGACAGGTCACCATAAGTCGAATTAGGATCATCCGTCATATAGAAGGATACATTCTTATACTGCGCGTTGTATTCACCGTTGTTTGCGAATTTAGCGAAATAACCGAGTACAGCATATGTCTCTTCCGAAGTCTCATTGTCGCCCAAAGCAAGCGCAGTTGTACAAGCTTGAGCCACATTCAGTGTATCGTAGTGAACCGCAGCTTTCTCAATGATCTTAACAGGAGCCTTTGTCTCTGATTCAAGAACACCATTGTAGTTTTTGATTTTGGTATAAACGCTCACTTTGTCGCCAAGGTGCAATTCTTCCGGAGCCACACCCTGATATACCTCAAAGGCACCAGCGTCATTGGAATGCAAAGTAGTATCATTTGCATCAGCAATCCAGAAAATCTGGTTGCCATATTGTGCCCAGCCGCCGTCTTCTTTATTTTTGCCTTCCCAAGCAGTTACATAACCAACGATATTATACGCTGTTTCTCCTGTTTGACCTACAGCGACGGACGCGCCCGCCTCAAGAGCCTGAGCAACCGTAATACTTTCTGCTTCAGGTTGCGAGCGGTCGCCTTCAACCTTGCTAACAAATTCGGCACGACCATTCTTGATTTCCGGCAAATAAGCTCCAAGATTTTTGTCGTAGTACTTTGTCAGAGGACCGGTCAGACGCACTTTGTCTCCATTGAGCACAGGCAGTGGAGCATCATTCTCATAGGCGGTACAATAGTAAGCCTCAAATTTCTGTGCACCCGTATTAGCCGCATCATCAGCCAAGAAGAATATTTGCTGTTTGGATCCCCAGCTGAAATCCTGTGCGTCCACAACATATCCTTCAATAATATATGAAGCCCCAGAGGTAGCCATAGAATCCAACTCCATAGTCAGCGCAATAGCCTGAGCGACCGTAATCTGCTCCAACTCCGGTTTTACAGCCTTAATAATGTTTGTCAGGTAGCATGCTTGTTGCAGTTCATAAGTGCTGTTGAACTTGGTGTACTTGCCGGAAGCAATAACCGTATCACCTACACCCACTTCAACTCCATTTTCATCAGCGACGGCGTCAAACGAAGCCCATGAGCTACTGGCAGGATCATAAGCCGGAGTGGAAGTTCTAAACGTGTCTTTCTCCATGGAATAACAATTGTAGAACTCGAACGAACCTTTTGCTCCGGTTGCATCAGCTACATAGATATTAACCGAACCGTATTTCTTAAAGTTCGTTCCCTTAAACTCAATCTTGGTAACGACGCCGCGAACTGCAATAATGTCATCTGTGTTAATTGAGCCCGCATCTGCAGCCGCGATCGCTTGAGCTACCTCGTAAACAATCTCAGAAGCCTGAACAGCATTCATCGTCATTGCTACCAAAGCAGCAGCAACAAAAGAGAAAAATTTCTTCATAATTTAAAAAGATTTAATTGTTAAATAAAAAAATCGGTTAAAAACCATTTGCGGGACAAAGGTACTACATTTTTTTGATATGCGCAAATAATTTTGCTTTTTTTCACAAAAATACGCAATTGTTTGCATATTTAAAAAAATTGTCGTAAATTTGCACCCAAATTTGTAATTTGCTATGGCAAAACTTTTAATCATAGACGATGAGCGTGGTATCCGCAACACGCTGCGTGAGATTCTTGCGGACGAAGGGCATGAAGTGGACGTAGCCGAGAACGGCAAGCAGGGTCTGGAAATGGCTCATGCGAAGGCTTATGATCTGATCTTCTCCGATATCAAGATGCCGGAGATGGACGGGATGGAAGTGCTTGAGAAAATAAAGGGGAAACCCCACCCGACCTCCCCACAAGGGGAGGAGATGGAGAGCGCAGAGAGTCCTATAGTGATGATTATGCTTGCGGTCCTTGTTGGCACGCATGTAGAGTTTCTTATCGATGATAACGCCATCAAGCGACGGACTCGCCTTGAGCGAAGCGTCCTTCACGTCACCGGCCTTCTCGCCGAAGATAGCCTTCAGCAGTTTCTCCTCCGGCGAAGGATCGGTCTCGCCCTTAGGCGTGATCTTACCGATCAGTATATCACCCGGCTGGATGTAGGCACCGATACGGATGATACCGTTCTCGTCGAGATCCTTCGTTGCTTCTTCCGAAACATTCGGGATATCGGCGGTGAACTCCTCCAGACCGCGTTTGGTGTCACGTACCTCGAGCAACTGCTCCACTACGTGAACCGAAGTGTACATATCTTCACGAACGATGCGCTCGCTCAGCACGATAGCATCCTCGTAGTTATAACCTTTCCAAGGAATATAAGCCACTTTCAGGTTCTTACCCAGCGCCAGCTCACCTGCCTGGGTTGCATAACCCTCGGTCAGGATCTGACCCTTCGTCACATGGTCACCCTTGCGGACAAGCGGATGAAGGTCGATCGTGGTATTCTGGTTCGTTTTCTCGAACTTAGGCATCTTATATTCTTTCTCGGCGGACTCGAAGCTGATGAGTTCGTCCTCCTCCGAGCGCTCGTACTGGATACGGATCACGTCTGCATCCACATAGGTCACCAGACCTTCGCCTTCCGCTACAATCTGGGTACGGCTGTCGGTAACGAGTTGTTCCTCTATACCGGTACCTACGATCGGGGCCTCGGAGGTAATCAGAGGCACAGCCTGGCGCATCATGTTCGATCCCATGAGGGCACGGTGGGCATCATCGTGCTCCAGGAACGGGATGAGCGCAGCTGCCACCGAAGCGATCTGGCACGGAGCCACATCCATCAGGTTCACCTGATCCGGCGATACGACAGGGAAATCAGCCCCAAGACGGGTCTTGACCTTGTTGCGGATGAAATGACCATCCTCCGTCAACGGTGCGTTACCTTGCGCAACCACCTGCTTCTCCTCGTCTTCGGCAGACAGATAAACGACATGGTCGTTATCCAGATCGACTACGCTGTCATGTACCTGACGGTACGGCGTCTCGATAAAGCCGAGGTCGTTGATCTTCGCATAGATACACATCGAAGAGATCAGACCGATGTTCGGTCCTTCCGGCGTCTCGATAGGACAGAGACGGCCGTAGTGGGTGTAGTGAACGTCACGCACCTCGAATCCGGCACGGTCACGGCTCAGACCGCCGGGACCAAGAGCCGACATACGGCGCTTGTGGGTGATCTCCGCCAACGGGTTCTGCTGGTCCATGAACTGGCTCAGCGCGTTGGTGCCGAAATAGGAGTTGATGATCGAAGAGATCGATTTCGCATTGATCAGGTCGGTAGGAGCGAAGACCTCGTTGTCACGGACGTTCATACGCTCACGTACGGTACGCGCCATACGGGCCAGACCGATACCGAACTGGTTGTAGAGCTGCTCGCCTACAGTGCGGACACGGCGGTTGGACAAGTGGTCGATATCATCCACCTCGGCATTGCTGTTGATCAGCATGACGAGATACTTGATGATCTCAATCATATCCTCCTTGGTCAGGACACGGGTGTCCTCCGGGATGGACATGTTAAGCTTGCGGTTGATACGGTAACGTCCCACCTCGCCCAGGTCATAGCGTTTCTGGGAGAAGAAGAGGTTCTGGATCATCTCTCGCGCCGTAGCATCATCAGCCGGCTCGGCATTACGCAACTGGCGGTAGATATAGAGGACAGCCTCCTTCTCCGTCTTAGCCGGGTCTTTCTGCAGGGTGTTGAAGATGATGGAGAAATCGTTCTCGCGTTCCTGATCCTTATGCAGCAGCACGGATTTGGAGCCGGACTCGAGGATGATATCAATAATCTCCGGCGTCAGCTCTTCCTCACGCTCTACCACAATCTGGTTACGCTCGATAGACGACACCTCACCGGTATCCTCGTCCACGAAATCCTCGATCGTCGGTTTCATCACATAGCCGGCTAACTTGCGTCCCATGCAGGCCTCCAGCGCCTCGCGGTTCACCTTCACCTCCTCTGCCAAATCGAAGCAGTTGAGGATGTCCTTGTCGGACTCGAAACCGATAGCACGGAGCAGGGTCGTTACCGGCAATTTCTTCTTACGGTCGATGTAAGCATACATGACCTTGTTTATATCCGTGGCGAACTCGATCCAAGAGCCGCGGAACGGAATGATACGCGCCGAATAGAGCTTGGTTCCGTTAGAGTGCATCGAGGTGCCGAAGAACACACCCGGCGAACGGTGCAACTGGCTTACGATAACACGCTCGGCACCGTTGATGACAAAGGTGCCTTTCGGCGTCATGTAAGGGATAGTACCCAGGTAAACATCGGAAACGACTGTGTCGAAATCCTCATGATCCGGATCGTCGCAGCTCAGGCGCAGTTTGGCCTTCAAAGGCACGGAATAGGTCAGACCGCGCTTGATGCACTCCTCAATCGAGTAGCGGGGACGGTCCACCGAATAATCCAAGAACGCCAGAGTGAAGCTGTTACGGGTATCCTGAATCGGGAAGTTCTCCGAGAATACCTTAAAGAGTCCCTCTTTACGTCTCTGCTCCGGAGTAGAATCCATCTGCAGGAATTCGGCGAAGGACTTCAGCTGAATGTCGAGAAAGTCAGGATAAGGCATATGCTTCTGCATACGGCTGAAATTGACTCTCTGCTGTTTTTTACTTGTAGCCATTATTTTAGATGGTTGAAATTGGTTTAACAGAATTAAACTGTTGGTAATGAATAATTTAAATCTAAATCTGCGGTGACAATGTTTATGCTATTTTAACATTCACCATATAATAATTACCAAATTTTTCAGTTTTTTAATCATTCTGTCCTATTGAGCAGAAAAGGTTTAGACTCTCATTTTGACGTGAGAATCTAAACCTATTCCACCCACATAGAGTGGTTGGTTGACGGGGTATTACTTCAGTTCTACCTCTGCGCCTACCTCTTCGAGAGCTTTCTTCAAAGCCTCTGCGGTAGCTTTGTCAACGCCTTCCTTAACAGTTGCAGGAGCAGCGTCTACGATATCCTTAGCCTCTTTCAGGCCCAGACCGGTTTGCTCTTTAACGGCTTTTACAACCTGGAGCTTCTGTGCACCGGCGCTCTTCAGAACTACGTCAAACGAGGTCTTCTCCTCTGCAGCCTCAGCAGCAGCGCCGCCAGCAGCAGGAGCAGCAACTGCAACAGCTGCAGCAGCCGGCTCGATTCCGTACTCCTCTTTGAGGATAGTAGCGAGTTCATTTACTTCCTTAACGGTAAGGTTAACTAATGTTTCAGCAATAACTTTAAGATCTGCCATTGTCTTATAAATTTAAAAAGTTTTTAATTCAGTTTGTTTGTTTTGTTCTAGTTCACTAGCAGGATAGTCGTCTAGATAGATTATTCTGCGCGCTCACCGAGAGTTTGCAGTACACCGTGAATGGTGTTTTGTCCGCTCTGCAGAGCCGAAACGACGTTCTTCGCAGGCGATTGCAGCAAGGCAACCAACTCGGCGATGAGTTCGTTCTTTGACTTGATAGCGCAGAGGAACTCGAGGTTCTGCTTGCCTACGTAGATAGTTTCTTCTACATATGCAGCTTTGAGCTCCGGCTTAGCCTCACCCGTCTTGTCACCTTTGGTAAACTCTTTGATGAGTTTAGCGGGTGCGTTACCGGTGTTGCAAAGCATGAGAGCGGTGTTACCCTTAAGGGCTGAGAAGATCTCTGCATCTACGCCCTTTTTCTCAAGAGCTTTCTGCAGAAGCGTGTTCTTAGCCATCAGGAGCTTGATTTCCTGCTTGAAGCATGCGCGACGCAACTCACTGGTCTTCGCAGCATCCAAACCCTCGATATTAACGAGATAGAAATGTGCGTACTCAGCCAATTGTGCGCCCAAGGCTTCAATGACGAGATTTTTATCTTCCTTTTTCATACTTGTCTGTAATTTTTAGAGATTAAAGCGATTTGGTATCGATCTTAATACCCTGACTCATAGTGCTGGAAAGATAAACGCTCTTGATGTACTCACCTTTCGATACAGCCGGTTTCAGGTGCTTGATCGTGTCGATGAACGCCAGAGCGTTCTCTGCGATCTTGTCTGCGCTGAAACTTACTTTACCGATGGAGGTATGTACAATACCGAACTTATCAACCTTGAAGTCAATCTTACCACCCTTCACCTCTTTAACAGCTTTCGCTACATCCATGGTAACGGTACCGCTCTTGGGGTTCGGCATCAAGCCACGAGGACCTAATACGCGACCGAGAGCACCGATCTTACCCATGATCTGAGGTTGCGTGATGATGACGTCAATGTCAGTCCATCCACCTTTGATCTTTTCAATATACTCATCCAGACCTACATAGTCTGCACCTGCCTCTTTGGCAGCTGCCTCCTGGTCCGGAGTACAGAGTGCGAGAACGCGAACGGTCTTACCGGTTCCGTTAGGGAGTGCTACGACGCCGCGAACCATCTGGTTAGCCTTACGCGGGTCAACACCCAGACGTACGTCGATATCGACACTTGCATCGAATTTAGTGGTAGTGATCTCTTTAACGAGAGCAGCTGCCTCTTCGATCGTGTAGAGCTTGCCTGCTTCAATCTTCTCAGCAGCAAGCTTCTGTTTCTTTGTCAGTTTTGCCATAATTGTTGATGTGATTGAAGTTAGATTACTTTACTACGATACCCATGCTGCGTGCGGTACCCTTAACCATTTTGAGAGCGGACTCTACGGTGAAGCAGTTCAGATCCACCATCTTGTCCTGGGCGATCTGAAGAGCTTGCTCCTCGGTGATCGTTGCCACTTTGGTACGGTTCGGCTGGTCGCTGCCGCCCTTCACTTTAGCCGCCTCCAGAAGCTGGATAGCAACAGGAGGAGTCTTAACGATGAAGTCGAACGACTTATCAGCATAAACGGTAATGATAACAGGCAGCACTTTACCTGCCTTGTCTTGCGTTCTGGCATTGAACTGTTTGCAGAACTCCATGATGTTCACACCTTTCGAACCCAGAGCCGGGCCTACCGGAGGTGCGGGGTTGGCTGCGCCACCCTTGATTTGGAGTTTGATAAAACCAGCAATTTCTTTAGCCATAGTTTTACTTTTGTTAATAGTTTTTGACTTGCAAGCGGGCTTTCGACCTTCGATTTTTGACTTTCGACCCGATCACCCTCAGTCGGTTAATAATAATTTAAACTACCGAGTAGTACGTACGACCTGTAACGGAGTCTCCTACTCTTTTTCTACTTGATTGAAGCCGAGCTCCAGAGGAGTCTGGCGGTCAAAAATAGTGACAACCACTTTGAGTTTGTGCTTATCCTGGCTTACCTCCTGGATAGTACCCTTGAAGCCATTGAACGGACCATCAACCACTTTGATGCTCTCGCCCACGAGGAAAGTAATCTCGCTGGCTGCTCTGGCTTCCGATTCGGAGGCGATGCCAACCAGTTTGTTGACCTCTTCCTGCGAAACGGGTTCCGGTTTAGCCGAAGTTTTTCCTCCACTCAAAAAGCCCATCACATTGGGAATGTTGCGCAACAGAGGGAAGCTCTCGTCGCACAAGTAGCACTCTACCAACACGTAGCCCGGAAGCAGATTGCGGTCTTTCTCCGTGCGTTTGCCGTTTTTGAGAGTCACTACTTTTTCAGTCGGGATCAGCACTTGTGACACATACTCCTGAAACAAGGAACTGGTGACAAGCGCAGAGTTGATATACTCCGCCACCTTGCCCTCTTTTCCGGAGATAACACGCATCACATACCATTGTTTTTTGTTCTCAGCCATAATTCTAAACGTAAACTTTTAACTTTGAAACTTGGAATCTTCTTTCAACTTTCAACTTTAAACTTTAAACTTTTAAAACAGACCGTAAACAAACGTCATGATAGACTCAAAACACCAGTCCATAAGCCATACTATCAAGGATAGTATTATGGAAGCAATCAATACTATCACCGAACTCTGCGCCAACTCTTTGCGTGTCGGCCAGCTTGTCTTGTGAACCAGTTCGTTGTACGATTCTTTTACACTTTCTACAAACTTCATATATAGTAGATTTTCTTGTTAATCTATGTTTACCTTATTCCGCGCAACAACTCGGCTCCAGCAGGTGCTAAAGTCGAATTGGAAGCTATGTTTTAGTACGTTTTTGGCGAAGGCGTAACACTTCGCCTAGCACGGAAGGCAGGAATCGAACCCACATTAACGGTTTTGGAGACCGCTCTCCTACCATTGGAGGACTTCCGTAAAGCGCCCGGGCTCGAGGCCCGAGCGGTTTACCGAAATGACGTATTAGTCAATCAGTTTGGTGATCTGACCGGAACCTACGGTACGGCCACCCTCACGGATAGCGAAACGCAGACCCTCAGAGCAAGCTACCGGGTAGATCAGTTTAACGGTGATCTCCAGGTTGTCGCCCGGCATTACCATCTCAGTTCCTTCCGGCAGAGTGATCTCACCGGTAACATCCATGGTACGGATGTAGAACTGCGGACGATAGTGGTTGTGGAACGGAGTGTGACGGCCACCTTCCTCTTTCTTCAAGATATAAACGGAAGCCTTGAACTCGCTGTACGGTTTTACGCAACCCGGGTGGGTCAATACCATACCACGTTTAACTTCGTCTTTATCGATACCACGGAGGAGCAGACCTACGTTATCACCAGCTTCACCTTCGTCCAACAGTTTGCGGAACATCTCAACGCCGGTTACAACGCTCTTCTTGCCCTCAGCACCCAGACCGATCAGCTGAACCTCGTCACCTACTTTGATGACACCGGTCTCGATACGACCCGTTGCAACGGTACCACGACCGGTAATCGAGAATACGTCCTCAACCGGCATCAGGAACGGTTTATCTTTGTCACGGGTTGGCAGCGGAATCCAGTTGTCGCAAGCGTCCATGAGCTCCATAACCTTCTCCTCCCACTCAGGAACACCATTCAGTGCACCAAGAGCGGAACCGCGGATAACCGGGGTGTTGTCACCATCGAAATCATAGAAGTTCAACAGCTCACGCATCTCCATCTCAACGAGATCCAGCATCTCAGGATCGTCCACCATATCGCACTTGTTCATAAATACAACCAGGCGCGGTACGTTTACTTGGCGAGCCAACAGGATGTGCTCACGGGTTTGAGGCATAGGACCATCAGTTGCAGCTACCACGATGATAGCACCATCCATCTGGGCAGCACCGGTAACCATGTTCTTTACATAGTCAGCGTGTCCCGGGCAGTCTACGTGTGCGTAGTGGCGGTTAGCTGTTTGATACTCAACGTGAGCGGTGTTGATAGTAATACCACGCTCCTTCTCTTCCGGAGCATTGTCGATAGAGTCGAACGAACGGATCTCAGACAGACCTTTCTTTGCCAATACCTGGGTAATAGCAGCGGTCAGAGTCGTTTTTCCGTGGTCAACGTGACCGATGGTACCGATGTTAACGTGCGGTTTCGAACGGTCAAATTTTTCTTTTGCCATAGTAATTCTTTAATTTTTTATTAACGTTAATAAACAAAAATTGTTTTTGTTTGTTTCTTTAACTTAAAAAAGGCCGGTCAATGTAGACCGTTGACCTGCCTTTTCACGCGTTTTAGCGCGAGAGAGCTGCTTCCGAGAGTTGAACTCGGGACCTCATCCTTACCAAGGATGCGCTCTACCACTGAGCTAAAGCAGCATTTCCTTTTATTAAGGAGAGGTAGGTCTCTCTTGAGCGGAAAACGGGACTCAAACCCGCGACCCCCAGCTTGGAAGGCTAGTGCTCTATCGACTGAGCTATTTCCGCAAATCGGACGTGCTCGAAGCACTCCAATTCACGGGAGTCTTTGCTTCATCGAGTCGCAAAAGCGAGCTTTCACTCTCCCCGCTAAAGACTTCCGCATTTGGATTGTGGGTGCGGATGGATTCGAACCACCGAAGTCGAAGACAGCAGATTTACAGTCTGCCCCATTTGGCCACTCTGGAACACACCCGGTTTTCAAAGATCTTTTGAGCCTCTAGTCGGACTCGAACCAACGACCGCTGGATTACAAATCTAGTGCTCTACCAACTGAGCTATAGAGGCGTTACTCAGCCGTTCGTTTTTACTGTCCGAACGAAAAAGCGTGCAAAATTACTACATTTTTTTGAATTGACCAAATATTTCTGCAAAAAAAATGCAAAAATCAGTCTTTTTTCTCATTTTTGTCCTTCTCTCCCTGCTTTGCCCGAGGGTGAGTAGCCATATAGACACGTTTTATCTGTTCAAACGTAGTATGCGTATAGACCTGGGTTGTACTGAGTGAGGCATGCCCTAACAGTTCCTGGATCGTACGGATGTCGGCGCCGTTATCCAGCATTGTAGTAGCGAAGGTATGACGGAGCACGTGCGGCGAGTGTTTCTTGAGTGTCGAGACCTCCCCCATACGCGTGCGCACGATATTATATAAGGTGTTTTTCGTCATCGGCACCACTTCGCCAGACTTATTGATCTTCACAAAGAAGGTCTGCGGTCTTTCGGTATTCGGGGATTCCGCTATTTCGGTATTCCGAAATTCCATGTATTCCTTGATCTGCGCTATCAATCCCTCGCCTATCGGAACGATTCGTTCCTTTCTCCGTTTTCCGAATATCCGCACCTGACCCTGTATCAGGTCGATGTCGGCGTCCTGCAGCCCCAACATCTCCGCCTGGCGCATACCGGTCTGGTACAGCATCTCGATGATAAGCGCATCGCGGAGGGTCTCGAAGGGATCTTCCTCGGCTTTCGACTTCCGGCTTTCTACTTTCGACTCGAAATCCGCCATCTCCGCTTCCCGGAAGAATACCGGCAGCGGTTTGTCCGCCTTTGGGGGTACGACGCGGGCGGTGACGTCACGCCGCACTTTCTTCAGCCTCAGCGCCCATTTGAAGAAACTGCGCAAGGCGGACAGCTTGCGTTTGACCGAACGGGGGGACTGTTTCTGTTTCTCCAGCAATTCCAGCATCCATAGTTTGATGTCGTCCTCGCCGAGTCCTTGTATCTGTTCGTCGGACGGAGCGTCACCCCACCCCATGTAGCGGCAGAAATCGCGCAAGTCGTCCCTGTACGCCTCCACCGTACGCGGCGAGTATTTCCGCTCTATCGCAATATAATCCAAGAAATGCTGAATCATTTATATCTCCTTGCCGGTCTTCTCCTCTGCTTCGAAGGGGAAGAGTCCGAAGAGCTGTGCGTCGATATGGTCGGTGACCCAGCGGAAGTCCTCGGGGTTGTCGCCGAACTTGACATGGTCTCCGTCCACGATCAGGAGATTGCCTTTATAATCCTTGATCCATGCCTCGTACTTGTCGTTGAGTCCTTGCAGGTAGTCCAGCTTGATCTGCTGTTCATAGCCTCGTGCGCGTTTCTGGATCTGCGCCACGAGCGTAGGCACGGAAGCCCTCACATAGATGAGCAGGTCGGGCATTTTGACAAGCGTAGTCATGAGGTCAAAGAGATCCTGGTAGTTCTCGAAATCGCGGTCAGACATCATGCCCTGGTCATGGAGGTTAGGCGCAAAGATGCGCGCATCCTCGTAGATCGTACGGTCCTGAATGATATACTTGTCCGACTTGCCGATCTCCACCACATCCTTGAATCGTTTGTTGAGGAAATAGACCTGCAGGTTGAACGACCATCGAGCCATGTCGGCATAGAAATCCTCGAGGTAGGGGTTATACTCCACGGATTCAAACCGCGGTTCCCAGCCATAATGTTTGGCGAGCATATTGGTCAGCGTGGTCTTACCGCAACCAATGTTTCCTGCTACAGCTATATGCATATTATTTCCAGTTATTTTCGCTGAATAGTCCGAAGAGCTCAGCATCAATCTTATTGATAACCATCCGGAAGTCAGCGGGGTTGTTTTCAAAATCCATGCCGTCGGAGTCAATGACGAGAACCCGTCCCTCATACCGGCGGAAGATAAAATCTTCGTATTTGTCGTTCAGACCCTTGAGATAGTCGATCTCCATCTGCTGCTCATAGTCGCGTCCTCTTTTCTGGATCTGTGCAACGAGTGCGGGCACGGACTTGCGCAGATAAATCATCATATCGGGCATTTTCATCTGGGATTTCAGCAGGTCAAAGAGTTCCATGAAGGTCTGATAGTCTCGTTCGCTGAGGTCGCCCCGTTCGTAGTTGTTCCTGACGAAGACATAGACCCCTTCGAAGATCGAGCGGTCCTGCACAATCGTATGCCCGGATTGCTGGACGCGGATCATGTCCTTGAACCGCTCCTTGAGGAAATAGGTCTCCAGACAGAACGCCCAGCGCTTGATGTCCGTATAATAGTCCTCCAGGTACGGATTGAAGTTCACGGATTCAAACCGCGGCTCCCATCCGTAATACTTCGCTAACATCTTCGTCAGCGTCGTCTTTCCTGCTCCGATATTTCCTGCTATGGCAATGTACATTACGTTTTACAGGCCGAGTATTACTTAACTCTTTGTCCCTGAAGGTTATAGGTCTTGTCGCCACGGAGGATAAGTATCTGACCGTCGCGGAGAATCTTGGTACTCCGTACTTGCTCCGTTGTCACCTGTTCAATGGGCAGCAGAGACTCCAGATCGGTATTGATAACCGGCAGCGTCACTTGTTTGCCTGTAAAGATCTTCAGTTCTCCCGGCTGCAGGGAGACAGCGCCGGTCTTGGTACCGCCGGCATAGTAGTCATACCATGTACCGGAAGGCAGAGTGGTGCTCTGCGCGCTGATGTCGAAGTTCGCCACCACATACACGTCGCTTCCCCATTGCACATAGCGCACTTTGGCGCCCGAGCCGAGCGACTGGGCTGTCGGATTGCCTGCAAACACGTCCGGCATAATCTCCGTGCGGAGACGTATAGCCTGGGCGCACTTGGTGTAGGCGGCTACACGGTCCGGGTCGTGGAAATAGCCGAGCGGCTCCGGACGCGGTTTCTTATTGCAACGGTAGTCGCTCTTGTTTCCGTTCAAGTGGTCCACATCGCTGTTGATCGAGAAGTCATATCCTATCTCCTCGAACTGCCACATCATGTGCGATCCGTTCAGGAGCACGTTCATCGCTACGTTAGCCGGCACGCGGGCTATACGGGTGGCGAGGTCGGTCTTGACGTCTCCGTTGCCCCACATCTTACACTTGTACTGCATACGCTCCTCGTCATGGCTCTCGCAATAAGAGACATAGCCGTCCTTGTTAGCCTCGGCAAAAGAATCGCCGTCTTTGAGCCATCCCATGGCGGTCTGGCAATAAGCGTTGTTGGTGTTATTCCAACATAGCATGCCTTCGTTAATCAGCTGCGGACGCTCGGAACCCATCTGGTCGCCCCAGTGCTCGCAAATCATATAAGCGGTAGGCGAAACAGCCTTCAGGGCGTTGTTATAGTAGTCCTTGAGGTGTGTCACCGAGTTCTTCGTCGTGCCGCAGAAACCATGGCTGAGGTCGAAGCGGAAACCGTCCACTTTATACTCCCGGAGCCAGTATTGGATAGCGCGTTTGAACATCTTCTGCGCCGGCTCGAAATCATGGTTCCAGTCCTCATACACGTTGTCGCTGTGTGGAGCCGTGACGTTGAACCACGGGTTGCTTGCCAGGTCCGTGCCGTACGGGTAGAGTTTGTTCATCGGGTTAAGCCCCGTTGCATGGTTGAACACCATGTCAAGGATAACGGCCATGCCGAGTTGGTGACATTCGTCTATGAAAGTCTTGATGTCGTTCTCCGAGCCGTAGGCGCGGTCCGGCGCGAAATAGTGGTTAGGCGAGTAGCCCCAGTTGTAGTTGCCGTCGAACTCGCATATCGGCATCAGTTCGATAGCGTTGACGCCTAACTGCTGCAGGTAATCAAGCCGTTCGCGCACGCCTTCAAGTGTCCGTTTGGCGGTATAGTCATACACCCAGAGCTCGTATATAACAAGGTTATTCTTGTCCGGACGCTGGAAATGGAGCGTTGCGTCCGACCACTGGAAAGCGGGTTTCTGCGTCTGTATTACCGTCACATACCCGCCGTCGGCACCCTTGAGCGGGTACTGGATCAGCGTCGGGTCTGCACTGCGCGGCTCCCACTGGTCGTCCGGGTGAATAACTTTCTCCGAATAGAGGTCGGAGATCTGTTTCTTCACGCCGTCCGCGCGCTCTACAGCATATTGGAAACGGTATTCCTTGCCCGGCTCCAGACCGGTCAGGGTGATCCAGAAATAATTGCCGTCCCGCTTCAACTGGTGCGCCGCATCCAGTTTCCATCCTGTCATATCGCCGAGAAGGAAGACACGTTTGGCAGGCGCCGTCTTGGAAGCAGCATAGGTACAAAGGGTCACAGACGTACCGTCCGAACCGTAGTAGATACCTTGATCAACACCCGAAGGACGGGTTCCCGTCACCGGCTGTACTTCTTTCACAGCCTCCCATATATCGGAAGACGAGTTCTCCTCGCCGATGACGATAAAGATATCCCCTCCCGAAGCGGTCTTGCCTTCTTTCGTTCCGCCAGGGCCGTCGTTGAACACGAACGCCAGCGCGTACACCTCTGTTCCCGAGGGGATGTTATAATAAGTGTACATATTGTCAATCTCCAGCTGCCATTTGCCGTCAGCAGTCTTGGTCAACTGCGGAGCGGAAGCCGAACGCCAGTCGGCTTTCACGCCCAGCCAGTTCTGGGTCTTGGTACAATAGCCCGTATGGGCGTAACACTTGGTGGCAGTAGCCATACCGCCGTTGCCGCCTTTGGGATCAAAGGTAATGGTTATCTTACCGGTATAATTGGGTTCTATAATTGCCGGATTGGTGGACACCTGCGCCGAGACGCAGAGCGCGAACAACACCATGAGGCAAAGAAAACTCTTGCGCATAACTATACGTATTTAAATAATTATGTAATGGACGCCCGCGCGGACACGCGGGCGCACCCATTTACTACAACTGACGACCCGTTGCGTCGTACTCTTTCTCGCCGACACGGATATAAAGTTTGCCGTCCTTGATGAACTTTCGGCTTTCGGCTTCCGACTTCTGACTCACTTCCTCTATTCCTTGTCCGCCGCTGACGAGGGTCTTGCCCGCCATCGGTTTGCTGGAGATCTCAAGGGTGCCGTCTCCGTTGTCATACAGATACAAAGTCGTGGTTCCCATCGGGCAGTTCCATTTATTGTAGCCTCCGTTACCATTAACAGACAGAGTTGCATGGTCCGGACCGTCAATCCATTCGGAAGTCATATACTGAACACCTTCCTGACCGTCCACCTGATAGATCACGAACAGCATTGCGTTCTTGACAAAGCTGATAGTAGCTACACCGTCGTGGAAGAGAGAGGATGCATCGGGCTCGAAGTCTGCATCGTCAATAAATCCTTTGTAGTAATAACGTGGGTTGCCGTCTGTCGTGCCGCCTTGTCCGCCTTGGCCACCTTGACCACCTTGACCGCCACTTCCATATAACGACCATGAGCCATCACCGTTATTCCAGCCGGTAATGGTATAACAATTTTGACCGTCCGGAATAATCAAATCACTTGTTTGGTTCCACTTTGTGTCCCAATTCAAAGCAGTGCTACCTTCAGGCATTCTCACAAATAAAATATTGTTATTTCCATCTGGGATGTCTGCTTTATATACATCGCCGCTCTCAACTGTCATCAAAACATCATTATCTGCTTCTCCCCATGAATGGGCAAAGAACACAGCACCTGCTTGGTTCCATAATTCAGCACCGCCTGTGTTTAGATAAATTGTTTTGGCATTCAACGCCGTAGCACATGATATCAATGCTGCAGCAAACATGGTAAAAATCTTTTTCATTGTCGTATTAAATTTTAGATATTTGTTAATAAATTAGATGTCTTTATTGGATACGGTTACCCATCATGTCGTACATCTGTTCGCCCACTTTGATCAACAACTGACCGTCGCGGAGCACTTTCTCTCCCCTTGAAGGGGAGTTGGTGGAGGTTACTTCCTCTATGCCTTGCGGAGTACGGTTCTTGTCCTTGTCGCCGCGTGCGGAGGTAGTCTTGTAATACACGCCGTAGTTCTCGCCTTTGACCGCCAGCGTGTAGCCGGACGGCGTGGTGTTATAGCCGCTGTTCGGCCCGATCAGTAGGCGTATCTCGCCGTTCGTGCCGGTAATGGTAGCCTTGTAATAACCGTTACCCGCCTCGTCAGAAACAGCACTCTCGCTATGAACGCCGGTCTTATAACGGGCGTTGATCATTTGCTTGATTTGGTCTTTGAACTTCACCCAGTGGGGATAGAACACACACGGAATACCCGGCATGGAGAGCAGATACGCGTAGCATTGCTGGATCTTACCCGGATATTTCATTGAGTTGTTCTTGCCGCAGAACTCATTGTCGTCGCGTTGGAAGGAGTCATGGCTGTCGAGGAAGGTAACGGCATAGCGGGACTTGCCCACTCCCGGCAGACCTGCACCTTTCAACTTGCCGTAGTCGCCGGACGCTATTCCCTGGTTGAAGGCCGTATACTTGGTTGCGAAATCGAAGGTGCAGGTGTTCCAGCCGGCGTCCGTCAGGTGCGCCTGGAGTGTGTTCACATTGCCGTCCCAGTACTCCATGACGGAGAAATAAGCCTGCGCCGCCGAGTTATAGTCGTTGATATGGCTGTTATGGAAGCCCTTGCAATAGTCATATCGGAAGCCGTCGATCTTAATATCGTTACGCAGCCATTTGAGATATGCCTTGCACATATTGCGCACCTGTGCGTTGTTGTGGTCCCAGTCGCGCGCTGCGCTGTAGTTCGCCTCGGAACCATAACCGTCATCCGCTGCTCCGGTTGCCTTGCCGTAGCAAGTGCCGGCGTCGCTGCTGGAGTTCATCTCGTCCGTGCTGCAGACCCACGAAGCGTCCGGTGTGAATTTGCCGTAGGATCCGAAATCGAAGGTGTAATAATCACACCAGGAGGACTTGTTAGCGCAGTGGTTGATAACGATGTCGGCTACCACTTTCGCTCCGTTCTGATGCAAGGTAGAGATCAAAGTCTTCAAGGTTCCTTCCGTTCCCCAGTCGCTGTTCAGATCGCTGTAGTTACGCGGGTGGTAACCCGTTCCGCCTTCCGATTTGCTCATTGGCGGCAACCAGACCAGATCAAACCATTTGCCGATCTCCGCAGCGCTGGTGTTATTCGCGCCGTTATTCCAGTCGATCCATTTGGTGCGACCGTAGCCCTTGTCCTGATAACTGTCATAGTAGAAACTCTGCAGCATCACGTCCGTACATTTCGCAGGAGCCGAGCCCGTATAAGGCTTCACGTCGCTGTCAATGTCTATTCCTGCACCGCAGTTCGAACCCGGACCGATATACAACTCATCGGCTTCCCATTTCAGTTTGATATAAAAATCAAAACAACCTGCCGCCGTGACGTTGTAGCGCTGGGTGGCTTCGTCATACGTAAATCCGCTTGCCGAAGAAGCGTTCAGCGGCTTTGCCCATGCTGCCTTGTTGTCGTAGTCATAGAGCTGGCAATAATCGCCGCTGCTGACCTGCACATGCGCCAGATACTGCTCAAAACCCTCACCGTAAGGATCCGGTCCTTCGTACGAAGCCGCATAATACATCTTGCCGTTCACTAAAATACCATAACTCTGCGCAAACGACATCGTCATGCAAAGCACTGCAAAAATAAATGTGATTATTTTTTTCATCGTATTATATTAGTTTTGTTAGTTTTATTCAATTCTCAATTCTCAAAATTTGACTTGTCAAATAATCGTGCCCTTCGGGCTAAGAATTCTCAATTATCAATTCTCAATTTTCTTCCCCGTTGCGTCATAGACATGCTCGCCATGACGAATATAAAGCCTACCGTCTTTAAGGATCTTCTCTACCTTTGAGGGGGAGTCGGTGGGGGTTGTCTCTATCCCTTCTCCCACTTCGATATAGACGGTGTAGTAGTCGCCGTCCACGCATTTCCAGTATCCGGCAGGAATGGTCATGTCGCGGTTCTTACCCAGCCGCAGAACGACCTTACGGTGGTGTCCTTGGATCGTTGCCGAATAGGAATAGCTGCCGCTTGTCTCTTCCAGCACCTCGCTCTCCGAGTGAATACCCGCCTGTTTGCGGACGGAGATGAGCGTATTGATAGCGTCCTTGTATTTGCTCCAATGGGGATAAAAGACACACGGCACACCCGGCATGGAGAGGATATACGCATACGCCTGCAGCACGTTCGCTTTCACCGTAGCGTTATTCAGATCGCAGTACTGGCCGCCGAACTGGTTGTTGCCGTAACCGTCGCGCTCGAACGTGTCGTGGTTATCGACAAAAGTGACGGCGTATTTCTCCAGCCCCTGTCCGCGGAAAGAGTTCGTGTTCTTTTTCAGCAGACTGTAACTGCCTTTCACGATCGCGTTATGCAGCAGGTATTTCTGCTGGAAATCAAAGACCATGGTGTTGTATTCGCATTCCTCCAGGTGCTGTTTCTGGCGTGAGATACCTTCCCATAACTCCGAGACGGATATATACGGCTGCGAAGCCTCGTTGTACATCTTCAGGTACCTGCCATGGAAGCCGAGTGTCATGTCGTGACGAAATCCGTCATATTTCATGGAATCCAGCATCCATCGCATATACGTTTTTGCCCATTCCTGCACATACTCGCTTGTGTGATCCAGGTCGCGCAGACCGTCAAACTTGGAACCGGTGTCCTTTGCGCCGTGAACGGAACTGCCATAACAGGTAGAAGAGGTATTGGTGAAACACTCATCGTCGCTGCATATGTGCTCCTCGGTCAACTGGAAGGACCCATAGCCCTCTCCGAACACATCTTCATCGAAGTCACACCAGTTGCTTTTGTTGGCGCGGTGGTTGATCACGATATCCGCCAGCACTTTGGTATGGGCGGCATGCAGCGCCTGGATGAGGTCGTTCAATCTCCCGCGTGTTCCCCACGAGCTGTCCTGGTTGCTCAGTTGCCTGTGGTTGTATCCCACTCCGTCGGTTCCTGCTTTAGCGCTTGGCGGCAGCCATACCAAGTCAAAATTGGCATTGATAGCTGCGGTATCCTTCAGCAGATCAATCCATTTGGTTCTGCCGTACTTGCTGTCCGAACCGGACTGGGTCTTATAACTGTCCCAGTAGAACGCCTGTAACATCACGTCCTCGCACTCCGCCGGAACGCCGATATTCTCAGCCTTCAAGCCTCCTGCCTCGGGCGCGAACACGCTCGCTCCCACGCATAAAATTACGGATAATACAGATAGAATGTTCTTCTTCATGGTCTTTCTAATAGTTTAACTATGTTAAAAACGACTGCAAAGATACAACATTTTTTTGACATACGCAAGCGTTTGGACATTTTTTGCCATTAAATCTACAAACTTTTCGCTCTCTACAGGCTCTTTGTCCCGTTCTGACTTTTCCCAGCCTCCTTGCCGACACGTATGCCAAGTTTAAAAATCGAGAGCCTTATTTAACCCTTATTTAAGTCTTACTTGCCCCTTACACACATTAGTCATGCCCCTTACACACATTAGTCATCGACTTACTACCGAGTCGGGAACGCGACCATCACGCGACCACCCTAGGACGACGTCGGCCCCACCGCGGCTTCAAATGGAGAGAAAAACGGCTATCTACCCGAGATACCCCACCATCTCTTGAAAACGGTTCGAGAATGACTCGATAATGGTTCGAGAATGAGTGCTAAATGAGTCGTAAAAGAGTCGTAAATGAGTCGTTGAGGTTAACAAAAAAGGGCGAGAGTTGCCTCCCACCCTAAATGTTTACACATCGGAATAATCCTTATTGTGTATGTCATTCAAAAAGTTGGTGCAAAGGTACTGCTTTTTTAGCAAATATGCAAATAATTCCGTAAATAATTTTGATATTTCCGTTTTTTCCTGTAATTTTGCAGCATAAAACTTAGTTAATCGTGCCCTTTCTCGGGCTAAGAAATGGATACGCGGTTCAGCGAATATAGAATTATGTGGGTACTGGTTTTGTTCGACCTTCCTACTGATACCAAGAAAGACAGGAAGGAATATGCCCTATTCCGCAAGAAGCTCTTGATGGATGGGTTCACTATGTTTCAGTTTTCCATTTACCTGCGGCATTGTCCGAGTGCCGAAAATGCAGATGTGCATATAGCGCGGGTAAAGAAATGGATGCCTCCGTTCGGAAAGATCGGGATACTCCGCATAACAGATAAACAGTTTGGGGACATGCAGATTTTTGATTGCTGCAAAGAAGTCTTGAAAGACCAACCGGTGCAACAGTTGGAGTTGTTTTAGGAAACGAAAAGTGGTTAATGAAATGAAAAAGCAGTACTTCACAGTGCCGCTTTTTCTAATTCTAAAACAATGTATAATTTGTTGTGTTTTAAGGTCTTATACAAGGTCTATTGTTTTAGACCTCTATTGTTTACTTTTTTGAATGACATACACAACATACGCTCGCATGAAATAAAAAGTATGCAGATTGTTTTAGACCTCTATTGTTTACTTTTTTGAATGACATACACAACAACGGCGAGTGCTCACTGTTCCTCAACGTTATTGTTTTAGACCTCTATTGTTTACTTTTTTTGAATGACATACACAACCCATTCGTGAGCTAATGATCCGTATGACTATTGTTTTAGACCACTATTTTTTTACATATTAGAGATTTCCTCTGCCATTTTATTCATCTCAACACATTCAGCACGGCTGACATGTTTTTTATGCGCATCGTATTCCCATGGGCTGAGGATGAGCAACTGTTTTTGAGCGACCGCATCAAACAAAACATCTTTTGGCTTGTAATAGTCTCGAAAGCCGTTATCAGCGATGTAAATGAATGGAAGTCTTTCTTTGAGCAGTTCCTCCATTATTGCTTTCTCTTTTTCCGATATGAATGGTGAGACCATGATTGTACCATTTCTCGCTGCCAAAATACATTCATTCATATAGTTTCGCAGTTGCTTATCATCTCCACGTTTCGCAGCTTCCACCCATATACTTCGTACATGTACAGGCAAATACTCCTTTTTATATAATAGTTCCACATTTCCCAATCCTCTGTATGTTCTACCGGCAATTACAATATTATCTTGTATGCGGAAGAAACCCGGCATGAGTTGCATAGTCGCCAATCGCTGAGGATTAAGCCAAGTGTAGCGAATCATTGTATCAAGTTGATTTTTCCGGGAAAGAGGACGTATAAACGGCATCTCTGAGAATATGGGATTCACCTCTCTATGTTGATTATCCCGAATGTCATTCGGGGCAATTGACATAGAATATTCCCTTCCAATCTGCTTAACTGCTTGCCAAAAACCACGCGCAACGCTTTTGATTCCGGTTGGCATTGGATGAACCACATACCAGATAGTATGTAAGTGATTCGGCATAATGTCAAAACTTATAATGCGGACATCCGGATGGTGTTTTGGCACACTCCATAAACAATCTATCACCTTTTCACCTAATTCTGTGCGTTTAATATAGGCTTGTGTAGGATCATTATCCGGAATAACGAGTGTACCTAATAACGGTTCACGATTAGTTACCGACAGAGTGATATGATAAATTCCGATACCTTTCCATGCCGTCCCTTGCTTTTGCCAGTGCCAGTGCTGATCCTTATTATGCTCCCTATGTTGATTTTCCCGAATGTCATTCGGGGCAACTGACATAGAATTTTCTTGTTTGCTCCTCATTATAATATCTTATGGGTACTTCTAAAAATTCACATATTTGAGTGGAAGTTATCTGTTTGACAAATTTTGTCAAACTCACACCTCCATAAAACGAGGCAATAACTCTCGAAAGTGTTCGATTATCCGCTCATAATTGACATATTGATTGACTTTGATATGGTTTTACCCTTCAAATTTCACAACAAGACATAGTTATCCCTCGCAAGTGATATATTGAGGATAGTATTTGTTGATTTGTACAAATCGGAACATATTATAAATCAAGCACATTAACGCCACGGATGCCTTCGCCCTTATCAGTCCGATGGTCTTCACATACGATCCGTGCATGGATTGTTCAACAAAACCGTAAATATGTT